>SXGQ01353866.1_pt1 | contig 12184 bp, 24 predicted proteins | sample 3178371 | NCBI WGS metagenome assembly SXGQ01 (sample SAMN11356859, study PRJNA531348) | freshwater metagenome | isolation source: freshwater sample F1-20 | place: China: Fuxian Lake, Yuxi | collected 2017-12-25 | reverse complement strand
TGCGCGGTGTCTGTCACCGTGCAGGTAAGGGACGCCGTCAACGCAAACGGATTGTTGTTGATCGTGCTTGTGGCACGCAGCGGCGTGATGTCGTAGTAGGCGCCGTACTGGATGTAGTACTTGAGGTTCGTACCGACACCGACGTACTGCGTCCAAGGCCAGAGAGACCGGCAGACACCCAAAAATTGATCGGGCAAAAGCTGCTGCCACCCGCCAATCTTCTCAGGCTGGCCTGAGCGAAAGCGCACCTTCTCGCAGAAGTACCATCCACGGTCTTCCGAGGCATAGCGAGTGTTCTCGCGGAACACTCCCGGACGAATGCGGACGGCCTTCAGCGGCATACGGTTACCTCAGAAACAGCGCACGCTCGTCCCTGCGCCGCTTGACAAGACCCGGGAGTTCCTTGCCGCCAGCCTTGGTCCACTGCATGAACGCATCTGCTGCCCCCTCAATATCATCGCGGTTGGCCTTCATGCGGATCTGGCTGCGCTGCAAATTCCCTAACCCTACGTTGTACGCAAAAGAGACCAGAGCGTCGAAGCGCCCTTGATGACCAGCACAGCCGGGAACCAGACGAAGAACACCTCGTTCAAAAGCAGCGACGTCAGCGTCGAAAAGCGCATCGATCTCTTTCTTGGACCAGACACAGTTGTGCTCCGGACGTAGCGGGTAGTTCATGCGGACGAACCCAGTGTAGCCTTCTTTGCGAACCATAGGCAGTTGGATCTGGTCCTGATACAGGACATGCCCGTACCCGACGGTCCAGATGTGCGCAGGGCACAGATAGGGCCGGGTTCTGTAGCCCTCGTACCTGTGCATCAGCGCAGCGCCCTCGGGGCTAAGCTTCACTTCTTGCTCCACTGCCTGCTGCCGAACCAGAACCCAATGATGCCGCCCAGCATCGCCATTTCGTCTTCACTGAAGATGATTGCGGTAACACGGATCAGGTCATCCACCGACTGGATCAGGCCCGGGTGCTTCCAGACATACAGCGTCAGCGCGGCGTTGATTAGCACCAACTCTATGATGAAGATATAGGTGACTGTCGGCCTCACGGTGCCGACATAGTTGGCAACCCAGCGGCTGGCCTTCTCCAGCACCTTCTCATCGTGCCTGAGCGCAGCCTCGGTCATCTGCGCCTCGGTCTGCATCGCCACCTGCTCGACGCGGATCTCCTCCATCTTGGCCTGGGAGGCGTATCCCTGGGCCGCAAGTTGGAGTTCACGCTCGGTCTGAAGCCGTGCCAGGGCAATCTCGTGCTTCTGGTCGCTCTTGTTCTGGAAGAACTCCAACAGCTTGGGCAGGCCGCTGATCAGCAGACCGCCGAGGGTTGAAAGCAGAGAGAGCATTACTTGGTCCCCTTTGCGAACTTCTCGCGCTCCTCAAGGAGCTTGACCTTGACCTGAAGGTCATTGATGTGCAGCATCAACTGCTCCTTCAACAGAGCCCTGCGCTCAGCAGAGATTGGACTGTCGGTCGGGGTGCCCTCTTTGGTGATCAAAGCGGGCATGTGACCTTCGATCTTGGTCAGACGTTCAGAGAAGGAGTTGACCTGCCCCAGCAGCCATGCAAGGCACATCACCACGATGGGGATGACTGCTTTGAGAACGTCAGTCCAGGCCATGTTCACCCCTTGGTGGAGATGACATCATCACCGCGTTGGACGGTGACCTTGTCGCCTTCGACACTGACCTTCATGGATGCTTCCTGACGCTCAGGCTTGTCCAGGCGCCCGATCAACTCCTTGATGATCGTGATCTCGGGCTTCTCTTCCTTCTTGGTTTCGTTGACGATGCCGTTGACCATCTGAATCAGTGCCATCGTGGCGGTTGCCACCAGACCGATAACAGCAGGAAGCGCTTCGGTGTTCAGGAAAGCCGACGACACAACACCCACCAGCACCAGCAGGAAGATCCAGATGATGGCTGTTTTGCCGATGGCTTTGGCAGCGACTTCCTTGGCGGTGGCCTGAGCCTCCAGCCGCTTGAGTTCAACTGCAGCCTGGGCCTTCAGGGTGTTCAGGTCAATCGGTTCCATGATGGCTCCTTAGCTCACGCCGTCCGCTTCCACATATAAACGGTGATGTACGGTTGATAGTTGGCATTCGTACCGCTAGACCCCGCCGTGTTCACGCTGATGCCGGTCGTTGCGGTGGAGGATGTTATGGTCGAACTGGTGCCCGCGCTGTTCGTTGAGTACAAAGATTGCGCACTGTTACCGGTTGCAGAAGTCGGGATGGTCGTCGTATGCGAGTGGCCGGGATCAGTGATCGTGTGCGTGTGGCTGACCGCTATAGCATCCGCAGAACCCCCGGTTTCTTCTGCTGTATCGAATAGGACGTTTGTAGCGTCGAAGCCAACAGGAACCCGCCCCGCACCAAACGCAACCCAAGTGCCAAACCCGAGCAACGTGCCAGGATTGGTGGCATTGGTGGCATTGATGTAGATAGACCCGACAGGATGCAGTGCTTGTAGAGCGGCCTGTACAAAAGCGGTTGTAGCAAGCTGGGTTGTACTTGTCCCAAAACTAGCAGTTGGGGCAATGGGCGTGCCTGTGAATTGCGGAGAGTCGGCGGTAGTGGCGGTTTGATAGACCCCGGCGCTCGTCACACGCAGGAGCATGGACTTGCCGTTGGGCACCGCCACACTGGCGCCCCCTGACGTCTCGACCGTGACCGTGCCCCCCGCGCTGTTCGTGACGGAGTACAGCTTGACGATGCCTGTGACCGTAGCAGGGACGCGCACCGTGGCCGTTTGCACGCTGGTCAGCGAGCCGGTGATCACCAACGTCATGTTCCGGGCGTCGGAGGATGCGCCGTCTGCAATCGTAGGCAGCGTGGTGGTGCCCCCAGAAGTCACGGCCACATCGACCGAGCCCACCACCGCCTGATCCACAAGATCCGTCAAGCGGTCGTTGACCGTGGTGCCCCAGCCTGCGTCGTTCAGCCCGGGCTTCACCAGCTTCAGGCCCGTGGTGTAGGTATTCGCCATGATGTTCTCAAATAGGTGTCCAGGGACTCGGTGCTGGCGTTGTGATTTCAGGCCACGTAGGCTTCACATACGCGGTGACTATCTTTGAGGAATCTTCTTGGAGGAGAAACGCCCCGTCCTCTTGAAGCAGATAGTACGTGTAAAAAACATCTGTGTTCACCCCCGGCCACGCGGCGGGGGCAGATGTGTTTACAGGGGTCCATGTCATTTCAAGCGAAGCGCAGCAGCGCCGTCGTTGCAGTTGCTGCGGGCATCTGAATCGTGAACGTGCCCGACGCCGTCTTGTCAGCACCAAAGTCCAGCACAGCGATGGCGCGGTTGGCCTTGGTCTCGTTGTAGATCAAACCGCCACGGCAGGTGAAAGACGCGTTGGCCCAGACCGGATTGTCGAACGTGACGTAGGCAGTGGTACCGGAGAGAAGGACTTGGACGTTGGTAAGCGGCACACCACCCGCCGCATAACCCGTACCAGAAGCCTGTCCCGGCGTTGAGACGCTGTACGCTGTGGTGGCTTGACTGAGATCTGCTGATCCGGTGTAGAGCGCCAACTTCAGCGTGTCGGTGTCCAGATCATGGATACCTAGCCAAGACTCCTGCTTGAACGAGGAGCACATTCCCTGGAGGATTGCCATTTACTTCACCGGGTTTCTGACCTGACCGCTGCGGTAGGCGTCTTGGCGGTCCTTACCGTCGCCCAGGTTCTTCAGCAGCAGGATCGAATCGTTGAACTGGCTGGTGTACAACTGAACAATGTCCTGCTCAGCCTTCATGAACCGAGCAGCTTCTACCATGACAGCATTGAACAGCACGCTGTCAAAGTTGTTGCCGAGCCATGTAGTGCCTGCCGTGACGATGCTTTGCGGGTAGCCAAAATAGTGCAGTTCCAGCGTAAGGGCTGCACTAGGCGTTGGGCCGAACATGAACGTCAAGTTCTTAGGGTCTGCACTATCTGTACCAAACAACGCATAGTACTTAGGCGTTCCCGTCGAAGCAGGATTGGGGTACGCTTCTCGGATGAAGTTGACATCCTTGTTCAGCAAGTACTCATACGCCCCGAGAGTCGTGATCACTGCCAAGCTAAAAGCCGAGAGAAAATCAGATGGTGCCGGCAAGTATGGCGTGCCGGAGACCAACGGCGTAGTGACATTCTTCCGCAGGTTGGGAAGCTGCACCGTGTTGTAGATTTTCTGCTCCGCCAGCTTGGTGAGCGTGGCGAAGTCCGTCGCGGAGAACGTGTTCTCGGTGCTATCCTCGACGGCGGTTTTCAGCTCGGTGTAGTTCACGCCATCGGTCCCCGAGCCATGAAGCCCTTGGTCTGCGCCTTGCCGCCACGAACCTTGATGCCCGAGGTCTTGGCCGGAGGCGTCGCAGCAGAGGCGATGTTGCCCACCACCATGCGCGGCATGGGCGCGTCAGCATTCACGACCGGAGTCGGAACAGGTTTGGCTTTCATCATGTCACTTCCCCTTGCGCCCGACCGGGCCTTGGTTCGCCACACGGGCCATGTTGCGGCCCATCTGCTGTGCAGCCTGGGTGGTCACGCCACCCTTGGCGAGCTTGGTCTTGGGCTTGCCCGGGTGCATCGCGGCCTCGTGCTTGTGGACTGCTTGCTTGGGGGTCATGTGAACTCCTTGGTTTCGGGCTGCGCCCGGGTGAATGATACCGCCGACCGGCGGGTTAGGGAACTGGCAGATAGTTGATACGGACTGCGCCATTGCCTCCAGCGCCGGCTCCGGCAACAACACCGCCTGCGCCGACAACAACGGGATATGTAGTTCCGGGTACGACTGTCAGGAATGTCCAACGGAGCCCGCCGCCACCGCCGCCACCGCCGCCGGAAAACACAACGCCACGACCGCCCCCACCGCCGCCGTAGAGTCCGCCATTACCGTTTGCGTCACCATTTTGGCCATCTGAACCGCCAAAACCGTAAGAATTCAGTGCTAGGCTGCCGCCTGCGCCACTCGTACCTTGACCACTTAGTCCAACGCCACCCCCACCAGCAGAAGCACTTAAACCGCCGTTGGAACCTCCGCCGCCACCACCGCTACCGGGATTCCCGTTAAAAGGAAATGAACGTCCGTTTCCTCCATTGCCTGCATAACCGCCAGCACCGCCCCCGCCCCCAGAGTAAAAACCTGAACCACCAGCACCACCGTTACCGCCAAAAACAGTAGCGCTCAATGTAGTACCTTGCCCTCCTGCACCGCCAGAACCAGTAGCGCCGCGAACGCCGCCGCCAGCAAAAAACGTGTCAAAGCTGGAATTTGTACCCGAAACACCTGTACCCCCGCTCGGTCCGCCGCTTCCGCCACCACCAACACACAAGACATATACCTGGGTGACGCCAACAGGGGCAGTCCAAGAATAGGTTCCAGGCGTGGTGAAGAATACAGAAGTCCAAGGAGCAAACGTCACCTGACCAACTTCACCCGCGCCGACCAAGGTGTTTGGCGTGAGCACAGCGTCAAAGTCCCTGGCGCCACCGATAGGGTTCCAACCCCACTGGATGACCAGCATGCCCTCGCCGGGGAAGCCCTGCTGCAACACCCCCGCCGCTGGCTGATATGCAAAAGTCACCGCTGAGCCGCCACCGTTACCCGCCGGTACTGGCGTGGCATACGTTATTGCGTACGAGTTTGCATTGACCACCGTTAATTGGTATTGGCCGACAATTACAACGCCGCTAAATACGGTTGCGCCAGAAAACGTTACATACGTCCCTGTAAGAGCGCCGTGATTAGGGGCATTTACAAGAACAGTTGTTGTGCCGTCAGCAGTAAAAGGGTTTGCGGGCAAAAGACCTGATGTCGGGCTTGTCTGCAGGCCGTTCGTACCGGACTGATACCACGTATTTGTGTCCGGGCGGGGGTCACGGATGGCCTGGGGGTCTGAAATTGGGTACATGCCCAACTGCAACTGCGGCTGGTCCGGAGTCCAGCACTGAGGGCACGCCTTGATCTGCGTCTGCTTGGTCTTGACGACGAGGTTCTTGAGTTTCTTCAGGTCAAAACGGAACCCACAGACGTCGCAGAACCCGAACGCCTTTGCGCCGTTTGCAAACCTGTTGGCCATGATTAGCTGATGAACATCTGCCGCGGTACGAAGCGTACTGCGCTTTTGTCTCTGTCCTCGGAACTGGCACGGTCCCAGTCTTCGTCGTACTGAGCCTTCAGAACCGGCAAGCGTTCCATCGCACCGGGGATCTTGAGCGCCAAATAGTACGCGAGCCCGCTGACGAGGCACGGCAGGAAGCGGAAGGGGATATCCTGCGTGGCTTCGCCACCAGCACCCGCATCTTGGATGCGCCGCAAGTACCAGTAGACGAACTGATAGACGCCCGTCTGGTCAGGCGTGGGCCACACGGTGATGCTGGGCGCTGCCGTTGCGCCCGGGGAGTAGCTGCTCGACGCAGGGTACGTCGCGTTGGAGTTCCGGTTGACCAGCACCTGGATCGGACGAGCCTGTTGCAGCTTGTTCGGGATGGACGAATACGTGCTGATGCTGATGCGCGTGATGGTCAGATCCACCTGAGTCGAGACGTTGCCCGCACCCGTGCGGATGACATGCTCAAGGAGGTCGACGGTGTCAGATGGGAGCGTGTAGGTGTTCGTGCCCTGCACCAAGGGGATCATGCCCTGGTTGAAGGTCCACATGTTGATGCCTCTTGACGCCCAATCGGCAAGCAAAAGGTTCAACGACCGCCGCGCAGTGCGCAGGTCGTAGCCCGTGCGAAGCTCAGCCCCGCAGCGTTCAAACGCCTCCTCGACCGCATCGTTGAGGTCGAGGTTGAAGGTGGTGGTCCCTGATGTGGTCATCTAAATCTCGCTGTCTTCGATGCCACCTTCGGCGGTTGCTTGACGAACTGCTGACCCTTGGCCTTGCCTGCCCGCTTCGCCCGGGTCGTGGCCGCGTACTCAGCGGGAGACAGGGACTTGATCGCAGCCTCGGGGAGATAGCGCTCTCCAGTGTCGGAGGAGCGTTTCCCTGACTTGGTCCGCCATTTCTGAGCGGTCCAGTCCTTCAGAGACTGCTGCGGGGCTTTCACTTGTAGCCCCCACCCTTGGCCTTGTACTGCTTCGCCAGAAGCTGAGCCTTGCGGGCGCTCCACTGCCCTGCCGCCGTACCCTGCGTAGCCTGCCCCTTGATGCGCTCAAAGAGCGCCTTGCGCATCCCAGGCTTGGTGTAGTTGCCCGCCTCGTTCACGCGGCTCTCCCCGCCCTTGGCAAATGCCTTGGGCTTCTTGAGTTCCGGGCGGATGCAGCCCATGCCCCTGCTCGAAAGCATTGCGCTCTCCTCAGACGTACTTCGTCTTCTTGGTGCGAGACTCGCAGCCGGCACCCCGGCCCCGGGACGGGGCCTTGACCTTGCCGCCCTTCTTGAACGCGGGCTCCCGCGCCATCTCTTCAGCGGCTTCGCGCTGCGCCTCACGTAGCGAAGGCGACCCAGAACGGAACTGCCCCGTCTCTCGGACACGCCCCGTAGCCATCATGGGCTCGATACGTCTCTCCGCTGCTTCTGCAACCCTCGCTCCGGCCCTTGCCCCAGCCACAGCACGCGGCAAGCCAGCACCCACAAACGCCGCACCTAGACCGCGCCCCGCAGGAACGCGTTCTGCCCCTTCAGCCATGCCTCGCATGAGCAAGCCGGGAATATCAGAGAGAGATGCACGAGGCCGCGCTGGCGTTTCTTTCTTGGATTCTGAGGCCGTATCCCGATTAGCGGCTGTCCTGCCTGCGGACGCACCGCGCCCAAAGCCTGCGGCTGCACGAGCACCAATCTCCCGACCCTGCTCTTCAGCGGTCTTGGTGGTGTAGGTCTTGCCTTGAAACTCGAAGGTGGCATCACCTGCCGAGCGAGCCTCCCTGAACGCATCCCCAAACGTCTGAGGACGCGGGATGCCGCCTTCGCGGGCGGATTTCGTGTACCGGGGATCGGTAGCCATATCACACCATCCTGCCCTTGGTGTGGCCCTTGCTGACGCAGCCATCGGCCCGGGTCACGCCGCCCTTGGCGTACTTCTTGGTCATGCCGCCCTTGGCCTTCTTCTTGGGCGGTAGCATGCCTTCCGGATCGATGTTCTTGGGGAAGTGCTTCTCCGCCGCATCGCTGGCCTTCTGCTTCGCCGCCGACTCCATCGCCATGCGCACTGCAGCCGGAATTGCCGGCGCCGGGGCCGGCGCCGGGGCCGGAGCCTTCGTGGGATTTTGCGTCGCCATCTTTCTCTCCTCAGCAGGCTTTGCCGCCGTATGCCATCTTCTTCGCCGCGCCACCCTTGGCGAACGGCTTGCCCTTGGGCTTGCCCTTGGCTTCTTCCTTCTCGTGCTTGATCATGGCCTTGGGCGCACCCTTAGCCTTCATGAAGGCGAGTTCCTTCTTGACCATCTTGGGGGATTCTTTCACGGGGCCTCCTTCGGCCTTATGGGCTTCGAATTTCAGGCCAACGGCCTGGGGGATGCCCACCTTCTTGGCGAAGCCTGGGCTGTGCGCGACGGCCCGCATGAGCCGCTTTTGCTTGGGAGAACTATACGGCATGGGGCTTGCTTCGTAGATTGTCGATCTTCGACTCAATCCTGTCAAAGCGTTCGATCAACTCTTTCATGTCCTGCCGGAACTCCGCACGGGTGATGTGATCACGCGCAACTTCTTCGCGGGTACGGTTCAGAAGGATGCTCAGACGATCCAGTTCCCTAAACTTTGAGGCCATGAAGAAGCCGACAATCGCTAGAAGAACCGTAAGGATGGCATTCCAGACAGCAACAAAATCCATACGTCACCACTCAGCAGTTCCATGCCCGCAGGCTTTTGTTGATACGAGAGTTCGGATCCTTTGCCGTCTTTTCTGACGTCAATTTTGCCTTCATCCCTTTCATCCTGGCGCAAAAGGAGTCACGCCGGGGGCCACCTTCCGGTTGCGGTGCCTTCAATCCAGGCTTTCCGGGGTTGGCTTTGTTGTAGCTGGCGCGGCCTTTGGCGTTGAGTCCACCGGACTCAGACTTACCCTCTTTGCGCTGCCATGCAGGGGTTTTTGCCATCAGAGTTCACCTCGCGCTTCGCGCTCCATAGGGCTGTTTCTGTACCCATATCGGAGCACCTGATACAGGTAGGTGGCGTAGTACTTGACCACACCCATCCGCTTGTACTGCTGCCAGTGGACAAGTTCATGCTGAGTCAGGCGCTGGTTTGCCAGATGCTCCGGCAGCACGAATATCCCCCAGGGGGCCAGGGCCACGCCTGCAAAGCCCGTGCGGCGCAGCACCCATCCTATCAAGCCACGGGCGGGCTTGGGCGTCATGTCAGTCCGTCAGACCCACAGAGACAGGTTCCTGTGCCGCTTTGATTTGCGCTTCGCCCTGCTGCTTCAGACGCATCCAGAGGTCAACGGTGGCCTCCAGCGGTAGCTTACCCAAGCCGGCCATGATCAGATTGACGTCGTTGACGGACAGGTCGGTCAGGGTGATCTTGATTTCGTTCATGTCAGGCTTGGGTAGTTGCCCACGGCAGCGGGGGCATGATGACCGGGGGGTTGATCTGATTCTCGATCTGCTGCGCCACAGCAGCCTCAGTGGCGGCTTTGTTTACGCCAGAGGCCCAGCACCAGCCCAACACCTGCTCCTGCGTCAGGTCGGCGTAGGGCGTGAAAGAGCCGTCAGCTTCAGCGGCTTGGGTGAAAGAGCAGGTGGAGTACACCGTGCCGGTGTAGGCCCCGTCAGTGCCCGTGCAGCGCCAGCCGCATTCGATGACGTACTCGGGCGGGGTTGCGGTGGTGGGGGTGGTGCGAAGCCACTCGATGGTCCAGGTGATGTTCATGGTGTTGTCCTTTCAGGGTCAGGGGCCGGCGTCGCGCCATGCGCCACCGGAGTAGAAATACAGCTTGTTGTTCGTGGTGTCGACCACGATGGGCGCAGTGCCGGTCTGCGTCGTCGGTGTTCCTGTGGGCTGGCCTGCGCAGGTGGGAACGTAGAGGAAGCCGTCAGTTGCGTTGGTGGCAAGGGCTGCGGTGCCGACTACCATGCCGCCAGCGGCGGGGATGCGGGCGCGTTCTACCGGCGCTGCTACTGATGCCGTGAAAAACGAAAGACTTGTGTTGGTGGTGTTGCCGCCTGCTACGATATAACCGACGCCGGTTGTGTAGTCTAAGCCCAAAAGCAGTGCGTTGTTGGCTCCTGACTTGTTAGTGTCAAAGCCGTTGCTACGAATAATTACGCCATCGCCTGCGGATGTATTGACAAAAGTTCCGCGCCCAATCGCAGTAGTTCCACCGACAACCAAATTCCCCGACGCATCCAACGTCATCGCCTGGGTGAAGGAAATTGGACTGCCGGCCACTCCGGGGCTGGTTCCAGATGTCCACCACGAATGCGATCCCGATAGCAGTCTGTAGCGGGTGGAGGCAACACCAGCACCTTGCGACAGCCAACCGCCGTTGTAATAAGCGTTAGTTGTGATCTCAAAGTCAGATGAAGAACTTGACGAAAGCGCCCCACCAATAGAAGCGACTTGCAGTGCCTTGTATGATGCCCAAGCACTCGGAGTAACCCCCAAGCCGAGGTTGCCGGAGGAGTCGAGGGTGGCCTGCACGTTGGTGCCGTCACCGCTGAACTGAAGACCCGCCACACCAGAAGCAAAGTTGCTGCCTTGGACATAACCCAGCGCAGTTGCGCCAGCAGTGAATGAGATGCGCGACGCGATACCGGGGCCACCACCAGTGGTGCCGGAGTTGTTCAGACGCAGCAGCGTAACCGGCGCAGAGTTGGCAGCCTGCTCAAGCTGCAAGCGTACCGTTGGCGAACTCGTCCCAATCCCCAGCCCCGTGCTGGTGAGGCGCATTTGTTCGGAGCCGTTGATGCTGAAAATGTTGTTGGCTGCGTCAAGCGTCAAGTCGCGATATGCAACGCCTGTTTGAACGGATTGAATAGTTGAAGTGCCAGCACCGTTTCTATCAAGCCGAATTGTCGCGCCGCTGGCAGAATAGGCGTGAATAGTTCCGTACAGTCCGCCATAAACTGCCGTTGCACCCACCCCCAAATTCGTCCCATCAAACGTCAGCGCACTCCCACTCGTCGCCACCTTGGACCCGTTCAGATACAGGACGCCGTTGGCGGTGCCAGACGGAACTGCCGAGGTCAGGATAGCTTGAACCGTCGTTTGGTCCGTTGTCCCGCCCTGGACGATAGGCACAAGCTCCGTGCCCGCAAGCGGGGTTGAAGCGGCAGGCAGTTGGGAAATCTTCAGATCGGGCATGGTGACCTCAGGCGTAAATTTGTGAGCCGTCTTCTTGCAGGATCAAAGATCCGTCTTCCTGCGCAAGATAGAAGAAAGCAGAAACCAAGATCTTGCTGCCATCTTCTTGGAGCAGAAAGCTACCGTCTTCTTGAAGAAGCGCAACAACCGTTGGGATCGGCGTCGCTGCCGCGCCACCGGAGGTGGCATAAGCAGGCAGCGAAAAACCGAAGTTGAGCGACATTAGAAAATCGCCACGATGCTGGTGCAGTCCGTACCGGTAGCCCACACACGAAGCACCTGAAGTGGCAACACCGTGCCAGCAATCAGCCCCGTAAATGTGACATCGGACCCTTGAGCAGTCGTGACTTTCACGCTGCCAGTAGAGCCCGAATTACCGATATACAGAACCGATGGGGTGGCAAGATTCGCCGTGTCACTGGGTGTGACAGCAGCAGCGTCTCCGGGGAACATCGGAAACGTCGGGGAATACTGAGTTTTTGCCATACACGGCTCCTGCCCCGGAGGCTAGGCCCCCGCTGGGCCTAGGAAATCAGTTCTGGAAGGTCGTCGGGTTCTGCGAACCGTCAGATGCACGCTGGATGTACGTGATCAGCAGCGTGCCAGCACCAGCATTCAGCGTGGCGGACGTGTACGTGATGGTCGCATCCGTGGAACCCACGTTGCTGAACAGCGCGGCTTGCGCACCAGAAGCGGGTGTGATGTCGAGATTGCCCGCCGTACCCGTCGTGATGGTCAACTGGCCGATCTGGGTGCCACCAAGCAGCACGGTGAATGTGCCAGACGAGCCCGACGTAAACGTCGTCGATTGCTGCAGCGTGATGCTGACGATCTGCGAACCGGCGGGGAGGATGCACGCCACCGAAGCAGCGGCATCCGCGGAGGTGACCGCAGCCGATTGACCGAGAACCGCAAGGCCGGTATTGCGCCCCGGGTTGTAGCGTTGCGTG
>SXGQ01666849.1_pt1 | contig 12185 bp, 20 predicted proteins | sample 3178371 | NCBI WGS metagenome assembly SXGQ01 (sample SAMN11356859, study PRJNA531348) | freshwater metagenome | isolation source: freshwater sample F1-20 | place: China: Fuxian Lake, Yuxi | collected 2017-12-25 | reverse complement strand
TTTCTTCACTCATACCGTTGGTAGTATTTTCTAGACTCTTCTGAACTGCTGTGGATAATACTTTCACCGAACGTGTAGTTTGTAATTGGGTCGAAATAAATTCAGCAATGTTACGTTTAGCACGTAATTGAGCTACTTGCGCTGCTTGTTCAATTGAAAACGCATTATTACCTGCGATAGGTGCTGTGCCTTTTGAACTTATGTCAACAAATTTACCATCTGGACTAAAAGTTATGGTCATAGTACCTTGTGGTCTGTGGAAAACAGTTGACACTGGTTTAGGACGGATACTATCCGTTTCTGGTTTAAGATCTGCATTTTTAATAATACCGTTGTTACTAGCACAACCAACTACTAATAATGCACCAGCAACTGCAAGGCTAATTTTCTTAATGTTCACGAATGAACTCCTTTCAAGTTATGTGATAATCCTATCACGTTAAAAACAGTATAGCATCTATTTTGGTAAAAGTCAATTGGACTATTTCTTCCATTGATCCAACCACTCTTTGGGCATTTCCAATGGTCCAGGACCAGCTGTTGGCGTGGTGGTATTTTGGTTTTCGTCTAGGAGCCTGCGATATGCGGCTTCTCTTTTGGATTGTTCTAATACCTGTGTATTGGCGCATCCAAATGTGGCTAATGCTAAAATTAATATTAACTTATTCATAGATCCATATCTCCTGGTTTGAACGTGCTCGTGCTTCTAATAATTGCTGTTGACTCAACCCAAACTGTTGATATCCTTGTGACACCATGCTGTAATAGCCGTCGCTTGGTGGATAGTTCTGCTCTCTTGGACCCATTATATAAGTCATAGCAATATATAGTTGGTTTTTGTGTTCAACTGATACTATTTTCTTGCTATAGAATTCTGGATATCCCTCTAGCATGTCTAAGGCCAACTCATCAGATTCAGTGATGGTCCAAAGCACACCTTCTACAGATTCTTTGGGACTTGGTACTATGGTAGCAAAGCTTTTGAACTCAAAACGATATCCCAATAAGATCGCAGAACCTAGTGCGACGGCACCAGGACAACGCAGGGCCATCTCTTCTTGGTTAGTGTTCATGCCATAGGCAAAATATAGTTTTACAGACTTAGCCATGATCCCTTAGCTTTGGTATAAAAAATGTGTTTACCGATCTTACCAATTTGACGGTCATTATCACGCCACGGTGGATTAGTATAGTCAGCATGATAGTATAATGCTTTTTTCAATGATTTTATCCTGAATCCCTGTGATAATACTGCCTGTGCCACAGCACGGCTTTCATACCAATTGTCGCTGTCTAATTTAGTGGTAGATAATCCTCTATCTGCGGTCCAACTAAACTGATCAGGGCTATGAACTACTGAGCAAATATTATGCCCCCAATAACCACTGGATAGGCGATTTAATGTTACTTGTGCTACTGCGTATTTGCCCATAGTGTCTTCTGTACCAGCTTCAAAGAAAATATTACGTGCTAAACAGTCTAAGTCTCTAGCTGTATATCTAATAGGAAGTATTTCCTTAAACAACACTAATTCCGGTGTTTCTTGAATATTGCTGTTTTTAATAGTAGCTATAGTACGTTGCATGTCCTGCATGGCTTGATTTTGGCTGATCAATCCCCAACTACCCCAAGCTAATAAACCAAAAATTATATATTTAAACATGAGCTTACCTCCATATTATCACAATATTATACAGGATTTTTTCGATAAAGTCAAGGAAAGGATAAATAACTTTACAGAAAATACTTTTTTAAGGAATTAAAAAATGGCACTACTTTATCATATAAATGTTACAAACCCAAATAATGTTGACCCGCTCCCACCGTCTCTGAAATATGGAACATATGATACTATTTTAATGGCAGCAATCGCCAATGTTACTGTTGCTCATTCTAGTCCGAATGGTTCAGTTTACCATATATTTGAAAATGAAGCGGCTTTTACTGCACATATAAATGCTATTTCACTTACAGCAGAACAAATGACAGCTTTAAATGAATGGAAGACCGCAAACAACATAACAATTAGTTATGAACTATTTGAACTTAACAGTGCTAGTGGTATTACAATATCACACGTATTTGGCGATTAATATTACCGTACCCAAGAAAAAACCCCAGATAATCTGGGGTTTTTTTCATGCTTGAAAAATCTAAGCTTTTAGTTGAACATCTTAGCACGTGAACCAGTTAGGGCACGAGCTGAAATACGGTAAGCAGTGTTACCTGATGTGTTAGTGATAGTTTTTACATTCAACCCAGCTGCACGCATTTCAGCGATACGAGCTGTTAATTTTTCAATACCATAGTTAGCTTGCGCTTGTGCTACAGACAATGTCTTGTTTGTACCACGTAGATATCTTTCTAAGAATGATACTTGATTTTTAACTTTAACTAAGTTTGTTGATTTACGTTTTGCCATTACTAGTTTCTCCGTTTTTGAAAATAAACTTAAAATTGACATTTCTGTCCTTTCATAAAAAGCTGACAACCCATCAGCAATATGTTTATTATACATGTGTTTAAAAAATGTGCAATGACTAATTTAACCAAAATTAATTAATCTGTAGATCCACTACATTGTCCACACGGAAACTGCGCCATTCCCGCTTGTCCAAACACCAAACACTAACCACGCTTTCATTTGGTTTTTTAGTGCCTTTAGATTCTACAGTGGGAATAACATCTTCTTTGAGTGTGCAGGGCATGACCCGAGTTTCACCATTTACTTTGGTAAATGTCACTGTGCATTCATGATTCTTTAGTGCTTCAAGCAATATATTTCTATCCATTATCGGCGTTTTCCTTTCTTAAGATCTAAAATAGCCTGGGCTTGTTTACGTTGTAATTCTTGCGTAACGTCAAGATCTTTGTTAAGAGCTTGATTAGCATTGGTCAATTTAACTATCAGATGTTTGAGATCTTCATCTTCTGCTTTTATTTTGTCGATCTGTTTCTGCATGTCTAAGACTGCCAGTCTTGACTGTTCTAGTTGATCATTGACTTTTATTATAGTAGATAATAAAATTAATCCTGTTATGACTGCTATAAAAAATATAGTCCAAGTAGTCTGTTTATTAGTCATATTATATTTTTTCACCTGGCACAAATCCACGGAACCCTAAGAATCTAGGAAACCTTAGGCTCCACGTTTCTTCACTGTCTTGGCTTTTGGTCGCGGCGTCTGCTCTGACTTCGACGATCTGTCCTATGAGTTCACTGCGTGCTGTCCAGTAAGTGTCACGATGGAGATCAGTGAAACCACTACCGACATTGACTCGAATACGCTTACCATCATCTTCTCCTTCGCAGATAAGTGCACCTAGTTTGCCCAGATTACGTCCTGTGCCTTCTTCTACTGCTATGACTGTCAAACTGACTTCAATAAATGGTTTAAGTTTAAGCCAGCTGGTGCTACGCTTACATTCATAAACAGCCATGGGATCCTTGATCATGATGCCTTCGTAGCCACCAGCGATAGCATCTTGGTTGATCTGTTTAAATCTCGCTTGACCAGGATCACTGTCAAGATCAACTTGTTCTTGACCAACTACTGTAACGTTAGGCATATGATCATGGAACTGTCCGTGCCATAGGGCTAGACTATAACTGCGATCAATCTGCTTGTGATCGCCAAGGCCACGGTTAAATTCTTTTAATGTTAGGATATCAAATAAGTTTAACACAGCATCGTTGGCCTCAACGTCACTCTTGCGATGTACCTGCTTCATAAGATCCTGGAAGCTGGCTGACATAATTTCACCGTCTAGGACCACAGGTTCGGCAAAAAATATAGCATGTTTGCTGATTTGCTTTTTAATGTGTTCAAAGTTTACCAGTTCTTTACCATTGCGACTATATTGTTCTATGTGTCCGTTTGGATATACCACAGTGATAACACGCACACCGTCTAATTTAACTTCAACTAATTTAACACCTCCAACCTTGCTTTCGTGATTAGCTGAATCATGTGCTAGTTGGCAGGTAAACACAGGTATAGCGTAATTTGTTTTCTTTGTTTTTTTGACTACTGCATTAATTGTCTTTTCACTGGTGCCACAGCGTAGGTCTTTGATAAGGATACGACGATACCAAAGGTTCCATTGAGCTTCCGTGGCCTGTAGTCGATATTGATTGACCGCAGTGATAGCATCATTGCCAGTTAGTTGTCTGGTAGATAATGCTGTGGTAAGTTTTTCAAAGTTCGTCCAACTTAACCCGCGACCAGCACCTTCTTTAGTTAAGACCTGTTTGATACCAAAAGTTGTCATTGAATCCAATGCCAGCTTACAGCCAGCGAAGAATTCATCATTACCTGCTAGTGCTTCACGAGCAACGATGGCTTCTTTGGCTAGGCGACTATTATCTTCTTCTAATTCTTGGATTACGTTCCACGGATTATTCATTACCTACCTCTGTGATATGACGACATGATTTTCTGTATGTGAAACCTGGACAAGTACAATTATACTGACCTTTTTGGCGGATTACAAGATACTCGTTGCCCTTTGATCCCTTGACAGTCCACTGCTTATAGTCGGCATCAATTTTAACCGTGGCCTTTTTACCCTTAGAATCTTTGATCCACAAGATATTCTTCTTATGTAAGATACTGAATTTATTAGGATGACTTGGATTGGAGATAGCAATTTCATCTGGCTTTAACCATTTAATTGTATCGAGGATTTCACCGGTGATTTCGTGCTCTAGATAAGCATCTGCCCTATGATAACTGGGCTGATATAAGCGTGTACGGACTGTAACTTGACTCAATTTAGACCTTTCTAACCATTTGTATACAGCTATTATACTGTCTTTTGGTTAGAAAGTCAAGTGATTTTTAGACTCTACCTACTACTACTTCGATTAAGATAATCTCTGTATTATCAATGGCTTGCAAGGCCTTGCCAATGATACAGCCTGGTTGATATTGTTGGGGATCTAGTGCCTGTGCTACTCCAGCGATATGGCTTGATACCACGCGATCACCCTTGCTAACTGGTCCTAGTACACGGCAAGGTACTCGACCTTGAAGGGCTATGGCTAGGCCATTTTCCTTGCTGTTCATTAGATAAGCTGGTTCTGTAGATACTACACCTGCTATGCGAGGATCGTTTGGACTATGGCTCTGTGTGACTTCAGCTTCACCACCAAATACTACCACCGTACCGGGGGCATATGGTTGATCGCTGGTGTAGATTTCAGCCAAGTCAGCGTACTGTGCCTGTACTGCCTTGCTATAGGTCAAAGACCACCAAAGCGTATTGGTACCTAATGTATAGGTATTGCTGGCAAATGGTACTACGTTACCTTGGAATCGGTGCGTACCTCCAGATAGGGTTCCATCACCTACATTTAAGTTTCCAACTATGCCCACACCACCCAAGACTTCTAGTGCGCCTGTGCTAGTGCTGGTACTCTGTGCGGTGCTGTTGGCGTAGACGATTCCAGTACATTCAATCGAACCGGCATCTAAAACTGAGCAGATTATATTACCAGCGGTGTTAATTAATCCAGTTGAAGTAAGTGCACCAGCAAGAACTATAGCCGCACTTACGTTAGCTGAGGTATTGATAAATCCAGTTGAACTTATACTACTAACCGCATTTAGGGTTTTGTTAGTAATTGTCTGGACAGCATCAATGCTGACCAAAGTATTACCACCAGCTGTACCATTATGGACCCTAAGGGTTCCAAGTTGGGTGTCCACGGTCAGTTCTCCAACAGCACCAGTAAAACTGCTATTCTGTGCTGTGGTTCCTCTTCTAAACTGTACTACGGTTGGCATGATTATTTCCTATTATATGCTATTTATTAGATTATCAGTTAAGTCAGTACTTACGTAAGTTCTCCGAGATCTGTTGTGGTTACTGATCCTGCTTCATTACAATCAAACGCACTGGCAGTAGCCACTCCAAACGCATCTGTGGTTACACCAGTTAAATCACCATAATCTCCAGTTGGGAAATCAGTGAGTGTACCATACGCTAAACTATTATATGAAGTCCCATCATATGCTTCGAATTTATTCAAAGTAGTATTATATCTGATAGCACCTTGTGTTTCTGTTCTCTGCTCGGTCGTACCAGTTGGAATAATTAGCCCACCTGTAGAGTTTAAGGTAACGCTGGTTCCTGAACTTGATATCACAGCACCACCCAGATATATACTATTACCGGAAAAATATGCATCTCTCCATCTCCTAGTTGGAGCTCCTAAATCAAAGGTAAGATTTGCTGTGGGAATAAGACTACCTGCGAAATGCACGTTTGAGCTGGTGAATACCACCGTGTTAGCTGTACCACCAACGGTCACCGCTATGTTGCTACCTGAATAAGCAGTAATATCTGAAGTACCATTGATGATCTTGGTAACGCTGGTGATAACACCAGACAGTTGGCTACCATTACCAAAGTAATATGGCGCAGTGATATTGCCCGCTGACATGATATTACCAGTGGTATTCACCAAAGTCGCAGTTAGCGTACCAACCCTTAGATTAGCATATTCTGTGATGGTGATATTGGCATTATTAGAACCACTATCTGTGGAAAAAGATGTGACAAACGTATTAGCTGATTCATCCCAAAATACTGCAACGTTACTGCTGGCTCCACCGTCTCTGTTGAATATGAAACCCACGTCAATATTGGCCAGCGTCGACGACTTGTTTAAGATCGTGATGGGATCACTAATACTGGATATGGTAGTATCAAATTGGTTAAATCGTGGTCTAGTTAAAGGCATCGGACTATTTCTTCTCTATTTGATGTATTTATCAAGAAAATAGGACCCGCAGGTCCTATGATCTTTGGTGTTTTTTCCTAGTGTTTACCAACAACTACCTCGATAACACCTGTGTCACCGTCAAAATTTTCTAGTGCTTTACCAATGACCGTACCAACCTGCGGAAGATTTTCTGCACGTGCATGACCGTCACCTGCTGATACCATTAGATCGCCTTTGTGTATGGGTCCACGTACCTTGGTTGGCACACGACCTGTGAGTGCCACTGTTACCACGTGTGTGCTTTCTAACCGACCATTCATCAAGTAAGCTGGATTAGTAGATACCACACCAGCCACTTTACTACACATATCAGTGTCACAGATCGTGACTTCTTGCTCACCACCAAAATGCACTACTGTTCCTGGCGCATATTCAGCGTCAGCTGTGTAATTTTCAGCCAAGTCAGCGTATTGTGCTGTGGCTGCAACAGTGAATGATTTACTAAACCAATTGGTAGTATTGCCTAGTGTATAAGTATTGCTGGCTGTTGGGACCACGTTACCAAATATTTCTACGTTTTTGGTACCACGACCTGCACTTAGTCTTAGGTGTGAATCAGTATAGTTGATACCATATGCAGCGTCAGTCTGTATACCCGTACCAATTTCAGTAAAACTACCACCTTTGCCAATCATAATTGTATTAGCTGCTAGAGCGATATTACCTGCGCCATTTGGTCTGATACTAACAGGTCCATTGGCATCAGTTGATTCAATGTGATTAGTACCAATTTGTATATTACCAGATGTTGTGCTACCAGCATCAACGGTAGCATCGATAATAACGTCACTGTTGTCTGTGATATCACGTACTGCCAAACGTCCCGTACCGTTATCACGCAACATTACGTTACCAATAGTGATGTGTTTACCTACTGGTATCGTGACGTTACCGCTGGCGGCATCGATCGTTGTTGGGCCTACCGTGAGCCCGTTATGTACTACGAAATTACTATTTGCCATGGTTCCATGTTCCCCTAGGTTAAATGACTGTTTATACTGCTTTCTAATATTTATACTAACCTGGTAGGAAAAGTTCTGTGACGCTATATCCAAAAAAATAGCACCCTGGGGTGCTATTTCTTTTCAATTAACTGCCCAGTTAATTATTACATCATGCCCGGCATACCACCATGGCCTTGTTGCTGTGCTGGTTCTTCTTTGGGAAGTTCATTGATCGCACAGTCTGTGGTCAACAGTAACCCAGCAACTCCAGCGGCATTTTGTAGTGCGCAACGGGTTACTTTTGTTGGATCAACCACACCCATCTCAAGCATGTCACCATAGGTTTCATTGGCGGCGTTGAAGCCATAATTACCTGAGCCCTTGATGATTTCATTGACTACCACGCTGGATTCTACACCAGCATTTTGCACGATCTGGCGTAGGGGTTCTTCGATGGCACGCATTACGATACTGATGCCGGCGTCTTGATCGTGATTATCACCTTTGAGATCTTTGATAGCTGATTTAGCACGGACTAGTGCTACACCACCACCAGCTACGATACCTTCTTCGACTGCGGCTTTGGTAGCGTGCAGTGCATCATCCACGCGATCTTTTTTCTCTTTCATTTCTACTTCTGTAGCGGCACCTACTTTGATCACGGCAACTCCACCTGCGAGTTTGGCCACACGTTCTTGCATTTTTTCTTTGTCATAATCACTGGTGGCTTCTTCGATCTGTGTGCGTATATTCTGTACACGTGCGGAGATCGCATCAGCAGCTCCTGCACCACCAATGATGATAGTGTTATCTTTGGTTACTTCGATGCGAGTGGCCTGTCCAAGATCTTCAATCTTGACATTTTCAAGCTTAAGACCAAGTTCTTCAGCGACCACAGTACCACCAGTCAAGATAGCGATATCTTCCATCATAGCAGTACGACGCTCACCAAAGCCAGGTGCTTTGACTGTGCAACATTTAATAACACCTTTAAGTGTGTTGATCACTAATGTCGCCAATGCTTCACCTTCTAGGTCTTCGGTGATGATGAACAGTGGGCGACCAACTTTGGCCACTTGTTCTAGCACAGGTAATATTTCCTTGATGCTGCTGATCTTTTTGTTATACAACAAGATATAAGGATTGTCTAAGATACTGACCTGTTTGTCTGGTTGATTGATAAAGTATGGTGATAAGTAACCGCGATCAAACTGCATACCTTCGACTACTTCTAATTCCATGGCTAAACTCTGACCATCTTCAACAGTGATCACACCTTCACGGCCAACTTTTTCCATAGCGTTAGCAATGATCTTGCCAATTTCATTGTCGCTGTTAGCTGAAATAGTACCTACTTGCTCGATGCTGGCTGTGGTGTCACAAGGAACTGATATATTTTTAAGTTCAGCTACGATAGCCGCTGTGGCTCGATCGATACCACGTTTAAGATCCATGGGATTCATACCAGCCGCCACTGACTTAGCACCCTCACGCACGATAGCCTGTGCTAGCACTGTGGCTGTTGTGGTACCGTCACCTGCGTCATCCGATGTTTTACTTGCTACTTCTTTGACCATCTGTGCGCCCATGTTCTGTAGGGCATCTTTCAATTCAATTTCTTTTGCCACAGTAACACCATCCTTTGTGATATGTGGACTACCATAACTTTTATTAATGATAACATTACGTCCTTTTGGACCTAGGGTTACTTTGACTGCGTTAGCTAGTATGTTAACGCCTTCGATCATTTTGGTGCGAGCTGACTCGCCAAATTGTACGTCTTTAGCACTCATATCTATTCTCCTTGTTCAATAATTGCGTAGATTTCTTCTTCTTTGAGGATTAGAACTTCCTCACCTTTGATCGTGACTGTCTGACCAGCATACTTGCCAAATAGCACTGTGTCGTTTACTGTCAATGACATAGGAACTATCGTGCCAGCTTCAGTTCTACGGCCAGCACCTACTGCTAGGACTGTGCCTTGATCTGGTTTTTCTGCCGCTGCGTCGGGAATGATGATACCGCTTGACGTTTGAGTATCCGCTTCGATACGTTTGACTACCACACGGTCGTGTAGTGGATTTAATTTCATGTTTCATTTCTCCTAATTAAGCAAATAAAATTTTCGTTCCGCCCTTGTATAGGCACGAAACAACTAGTATATACTAGCAAGAATATTTATGTCAAGAGATTTTTGCCAAAAAAGAAAGCCCAATCAAGGGCTTTCTACTATTTTGGATGACAAGGTATAGCTACCCCGGGGTTGCGGTTTCTTAGGCCGCTACTGCTTCTGAAGCACGTGAGCCAAAGCGGAAGCCTTTGCCCATTGCTACTTTAACAGTGCCCAATTTAGATGTGTTTGCATCTAGTTTGTTTGCTTGATTTACAGTCATCGCCTACTGTGTTGTCCACTTGCCTACTAAACCGTCAATCGATCCTAAGTTCATCCCCAACGCAGAATACTTGTTAAAATACTCTCCGGTGGAGATGCCGGGCTCCGCCCCCGGGTCTTGTCCGTTGTTGGACTTGCTTCATACAACAATTCTTTATTTAATATTACAGATAGGGCAGGTGCAACCAATCTTGTGATACCAAAATATTTTAGTAGTCTTCTTCATCATCAATATCTTTGCGCCATTCATCATAGGATTCAAAAAATTCTTCGGCCATGACTATCAATACCAATACTACAACACCTACTAGAAATATTTCGCCCATGGTCATCTTGCTGTCCATCCATCGTTATACCAAACTTCAACTTGACCTGTTGACTTGTTAAGTTGTTGTTCCCCATTCCAATGTTTATCTGCTTTTGGCTGTTGCCGTTCAGTTGGAACTTCTCCGTAGCCAACTACTTTAGCCCATTCTTGTTCTGTATAGTAATAGTCTTTGTCCATACAGATATTTATAAAGAGAAAAGGCCCCAAGGACCTTTTCGTCTTGCCAAGGTTGATTAAACAGCCTCTGGTGTTTTTACTGCTTCAGCACGAGCTTTCAATGAGTCCATTGAAACTTTAACCGTCGCTGTACCATTATATTTTGCATCTGCCGTATTGATAGCATCAGCAAATTTCACATATAAATCCAAACTCTTAAGATGCTTAACACAATCACCCTTACTAAGGGCAGTTGGAAGTTCAACAAGGTTGATGTCCTTGTGACCATCTTTGTTTAAGATCTTAACACGGCTAACCATGTCATTAGCGAAGCGAACTTTACTTACACCTTTAAGTGTACTAATACCTGTTACTTTAAACATATTATTTCCTTTTCTTATTAATAAACTTGTCTTGATGAAAAGATAGTGCAGTTGTTATCACCGCCAAACTGACTCTTGACCATGTTCTGGGCCTGTATGGCATTCTGTGCCTCAACCTTCACTGTGGCCTGATTGTTAGTCTGATATGTGTATCCACCACTACCATTGTTATTGGTAATACCATGACGTACTGTGATTTCAAAACTACTCATATAATTTCTCCTTAGACAATTCTCTATCTTGAACTACGAAACTCTGGATCGCTCCAAAAGCTTCCCCCATCTCAAACATATACTGCCAGAACTCTTGTTTGACCGCAGTAGTTTGAAATTCTATGTCCGCTAACACTTGTTTGAGTGCCTGCGGAGTGATGTTGCCACCACATATTCTTGTTAAATTTCCGTATGTATTTTTACTTTTCATACAACTATTATAGCATCTTTGGTTTGGTTTGTCAACCATAATTTAGTCAGCTCGTGCGCCCATATAAGCCTTGAATCCATACTTGCTTAGGACTTCAGCATAGGCATGGGCACCAGCTTCTTTAACGTCCATGCTTTGGCCATTATACCCACCAGGGCTCCAAAGGTTTAGGCATTTAGCTCTCCAGCTTTTCTTGAAACCAATTTTAAGTAATTCTTTGGCTTCTTTTGAGTTAGTGCGAGCTACGAACACATCTACCCAGGCAAAGCCACAGTATAATGGCTCACCGTGTTGGGCTAGATAAGCGTTTTCTGCCGTAATTGCGGCTGTTTTTGCTTCGTTGTGAATAGCTTGGATATCCATTTTGTTCTCCTGTTTTGTTAGTGTATGTGTACATTATACATTAAAACAACCAAAAAGTCAACCAAAATAAGCAGAAAATGGAAAAATAAAAGATATTTTAAATCAATGACTTATATGATCCAACCTTGTCCGGTTATTTCATGATACCAAGGATAAAAATTTGGGATTTTCAATACCCAGACGCTGTTAAAATCTAAGTAGTCTGTTGGCGGATTAGCTAAATGCTGATATTTAGGTAGTATTTCTTTATTATCAATGTCTAAAGATATCATCAAAGCATCTGGATGATTTCTGTTAATTTGAATACTTAATTCAATTGGGTCAGTCAATGGCCAATCTAATATAAAAGTCTGCGTATCTGTTAATATTTTTTCATATAGAATCTTAGATCCAATCTGGGCAACACA
>SXGQ01425925.1_pt1 | contig 12187 bp, 14 predicted proteins | sample 3178371 | NCBI WGS metagenome assembly SXGQ01 (sample SAMN11356859, study PRJNA531348) | freshwater metagenome | isolation source: freshwater sample F1-20 | place: China: Fuxian Lake, Yuxi | collected 2017-12-25 | reverse complement strand
AATGTTTGGAACATTAACGGCATTGGTCCAATCCAGCTCCTGCGCGAACGCAGGACTGGAGAACAAAATGAGTAATGCTGCGAGTAAACGCTTCATTATTCACCAGCTGGCTTGGCTACATCAAGATCTTCAGTTGTGTCTTTCTTCCAAACTTCCCACCACTTCTTACGAAAGTCTGGTCTTTCTTCTTTGTTTGCAGCCCACTGTTCATTGGCTTCCTTACCAATCTTACCCATGTATGGGCAAGGTGTGCCAGCCATTTCCATAGCCTTGAACACGCGCTCGTCTTGGCACATCATTGATACAGCAGCAACCTTCATACCCATATCGTATAGAGTCTTAGATAACTTTAATCTTTCGCAGTTCATATCACGAACTGCCTTACCAGCAGATAGACCAATAACCTGAGTCTGAACAGCACCAGAGACACCGCTGACGCAGACATCTTGGCTATATGTTGAGATCATAGGAGCGATAGCACTAGCAGGTGGCGCTTTAATCTCTTGTTCCACTTTTGTAATGTTTTCGTTACGATTAATGTTCGTATTTGTATTCTCAGTCTTTACATTGCTTTGGCTTGTGCTTTCTGACTTGTTTACATTCTCGTTCTTGTTGACATTATTTGATGTACTTACGCTTACATTATTGTTATTATTCGTGTTTACGCTAGTGCTATCGTTTTTGTTTACATTTGTGTTTGTAGAGGTGCTGACGTTATTGTTATTGTTTGTATTGGTTGAGGTTGAGTTATTGATATTCGTATTTGTATTATTTGAGTTAATATTCGTGTCATTCTTATTGTTGTTATTATAAGTCACTTCACCAGACATGTTGTTATTATTGTTATTCGTGTTTGTTGAAGTGCTATTGTTATTATTAAAGTTTGTGTTTGTAGACACAGAGTTATTGTTATTATTATTCGTGTTCACGCTCGTAGATGTGTTCACATTGTTATTATTATTCGTGTTCACGCTGGTTGAAGTATTCACATTGTTGTTGTTATTTGTGTTTAAGCTCGTTGTCGTATTCACATTATTATTGTTATTCGTTGAAGTCGTATTATTCGTATTCTGATTGATATTTGTCAAAGTACCAGATTGAATGTTATTATTCGTATTCACATTCGTGTTATTATTTGTGTTTGTTGAAGTGCTGGTACTATTATTTGTATTGTTGTTATTATTCGTTAAAGTACCAGACTGAATGTTGTTATTTGTATTCACATTCGTATTGGTATTTGTACTATTAACAGTAGAAGTGTTAATGTTAGTGTTGGTATTATCACTAGTTGTAGTGTTATTGTTATTATAGTTTACCGTACCACTGTTAATATTATTGTTCGTATTCACATTGGTATTGGTATTTGTAGAGGTCGAAGTCGAAGTGTTTGTGTTCAAATTCGTATTCGTATTATCAGAAGTCGACGTAGAGGTCGAAGTGTTCGTATTCTGATTAATGTTCGTTGCAGTACCAGATTGAATGTTATTATTCGTATTTACATTCGTGTTGGTATTGTCCGAAGTCGATGTGGAGGTCGAAGTCGAAGTTGAGGTAGATGTTGTATTAACATCTGAGGTCGTATTGACCGTAGAAACTGTTGTGGTCTGACCGAAAGCTGCTCCAGATGCTAGGAGAGCAAGGACTGCTAGTATTTTCTTCATTGTACCCTCTGATTGTTAACATAACAAAACAATCAGCAAGGATAATGATTTATGCAATTAGTATAATTTTGTTTATTTATAAACAATTAAGTGTGTACGACGCCTACTGTTAGAATAACAGAAGGGGCAGATGGACAAAATGCTGTTGCAGGGAGAGCAGCAATTGAGATTCGAGTATCGTCGACTGCCCACATCAAATTTATATGATCACCTGCCGCCATACTGACGAAATAGTTTCGCGTAGCAAGACCATAATGTTTATTTGCACCAAAGGTTAATCTGGTTGCGGTATGTTGAATATCAACATTGTTTTTACGAATCCACATAAAAGCGTCATGTTGCGATGCAGATACACTCGTTAATTGTATTGAGAATTGATAGTTATAAATGCCTGTTGTGTTTGCAACAATTTCTGTATTATTTCGAAGATAATGCCCCTGAGAGAATTCTGTTGTGTCAAAATAAACTGCATATGGAGTATTCGCAGTATTTGCTGTTTGATTCGTAGTATCTGAAAATTCACCATAAGTAAAATCTTCTAATCCAGTTAATGTATCAAGACTGAATACATTATTGTCCCATCGCATATATCTTCCGTTTTGCGCAGAAGTGCGATCAAAATCATCAGCATCAAATAATCTTACAATACCAGTTCCGCCGCCACCCCAAGATAGCGTGTTGACTTTTTGTAGAAGATCAAGAACTGTTTTTCTTAGAGCCTGGAATTCGTTATCTTGTAATGCTGTAGCAAGTGGTGGCTTTTTAGTATTATTCACAGTGTCAAGATATGCAGCCACTTGATTGACTTTATATTCTTCTGGTGGCTGTAAATTAGTCTCTGCTGGTTTAGCAGGTTGTTGCGGTAATGAAGTAACAGGAGTGACCTCAGTTAAGAGGTCCTCCTTTAATATTGGTACTGGTTTTTCTTTTTCTTTTTCTGACTCTTTGAATAAAAACGCAGCAAGTTTTTCCTCGCGTTCAATAGATTCAAGTAACTCCTTATCAACTGGCTGACCAAAGGCACGAGCCATTTTGATAAGAAGTTTCTTTTCCTCTAATGATTTCATCTCGATAGTACGGCAACGTACAATGCGTTATGCCAGCCTTTACCAGTATTTGCCTGATTTAAGATCCATTCTTTATGAACTTTAAGATTTGTTAATCGAATACCTGATTCAGTGCCGCTGACTGCTGGTTGATGATTCCAGTCATCTACAATAAAGATAAATGGATCAGCAAGATAATCTAAATAATATGTCAACGCCATTTCTTGATCTTCATGACGATGATCACCATCATAGAAATATACATTGGTTCCGCGAACTAATTCTTTTTGTTCATCAGAAAGATTAAAGCAATCTGCTTCAACGAAGGTCATCTTTTCAGTAATATTACTTAAAGAACAGTTATGGAGAAACTCGTCTCTGACTTGACCGAACTGAGAAAAGTTGTCAATCGCAACTGCTATAGCGTCATTATTAAACATCGCTGAAACAAAAGTTGATCCGCGATGCACACCGATCTCGAGATATTTGTCGCCTGATTTTACTAATTCATTAAGAAGTATTCTATTTTCTCTAACTGACATACCATTCAAAGCAAAATGGTGTTCTCCCAGTTTACTTTCATCATTCATTACTTTCGCAATGGCAGCGTCAACTCTATTGATGTAATCTTCAATCATAATTCACCCATATTTTATACCACAAAACCTGGTTTATAAACAGTTTTACCATTAATCGTTACAGCGGTTAATTTCTGACGACGATTATTTCCATTTGACGCAACAGAAGCATGTACCCAACCTGAGTTTGGTCCTTCTTTTGGATTATAGAATTCTAATATAATTTGATCAAAATCGCAATTATCTGCAACCCATTTAGCAAGATCTGGATTAGGCAATCCGTCAATTTCAAAGTCTACGGCTTCCCCATTACAATGTTGAGACTTGCTGGATCCACCAACAGCGGCATTGAGAGCGGGACCTCGATAGCCACTATTGATACGAATAGGCTTGCCAAAGTGATTACGCACAGGTTCAAGAATTTTTTCACAGACGAGTTTGAGATTATTTGCATGTTGTACATTTGGTGTGTTATCAATTCGCTTACGAATTGCAGTTTCAGATTTCGTAAATTCTTTTAGATTAAAGTGTTCAGACAACTGCATGTCTGGTTGAACAGATGTCAACTTCCCAGTAGAAACAGTCGCAGGTTTTGGTGCCACTGAAGCAGCAGCCATCACTGGCGCAGCAGGTTTAGGTGCTGGCACTGGAGCAGATGGTGCTGCTCCAGCAGCGTTTAGTTGAGCGAAGTACGTTTTCGTCTTAACCTTGCGATCTTCCAAGCCGTGAGTACCACCATTAACCTTTTTACTAACGGATAATATCGCAGCATCAGTCACTCCTTGATCGCAAATGCTCCACAGTTTGTTACGCTCGAAGAAAAACATGGCTGATTCAAAAGCCAACTCAGTGGCAACCAAATCAGGATTGTCCATTACATCTGGACGATTACAGTACGCAGCAAAAGTTTCGTAGTTTGTGCGACCAGTTAATTGTAATGCACCACGACCACGATACTTCCAACCATCACCTGATGATTCTGGACCATTACCCATACGATCAGCGTAGACTTTATTGGCGATTCTTTGAGCATTGCGCTCATAGTTTTTAGCGATTGCATCTGTAGGGAAGTATCTTGGGAAGATCTTTCTCAACCCTTGCCAAGAATAATTCAAATTCTCAGAGAATGCTTTGAAGCCACCAGTTTCGTGTGATGTTTGACCGAAGAAGTGCGCTGCTCGAGCAGGTGAGAGTTTGTAATACTTGGCTGCGGCTCTTAAAGTTCCAGGACCCCATGCACCATCAGCAACAACGCCAATCTTGGCTTGTAAATTCTTTAAACTCATTTATAACCTCAAGCAATTTCATCTTCAACAGCATCTACAACATTATCTAGCGGAGTTTCTGCGGCTGGTGGTTCAGGTGCTCTTTCTTCTTTCTTTTCTTCAGTTTTACCAAGCATGATGCCTGATAAAATACCAGTCAAGAAAGTTGCGATTGGAGTGATCAACTCAAAGAACTTTGAGTCATTTGGAGACTGTGTCATTGGTTGAGTCACAAAGATCAAAGAATAGAGAACGACAAAGACGATTCCTGTCAATGTTAAAGCAAGTGTGACGCCGACAAAGACTTTAAGTCTTGTCATCAATTCGTCGTTTGAATATCTTGGTCCCTTAAACATAATTATTCTCCTACTACTTCTGTTTCACTGTTATTGCATTCTACAGGCGCAGGTGTTTCTTCAACTTCCGATTGCGTCTGTTGTGGCGGTAATCCATTTAAAACGTCGTAACAAAATCCATCGTTTTCGCACTGTGGGCGATTACATTCAGGATTATCCTTATTTGCTGGATCCTGACATGGATATCTATATGTATCTTCACAACCTACTAATAACAAAGCAATTAAAGGAATAATTGCTCTCATCTTTTCTTTCCGTGATTTAAGTAAACCATTGCTCCTGTTATTTCATCTTGAACAATAATTGGAGCATGTTTATTTGTTTTTAAATATTCTCGTATTTCTGCAGTAGTATCAGCATCTTCAACATAACTACGATAATGTTTAAATTTCTTTTTTCCTTGCAATGCTTTATTGAAAGCATTTGAGTTGACTGAAAAAACTCTCTTACCGCCGAAATATTGTGGCTTGCGGCGAAGTGGCTGACCAGTCATCACCTTATCAAAGCCAGTGATGCCATCATCAACTTTAGTTGGCAATCCGTCTATACCTGCACCCATTGAATTTGCAGGAGCAGGACCAGCGGAAGCGGCATCTTCGTTTAGGAAATTCTTAAACGATTTCATTCTTTCATTACGTCCCAAACGTGGAGTCCTTTTCTTGTTCCTGCGCCAGAACCATGAGTTGGTGACGCATCAGCAACAACGCGAAGATGCATTGTTTTATTGCCTTTCTTATCTTTACCAACAATTTCGTTCGTAATTCCACTATGCTTCAATTCATACTTATGAGTTGCATGGGCTGAATCGCCGAGTCCGTAAGTAATCTTGCTTGAGCGACCACTCTTTGTCATCTCTGTATTATGACGCATCACCTTCATATTGCTTTCATCACGAACTGGTGTGTTTGTTAAATTTGATATAACTTCGTGCTGTGCTTGTTTTGCTTTTCCGCCAGTAGCGCTGAAGATATTTTTCAAGTGTTTGTGTAAAGATGAAGATGCTGGATGCTTGTATGAGGTGAGTTTTGCATCTCTAACTTCACCATAGATTCCACCCAACTTCTTGACCTTATCGTTGCTGACGCCTTTGAGTTCTTTTACTCTTGTCTTTTCTGGATTCTTTGACGTCATTCTTTCATGAGCGTAACGCATAGTATCTAATGCATGTTCAGAAACATTTACTGTTCCTGCAGCCTTATCATGCTTAACATGTGAAGAACCAAAGTGTGAAGATAAAGTTGATGCATGCTTCACGAGCACTTTGTGATGTGCTGCCATTGAATCTTTATCTGCTTTATCCATTGTTTCAGACATTGTGCCTTTTTTGCCAGTAGTTCTTTCGTGGGCAGAGTCAATCACTTTTGCAATTTTACCCATTCCTGGATTGAACAGTTTTGAACTACCACCAGACTTCAAACTAACTCCGTGGAATCCACCGCCTTTTTCTTTATGACCGTGTTCAACTACGATGTCAGAGTTATTTCCTTTCTTAGAACTATCTTTACCGCCAGTCAATCTTTCAATGTCTTTTTCATTTGCAGTAAAATGCGCTTTCTTAATATCAGTCATACCCTGTTCATGCGCATGACTAATAATATTTTTTGCAGCGTGTTGAGCATGAGCCAAATGATTATCATAATGCTCTTGAGAGAGACCCTTTGATAAATGCTCGTGCCATTCTTTAGCAGACTTATTTGCTTTTTCGTCTTTAAACTGAGCCATATGCTCAATGTTTGCTATTTTAGTTCCGCTTTTTGTCGCTGCTCTTGGTGGTGATGAAATGGCTTGTGAGGCTGCTTTGTGTGCCGCTTCATGTCCCTTTGACTTATTTTTCTGATAGACGGATCCGTAATGGTTTACTAAACCACCTGTGAGGACCTCATGCATTTTTCCTGCATCGGTTTTCTTTAAACCCCACTCAGTATCTTTTGCTTCAAGCAAAAATTCTTCATTTATAAATTGTATAAACTTTAGCATGGTTGTCCCCAAGATTTGACTTTCACTTTATTAACAATTATAATCAGTATGTCTGGTTTGATCTAAATCTTTCTTAAACTATCTACAATCTTTAAGTCCAGCGGAATGTCACTCGAGCGTATGTTCTTGCTGCGAATTCCGCGAACTACATCTGGCATTGCAGAAGTATAAATCAAAAACGTTTTCAAAGCACTATAATCTTTCTTGTCAATTCGCAAGAATAACATCCGAGTGCTTGCCTCAACACCAAATACATTCTGTGTGATTACAAGGTGATTTAAAAGTAATCGCTCTTTTATCTCACCTGTAATTCTGTAGCGATGCAATAATCGTTTGATATATCGTATACGCTTATAATCTTCATCAAATTCGCTGTCAATGCAGTTAGGTTTTTCGTAACACTTCGCCGCATATAACAAAACATTTGACTCATTCAAGTCATCAAAAAACATAGATTAATATTCGTTTGAATTTCCTGAATCATCGTCTCTCTTACGATAAGAGTCTGAGTGTCTGAGTGGGAGTGGATTGCGATCAAACATCTCGTACTTATCCATATCCACTAAATCCTTCAACTCATCTTCTTCAACGACTTGAGCATAACCATCTACGAATCCGTCCATGTTTGTATTATAGACGATGTAAAGGAAATGTCCTGTATCACCGAGTGGATAAACCAACTCAGCATTTGACCCGAGGAAGTTTGGTGTTGCTTCTTGTGGAAGAATCATTCCATAACGCTGTAGAGTTCCACGAAGTTGAGCCAAGAAAATGGCAGCATTTTGATATGGCTTGCTCGTGAGAGTGTCTAGATTATCATTAAGCGATGCGCGATTGTTCTCGAGAAAACGAGTATCAATTGCAATCACTGCAGTGCTTGGATATTCTTCGTTGATAAATTGCTTAAATTTTAACATCTTTACACCTTTGTAACGTATTTCTTTTCAGAAGTGTTGACATCCATATCTATTTTAGGTTCTGTCTCCACTTTATTCTTCGTGTTTTTTGCACGCCGAGCAGCAGCCACTGCAGTTTCAGCAGCCTTTTCTTTCTTCACTTCCTTATTTACCACTCTCGTATTCGCTTCTGCTACGACTTCTTCCTTCACATCTTTCTTCTTCATTCTCATGAGATTGTCATGGAACGCTGAAGCCTTGACAGGATCAGTTTTTGCAAGTTTATCAAAAATCTTTTTGTTGTTCTTGTCAACTTCAGATTGTGTGCCTAAACGCCACTCTGCCTTCAAATAGGATGGCTTGAGTTTCTTTTGGGCTTCATCAAGTTCGACTTCTTCAGTCATCTTTTCAACATGCTTCATGATTTCATCGTGATCAAGTGCTCTACTTGAATCGCGATCTGCTTCCATATCAAGAATATGTTGCTTGGTTACGTTACCAGCGCCATGCTTCTTAACAAGCATTTTAGCAATTTCTGCTGATGATGGATCATATCCTTCCTCAACATTACCACGCTTTGCTGCATAGTAAGCGCCGAGAGCCTGATTAATGCGCTCTTTCTTGCTCTTTCCAGCAAACTTTGGATTATCAGACTTAACGAAATCAGAAATCCACTTTGAAACTGGATCTGAAGCGCTGAGTTTTTCTTCGATATACTCAACTTCTTCTTTCATATTACGTGTCATCTCACGTTCCATAGACTTATGGACAGCAGCAAGAGTTCCAGCCTGTGGGCGCTTGACAACTTTTGAGATAACATCAGACTTTGCTTGAGCAGCCTTGACAGCAGGTGACATTTTGTAACCAGCCTCACGTTTGTCTGAATCAACACCGTGGCGTAGATCCATAGACTTGAGGGCAGCGCGCATGCCACGCATTACCATTGAGCCTTCTTTTGATGCTTCAGTAAGTTGTTCAGTCTTTACTGGTGCTTTTTCTTGCTCAACAATTGCTGCTTCTTGAATCTTAAATCCAAGAGCACGTTGCTGATTGGCTGCACGATTAAGTGCTTCTTTCTCAGATGCTGCTTCAACAATGCGATTAACTGTATCAACACGACGACGCAATGTTACATGCTCGTGGGCTGGATTTGTGTATGTTAGTTTTACAACGTATTTCATTTTACTTACCTTTATTCATTGCTTTTGCAGCGGCTGACTTAATGCGTGCTTTGATCACATCACCATAAGTGATCTTTTTTGGGTCGCCGTGATGTGCAGCAAGTGTTTTCTCTTGTGGAGTTACAGCAACTTTGCCTTCGGCTTCAGTTACGACTTCTTCCTCTACTTTATATGTATGACCAGGTTTCATTTGTTTTGCATGGTCCATGCTACGATAGCGACCAACTAATTTACCTTCTTTGTCATAAGCCTTAACTGCTTTGACTTCATCAACCTGCTCGACCTCTTCTTTCATTTTACCGACACGGTTGTCTTTATATGAATCGTCTCCGTGTGCTCTCATAGTAATTCTATCAGCAACTTTCATTGCTCTTTTTGGAGAGATTCCACGCTCTTTTGCTGCAGCAGTCATCTGTTTCTTCGCAACAGATAATTCTGCTCTTGATTGTTTTGTTCCTGCTTGATCATGAACATATCCTGCTTCACCATATTTTTTTACAGCAGCAACTAGACCACCAACTTCGTCGATTTGCTCGACTTCTTCTTTTTTCATTTTTGTTTTATCTGCTGCAGCCATTACTGCCTTGAAGCCCATGTGCTTTTCGTCCATTTTCTCTTTTTTCTTATCATCCTCTTCATCATCTTCCATATCATCATCTTCTTCATCGTCCATCTCATCAGCCATTTTCTTCATTGCTTCGAAGATGGCTTCTTCTGAACGAATTGTTTCTTCATTCATCTCACCTTCCATATAACTGGCTGCAGTGAGAATATAATCTTCAGCAAGAGTAATCTTGCTTTGTACCCATTCTGGTAGATTATCTTGATCTTCAAGCATGTCATGTAGACGCTTTGCGTTGACTAGAATGCTACGAAGTTGGGACTTTGCCATATCACCTTCGTAATCATACTCACCAAGATCAGCAACATCTTTTACTGCCTCGCCCATATTCTGAGAGAGTGGATGCTTTGATTGTTTTGCCATGATTGCTTTCGCAAGTAGTCTACCCTTATTCATTTTCGTTTCCTCTGTGGATTCTTCTCTGATACGAACTCCATCTTTCATACCAGGTTTGTATTTAACTGGTTTCTTTCTTGTTGTAGAAAGTTTAAGTGGATCTGATGCTGGCATTGGATCAACGTCAACAGAATGCTCTGGTGGATGACCAATGTTTGTATATTCATAACCTTCCGTTACTGGTGCGCCTTTCTTTAATGCTTTACGAGCAAGATTACGAGCAGTGCGGAAACCTAGTGGAAGTTTACCCTTTGGTTCTGCTCCAGTGCGCGTCTTGACTGGACCACCAAGAACATCTTGTGCTTTAAGTCTTTCTGTTTCTTGACGATTTGTGACGATATCTTTCATCTTACCTTCATTCACTTCAACTTCTTCATTATATGTACGAGAAACATGAAGTGATTGATGCAAATCTTTTAGATCATCGTGATCCATGTCATCTGGATCAACAGTTGGGACGTCGTGCTTTGTCTTTGATTTACGAACAGCAGCAGCAATTGCAGCCATTCTTTGTGCCTTTGACAATGGCTTCTTGGCTTTTGGTGCTGTGGCTTTAGCAGCAGCCTTTGAAGCACGCTCGGCTGCTTGAACCTTTGAGTGCTGATCACGAGTTAATGGAGCAATCGTGTCTCTGACTTCATCACTACCATGCTCGCCACCAACCTTCGCGCCCTTTGTAGCGCCATAGGCTGCTAAACTTTTTGCCTGAAGTTTTTTCACACGTTCAGTTGCTTTGACTTCCTTTGATGCTTGCTTGACGCTTGCGCCAGCACCATGACCACTCTTTTGAAGCCATGCTTGGAACTTTGGGTTCTTTGCGTGCACTTTCTTTAAGCGATCTTGCAACGCTCTTGAACCCTGTGTAAATGCTTTATCCCATACTGCTTCTGACATTTTTTAACCCTTTAGGATAGAGTTGAACATCCAACCAAACTTCTTATGTTGATCGAATAGATCTTGTAAGAAGTTTGATAACCCCACTTCATTTGCAGCATCAGCCATTTTCTGAGTTGCGAGTAATCCAGCAAGAATCTTTGTATTGTCGTCTTCAAGAATGGCAACCATTTCCATTGCTGATAATGCATCTTTATTTTCGCTAATTCTAGAATTTGCAATAAGCGAAGCAAGATTCATTGGGGCTGGTGCGTTTAGAGCACGGATTTCCTCAGCGAGTTTATCCATGTTATTAAAGACACCTTCGTATACGTTACCGAAGAATTCGTGCATTTGCGGGAAATCTTTTCCAACAACGTTCCAATGGAAAGAGTGAGCCTTAAAGTAGAACACAAATGCGTCAGCAAAGACGTTCATGAGCGCACTGATAAGGGCTGGTTCTGTTTCCTCAGTAACCATTTGCTCTGCTTGTTCTACTAGATTATGATATTTCATCGAATTCCTCAATCTTTAACTTTAAGTCAGTTGTACCACGTTTAATTCTATGGAACGTTTTGGCTGGAATAAAAAAGTGATCGCCTTTGTATAACTTCTTCGGCAGTTTATTGTCAAACTGCAATTCCCAACCTGTGCCTTCTAAAACCTCAATATATCTTCCTTTTTCGTCACGATGCCACACTAATTCTTCAGTCAAAATATCGTGCTTGAATGTGCGCAAGAACGACCAATTATTTAGTTTTTCGTCAATGTATGGCTTTTCGTTCATCTACCACCATATCTTTCCAGAGTTACTGAAAAATCTTGGCCAACGGCAAGCCCAATAGGATGCGCTGGTCTTATCCTTGTTTGTTAAACAGCGATGTCGAGCAACAAAACTACGAGTTGCTGCTGGGTCCATATATTTTTTCTTCATTCCAGACTTACTGAAACTGATCTTACGAACACCATCTCCAACACGAACGTAAACTGCACCGCCACCACCTTCTTGCCATGGTTTACCGATGCCCTTGCCTTCAGTTTTATCTTCTTCATTCACAGGAACGCAGTTAGGGACCATTTTATCGCCTTTCTTCTTCATTCCCTTTTGAGTGTAACCACTCCAGCATTCCTCTAAACCTTCCTCAATTGGATAATCGAGAACGACAGTTAGACCTTCGTATTCTTCAATTTCACAAATATCTGATTTTAGCATGTCCAACTCATATTCATCAGATGGTGCATATTTGCCTTCAGAGTATAATTTCTTGGCTTCACCAATCATCTGAAAGAATAGATCTGATCCTGGACGGAAAACATTTTCAGTAAAAGAGATTTT
>SXGQ01417041.1_pt1 | contig 12189 bp, 30 predicted proteins | sample 3178371 | NCBI WGS metagenome assembly SXGQ01 (sample SAMN11356859, study PRJNA531348) | freshwater metagenome | isolation source: freshwater sample F1-20 | place: China: Fuxian Lake, Yuxi | collected 2017-12-25 | reverse complement strand
CTAAAGAAGTATTAGGATGGGAGGCTAAGATTAATATTAATGATTATATTAATAATTATCTAGCCTAGGTTCAATCATATTTATATTAAATAATGGCTATGGCTAAAAAATCAAATAGACAAGTACCCTCTATGGTTGTGACTATTAAAGGTGAGGGACAAGCAGATATAGATGCACTATGTGAGAATGAAGTATTTGCTAATGCTGTTTATATTGAGACAATAGCTGGGATTAAAGATGCTATTAGTACTAAGAGTAAAACAGCAACTTTATTTCAAATAGCTAAAAGTGATTATTATCTAGAGTTAGATAAAAGCCAGTGGAAACAAGCTCTACAAACATGTATTAATAGACTTATTGATGAAGAGAAATATGAGGAATGTTCTAAAATAAAAGTGTTGATGGATAAAATAAAGTAATATGAATCATAATGAAGGTTATCATGATATAAAAAAAGCTGTTGACCAATTATTAAAAATAACTTCTACAGTTAAACGTAAGAAAAAAGCATACATTGATAAACAAAAAGACTTGTTTATTAGTATACTTATGGCTTTACAAGCGTCTCAAACTAGAACTATTCTAACTCAAACAGAACTAAGACTTGATTTTAGTACATATGATGAAATGTATTTACAAATAATTGACTCACTTATACTATTACATTTTGGTAAAGAAGGATATGAATTAATTAGTTGGTATTTATATGAAAAAATAAATCCAGATGGTACATTTAGTGAGATACAAAATGATAATGGTGAAATAGTGCCAAGTGATACACCTGAAGATATTTGGAATATATTAGTTAATATAAAAGCAAGTAATGAAAGCTAAACCATTACTTAAAAGTGATATTGAACGAGCAATGGCTATGACTAAATCTAACCGTGCCGCGGCTAGATATCTCCATTGTAGTTATATTCATTATAAGAAATGGGCTAAAAACTATAAGGTGAATGATAATGATCCTAATTCACTTACTTTATTTGCTCAACATAAAAACCAATCAGGTAAAGGTATAGCTAAATTTTTATCTAATAAAGGTAAAGAACCAGCATTAATGGATGTTATTGAAGGTAGAGTACCTGTTGATTCATATACACCTGAAAAACTTAAGAATAGATTAATACAAGAAAGTTATTTACAAGAATGTTGTTCTAAATGTAGTTTTGCTGAACGTAGAGTGATTGATTATAAAGTACCACTTATACTTAATTTTAAGGATGGTAATAAGAAAAATTGGTCATTAGATAATTTAGAATTATTATGTTACAATCATTATTTCTTATATGTTGGTAACATATTCACTGATAAACAAATACAACACTTAGAAGACTATAACCCATCAACATTTCAATCTAAATCAGATTGGGAGTTAGATGATCATTTTAAAGAACATCTACAAAATCTGAACATAATTGATACTGATAGTGAACCAGGTTCAGAATTTATTTCTAAAGTTTGACCGCTACTAATAATCTATATTTAATTAATAAATAAAGGTTATGTTATACAATATTGAAATTGTTTATGATGATGGACAGTCCATAACTGAATTAGTCCATTCAGAAAAACCACTCACAATTCATCCTAAACAAGATGGTATTAGAACAGCTAAAGTGAATGTTCACAAATATGAAATTGAATATCATCTACCACCAACTATATTTTCTTCACCAACTGATGGTAAAAAGTATCTAGTACCAATGTGGGTTGAGGTTCATCCAAACACAACATATGATGATGTTAAATGGATTAAACCTAAAGCTAAAAAAGTAATTGAACATATTCAAGGTTCAATGGGTGAGTATAAAACAACTTATGATCCAAATAAAAATATTTATAAATGTACATGTATGGGATTTTGGAGGAGTAAAGGTAATTGTAAACATGTTAAAGCACTTAGAGAGAAAAATTTGGTTACTAAAAATAAATAACTTAAATTAATGTTATGAATGAATACTTTTTAGATTATTTCACTGGTGTTAATGTTCAAACATCTCGTAATGTTAAATTAAAAAATTCACTAACATTAATAGGTGAAAAGGGTGAGTCAATTATTTTAGATATTGACATCATAACTGATTTTGATACTATACCAGAACAGTACCATGAGGTGTTTTTGAATATGCTTACATCTAAGTATTATGGTAAAACATCATTTGGGCATAATCCATTTAGTAAATGTTTACCACCTAAGAAAAAGAAATGGTATCAATTTTGGAAGTAATATTTATATCAAATAATAATATATGTTAACAATAAAATATTTCACCGCTAGTTGGTGTGGTCCTTGTAAAATGTTTGGACCAACATTTGATAAAGCAATGATGGAAACAGGAGTTAATTATCAAAAAATAGATGTTGACTCAAATAAAGATTTAACAATACAATATGGAGTCATGAGTGTACCAACACTTATATTTGAACAAGACGGAGTTATGGTCAATAAAAGAACAGGAGTATGTTCATATAATGAATTGGTCACAATGATTAACCGTTCATGATTGGTTGACCTGGGTTCTCGTGTTAAATTTAATTATAAATAAAAATTAAAAAATATGGGACGACACGTGAATTATGCAGATGAGCAGGACCGCTGGTTAAATAAAGCGGAGAAAATCAACCGTAAGAATCCTAAAAAGAAACAACGACTAGAGGATAAAGATCCTAATTCGTTAACACTTGCAGAACAGTTAGAATTAGAACGTCGTGGAAAAATTGAGCGTCAAAAACAAAAAGAACAACAGGACGCAGCTCCCAAGAAAAAAGAAGAAGTTTGGATTAGTTTTTATCAACCCAAGCAAAAATAATATATTTAAATAAATAAAAATAAAAGTTATGAAACAAGTATTTAACGAGCTGTCCATGGCGGACATTAAGAAAACCGCTCCAAGTGTTTTCCAGACAAAACAAAAAGCTAATCTGAGTGAGCATTATGTTCACATTCCAACAGACAAAGTAATTAATGACATGATTCAATTAGGTTGGAAACCATGTCAAGCAGTTGAAATTAAAGCTCGTAAAAAGAGTACAATTGGTTATCAACGTCATATGATTAAGTTCTTTAATCCAAGTATTGAGATTGAAGGTACTAATGGTGATAATGTTTATCCACAAATTCTATTAACAAACAGTCATGACGGTTTGAGTTCATTTAAATTCCAGATTGGTTTGTTTAGGTTAGTATGTTCAAATGGATTAGTAGTTATGGACACTAGTTATGGTGATTTCAAATTACGTCATATGGGTTATACATTTGAGGAACTACAACAGAAAGTATCTGAAGCTGTAGCAGCGTTTCCTGGATTGGTTAAGAAAATTAATGAGTTCCAAAATGTTGAATTGAGTGACTGGCAAGTAAAGAAATTTGCTAAAGGTGCAGCACTGGTTCGTTTTGGTGATAATGTTAAGGTTGATATTGATACATTATTGAAAGTAGACCGTATTGAAGACTCAGGTAACAATTTATGGGCTGTGTTTAACCGTGTTCAGGAGAAATTGATCAATGGTGACTGTTCATATACTATGGGTGCTAGGGTTCGTAAAGCTAGAAAAATTAAGAACTTTAGTATGGATTTGAAAATCAATGAAGCGCTTTGGAAATTAGCTGAGGAGTACGTTAAATAGTACTCCCAGCTTAAATATTTATATCAAAATGCTCATGGCTAAAGTATTTGAATTTAGTTCAGTTGGCGACCTCAAACACAAAGTTGAGGGGAAAGATTTGTTAATATCTGTTGAGGTATTTAATCAAATTAAGAAAGCGTTTTATAGTAAAGTTAAACGTAAAAAAGTAACAGCGTTTTCAGCTAAAGTAGGTAGTCATGACATTATTGATTTTATATTAGAACGTGACCAATGGAAAACATCATTAAACACTTGTTTGGATGTTTTTGTTAGAAATGAAATGTATGAGGAATGTGCTGTTATTAGAGATATGTTAAATGAATTATGATATGTTAACTAGGGATGACATAACAAGAAAGAATGCTCTGATCATATTTGATTGGTGTAAAAAAGCATTCGGTCCTAGTCCTATAAATGGTCCATATCCTAAATTAGTGTTTCATAAAAAAGGTAAGTATGCTGGGTTATATGATCCATGGAAAAATGAGATACATGTTTGTAAAAAATATCACAGAACAATTTTAGGTTTTATATCAACTATAATACATGAGTTTGTTCATTATAGATTTCATAGTGTTAAAAAACAATATCAAGAACTAGATAAAATATATACTTACAAATCACATCCTATGGAGCGTGAGGCAAATAAGTTAGAAAGAAAATATAAATGGGTTTGTTATTATGATTGTTTCTCATCTAACACTCCCTAAATTTTGTTCATACTTTTAGTTTTTATTTATTACCCCTGCTTGTATCTACTTGCGGGGCTTTTTTAACCCTGATTAATTAATTATGTTTATTTAAATATTTATAACATGACTATTGATTACACAACTAGAGAAATTATTAGTAAGTATGTTAATGAACATGTTCCTGAAGGTATTCATGAACAATATCATGTTGATTGTAGAGAACATACAGAACAAATAATTGAAGCATTGATTGAGAATAATGTAATTGATAATAAAGAAACAACAATTGAAGCTGTTTGCTTATGTTGGAGTGAGTTTATGTATAGAAAGTTTAGTATACTAAACTAATTTTTAACGAAACCAAGCCCTGTATGGACCGATGTACAATCCATTTGAAAAATTTGCAGACAAGATGCTGCGTCGAGATAAGAAGGGGCAAGACCTTAAAAAATACTCTATTGATTTAAGTGGTGTATTAGGAGAAGGTATTGATAATAAAGAATTACAACACAACGAGAATAGGAAATTGGTTGGTACAACCAAAACATGTTTAATGAATAAGTTACATTTCTGGATTAATAAAACAACTGGTGATCATTCATCTCGTATATCTTACTTAGAACGAGATATAAAACAAGCCGCTACTATTTGTGACTTAATTAACCAGGATAAATACACCAAAGACGATATAACAAAGTTACGTAATATCCTACAAAAACATAATTGTTTATAGGACGTTGAAAATTAACATCCTATAGAACGTTGAAAATCAACGTCTTATAACGTGAAATCCGTGAGGCTGACCACGACTATTTGTGTATCTTTATTATATAAGAAAGTAAGAAAATGATTATTTGGTTATTAATAATATTAGTGATTGTGGTTAATTTGGTTGAAGTGGTGAAAGATGTCATTGATATTATTGGGTTAATTATTAACCGTATTTTCAAATAATTGATTGACCGTAACTGATTTAATAAATTTAGGTATAAATAAAAACACAAATATGAATACAGGTAAGAAAAGAGGTCGTCCGCGTAAAAATCAAGTAGTAGAGTATAATGTAACTGTACCTACTAAAATTGATTTTGATATTGTGAAGTTGAATAACTTGGATATTGACCCAAGAATGATGGACACCATGAAGAGTGGTATGTTGGTTGATGATTTGATTAGTCATGAAGGTGGTATACCATGTGCAACAAATATTATGTGTATTGGTGATCCAGGTGTAGGTAAAACAACTGTGTTACTAGATATTTTAGCTGGTGTTCAGAATCGTGGCCGTAAATGTTTGTTCATATCTGGTGAAATGGGTAAAAAACAAATGTTTAAATACACACAACGATTCCCACAATTTGGTAATGTTCAAACATTGTTTATGTCTGATTATTTGGAACATAACACAAAAGATGTAATTGAACAAGTTATGAATATGGGTTGGGATTTGATTTTGATTGACTCAATCGCTGAGATTATTGAAGGTGTACGTGACGATAATAAATGGGATCGTAAGCAAGCTGAGTCATGGTTGGTTGATTTGTGTGTTAAGAATAATAAAGGTGAAAATAAGAAAGATGCTTACACATCGTTTCTTTTGATTCAACAAGTTACTAAATCAGGTGAGTTTGTAGGTAGTAACAAATTGAAACATATGACTGACGCGATGATGGAAATGCGTAGAGAAAGTGATCGTGATGGTGGTGGAACATATATGAATTTCATCAAGAATAGAAATGGTAATGTTGATGTTAAGTTTGGTTACCAATTGAACAATGATGAAATATATTATGGCACAATGGTAAAAGAGGGTGATGATGAATAATCTAACCCAAATAAAAATATTATATTAATAAAAATAAAAGTTATGAATACTAAACAAGTTTTGTACAATGCACTTAAGAGCCAATTAGATGCTAAAGAGCAAGAATATGAACTGTACCACAACACAGTCACAAATCCAGCTATTGAAGAAGTAAATAATGATGTTAAACAGTTTTTCAATATGTTAACACCAATTGATAATGCTAGTTTTGATATTGGTTCATCAAGAATTACTATTCGTGCTAATGAAAATAATGGTTGGTATAGAAATATTGAATTAGTGTTACAATCAAATTATAAAAGTGATACTAAACATGTTGATATCAATTGGAATAGTGGCACATTTAATTTAGTAGATAAAGTTCCAAATAAAATATTCATTGACTTAATATCAGTTTGCGCTAATAATCTTGAAGCAATTGAAAATAAATGGATTAATGATTGGTACCAAAAACGTAGACAAATAGATAAAAATGATGATGAGAAAAGTAGAGAACATGTTGATTTAAGAAACGCTTTGAATAATCTTAAAAATGAGATTGTTGATGATATTAGAGAATCAATGAAACAAATTGGTTTTGAAATTAAGAAATTTAAAGATGTTTATGATTTAGATTGGAATTATGATAAAGATGAAAATGGTAATCAACAACGTGTTTATAGAATTGATAAATCAGCCAAGTCAATTAAATTACAAATAGGCCGCTCACATTATGAAACATCATATGTTAATGGTTTTAAAGTATTAGGTAAAAAAGGAAATAAATATAAGATTGAAGCTTATAGAGAGAATTTTCAAAATGTATTCACTTATGATGTATTAGAAAAGAAATTTGATTCGTTTATTGATGAAGTATCTAATTGGGAAAATGATAAAGCAGATAAGAGAAAAACTGAAACTGAAGAAAATTATATTAAACGTTCACAACAACAAGTTTGTTAACCTAGTAAAAAATCATTATATTAAATTATAAAAATTAAAGTTATGGAAAACAATGTTAAATTTGAGTTTGTAAAGGAAACTAAAGTAGATGGTGATGTTATTTATTATACAACAAAAAATGGCTCTTATATCTCGGAAAGTATGAGTTTAGATGAGAATAAAGGCCGTAAGTTGTATAATGTGATTGTTGAACGTGGAGATTCAAAACCAATTGTTGAAGTACTTGAAACTAAATATAGTGGGTAGAAGAATAAGACCAACTCAAGAAGATATAATAAGAAATGTCATAAACCGAATGTTTGAAATAGCAGGTTATGACACTTGCTATGAAGACATTGCTGGTAGGAAAGATGAATGGTATATGCAATGGACAATGACTGAGGAACAAGGTGAGATTTGGAAACAATGGATGATTGAATATTTTAAGAATGAATGTAAATATCATCCTAAAATAGCTGAACGAGAAGCATCAATGTTTAATTTAATGTGGGGTCTAAAATATAGACAATAATGAGTTGGCAATATGAACCTAAAAAACGAGGTAGACAATCAGCTAATGAAGTGGCTGAACAAGAGTCCAAACCAACTAAGTTTACTAGAGTGTATGATGATGAATTAACAGTTGAGACTTGGAAATATGATTTAAAGAAAAATCCAAATGGTCCAATTGAAGTTGATATTAAGTATAAAGTAGGTGCTGAGAAAGAACTTAAATTAAGAGCTAAAGAAGCTAAACAACAGAAGAAAATAGCTCGCCAAATGAAAAAAATAGAAGCAAATGATAGATCCAAACAACATAAACTCAGGTAGTGACTATGCTCAAATAGTAATTGATACTATAATTAAAACAGAAAAAACATTACCAGTAGATCAGCAAATGCCACTTGATCTGCTTACTTACTTGACTAAACTAATTGAGGAACATGCTGGTAAACATTATACTGAATATATAATTGGTAAACGAGAAACATTTTTATTTAGTGATGCTGAATTAAATGATTTGTTTAATAAAGCAGGTGAGTTATATGTTGGTGATATGATTGATGGTTTAGTAGATAAAGAAATGTTAGAAGTAAGTATAAGTGCTGATGGTGAAATGTTATATGGTATAACTGAAAAGGGTAGAAAAGCAACTGAGATGTTTGACCAACCTAAAAAACGAGGTAGAAAATCTAAAAAATGATTAAAGGTATTTTAACATTACTAATACCATTAATTGGATGGTTTGGAATAGTTTTATTTTTAATATTAGATAAAGACAATAGTGAAGAAAACAACAAATAATCTTTCAGATACTGTACTTACTACAACCAATACTAATATTAGTCATAGTATGTGGACAACAAGTACAAATACTGCCTACACACCTAATATAGGTAATCATTTTGTTTATCAAGGTAGTGCTCCAACTCCATTTCATATAAATTTTAGTTGGGATGGTAAAGAAGTTGATGTTGCTTTAAAAAATGGTAATGATATATTTAAATTAGCAAATGCATTTATGGATTGGTTAGATAAAAATGAAATTGATTATAGTGTTAAAACAAAAGGTAGAAAGAAGAAAAAATGAAAATAACATTATATGTAATTAGTCATAATGAGCAGTTAATATTGCCTCATTTATTAAATTATTATTCTACAATAGTAGATAAAATAGTTGTTTACGATAATGAATCAACAGATGATACTTTAAAAATATTAAGTGAATATAAAGGTGATTTAGAAATAAGAACATTTAGAACAAATCACCAACTACGAGATGATATTTTATCTAAAATAAAAAATACTTGTTGGATTGGAGACAACTCTGATTATTGTATTGTGATTGAAGCTGATGAATTTATATACCATCCACTTGGTCTTAGAAATTATTTAGAACAAAATCTAAATAATGATTTCTTCACACCAATGGGATATCAAATGATTAGTGATGAGTTTCCAAGTGACTATTCCAAATTAATAACAGAGCAGATAAAAATAGGAACACCAGATCCATTTTATAATAAATTAAGTATTATTAACCCTAAACAAGTAGTTGATATTAATTTCAAACCAGGCGGACATGAAGTACATTATGAATTAGTAGGACCAGATGTTAAAGCAATAGAAACACCAGATTTAAAATTACTTCATTATAAATTTTTAGGATTAGATTATATTTTAAATAAAAATAAATACTATACAAACAGAGTGAATCAAAATAATATAAATAAAGGGTGGGGTATACACCATGTACAACCAGATGAAAAAACAATAGATGTGTTCAATACAATTAAAAAAGAAGCTAAAGTAATTATTTAAAAGTTTGCCTACACAAAAATAAGATATTATATTTAATATATAAAATTAGTAATTAAACATTTATTAACAAAAACACAGTTATGAGTTATCAAACAAAAGTACGTGCGAATTACTTGAACCGCACAGCCAAGTTATCATTTTTCAAGAACCGTCAACGCAACGGTGATGTAGTTAAATTAGCTGATGAAACTGGTTACAGTGAGCGTATGATTTATTATGTACTCGCTGGTGAGCGTCGTGTTAATCAAATTATTGCAAATGCAATGTATAACTTGACACGTCGTCGTATGCGTAACGAAGAGTTCCTTGGACTCGTTTAATCTGGTTACGTTTAGACTGCCATGAAGGGTTAGCGGATCAACTTTTAAGTTGACCGCTTTCTCTTATTTAAATTAAATATTATGTCACCAAAATTAAAAGACAATATAGCAACAGTATTAATAGTATTAGCAATGGTTAGTTTCTTTTTAATAATGGCTATAATTGAAGCAATATGAAATTAAAATATAGACTAGAACAATTCAGATGGGTAAAGGTATTATTTAGTCCATTTACTCCATTTAAAGCCAAATGGTATTTTGGTAAAACACAAATTGGTACACCTTATTTCCTACCAAGAAAATTAGTTAAAGCTACACCTGCACTAGCAACACTAGCCGCAGTAAAGGAGATTAAACAAGCAACAGATTCAAATAAAGCAAATCCAACCTCAACATTTCAACATAAGGTAAAATCATTTGAAGAGGCATATGCCGAGCAAATGACACGCAAACATTATGTACCACTTAAAGTAGGGTTTAGTATGTGTGGTTTAGGATGGAAAACAAAATGGACATCTACTGATTTTAGACATGAATGGAATCCAGTGATATCATTTGTGTTCTTTGGTTACCAGATAGCAGTAACATTTTATCATGAACATCATAGTCATTATTGGGAGTCATGGTTGTGTTATGAATATGCTAGTGATAAGAAAAAATCAAAGCATAAACGTTTAGCATTTTGTAGACGTAAATGCCCTCAAACATGGAGTACAGGGCATGGTGAAAATAAAGTAATAACTAACTATTGGAATTTAATATTGAAACCAAAATATTTAAAGAAACCAAACAATCATAAATAATGACAACAATAGTACATCAAAGTGAAGCCAAATGGGGCAGACCAGCATATCTAAAAATAGTAGATGACAAGGTCATATATGACTGTTCTGATGGGGAATACGGACCAATTGAATTTGATATTGAAGTATTAACCAAAGCATTAAGTAAACATTATTACGCCCAACCAATACCATATGATGAATGGCACAGACGTAGGGACATAATGGCAATGGAACAAGATAGAAAAAACCAAACACCTGAACGCGCTGATGAGTATATAGATAGACACATTGTGGAAGCAATGGTACAATTAGTTAAGGAAGGATATAAACCAAATGAAAATAAATAATTATGCCATCAAAATTTTTTAACAACCCAACCGAGGTAAAGAAAACCAAAACGGATAAGAAAGGTAAGGTAGTACAACCGAAACCAGCTAAAACAAACACCCAAATTAGAAAAACAGGACGTGGAAATTAATATGATAGACATATTAGGATGGTTAGCAACAGCTGTGGTAGTAATATCATTTACAGTTAAAGACATGTTATGGCTTAGAGCAATAAATGCTACAGGTGCTACACTATGGCTCATATATGGTGGTTTAAAAAATGACATACCATTACTAGTTGTAAATGTGTTAATATTAACAGCACACATTCATTGGTACTATAAAAATAAATAATATGAAACGAATAATACCATTCATACACCACAATATGTGGTACGTGTTACCCATGATAAGCATTATGTACGAACCAAAGTACTATCTAAGTATAGACATAGCATGGCTGAAATGGGGTGTAGGAATAGTAATAATAGATAAATAAAATAATATGAATAAATACCATTTACAGATAATAACACATAGTGGATCAACACAAAGTTTATTAAGTGAAGTAGTTGAAGCAGATGATATGAACAACAACAGTGATGGATTCTATAGATTTAGTAATCGAATTGAAGAAAACAATAGTGTTGTTCGTTATGAAACAATAGCATGTTATCCAATAGTAAACACAATTGTTGAGAAAATTGAATACAATATAAACAAATAACTATGGCACAACAAACAGCAGTAGAATGGTTGCAAGCAGAGTTTAATAAATGGGCAGAAGGTAGAGTATTCATACCACAAGACATACTTGAACGAGCCAAACAAATGGAGAAGGAGCAGATGATAGAGTTGACTCAAACATTAACATCTACACCTTCAGACATAAGCAGAGACACAGCAACCTTTATAGTTGAAAACTTTATAAATCGTTAATTATAATAAATAATAAAAAATAACAAACAAATGATAATCCAGACGATACATGAGATAGTAAATCCGTTTGATGTGGAGGTAAAGAAACTCGGCCACGGTGTAGCGTTATTCATGATAGCGGGTAGTATACATAGCAACCCTCAATTCATAATACGATTCTATAACACGGGTGAGGTGCGTACGGTAGATCAAAACGACATACAAATATATGGTAACCCAACAACAGGTGAGCCGCTAGTACCGCAAACAAATGCGCCTAAAGCGCAAGATAAGGCGCCTAAACCAACGAGTACAGTGTGTGACAATTGGTTGTGATGGGTGACATGACGTTGGATAAAGCGTTTATATGCGGCGTATAGGTAACGTTAAGTGCGTATGGGTATGTGACAAGATTAAGATGAATGGGTGGTATATGGTTGTGGATAT
>SXGQ01515930.1_pt1 | contig 12191 bp, 15 predicted proteins | sample 3178371 | NCBI WGS metagenome assembly SXGQ01 (sample SAMN11356859, study PRJNA531348) | freshwater metagenome | isolation source: freshwater sample F1-20 | place: China: Fuxian Lake, Yuxi | collected 2017-12-25 | reverse complement strand
TTCGCTAAACAATTTCATGTCTTTATATTTAGCGGAAATATTATTATATCAAATGTTTTTCAGTTAAAATTAAAAATTTCCAACCTCTGTCTTTACAATACTTTTCAGCAGCGGGCCATTTACCCTCCGCATTCACAATCCATTGAGTTTGTTCATACAACAAACTGCTTTTCTTTTTTCCTTGCTTTGCTTCGGGTTTGATGGTTTGTTTATGAGGTTTAATTTCAATTAGATATTTTACAATAGATTTCCCCTCTAATATCTCAACATAGTTATCAACATAATACTTATGCCATTTATTATCAACCTTTGAAAAATAAGGAACGATTATATTTTCACTTCCCCACTTTACAACATTGGGATTGTTGTCACAGAACATGAAGAACTTACACTCCAGTCCACTTCGATAAACAGCGGTCTTGCCCATAAATTTTTCAGGGTGTCTCGGTGTGTATATTCCTTGGCGGAATCGTTTATCTCGTTTTAGAGGAAGCATTTGATATAATAAGTTTAATATCAAGCAGTTAAGAACATGATCGGCTCGAAATCCCCGTATCCACCTTCGATTAAGAATTGCTCAAGGGTTTCTTTCTCTTTAAGACCTTCACTTAGAATGGTATCACCACTAAAGTTTCCACCGCCCAGCAAGGAAACCCCTGTTATCTTTGTAAGGATTCTTCCCCACATAACTTTCGCCAATGCGATGCTGTATTCCAATACCCACTTTTCTTTAATTATATCTCGAATCGGTCTCTCAACATAACAGGAAATGACACCATAAAATCTTGTATTTTTTGGCTGAGGATACATCTTTAAATATTGAGTTCTTGGATCAAAATGTAAATCTCGTCTAATTGCCAAGAGTTTTTCTCTTGTGTCGATCCAGTCTTTCATAGTGTGCCATGAAAGAAGATCAAATCCATAATTACCCATCGCATAACTGAAATATGTCTGCTGTGCCAATGTCTGTTCCAGCGTAAACAATGTGTTAATACCTGTTGTACTACCTTCTTCGAAATCAGTTACAGATATTACTTTTCTATAATCCATGACATCATAGTCGAACATGTTGTTATATTGAACAGCATTTTCCACGCTCTGACACTGTGATGAAATGGTTCTTTGAGGAGACATCTTAAACAATCCACTCAACACTGGACTGTAGCTTACAAATGCATCATAAGCTTCCTTGTCAATAACTTGCATTTCATAAATGCCATCGGCAGCAACCGCTGAACTCAATGAACTGCTGGCAGAGAAATATGATTGTGGTATAGAACTCAAGGAAACATATAGTGCTTGAGGAATATCAACTGTGAAATCTGGATTGCTTCTTGCTGGTTGTGCTAACTTTTGAGACAATGTGAAACCTGTATTTGCAACTGTGAATAAATGATCCAATCTTAATCCTTTATTTGGTTCATATAAATTGCTATCGAAAATCAAGTATTCTCTTGTGTACCCAGCATATTTGGTAAAGAATTCTACAGCCATTGATATTGCATCATACAATTGATCCGGGTGTATCTCGACATTGATAATCGGATGCCCAAGCATTCTCATTATACGTTCACCCAATTGCTGATAACACTCAATTTTTGAACTGAGGTTAGTTGACATGAACGCACTGATCGGTGTTATTTCACAAAGATTACTCACACCTATATTTAAGGGTATCACTAAATATAGTTATGTTTTCAAATATAAATCAATGCAGATCATTTAATCAGGTTCTCACAACCAATTTATCTAAATTAAGCTCTCAAGAATGTTCCGAAGTTATTATAGCAAATAAAACTGGACAGGGTATTTTGGTATTCGATAACAACAACTTTGGAGCCACCAATGGTTTCTTACTCAGTGCAAATGATGTTTTTACATTTGCTGGTGTATCCGACAGCGATCAACTCAGCGCCAAAACTGTGACTGGAACTGGAACTGTATATTACAGAACCCAATTCTTCAGCAACACTCCTGCTCGATAATTATTCAGTTGGTTGACCTTCTCCCGGAGGAGGTGTTGTATTCGCTTCCCCACCGAATGGTTCTGGAGTTTCTCCACCACCTGCTTCAACTGCTGGACCTCCACCAAACGGTGGAGGAATGTCACCAGCGCCACCTGTAGGCGCTCCACCACCTCCCATTGGAGGTTCACCGCCGCCTTCTGCTCCAGCGGCTCCACCTTGAGCTAATAGCTGAGCTTTCCATCCCGGACCCATTGTGGCGATCTGTTGAAGTTCCCATTGGAATTCAGCATCTTTTCTGCGGAACTCTCTATCTGCTAAGATGTCTTTATCGCTCCATTCCAGATATTTTTTCTTAGCGAAGATATCAGAAACATTCTGTGTGTTCATAATGTTATTATACATATCAACTTTTTGTTGTTTCTTCTGATTCTCTCGCATTTCAAAGAAATTACCGGGTCTGGTAAATTCGACATCAATATGCTGTTCTTCCAAATCATATTCATCAAATTTCCCACGAAGTTTTATGTGTGTGATGAAACCCTTTTTAATACCAGCTGCGAATTTTTGCTGTTGACGAACAATCATCTTAGCAAATTTCAATTCTTCATTCAGCATTTGAGATCCATCGCTCAAACCAGAATCTTCTTTTAAACGATTAGTAGGAACCTTGAGAGAACGATAAAGTTTCTTTAAGAACCAATCCAATACATCCAAGTTTCCATCGCTAGGCTGTCCACCGAATGTTGAAACACTTGTTGATTCCTGTCCTTGGCGTTTGGCAAACCAATAGCTATCAAGCATGCTTTGCGGATTGTATTTTTTAACAACATCGTTTTGATCAACGTCAAAAGTTTTTGTTGACCAGTATTGTTGTTGAAGTTTTCTCAGATAAGATTCCGCCTGTGGAACCGGCATTCTACCTACGTCAACGTTGAAAATGAATCTCAGCGGAGCATGAACAAGTCTATGGATAACTACGCTATCTTCAATCATTGATAATTGACGATATGATCGTCTACAGTTTTCTACGAAAGGAATTACAAATTCCTTTGTTTCATTGTACTGTTCGTTGTTGATGTATATTATCTGATTTTCTTCAAATGGAATATATTCATATCTATCCACCTGCTTAGTGTCTTTTTTGTCAAAAATAGGTTTCTTATAAAGAAATCCTTTAATCAACATGTTTTGAATATTCCCATAAACAGGATCGATATTGTCAGCAGGTAAATTTTGAACTGCTAAAATTCCTTGTTTGGTATAATCTGAATGGATAATGTTTTCAAAAAACAATTCACCTTCAATTAAAAATTGTCTGAAATATCTCCATCCTTTATTTTTTAAGTCGAAATATTCTATGAATTTGCTGAACTCGTCTTGTAAATCTTCCTTTTGGACAGATTTCAAATTATCATTCATGAAATTCAAAGTTACAATTTCATGATTGTGATTGTAGTTAATGCACTCATCACAGATTTCATCGAGGGCATCTGCAACTTCGGAATAGGCTGCAATGGATCTGTAATCTCTAAGTCTTCCCGGTTTGTCTTCGGAAACTTTTGCATACATTATATCACCGAAGGATGAATCCTGATGCATCATTCCATAAGGCGTATTGTTGAAATCATTGCTCAATGCAATTGAATTCTTCGCAATCGCTTCAGGTCTTCGCATTCCAACTTTCTTGAAATACTTGTATTTTGTATTTTTATTTTCGTCGGTATCTACAACGTCATAAGCATATGGAGATCTAGCCTTCAGGAAAGAGGTCATGGATCTATCAAAAGTAGATGCTCTTCCGTCTCTAGCTACGAAATTTTTATTGCTGTTCGGGGTACTTGAACTATCGGAACCTGCCATAATCTTATTTAGACTATATTTAAGTTAAAGGGCCAATAAGTCCATCCAGCACTGTTAGAAGTTACAAAAGTAAAGCTTCCTTGAGCAGAAAGAGAGCTAACGGGCAACGTTATTGTTGCTGAATTATCAGATTGCACCGATACGTAAGAATCCGGTAATCGATATGCTGATATGGTTGGGAACTTAACTGTGTCAATTTCCTCAAATTGTCCAATTAAATTTGATGTTCCTGAACTGAGATACCATGTATTAGAATAACTAAATCTCTTACCCAATAATAAAAATGAATTTTGAAGATTTCTTTTTATAGAAATACTTTCATATATAGGAACGATATCAGCGGATGTGGAGTAATAAAGATTAGTAAATGTAGGATATGCTGATATTGAGATTGTTTCGCTTTCTGTATATGCTGCTGAAAGCGCGGGATAATCATCATAAGATGATATACGACCAGCTAAACTTGCATTTATGAATTTGTTTTGTATTACATAAATAGTTCCTTCTGGATTTTCAGTTGGAGGAAATAACCAACCTTTGATAACAAAACTTGTATCAGCTGTTATTCTATATTTATCTTCTTTTGAAAGAGTCGATGGAGATGCATATGATATGCTGCCATTCCATTCTATTTGAATTCTCAATTCATCTATGAAATTAAATCCAAATTCCTCTGGGACTTTCCAAGAAACTACAAAATAAGGATTACAAACAGTTGCAAAATTTTGAATGATTTGATCCACATCTTCTTTGTATTTTGCAATGATTGATACCTTCACATCCATATTCACAGGTATGGGAGTTGGTAATTTACCAACTCTGGAATTATCATTCACCATTGGACGAATGATATTCTGATGCTTGTGTACAACTCTATTTGGATCTCTAGCTAATCCAGTTTGTTCAATAGAAACAACCGGAAGAGTTAGGTTTTTTTCTTTGGCTACAATATCATGAATGACACGTTGTTTCGGTCCATGAACATATCGAACATCTATTTTAGATTCAGGTTTAAGGGTTTGTTGGTTGTATCGATATATAAAAGCGTCATCAAATGCTGCGGTGAACAGCATAAGCATGTCTATTTGCTCTCGATGATATGAGTATTGTAGCACTCAAATATTTAGGTGCTACTGAAGTCTATCCAAGAAATATTTGGGAAGCTTTCTCTTATTTTTGGCAATTGCATCGAATATTCCGCCATCGAGAATATACGTAGGACATTCATCATCAACTCCTCGAACTCCTCGCCCACATGCCTGAACCAATGTGCAAAGCATTTTGTTTACATACCAACTTGAATCCAGCTTCATCATCTTTTCAATTCTGGCATCTTTTGTTGGTAGCCAAGGAGCCTTCAGCACGATTTGGAAATTTGCAAGGTCTCCTTTTAAATCAACACCATACGTCATTGAAGGAGAAACAAGAACAGTTGGCTCTTTGGAATTGAAATGAATATCCAAGATGTCTTCATTTTTAACTCCTAATTCTCTGCACAGCAATCGTTTGCTCCTAATATTATCCCTAATATAATCGGCTATATATTGTGTATGAGTATGGATGATTCCTTTTTGATCTTTATGTTCTTCCAAAATACCTTCGATCTGTTTACAAATTGTTGGAAGTAAAGATTTAAGGTTTTGGAAATTTATCTTCTGTTTTGCCAAAATGTATATAGGAGATTTCGATGCATCGAAATTTGATTGAACCTCTACATATGCATATTCTTGAATTCCAAGGGTTCTGCAAAATGATGCATGGTCAATAATGGTGGCGCTCAACAACACTACATGATCAGCGTTGTCGAAAAGATATTTGCTAAGCTTGTCAACTTTGAGCGGAGTGAACTTTATGATTTTATCAACTCGCTCTACAATGTATTGGCTATCATAATAAGTTGAAACCAAAAGATCTATGCTTTTTTGAAGTCTTTGAAGCTTGTTGCATTCTGAACTTTTCTTAAAGAATTCTGAATCCTTGTTCTTTTTATTCTTCAGATACTCCATGTAAGTGGCGACGTTAGTTGCAATCGACGCTGAAGTTTTATTCAGCCAATTGATAACATTGATTGCCTTTTCATCACTAGGAAATGCACCTACAAGAGTTTCCGTTTTCATCAGGAAAGGAATATCAATTTCGCAAGTAAACTGTCCTACAAGTTGTTCTTCAAGCTCACTCGCCTCATCTAGAACCAAGATCTTTCTTTGCTTTAGATGATCAGGCAAGGAGAAATACATACTGTAGTTCAGTGTGGCGAATGAACTCTTTAACATTTGGTTTCTGTCGTTGTAGTAAGTGCAACGATTACAATCCCAGCATTCCTTTTTTAAACCCTTGACATACAAACAAGGCGCATTGTCCACTGTGAGTTCTGGATCGTATTCACACTGATAATTGCTCTGACCCTTTAAGAGTGTGGCGAAATCGAATGTTTCTTTATATTGATCTTGGAGAGTTTTTGTGATTGTCAGTGCATACACTCCAAAACTTGGTTCTTCTTTAGAGAAGATAATACCGTCTTCTCCAAAGATAGAGTAATCATCGACTTTACGCTTCCATTCTTGGGAAGGTTCACCTGCATATTTTGCAAGAGTAGGAGCAATGAAAGACTTTCCAGATCCGGTGGGTGCATTGCAAACGATGAATTTTTGATTGTCTGCTATTGCCTTTTCAATCGAATTTAAAATCGTGGTTTGATTTTTATTTGGTTGAAATTTGTCTGGGAAATTTAGGATTAGTTTAGCCATCGGTTGGATTCTAACCGTTCACAGATCAAAAGTCAATCATTCTCTGAAATTATCGTCAGATACTTGTTGTGCAGCCTAGATGCGTTGCTCTTGTCGCACAACAGAAGCTTGTAGTATGTTTCGTCTTTGAAAGGACAAAATGCACTCAGCGTATAGTCAAACACAATTCCATTTTTCAAGTATTTGATGTCGTAGGGGTATGGAAGCTCATACTCTTTTTCAACATCCCCATTGAGCAACTTGAATTTTATAAAGAATTGCTTAGTATTAAAAATTCTAAGTTTCCCTGTTTTCAATACTTTATTATCGATTTTAAAAACTAACTTTTTTAAAACCAACCCTTTTAAAACATGTTCTATTTTATCCATCATTATGGTATTTCTCCCATGTAAAATTGTTTGTCCTTGGCAGACATTGGATAAATATTTTCATTGAAGTACTCCCAAAAAGATTCATCGGCTGGAAATTCATTTACAAGAAAACACGCATCCATAGATACATTTCGATAATCTTGCATAAAAATATCCCAAGTCACCACAACATTATGTTTAGCTTCATCTATTTTTTTCGGACCTTTTGGAGGTCTGTAACCAAGAGACGTTCTTCCGTTCAGAGAGTTTAATAAAGAATTTGAATTGGTACAAAGCATACGTCGTATTAATTTGTTTTTATGAAGAGTTCTCTCAGGTCGTCTTCTAACAAATAAAATGTCACAGACATTTGACGCAAGCAAGCTTGCCAATTCAAGTCTATTAACCTTTCTCATTTACTTTACAAATACCAAACATTCTTTGTTCATTAATGAACAATCCTTTTTTAAGCTTTCCGTAATTTTCAACTTCTAGATTTGTAATTGGAATTCCCATATTATTCGGGAACACTACAATCTCTCCTACGTTGGTATATCTTACGTTTGGTCCGATTAAAATAACCTTACCCTTTCTCCATGCATTGTGGACTTGATTGATAGGAACCGCGATACCTCCTCTCATGATGTATTCTGAACCATCTTCAGAACCATGGATATCGCAGTATTCTACGAGAATTACATCATCGAATACCTTTGATAGTTTGTAATCGTCCAAACCAAAATCACTTGGAAGTGCGCGGTCTGCAAGATCGATGTGGGACTTTTGCGGAGTTAATATATCTACAGATACTGACATGTATAAATTTAATTATACATTATGATTTGTCAATGTTTCCCACTCTTTTCTAGAATAAAAATCAGGAATTTGATTGACAGGAGCGTCTATCTTATCATCTTTTTTCAAACGCTTAACGTAATTGATTTTACGTTTTTTCAATTTTGGAACTATATGTTCAAAAAATTTATATTGATCTTCCGGTGTATTGAAAATTGAATGATATGTATTTGTGGTATCATTGATGTAATCAACGTAGTCTCCCTCGCCATAGAAGGAAAAATAACGATTCACCATATAAGGTGAAAAGTCATCGAGGCAAGATGCATCGATTTCTTTAGAGGGATTTTCGAAAAGTATATGATTGATAGAATTAAACATTGGCTTCTAGATGCGATACGTCGATCTTAGTAAGTCCAGTGTGTTTTACAAGCAGATCTCTTCGTCCCTGTTTGTAAAGGCGATCAAGAAGGCAGAATTTATCATATTCATACCAATCTGGTGTTATGTCGTATTTAGATCCATACACACCAAAGTCTCTTAATTGAGATTCAGCTATATTTCCTATATCTTCAATTGAAGAGAATGTAGCATGGTAATTTATGCCACCCCAATTGTATACATAATCCACTTTAGAAAGATCCCGTTCTATTAATTTGTTCTGCATTCTGTTGTAGAAATCTTGATCTTCTCCAGATCCCATGTCTGCATAACCTCCACACTCAAACCAAGCAGGCTGTTTATACGATATCGCAGTAACGGAATTTCCATCAACTGAGAAATTATCACCGTATATGGTGTACGATGCAGAGTTCCAATATAATGATATGTCTGGATTTTCTTTGTGCTTGGCTACATGATTTGAAATTCTGTCTGGTAGAAAAATATCATCATCGTCGTGAGGCATGTAAAGATCATAATTACCAAATGCTGATCCAAGATTTCGTTTAGCTCCTAAAGAAAGTCGCTTGTTTAGATTTATAATATGTATTATGCTTTCATCATAGTTATTGTGATGACAGGTTAGCTGGACGTTTCTATCATCATTTATGATTAATAATTCTTTGTCGTCATAATTTTGATTTAAAAAACTAGCTACCATTCTTCCCAAAAATGGTAGCCTTCCATAGGTTATACAAACAACTAATACTTTCATTAAACTGGTACTTTTATAAATTCTGGTCTGTAGATATCTTCATGAGGTTCGAAATTATTAAACCATTTATCAGGAACTATAATTTTCTTTTTAGGATTTCCCAGTAACGATGCCCACCATGAAAATGAAGAATTGCTACAAATTATGTTATCGTGACTTGCCATCAACGCTAAATCTATCAATTCTGAATTCGATTTTACTATATTAAAATTGCAATCTTTAAATTCATTTAAAACATAATCAGAAGAATCTGTGAAGACATTTTGCTTATAACCTTCAAATTTTAATAATTGATTTTTAAAATACGTAGTTTTACATACATGATGTATGTCGGGATAATTTAAATAATCCCCTCTTCTGATATGTATGGCGACGTTGTTTTCTGAAGGTTTATACTTCGATACATTTGGTAAATTCAAAAGAGATATAAATTCATCTTTAAAGTCTTCGAAATATTTTAAAGATTGAAAATACCCATTTAATGAAATATCTCCATCAAAATATGGCAATTGATCATAATTGAATCTTTTTTCATTTACATGAATTGTATTATCTTTTGTTGTATAATTGTATTCGAAATTTTTGAAAATTGTATCTTTGTATTTTATTGGGTTTGTTCCCTGTGAAGCTGACCAACTAGATATATCTATTACAAATTTTTTATCATACTTTTTAGAGTATGCATATCCAGCAGCTGCAATAAAAAGCTGATTTCCAATTCCTCCAATAACTTTAGCATAACAAGTACTCATTTTTTAATATATAGTGCATCTCCCCAACCACAACCAGTATCAACTTCCTCTACTTTTTTAAATCCTAGATTGTATAGATACTCATCAATTTCTTCAACCAACGGGCATCCTTTGTACATTTCTTTATAATTTATTTCAGTAAAAACTGCTTGAATATAATCCCAGTTGTTTAAACCTTTCATAGCTTTCAATTCAGCTCCTTGAATATCTAAATTTAGTATGTTGAACAATTTATTAGATAAGCCAACCCTATCTAATATTTTTGATAAGGTATGTGTGGTCATTTTAACTTTTTCAACATACTTGATATGAGGATATATCACAGCGTGATCTCCCAACTCTAATATAGAAGAAGATTCATAATTATTTGTTATGTTAAATTCGACATCTTCTTGAATATCTGATACAGCAGCATGAACAATATAGCAATTTTCATCTATCGGTGCATATGCATCAACTAAAGCTTTATTTGCTTCTACAAATATTATAGTTTCTACGCCAGATTCCTTATATATTGGATATTCTTCTGCTTTATGCATTCCAACGTGAATGACTCCCTTTACAGGGATATCATATTTTTTAATACTATTAAAATCTATTAACATATTTCAATCTCAAAACGATTGCCTATATTAACTATACCGGTTCCAGAAAAATGTCCGACATCTGATACATCGTATTTTTCTTCAGTGATTTCATTCCACCATTTATTCATAGCAACTGGATCTGCTCCCGGAATGATTACTGGCCAGTTTGGTAAAATATCATCTAAAATTAAAATACCTTCCCATTTTTGATTTTTTAAATATTCCATAAATTCACGCTCTTTGATTCCATCGTGAGGATCGACATCAATCATAATGATATCTATATCATTCCAATCAATCCCATAATCCATGAAATTTCCAATTACACATTTTAGATTTGATCTTTTAATATCAGACGCACCTTGTTCTAGGATATCAAAAGACAACACATTGTTTTTTTCATTGAATGCCAATGCCAATGCGGATCTTCCAAATCTTGTACCAACTTCTAAAATATTGCAATTGTTTACGAGTGTACTTATGTATGCATAAAATTTATAAGCTTCTATTCCAGCTTCTGAAAAGTCTGCGCCATCAGCTAATTGATAATGTGATATATCAGAAAGATTCATATCTTTCACAGCACTTTTTTCTATTTTTATTTTATAGTGTTTCATTGTATATTTGTTGTATTCCTTTTTCTAGGGGAGTTGCAGGTTTCCAAAATTTTAAAATATAAGGATCTGGAGAATTCATAGAATTCATTTGTGTTTTGTCTTTTTTTATTCCTTGAATAACTTGACACCCGGATATATTTTTCACATATTCAGCAACTTGCAAAATTGTAGTCCATTCAAAATTTGTTATGTGATAATTTTTACTCTTATCTAGAGTATCATATAAATTAGTCAATGTCAACAAACACTCTGCGCAATCTTTAACATATAGAAGTTGTCTAGATTCCATTCCATCGGTTCTCATTTTAATAACACCATCTCGTTTTGCCATTTTGCAGAAATCTGTTATCACATGGGATTTTTCATTATTTTTTTCATATCCATAAACATTCCACAATCGAACAACTAATCCACCGATATCATTTGTCATGGTCTCTCCCAATTTTTTCAAAATTCCATAAGATGAATGTCCAAGTTCTGACATTTGAGATGATGTAAATATAAATGGTTTATTTTTATTTTTTAAAGCTTCAAAAACTGTGATCATTATTTTCATATTATCAGATATGAATCTATACGTATGTTCATTCTCCTCTAAATATTTTGCACCTCCAACATCACACGCAAAGTAATATACAAAATCACACTCTTCCATTTTTTGTAGAAATGTAGGTTCGCAATTTCTTAAATCATTTTTGGAGTCGTCTTCTATATCATATTCGTATACAATATGCCCAACTTCTCTCAAATAGTCGCATGTTGGCTTTCCTATCTGACCGGCGCTTCCTAATACTAATATTTTCATTTATATATTTCTATTGTGTTTGAATTAATTTTTCGATATGGGTAATTTTTATATCCCCAATTTGTTCTATTTGTATACGGTTCTTTAGAATATCCACTGTCTTTAGATTGTCTGGGATGAGTAACATGATAATATGTTAAATCTACTAAAATTTTATGGACTCCTTTTTTAACTAAATTCCATAATATCTCACCATCCATAGAAGCTTGTCCATTTGGTGTTCTATGGGCCGAATCAGTTTCATTATAACCTGTTGCTACATTATTAAAAATATTTCTTGGAAAGACGGTGGCATCTCCAGAGTAACCACCGCAAATAAGAGCATCTTCATCATTAGGATCATGTAAATCTAAAATACCTCCAAGTTCTAAATTTTTTGAAACATCTTGCCTATATCGAAGTCTATAAAAATGATTATCATCTTCTATAGAAGATATATTTTTTAAGTACTTTACAATATCATCAGATATATAAATATCTGCATTTGTCATAAATAACAACTTTCCACTAGATTTAATAGCTCCTATATTTTTTCCAAAGTATTCATAAAATCCA
>SXGQ01135266.1_pt1 | contig 12192 bp, 11 predicted proteins | sample 3178371 | NCBI WGS metagenome assembly SXGQ01 (sample SAMN11356859, study PRJNA531348) | freshwater metagenome | isolation source: freshwater sample F1-20 | place: China: Fuxian Lake, Yuxi | collected 2017-12-25 | reverse complement strand
GGTGATGTAGGCGACGTACGAGGTCTTGTTATCGCACGGCGCAAAGTCGATCACGCTGGTGCCGCAGTTGCAGCGGTGGTCGCCGCCGTTGGCGTCGGCCGCGTCCATGGCCGCCATGACGCGGTCAGCCATGGTGCCGGTAGTTGATTGCGCTGCCGCAGGCAGCGCAGCGACCAGGATCGCAGCGGTCGCCACGAAAAGTCTCAAAACTTTAAAAATTATAGCTCCCCCGCCAGATTCCGGTTCAAAATCTGGCTTGCCGGGAGAGGATATCAGAAACCGGGCGCCATCGCGGGCCGGCCGCTATACTGCCGAGGCCCCTGTCATGGACGCCGCTGACCTCTCACCGATTCCCGAAACGCAACGGACCCAGCCGGCATTCGACCTCTTCTTGATCTTTCTCGCCGCCAACGTCGTCGCGACGACGCTGCAGACCGGCGCGGTGCTTGCCTCCCGCTACGGCGGGAGGGACGCGATGGTGCTGGTGGTGGTGGGCGCGTTGTTCGGGGCGTTGCTGGTGGCCGTGCTCGCGCCGGTCGGCTCCCGCTTCGGCGTTCCGTCGATGGTGGCCGCCCGCGAGCCACTGGGGCTGCGCGGGGCGCAGGCCGTCTCGGGACTGCTCTATCTCACGAACTTTGCCTGGATTGCCGTCAACAACACCATTGCGGCCTCGGTGTGCTCACAGCTGCTCGGCGGACCGGGGTCGGCGTGGGTCTGGTCGGCGGCCATCGGCGTGGCGACTACGCTGATTGTCACTCGCGGACCACGCGCGGTTGGCCTGGCTGATCGAGTCGCCGTGCCACTGATGGCGATTGCTGGATGCATGCTCACCTGGGCGGCCTTCACGCTGCCGGCCCGGGTGGAACTGGCTGTCGCCGTGGCACCGCCATCGATCCTGTGGGGCATCGACGTGGTCATCGGCTATCAACTGTCGTGGTTGCTGATGTTCGCGGACTACTCGCGTTACACCCGTTCACCGGGCGCGAGCGCGACGGCAGTGTTTGCCGGCCTCGCGATACCCGCGCTGTGGCTGATGCCGCTCGGCTGGAGCCTGGCGCGCATCGCGGGCAGTGACGACCCGGGGGCGATGCTGGCGGCGACCGGTATGGGATGGTGGGCGGCCTTGTTGGTCGTGCTCGCGACGGTCACCACCAATTTCGTGAACATCTACATGTCGTCGCTGGCGTGGCGGACGCTCGCACCACAGTCCACCGGCACCGGGTCGGTGTGGGTGATCGGCCTGGTCGGAACCGCGCTCGGATTGATCTCCACGGCCTGGCTGACGAGTTTCGCCGACCTGATGATGCTGCTCGGTTCGGTGCTCGTCCCCGTCGGCGGGATCTTCCTGGCGCACTTCGTGATACTTCGCTCGAAGGTGGACGTGGCCGCGATCTACCAGACCGCGGCGATGCCGGCCTTCAACATCGCCGGCGTGGCCGCGTGGGTCCTGGGATTTGCCGTCTACACGCTCGCCGCGCCGATTGGCGCGACCTTGCCGGCGCTGGCCACGTCGATGGCGGTGTTCCTGCTGGTTAGAAGACTCGCGCGCGCTTGAGGGTCGCGGTCGGGTTGAAGGTCAGGATGAGGTCGAAGCGGCGCTGGATGTTGATTGGAAAGTCGGTCGCAAACGCCTGGGTGTGGAAGGCCTGGAGCGTCAGCTCGGAAATGAGCGCGACCGTCCAGATCGAATAGTAGCGGGTGCCGGTCTCGTAGCGGTCGCCGTTGTAGGGTCCCTCTCTGGTGCTGTAGAAGGGATCCACTGCCATCACGCCGCCGGTTACGGCCAGGCGTTTCCATCGCAGGTCGGCCGAGGCGTTGAAGCCGTTGCCATCCACCGTGGCAATGCGCTGGTAGGCCTCGAGCTTGAGCAACGTGAGCAGCTTCACCGATGACGGCAACTTGAAGTTGACGCCTCCGCGCCAGATGTCGCGGCCGTTCTCATAGGTGTAGTCCACTGACGCCGCGATATGTGGCCCGAGACCGACAGCGACCAATGCCTGACCGTAGTTCCAGTCGTCCATGCGATCGAATCGCTTGAACACGTTCGGCTGCCGGTAGTCGCCGAGATAGCCGGTGGTGACGGCCACTTGCTTGAGCCATCCCTTGGCCGGCCTCACGGTCACCCGCTCCCCCTCGATGAAGGCGTCGTTGTCGTAGGCGATGTGTTCTGCCATCTCGCCGCGGTTCATGTACAGGCCACCAGCCTGGAACTCGAGACCTTTTTTCGGCTCCGCCTGCGCGAACAGCTGCTTGAGGTTGAAGGCGCCGGAGAACGTGCCGAGGCCACCACCCGTATTGTTCCAGCTGGATGGGAACGTCAGACCACTCGAGGCAAAGCCGTTGATGCTGTACTTGGCGGCCTTGTCGAACAGGAAGCGGGCGCGAATCTGCGGCTGCCATTGCAGCGTGCTCGATACCAGCCGGCCGGAACTGTTCTCGAACCAGCGAAACCGGCCACCAAACGACAGTTGCTGCACGTCAACAAAGCGGCGAATCGCCGGTGGCGGCGCGGCGGCGGGCTTGGTCGCCGGCTGAGGCGTGGCCGTCTGCGCGGACGCGGACGCGGACGAGGTGGTCACGCACAACATCAGGTCCAGAGCAATAATGAGGTAGCGAACCATGAAACGCTTGATTACTGAACAATATGGTGCCTGAAGCAGCCTGGCGGCGTGTTACACCGATGTTACATTTGCTAGACCACCGTAAATTACATGCAGACCAGTAATACTCTTCAACGGCTGATCGTCGCTATCACCGGCGCCAGCGGCACCATCTACGGCGTGCGGCTACTGGAAATGCTGCAGAGCACCGGCATTGAGACGCACCTGGTGATGAGCCGCTGGGGCGCCCGCACGCTGGTTCACGAAACCAGCTACACCCCGGAGCAGGTGACGAAGCTGGCCACCGTCGTCCACCCCCTCACCGACCAGGGCGCGACCATTTCGAGCGGGTCATTCGTCACCATGGGCATGGTGATCGCGCCGTGCAGCGTGCGCACGCTGGCCGCCATCGCCCACGGCCTGGGCGACAACCTGATTCATCGCGCCGCTGATGTCGTGCTGAAGGAACGCCGCAAGCTGGTGCTGGCCGTGCGCGAAGCGCCGCTCAGCGAGATCCACCTCGAGAACATGCTGAAGCTGTCGCGCATGGGCGTGGTGATCTCGCCGCCCATGCCGGCGCTCTACTCGCGGCCGAAGACGATCGACGACATGGTCAGCTACACCTGCGTCCGGTTGCTCGATCAGCTCGGGATACACATCGAGACATCACGCTGGGCGGGTCTGAGCAGCAGCGACTAGTCCCGCTATACTCTCGGTCTAGTATCTGGCTCCGTTTTGCTGAGGTTGACCATGAACCGTGTGACATTCGTCCGTGCCCTGGGCTCTGTGGCACTTGCCCTGCTCGTCTACTCCACCGGAATTGACTCACGCGCGAATGCGCAAGGCGACGCGAACCAGGTGGTGCCGGCTAACGCCTACAAGGACCTGAAGTGGCGCAGCGTCGGCGCGACGCGCGGTGGCCGAGTCACGGCCTACTCCGGTGTTCGCCAGCAGCCCCACACGTTCTACTTCGGCGGCGTCGGCGGCGGGGTCTGGAAGACCGACGATGCGGGCATTTCGTGGGTGCCGGTCAGCGACGGGCAGATCGACACCGGGTCGATTGGCTCGATTGACGTCGCGCCGTCGAATCCGAATCACGTGTGGGTGGGGACCGGCAGCGCCGCCATCCGCTCGAACGTGATTATCGGCCGCGGGGTTTACAAGTCGACCGACGCCGGCAAGAAGTGGGAGTTCATGGGCCTGAAGGACTCCGGCCAGATCGGCGGCATCAAGGTGCACCCGTTCAACACCAACACGGTGTGGCTGGCGGCCCTCGGCTCCCCCTTCGGACCAAACGACGAGCGCGGCATCTTCAAGACCACCGACGCCGGCAAGACCTGGAAGAAGACGCTGTTCGTGAACCACGAGACCGGCGGTCGCGACATCGAGGTGGACTGGGAGAACCCCGACATTCTCTACGCGGCGATGTACAAGGGCTTCCGCAAGGGCTGGGACATTATCAGCGGTGGCCCAGCCAGCGAAGGCGGCATCTACAAGTCCACCGATGGCGGCGAAACGTGGAGGCACATCACCAACGGCCTGCCCAAGGATCTGATCGGCAAGATCGACATCGAGATCGCGCGCAGCAACCCGCGCGTGCTCTACGCCATGGTCGAGGGCCTGGGCAACCAGGGCGGCCTGTATCGCTCGAACGACGCCGGCGAGACCTGGACCAACATCAACAACAGCCAGCGTCTGCGGGCGCGGCCGTTCTATTTCCACTACGTCAACGTCAACCCGAAGAACGAAAACGACGTCTGGGTCAACGAGCTGGGTCTGCAGAAGTCGGTCGACGGTGGTAAGACCTTCGCGACGGTGTCGACGCCCCACGGCGATAACCACGGCATGTGGTTCAACCCCGACAACCCCAACATCATTCTGCAGGTCAATGACGGTGGCGCCAACGTCAGCCTCAACGGCGCGAAGAGCTGGTCGTCGATTCTCAACCAGCCGACCGCCGAATACTACATGGTGGCCGTCGACGAGCAGTATCCGTATCGCCTCTACATGCCGCAGCAGGACAACAGTACGCTGATCATCCCGAGCATTCCGCCGGTGTCGTGGGGCTTCGAGCACCCGGCGCAGGCGTGGCAGCAGGCGTCGGGCTGCGAGACCGGCCAGATCTGGCCGAAAAAGAACGGCCAGGTGGTGTGGGGCGCCTGCAAGGGCGAAGTCGGCCGCTACAACACGGCCACGGGCCAGGAGAAGCACTACTGGGTCTATCCGCAGAACCGCTACGGCCACGATCCGGACGAGATCAAGTACCGCTTCCCGCGCCAGACGGTGGTCTACGTCTCGCCGCATGACGAACGGGTGATCTACCAAGCCTCGCACGTGCTGCACCGCTCGATCGATGAAGGCATTTCATGGGAGGTCATCAGCCCCGACCTGACGGCGAAAGAGCCGCAGTATCAGATCGTTTCGGGCAACCCGATTACGCGCGACGTCACGGGCGAAGAGGTCTACTCGACGATTTACGCCATGATCGAATCGCGCCTCGAGAAGGGCGTGATCTGGGTGGGCGCCAACGACGGTCCGGTCAGCGTGACGCGGGACAACGGCAAGACCTGGAAGAACGTGACGCCAAAGGACCTGCTCGGCGCGCGCATCCAGACCGTCGAAGACTCGCCGCACATGAAGGGCCGCGCCTACATCGCCGGCTACCGCTACATGCGCGAGCATGACCTCAAGCCTTATATCTATCGCACCGACAACTACGGTGAGTCGTGGACGCTGCTGACCGACGGCAAGAACGGCATCCCCAGCGATCACCCGACCCGCGTCGTCCGCGAGGAACCCACGCAGGCGGGCCTGCTCTCCGCCGGCTCCGAGTGCGGCTTCTTCATCTCGTTTAACGGCGGCAAGAACTGGCAGTCGCTGCAGCACAGCCTGCCGGCGACGCCGGTGACCGACATCAAAGTACACCGCAACGACCTGGTGATCTCGACGATGGGCCGCTCGGCGTACATCATGGACAACATCACACCGCTGCAGCAGTTGGCGGCGCTGGCCAACGCCGTGCCCGGTGCCACCGGCGGTCACGATGGCGGCGGACCAGAAGAACGGGACTTTAGTCCCGCCGAACAGGCGCGTCCGCTGCCTGCCGTCGCGCTGTTCCAGCCGCGTGAGGTTACCCGCTTCCGCAACGGCACGGCGCCCGCGTCGGTCAACGAACCGGAGTATCCGATGAGCGGTGCGCAGTTCGATCTCTACTTCGCCAGCGCACCCGGTGCGGAGACCAGGCTGGAAGTACTGGATGGCAAGGGCGGCGCGCTCAAGGCCTGGACCGTGCTGGCGCCGCGCAGCGCCGGCGTCCCGGCGCAAGAAATGCGTGGACCGTTCCGTGGCGGTGGCGGCAGCTCGGCCGGCATTCGCTCGGAAGCCGGCATGCAGCGAATCACCTGGGACCTACGCTACGCTGGGCCCTGGACACCCAACACGCCAGACGGCGGCTTCGGTGGCCCAATGGTCCCGCCGGGAAAGTACAGCGTTCGGTTGACTGCCGGTGGACAAACCATTACGCGCACGTTCGACTTGAAGTCTGATCCGCGGGTGGCTGGCGACGGCGTCACCGATGGCGACATTGCCGAACAGGTGAAGTTCCAGTTACAGGTGCGCGATGCGATCAGCGACGCGCGCAAGCTGCAGCAGGACATCGCACAGGCCATGCAGAAGGCCGGCCTCAAGCCAGTGCTCGAAACCGGCGGCCCGGGCAGTTCGCCCGGCAGCACGAAGTACGATCACCCGTTGCGCGAGCTCTACGCGAAGGTCGTCACGACACCCGGCATCTACACGCAGGGCATGCTGGTCGATCAGTTGAGCAACGTGCAGCGCATGATCACGCAGGCCGATCAAAAAGTCGGCAAGGATGCCTACGACCGCTACGCCGACCTCGTGAAGGAACTGGCGGCACTCGAAGCGCAGTTCAAGAAGATCGGCGGCTAATCACTGCCGATGTGGAGTCCGCCTTCAGGCGGATAACTGTCTAACAAGAACGATGTTGGAGACGTATCATCACCGGCATGTGTTGGCCGGCACTTCACCTGGCGAAGGTCACCTTTTTCCTTGAAGGCAACGTCTGCCCCGATTGTGTTGATAGTTTTCGCAATGTGCGATTTCGGCCATCCTCACCCGCATGCCACCGACTTCGGCTTTCTCGTCGATGCGCCGGAAATTCGCGCGCTTGTTGACGAGACTCGCCGGCTGACGCACGACATTCCCGATACCGCTGCCCGCGTTGAGGCGCTGCGGCCGGCGTTCGGTAAGCTGCTCGGCGCCGATGGCTGGCTCCCAAGGGAATACGCCGAGCCCGATCTCGCGAGCGGCATGGGCAGCGGCATCGGGCAGTACGCGCTCTATCGCGCGGAGGACGGCTCGCTCTGCCTGTTCTCGCTCGTCATTCCCGCCGGCGCCGAGACGCCCATTCACGATCACCTCGCCTGGGGCCTGATCGGCGTCTATCGCGGCAGGCAGTCAGAGACGGTGTATCGCCGCCTGGACGATGGCAGCGATGATGGGCGAGCCACGCTGGCCGTGGCGCGCCAGCAGACGGTGAAGCACGGCGAGTTTTACACGCTGCTGCCGCCGCTGGACGACATTCATTACGTGAAGACCGTGTCGAGGGGTCCGTCGGTGTCCATTCACCTGCTGGCGAACGACACCGCATGCGTGACGCGCCATCGCTTCGACACCCAATCGGGCATTGTCACTCCGTTCCGCTCCGGCTACAGCAACGCGAAGTGCGCGGAGCGGCGGGTCTAACCAGGCGGGTCTGAAGACCCGCCTCGACGTAGCGTGCTCTGTCCTCGGCACTTTCCAGTCCGCAGCATTTGCTCTCTTGTGCTCGGACCTGGACGATGGCGGTGCTGCTGCGAGTCTTCGTCGGTCCACATCGGTTGGGCGCGGTCTGGGGCGGGCCCGACATGCTGCTGGAGGTCATGTCGCCCCACCCGCGCAGCGGCGACCTGCAGGAGCGCATCCGCTGGTTCAGCCGCTACGGTGTGCGGGAATGCTGGTTAGTGCACCAGTTGACCCGAGAAATCGAAGTGCTGCAGCTCACCAACATCGGCGTCCTGTCCAGCCACACCTGCCGAGGCCTCGCGCCCATCGAATCCACGGTGCTGCCCTGCTTCGGCCTCACACCAGAAGTGCTCACCGGCTGGTGATACGGCACGACAAACGACAAACCTGAAGGTTTGTCGCCACGGTCTGCCGGTGATGCCGTGCGGGTATGATGACAACGACCGGCATGGCCAAGAAGCTCCACAACAACATCCTCGAGACCATCGGCAACACGCCGATGGTCCGCCTCAACCGAATCCCGAAAGGGCTGATCGCGGCCGACGTCTACGCCAAGATCGAAACCGTCAACCCGGGCAACTCGATCAAGGACCGCATGGCGTTGAAGATGATCGAGGACGCCGAGCAGGCGGGCAAGCTCAAGCCCGGCGGCACTATCATCGAAGGCACCTCGGGCAACACCGGCATGGGCCTGGCCATCGCCGCAGTGATCAAGGGCTACACCTGCGTGTTCACCACCACCGACAAGCAGTCGAAGGAGAAGGTCGATGCGCTGCGGGCGTTTGGGGCTGAAGTGATTGTCTGCCCCACCGACGTCGACCCAGAGGATCCGCGGTCGTACTACTCGGTGTCGTCGCGACTCGAGCGCGACACGCCGAATTCGTGGAAGGCCAACCAGTACGACAACCCGTCGAACGCCCAGGCCCACTACGAGCAGACCGGACCGGAAATCTGGGACCAGACCGACGGCGTGGTTGACCACCTGGTGGTCGGCGTCGGCACGGGCGGCACCATCTGCGGCACCGCGAAGTATTTGAAAGAAAAGAAGCCCTCGGTCAAGGCGTGGGGCATCGACACCTACGGCTCGGTGTTCAAGAAGTACAAAGAGACCGGGATCTTTGACAAGAACGAGATTTATCCATACATCACTGAGGGTATCGGTGAAGACTTTCTGCCGAAGAACGTCGACTTCAACCTGATCGATCACTTCGAGAAGGTGACCGACCGCGACGCGGCGATCATGACCGGAAGAATTGCGCGCGAAGAGGGCATCTTCGTCGGCAACTCCGCAGGCTCGGCTATGGCCGGGCTGATCCAGCTTGCCGACCACTTCAAGAAAGGCGAAACCGTAGTCGTGATCTTCCACGATCACGGCACGCGTTACCTGGGCAAGATGTACAACCCCGACTGGATGCGCAAAAAAGGCTTTGTCGACCGCAAGGGCCTGACGGCGCGCGATCTGGTCGCCAACCGGCTGAAGGCGTCACTCGTCACCATCGATCGGAACGACACCGTCGAGAAGGCCGCCCACATCCTGACCGAGCACGCCTACTCCCAGATTCCCGTGACGGCCGATGGCCGCCTGGTAGGTTCGGTGAACGAAGGCTATCTTTACTCAGAGATCGTCAAGAATCCCGATGTGCTGCACGGGCCAGTGGAAGGCATCATGCAACCCGCCATCCCCTTCGCCGACATCTCGACGAGCGTCGATGCGCTGGCGGCGATGTTGACACCGGGAAGCCCGGCGGTGCTGGTGAGGGACTTCAAGCTCGACGCGACCTACATCATCACGCGCTGGGACATCATCAAGGCGCTCGCCTAGAAGTTGAGACTTGACAGTTGGCAGTTGGTCGTTGAAGTAATTACTTAAACTGTCAACTTTCAACTATTGAGTTCGCGGCCCCGGGTCTCTGGGCCTATCCACAACAGCAACAGGATCGACGTGGCGCCGCCGGCGATACACATCAACATGGCCTTGCGCAGATCCATGCCGCCATCCTGCAACGTGCCCACGATGTAGGGCGACGAGGCGGCGAGGCCAACCCCGAGGTGATAGGCGAACCCCGTGCCGACGCCGCGCGCCTCGGTCGGAAATCGTTCGGCGAGATACCCCGGAACCATTCCCCATCCGCCGATCGACATCGTCCCAAAAATCGCCGCTCCGGCCAGCAGTCCCGCAGAACTCGTTGAATACAGGAACATATACACCGACAACAGGCCTCCGACCACGCCGACGGTGGCCGAGCCGCGCCGGCCGATCTTCTCCGACAGATATCCGAATGCGCCGGAACCGACCGAGCCTCCGAGGTTGAGCAGCACCAGGAACGCCAGCGGCTTCTGCTGCAGTTGCGTCAACAGCGTCGGGTACCAGAAGGTCGATGACTGGTACATGAAGACGAATGCACCCATCAGGAGTGATGTATGCAGCGTCACCCACCGAAGATCCTGGTCGAACAACCGCGCCAGCGACAAGCGACGGATGCCACCAGCGGCGGTCCGCCGGCGCTGATCTTCCAGCCAGATCGGGCTCTCCGGCACGCGCCACATCAAGCCAAACACGACCATCGCCGGCACGACGCCGGCCCACAGCATGAAGCGCCACGCCCACTCGGGCCGATCGCTCACCAGCGGGTACGCCAGTTGATAAACGATCGACGACAGCAGAAATCCGGTGGAGTATCCGCCCTGCAGAATTCCGGAGGCGATGCCGCGGTGTTTCGCAGGCCATTGCTCGAGGGCCAGTGGCATACCGGCGGCCCACATCCCGCCCATGCCGATGCCAAAGAGGCCCCGCATGGCGAACAACATCACGTAGGACGTCGCCATGCCGCTCAGCAGCGCAAACGTCGTGTACCAGGCGATCGAGAACAGGATTGGCCCCTTGCGGCCAAAGCGATCCGCGAGTGTCCCGGCGCCGATGCCGCCGAACACCCGAAAGAAGAGCGTGACCGTGCCCAGCGCACCGGCTAGTGCCTTGTTGACAGTGAAGCTCTGCTGGATGTCAATCAGGACGAACGTGAGGATGGTGAAGTCGAAGGCATCAAGCGTCCACGCAGCGAACGTGGTGAGGAAGGTTTTCCACTGCTGACGGCTGACTTCGCGATACCACGGCTGCGACATGGTCAATAGCATAGGAGTAGAATGCGCGGATGACGCGCGCGAATACGTCTCTAATTGTCGCTCTGACCTGCCTGCTGGGCGCCTCGGCCGCCGCCCAATCCCCTAAGACCCACCGGAAGATGGACAAGCATCAGGCCTACCAGCTCACCAGCATGGCCGGGGATGTGGCAATCACTCAGCTTGTGGACGGCACCATGGGCGTCCACGTCAAGATGCCCAAGGGAATCTTTCGATGAGGAGCTGGGGGGCTTGGCGGCTTGGGGGCTTGGGGGCGGTGGTGCTCAGTGTCGCGTGCTCAACCCCCGCGGCGCCCGCTGCCACGCCGGCGCCGAAGCGCAACGACGCGCAGCATGCCGGCATCACGACGCCGCATGGGGATCACTCGGCGCATCACGGCGGCCTGGTGATGATGAACGGCGAGGTGCACTACGAGGTGGTGCTCGATCGCGGCGGCAAGCATCGCATCTGGTTCAGTGACTCAGTGCGCGAAGACCTGCCGGCGTCGGTGGCCGCCAAGGTGATGATGGTCGTGTCACGCAAGGATGCGGCACCGGAAGAGATTGCCCTCGGCATCGACGATAGCGGCGAGAGCTGGGTGGCCGACGGCCAACCTGTGACCGGCGACGATGTGCTGGTCAAGGTCACCTATGTGACCCGCGGCGAGCCGTTCGAGGTCGAGCTGCCGTTCGTGATCTCAGCGAAGTAGCAGCAAGCGGCGCCACACCACGAACGACAGTCCGAGAGCGGCCAGGAAGATTCCGCTCCCGGCCCAGAGCCCTGGCGGAACGAACGAGAAGACATACCGGCCCGTCTGGCCTGGCTGCAGCATGACCGAGGCAATGCGCTCGGGTGGATGCTCGACGGTGCCGGCCGTGCTGGTCCAGCCTGGCCCCCAGTTGTAGTTCAGGTACAAACGCGTGGGCTTGGCGGCACCAACAATCGCGAAGTCCCCTCGATTGGGTGTGAACCTGGTCCCGGTAATGGTCGCTTCGTCCTCAGTGAACAGCAACGGCTTCTCGGGACTTGAGTTCCGGACTAACTGCAGCGATTCATAGCAGTAGTAAAAGAACCGGTCGCTCGTGAGCGCGCGCAGCATGGGCGACGTGCGCGTGTAGGCACTGAACTCGAAGTCAGTCGTGATGCCGTCATTCGGTCCGCCCAGCCACGGAAATGTCATGTCGAACGGCTCGACGCTGAACACGCCCTTGAACTGGGGCCGGTCGCCGCGATGGCGTCGCCGCCGACGGCGAAGTGCGCTTCATCGCCACCGAGATACCCGGGGGCACCACCCAACCCAAACAGATACGCGACGCCAACGAGGACCAAGACCAGAATGCTGACGGCACGACACAGAATCATCGCCGATGCTTTACTCATAGCGCAGGGAGTCGATCGGATCCAGGCGCGAGGCGCGTCGTGCTGGGTAGTACCCGAAGACAATCCCGACGAGCGCGGCAATCGCAAACGCCGACACCACCGTGGTCAGCGATACCTCGGTCGGCCAGTCGAGCACGGCGGTCAGCCCTTCGGCCGCGGCGAGACCAATGGCGACACCGATCACGCCACCGATCAGGCTCATCACCATGGCTTCGACCAGGAACTGGACCAGCACGTCCCGACGGCGAGCGCCGACCGCCAGCCGGATGCCAATCTCCTTGGGCCGCTCGGTCGC
>SXGQ01628369.1_pt1 | contig 12193 bp, 10 predicted proteins | sample 3178371 | NCBI WGS metagenome assembly SXGQ01 (sample SAMN11356859, study PRJNA531348) | freshwater metagenome | isolation source: freshwater sample F1-20 | place: China: Fuxian Lake, Yuxi | collected 2017-12-25 | reverse complement strand
CCTCGGCCACGAGATACCGACCGGCGCCGAGACGCGCATTGGTACCGGCACTCTTCAGACGACCACCGATGACGAAGGTCGGATCCTCGCCACCCTCGGCGAGCACGGACGCGATGAGGCTCGTGGTCGTGGTCTTGCCGTGCGTGCCGGCCACAGCGATCGCCGAGCGAAACCGCATCAGCTCGCCGAGCATCTCGGCGCGCGGTACGACCGGGATGCGCAGCTCCAGCGCGCGAACGAGCTCCGGGTTGTCGCGTGACACGGCCGTCGACACCACCACGACGTCGGCCCCTTCCACATGGCTCGCCGAATGACCCGTGAACAGCCGCGCACCGAGCTCGGTCAGGCGCTGCGTGACGGCGTTCGGCTTCAGATCGCTGCCCTGCACTCGGTAACCGAGGTTCAACAGCACTTCGGCGATACCACCCATGCCACTGCCGCCGATGCCGACGAAGTGGATGGTGTTGATCCGCCGCATGCGTTCCATCGTCATGGCGTACCTCGCGACACGAGTCCAGCGGTCAACAAACAGACGCGCGCGAGTTCTTCCGCCGCATCCGGACGCGCGATTTCCCGCGCACGATCGCCCATCCGCGCGAGCGAATCGCGACTTGCGCCGAGCTTGACGAGCTCCTCGGCGAGCCGATCCGGCGTCAGTTCTCGCTCCGGAATCAGCAGCGCTGCGTCTCGCGACACGAGGAATCCCGCATTGCGCGTCTGATGATCGTCGACGGCCGACGGTAGCGGCACGAACACGGCCGCAACGCCCGCGGCGGCGATCTCGGAGACCGTCAGTGCGCCGGCGCGGCAAATGACGATGTCGGCCCAGGCGTAAGCGGTGGCGATGTCCTCGATGAAAGAGCCGACCTGCGCGTCGAGGCCGAGCCGAGCGTACTTGGTGCGCGTGACTTCAAGGCCATGAGTACCGCTCTGGTGACGCACCGTGACGGGCTGTCGCGGCGCGAGCTTGGCGAGCGCCTCGGGGACCACGGCATTGAGGCGCGCGGCACCCTGACTGCCGCCGACGACCAGAATGCGCAGCGGACCACGATGTTCGCGATAGCGTCGCGCGGGCGGCGGCAGGTCGAAGAACGCGCGACGCACGGGGTTGCCGATTTCGCGCGCGCCCAGTTTGCGTTCGAAGCTGCCGCCGAAGGCCTCAAGCACTTGCACGGCGAAGCGAGCGAGAATGCGGTTGGTCATGCCGGCGATCGCGTTCTGTTCATGGATCACGAGCGGACGGCGCAGCAGCCACGCAGCGAGGCCCCCTGGGCCCGTGACATAACCGCCGAGACCCACCACCACGCGCGGCTTGCGGCGTCGGATCGCAGCACCCGCCTGCCACAATGCGCGCAGCAGGCGCAGCGGTGCGAGCAACTGCGTCTGCCACCCCTTGCCACGCAGACCACCGACTGTGACCCACTCGACCTCGATACCGGCGGCAGGCACGAGACGCGCTTCGATACCCGTGCGCGTGCCGAGCCAGACCACATCGCAACCGTGCAAGCGCAGCAATGCTGCGAGCGAGAGGGCCGGGAACACATGCCCGCCCGTACCGCCGGCCATGATCATGACGCAGCGGTTGCTCATGCGAGCGCATCCTCGGTGTCGAGCGGGCGAGCAGCCGTACTGCTGCGTGCAGCGGGACTGCCGCGCAGCCCTGCCGCCGTAGCACCGCGCGAAGCCTGTGCGGCCTCGTGATACACGCGCAGCAGGATGCCCACCCAGGTGAGCGTCGCGATAAGACTGGATCGTCCGTAGCTCATGAACGGCAAGGTGAGCCCCTTGGTCGGCAGCACGCCCATGTTCACGCCGATGTTGATGAACGCCTGCAAGCCAACCCAGATACCGAACCCGGCTGCGAGGTAGGACTGGAACTTCAGTCCCGAATCGTGCGCGAGGCGCGAGATCCACAGCGCACGCCATGCCAGCGCGAGGAATAGCGCCAAAGTAACCAGAATGCCGACGAGCCCGAGTTCCTCGGCCAGCACTGCGAACAGGAAATCGGTGTGCGCCTCGGGCAAATAGAAGAGTTTCTGCACGCTCTCGCCGAGACCGACACCGGTCCAGCCACCACGGCCGATAGCGATCAAACTCTGCGTCAACTGGAAGCCGCTGTCGAACGGATCCAGCCAAGGATTACGGAAGGCCGTCAGTCGGCGCATGCGGTAATCGGAGGACATCGCCACAAACACGAGCACGGCGGCGCCAAGCACGGCGAGCCCTGCCACATCGCGCAGCCTGGCACCCGCGATGAAGAGCACACCGAATGCCGTCACCATGAGCACGGTGGCCGCACCGAAATCGGGCTCCAGCAACAACAGCACGAAAAATCCGGCGAGAATAATGAGCGGCTTCAGAAGGCCCATGAAGCTGCTGCGCAGCTCCTCTTCCCGGCGCACCGCGTAGCTCGCGATGAATACCAGCACGATGACGCGCGTGACTTCACTCACTTGGATGCTGATTCCAGCCAGCCGGATCCAGCGACGGGCGCCGTTGACCGAGTGGCCAATACCCGGGATCAGCACGAGCACCAGCAGAACAACTGCCAGCGCCAGCAACGGCAGCGCCATCTTCTCCAGCCATTCGGTGCGGATCGTGAACATGACCGCCGCAAACACCGAGCCTACGATCACCAGAGTGAACTGACGCAGCAGATAGCCAAACGCGTCACCGCCTTCCTTCGCCGCCATCGAGATCGACGCCGAAGTGACCATCACGAGCCCAAGCAGCACGATGCCAAACACGAGCATGACTGTGACGAAGTCGATGTGGATCGGCGAGGATCGATTGCTCATGAAGACAACCTCTGCACCGCGGCAGCGAACACGTCGCCGCGCTGGGCATAGTCACGGAACATGTCGAGACTTGCGCAGGCTGGCGACAGCAGCACGGTGTCACCCTGACGAGCGTGCTGTGCCGCACCGACGACAGCCGCTTCGAGTGATGTGTAAGTCTGCACCGGGCACACGGGTGCAAGCGCTGCAGCAAGCTGCGCCGCATCGCGACCAATGAGCGCCGCGAAGCGCAATTTCCCGGCGAGTGCCGAGCTCAGCGCAGAAAAATCCTGGCCTTTGCCGTCGCCACCCGCGATCAGCACGAGCGGTCCCGGCATACCACCAACCGCAGCCAAGGTCGCACCGACGTTGGTGCCCTTCGAATCGTTGATGTAGCGCACGCCTTCGTGCTCACCCACCCACTGCGATCGATGCGGCAACCCCGTGAACTCACGTAGTTCCGCGAGCATCGCCTCGCGTGGCAGACCTACGGCATCACCCAGCGCCAATGCCGCGAGCGCGTTGGCCGCATTGTGCAGTCCCGGCAGACGCATCGCCGACACTGGCATCAGCGGCTCGCCGGAAACAGCAAGCCACGTGGAGCCGTCGCGTTCGATGAGGTGGTACTCGGCCTCCGAGCAGCCTTCGATCGAAAAACCCCGGATGCGATCACGCCCGACCAAGCCGACCGAGGCGGGCATCGAGGTCACGTACGGATCGTCCAAATTGACCACAGCAACGGCGCAATGCATGAAGATGCGTGCCTTGGCAGCGCCGTAGCCCGCCATGTCCGCATATCGATCGAGATGATCAGCGGTCAAATTGAGTACAGCGCCCGCCTGCAGTCGCAGCGACGAGGTCGTCTCGAGTTGGAAACTCGACAGCTCCAGCACGTACAGCGAAGGCTCACCCTGCCCGAGTAGGTCAAGCGCCGGAGTGCCGAGATTGCCGCCAACGGCAACCTGCACGCCGGCACGTGCCGCCATGCGGCCGACCAAGGTGGTGACGGTGCTTTTGCCGTTGGTGCCCGTGATGCCGACCACGGGTGCACGCACCTCGCGGGCAAAGAGTTCGACATCACCGACGATCTCGATGCCCCGCGCCTGCGCCTCACGCAGCAGCGGCTCGGCCAAAGATACGCCGGGCGAGGCGACGACGATATCCGCGCCATCGAGTAACGCCGAGTCAAAACCGCCAAAGCGACAGGACACCTGTGGCGCGATACGCGCAATATCTGCAGCCCCGGGAGGCTCGGACCGCGTGTCGGTGACCGTCAATTGCCAGCCGCGCGCAGCCAGATGGCGCGCGGCCGACAGACCCGAGCGACCGAGTCCGACGATCAATGCCGCGCGTGGTGTGGGAGTGTCGGTCATCGCAATTTCAGCGTCGCAAGGCCAGCAAGTACAAGGAAAAACGTGATGATCCAGAAACGCACGATTACCTTGGGTTCCGCCCAACCCTTGAGCTCGAAGTGGTGGTGAATGGGGGCCATGCGAAAGATGCGCTTGCCGGTGAGCTTGAAGCTCGCCACCTGCAGGATCACCGAGGCTGTTTCGAGCACAAAGATGCCGCCCATGACAAGCACGACGAGCTCCTGCCTGACAATCACCGCAACGGTACCGAGTGCGGCGCCGATCGACAGCGCGCCAATGTCGCCCATGAACACCGGCGCGGGGTAGGTGTTGAACCACAGAAAACCGAGCCCTGCCCCAACCATCGCTGCGCAGAAGATCAGCAACTCACCGGCCTGAGGCACGGCGGGGATGGCGAGATAGCTCGCGAACACAGCGTTACCGCTCGCGTAGGCGAAGACACCGAGCGCCGCCGCCACCATCACCGCCGGCATGATCGCCAGACCATCAAGCCCATCGGTGAGATTCACCGCGTTGCTCATGCCGACGATCATCAGGTAGGTCAGCAGCACGAAGGCAAAGAATCCCAGCGGCAACGCAAAGTTTTTCAGCAACGGTAGATACAGCGTCGTATCCGCCGGCGACTTGGCCGTATACCAAAGCGCCAGCGCCGCCGCGAGACCGCCGACCGACTGCCAGAAGTACTTGTAGCGTGCGATCAGACCTTTCGGATTCTTCTTCACGAGCTTGAGGTAGTCATCCCAGAATCCGACCAGCCCGAACAGCACCGTCACACCGATGACGATCCAGACGAACCGATTGCTGAGATCGGACCAGAGCAGCGTCGCGACGATGACGGCCACGAGAATGAGCAAGCCACCCATCGTCGGAGTTCCCACTTTTTTCTGGTGGGCAGCAGGAATGTAATCGCGCACCACCTGACCGATCTGGTCGCGGGTCAGCTTGGCGATCATCCACGGACCAATCAGCAACGCGATCATCAACGCCGTGGTCGCGGCGAGGATGGCGCGAAAGGTGAGATAGGAGAACACATTGAAGAAGGTGATCAACTCGGCGAGCAGGTGCGACAACCAAAGCAGCATGTCAGTGAGATCTCCCTTCGGCAGGCGCAGCGGCAAGCGCCTCGACGAGGCGCTCGAGACGATTGAGACGGGAACCCTTGACGAGGACGCGACTGTCGGCGGTGAGTTCCGCGCCGACAGCAGCGATCAACTCGTCCATGGTGGCGTGCGAACTCGCGCCATCGCCAAAGCTGCGCACCGCAAGCGGTGTGAGAGAGCCGATGGTGAACAGGCGCTCGACACCGTGCAGTCGCGCATAGCGGCCCGCCTCGCGGTGTGCCTCATCGGCATGGCTGCCGAGTTCACCCATATCGCCCATGACGAGGCAGCGCCGACCGCCCACTGACTCGAGCACGTCGATGGCCGCATGCATGGAACTCGGGTTCGCGTTGTACGAGTCATCGATCAGCCAGCCGCCGCCTCGCGCCGCGCGCCATTGCAGACGCCCAGCAACCGGACGCATCGCCGCAAGACCCGCTGCCACATCGTCGAGACTCGCGCCTGCGGCGACCGCGGCTGCTGCCGCACCGAGCGCATTGACGACGTTGTGTTTTCCCGCAAGGTGCAGCGTGATCGCTGCTGTGCCCGCCGGGGAATGCAGCGTGAACCGGGTAACGAAACCCGCCTCGCCCACGGCGGTGATGATTTCGCGCGCAGTAAAGTCGGCCTTGGCTCCAAGGCCGAAGGTGACGATGCGGGCGATGGTCATCTCGCGCCACAGCGGTGCGAACTCGTCATCGGCATTGAGTACGGCGACGCCATCGCGCCCGAGCGCTGCGAACAACTCGCCTTCAGCGCGCGCGGCCCCTTCGAGACTGCCGAAGCCCTCGAGATGCTCGGCACCCGCGTTGGTGACGAGACCGATGGTGGGCAGAGCGATGCCGGCAAGTTCGGCCACATCACCCGGATGATTGGCGCCCATCTCAATCACCGCATGCCGATGGCCCTGCTCCAGTTCGAGCAGCGTCAGCGGCACGCCGATGTGATTGTTGAGATTACCGCGCGTAGCCAATGTCGGACCACGCTGCGCGAGAATGGCGGCGAGCATTTCTTTGGTGCTGGTCTTGCCGTTGCTGCCGGCGACGCCGATCAGAGGCGCAGCGAACCGATGGCGCCACTGCCGTGCGGCACGCTGCAACGCAACCAAGGTGTCCTGCACCTGCACGACCGGGAACCCCGAGGGTCCTGTGCGCTCAGCAAGCGCTCCGGCAGCACCGGCTCGTGCAGCAACATCCAGAAACTCGTTGCCATCGAAACTCGGACCGCGCAGGGCGACAAACAATTGGCCGGCGGCAATGCGCCGCGTATCGGTCGACACGGATCTGAACTGCCGATCCTCGCCGTGCAGCTCGCCGCCGCAGTCGCTCGCGAATTCACTCAGGCGGCGCATCAGGCAGCCTCCGCATACACGGCACGCACGACTTGCTGGTCGCTGAAGAGGCGTCGCTCGGTACCGATCAGCTGATAGTCCTCGTGTCCCTTACCGGCGATCAGCACCGCATCACCCGCTCGCGCCCGCGACAGGGTGCTGCGGATCGCCTCGGCGCGATCGTGAATCACCATCACCGGCACTCCCGCAGGGATACCCCCGAGCACCTCGGCTGCGATGGCGGCTGGCGATTCGGTGCGCGGATTGTCGTCAGTGATTACCACCTGATCGGCCAGTTCAGCCGCGACCGAAGCCATCATCGGTCGCTTGCCACGATCACGATCGCCTCCGCAACCGAACACCACGTGCAACGCGCCGTCGCAGTGCACGCGCGCGGCTCGCAACGCCTTGGCGAGCGCGTCGGGCGTGTGCGCGTAATCGATGATGGCGAGCGCGCGACCCGGCGCACTGATCGCCTCCATTCGCCCGGGCGGCGCACTCACGCCGGACAACGCTGCAAGCGCCGCCGCTGGAGCAAGCCCTAGCGCATGAAGCACTCCGAGCGTGGTCAGCACGTTGTCGACGTTGAATTCGCCGATGAGCGGCAGCTCGACGGCGTACGCGCCATCCCAATCGAGCGTGAAGGCGAGGCCCCTGGACGTCGCGCGAACCTCGCGTGCAGCGAGCACAGTGACCCGCTCCACCTTGTTGCCGAGCGACTCCACATTGCCGAGCGACTCCACAGAGTCGCCGAGCCGCGTCGCTGCCTCCCGCAGCCGCCTCGCCGCTAAAACGCCTTCGGCGCTGCGCGCGGTCAGTACGAGTTCACCTGCGACGATATGCCGCTCTGCCAAGGTCACGCCAAACGCATCGTCGACGTTGATGACGCGCACGGTCACATCGGGCAGCGTAAATAGGCGCGCCTTGGCCTCGCCGTACGCTTCCATGCTGCCGTGATAATCGAGATGGTCGCGAGTCAGATTGGTGAATGCCGCGACCCGGAAGCGAACGCCATCGACCCTCGCCTGATCGAGCGCATGCGAGGAGACCTCCATCGCCGCACTGCGTGCGCCGAACTGCTGCATCTGCGCCAGTTGACGCTGCACCGTCACCGCATCGGCGGTCGTGTATTCGCCGGCCACCACGCCCTCGGCGGGTATGCCGACACCGAGCGTACCGAGATAGGCGCTGCGCTCACCCGCGCGCGTCAGGGCTTGTGCCAGCAACCAGGCTGTTGTCGTTTTGCCGTTGGTGCCCGTGATGCCGCTGACTCGCAGGGTCGCTGAGGGCGTATCGAAAAAACGATCGGCGATGACGCTCGCGTGACGCGACAACTGCGCGACCGGCGCTGCGAACACCTCCGGTGGCACTACGGGCGGCTCGACGCCGGCAGCGGGCTCCCACAACACGGCCCGCACACCGCGCGCAATCGCCTGCTCGAGACTTGCGAGACCATGCGTACGTCGACCGGCGCAGGCGAGGAACAACCCTCCCTCGCTCACCGTACGACTGTCGAGCGTCAGGTCTGTAACCAGGACGCCACGCGGCACGGTCAGCAGATCCGCACACAGATCTGCGAGCTCACGCGCGCTCATCGGCGCAGCCCATCCGCAGTTTGTGCGATCGTGGTCGGGATCGTGCCCGGCGCCAGATCCACGGGCGCCGGCGTCGACTCGGGCATCTGATCCGAGTAATCATCGAGCGGCATGTCGGGAGCCACTGCGAGCAGTCGCAAGGCTCCGCCCACCACACTCGAGAACACGGGCGCCGCGACGTCACCCCCGTAGTACAAACCGGCGCTCGGTTCGTCGATCACCACGACCGTAGCGACCCGTGGGTTGCTCGCCGGAGCAAGACCAGCGAACACCGCAAGGTATCGGTTCGTTGAATACCCGCCGGCACTCGCCTTCCACGCTGTACCGGTTTTGCCGGCCACCGAGTAGCCCGGGATATTGGCGAGTTTCCCCGTGCCACCCTCGGCAACGACGGAGCGAAGCATGCCGACAACATCACGTGCCACGGCGTCGGGCAGGATGCGCTCGCCGGGGACAGACTGATCAATCTTTGCGAACGACACCGGACGCTGCACGCCGTAGGCGCCGAGCGTCGCATAGGCATGCGCAATCTGCAGTGGCGTCGCCGACAGGCCATAGCCGTAGGAGACAGTGGCCGTGGTGATGGGGCGCCAGTGCGCAGGCTGCGTCAGCAAACCCGCTGATTCACCCGGGTAGCCGCTCGCCGTTACCCGGCCGAAGCCGAAACTCGACAGCGCACCGTGCAGGTTGTCAGCACCGAGGGTCAGCGCGATGCGCGTCATCGCCACGTTGGAGCTGCGCGCCAGTGCCGTCGCCAGATCGATGGCGCCGAGGTTGTGCTTGTCCTCGATGACCTTGATGCCGACCTTCACCATGCCGGGCGACGTATCGATGATGCTGTCGCTACGATACTTGCCCGAGGCGAGCGCTGCCGCCACCACGAAGGGCTTGATGGTGGAGCCCGGTTCGACAAGGTCGGTCACGGCGCGGTTCTTGTAGCCAGCCGGCTTCAACTGTGTGCGATCGTTCGGGTTGAAGGTCGGCTGGTTGACCATCGCGAGCACCTCGCCCGTGGTCACGTCGATCATGACGAGCGAGCCGGCGCGAGCGCGATGCGTCTGCATCGCTGCCTTCAGTTCACGATAGGCCAGATACTGGATCCGCATGTCGATCGACAGCCGCACGTCGCGACCCGGACGCATCGGGCGAATGCTCTCCACCGTTTGCACCGTGCGTCCAAGATTGTCCTGGATCACGCGCTTGGAGCCATTCACGCCGGAGAGCCAGTGATCGTAGGCCAGCTCCAGACCTTCCTGACCCGCATCGTCGACGTCTGTGAAGCCGAGCACATGCCCACTGACTTCACCCGCCGGGTAATACCGGCGGTACTCACGCACCAGGTGCACACCCGGAACGTCGAGGTTGCGCACACGCGCCGCATCAGCGGGCTGCAGATGTCGCGCGACGTACAGAAACCGACGATCGATGTTGCTCGTCACACGCCGCGTGAGCTCCTCGGGATCCCGCCCGAGAGCCTGAGCGAGCCGCGGGATCTGCTCTCCCGAGAGGGTCAACTCCTTCGGATTCACCCAGACCGAATCCACAGGTGAACTGACCGCAAGCGGCTCACCGACCCGATCCACAACGCTGCCGCGGTGGGCGGGGACCGTCACGACCCGCGTGAAGCGCTCGTCGCCCTGACCACGCAGAAACTCGCTCTCGACGAACTGCAAGGTGATAGCCCGCCAGACGAGCACGCCTGAGGCCAGCGCCATCACGCCACCGACGAAGAACATCCGGTTGCGGAAACTCGTGACCGGCGCAGCCGGCTTGCGCGTCAGTCCGCTGCGGGCATTGCGCGCCGGGCCCGCCTTGCGCGCCCGGCCCTGCTCACTGCCGAATGGCCAGCGGATCATGCGACCACCGTCATGGTGCAATCACCTCGATCTGCTTCGGCGGCGGCGTGCGCATGTTGAGGTTGCTGGCCGCGACGTTTTCCACGAAAGCATGCGTCGACCACGCGCTCTGCTCGAGCTGCAGACGACCCCACTCGATCTCCAGCCGATCGCGCTCGCGATTGACACGCTCGAGCTCGACGAACAACTCGCGCGAACGATGTTTGACGTAGATCGCCCCCGCAGCCGAGGCGAGCACGGTCAGCCAGAGCACGGGGATCAGCACCATCAGCAGACGATCGCCGGGTAACTTCATGCGGGCACTCCCTCGGGCCCGAGTCGCTCCGCGCAGCGCAACACGGCGCTGCGGGCGCGAGGATTGCGCGCCACTTCGTCGCTACCCGCGCGCTGCTTGCGACCCACGAGGCGCATCGTCGGCTGAGCCGACGAAGGGATCACCGGCAGACCGGCAAACACCGGATCGACGCTGCTCTTCAAGCGCATGAATTGCTTGACGATGCGATCCTCGAGCGAGTGGAAACTGATCACCGCGAGACGCCCGCCCGGCGCCAGCAGTGCATGTGCGCCCTCGAGCGCCGCGCGCAGCTGACCGAGCTCGTCGTTGACGTGCATGCGCAGCGCCTGGAACGTACGCGTGGCCGGATGCTTGCCATCGCGGGTCCGCACCACGCTCTGCACGAGCTCGGCAAGCTGGCGCGTGCGCAACAGCGGTGTCGCGCCGCGCGTCTCGACGATCGCCGCGGCGATGCGTCGCGCAAAGCGCTCCTCGCCGAGTTCAGCGATCACCATGGCGATCTCCCGCGCATCGGCGCGAGCGAGAAACTCGGCCGCCGACTCACCATGATCGGGGTCCATGCGCATGTCGAGCGGGCCGTCCTTGGAGAAACTGAATCCGCGCGACGGATCATCGAGCTGCGGCGAGGAGACGCCGAGATCAAGCAGGATGCCGCGTACAGCGCGACCCGCAGCACGTGTGGCGACGATCTGCGCAAGATGCGCAAAGGGACCCTGCACGAGCTGCAACCGCGGTTCGTCGGGAAATCTTTGCTGGCCAGCAGCAATCGCAGCCGGGTCGCGATCAAGCGCGAGCACGCTGCCGGTCGCGCCCACCGCGTGCAGCAGTCTCGCCGTGTGACCACCCCGACCGAACGTGCCATCGACATAAAATCCGCCTGCGGACGGGGCCAGAACCTCCAGCACCTCATCGACAAGCACAGGCTCGTGCTCATCCACCGGAGTCAGCCCCCGCAACCCATCACCTTGTCACCACGCGTGCAGCCCCTCGCGGAAACTGCGCTGCGTACCCTTCTGCAACGCCCCTGTTGCCGCGGTCGCTAGAGCGACAGCGAATCGAGCTCCGTCGACAGGTCGGTCGCGGTCTCCTCGCTCTTGAGCCAGTAGTCGCGACGCTCGTTCCAGCGCGCCTCGTCCCACAGCTCGAGCCGATTTCCTTGACCGATCAACATCGCATGCCGCGTCAATCCCGCGAACTCGCGCAACTCCGGCGACAACAACAAGCGTCCCTGACCGTCGAGATCGATCTCGGTTGCATGACCCACCATCAATCGCTGCAGTCGGCGCGAACGCTCGTGCAGCGAGGGCAGGCTCATCAACTTGCGTTCGATCTGCTCCCAGTCGGGTAGCGGATAAATCAGAAGGCAGGGGTCACGATCGACGGTGACGACGAGTTGTCCCTCGCTGCGCTCGAGCGCGCGCTGACGCTGCCGGGTGGGTAGCACCATCCGGCCTTTGTCATCGAGAGTCACCCTGCTGGCACCGCGAAACATGACGTCAGAAGGGCGTAGGCCCGCCCAGTTCTCCCCACTTTCCACCACTTGGCGCCACTATAGAAATCGCGCGCGGTCAGTGTCAACGGTTCGTGGGAAAAAATTTGCGCTGCGCCAATAACTTACGCCGCTGTAGGTGACTTTCCTAGGGGCAAAAATGGATGAAATTTGTGGGGTTTCAGTGGCTTAAGACAATTAACTGAAACCAGCCTTAGAAGAAACGGAGTCGGCCGATAAGCCGGGTTCTGTCTAGGGCAATCATTCCTCTGGGATCTTCGTCACCAAAGACCTCAAGCAGCCTACCCGGAAGTCACGCTCGGACACGGCGCTGCAGGTTGCCCTGCGACTTCCCTATTTGGCCTTGCTCCCGGTGGG
>SXGQ01235794.1_pt1 | contig 12193 bp, 15 predicted proteins | sample 3178371 | NCBI WGS metagenome assembly SXGQ01 (sample SAMN11356859, study PRJNA531348) | freshwater metagenome | isolation source: freshwater sample F1-20 | place: China: Fuxian Lake, Yuxi | collected 2017-12-25 | reverse complement strand
TCGCCGACGCGGTCGTCGTCGGTGCCAACAGCGGCGGAGAGTGCAAGAAGACCAATGCTCAGGACAATGCCGGGCTTCCGCGCAGTCCGTTGGGGGGCTTCCGGGGCACCGTCGATTCGGTCACCGGCACGACGATCGCCCTCATGACATACGGCGCCGACGGAAGCACAACGAACACCACCGTCGAGACCAACGACCTGACCCTCTTCGCCGCCCGGCACCGGGTGCAGACCGACGCCATCGTCGAGGGCAAGTGCATCATTGCCCGCGGAAACAAGGACACCGGCGGTGTGCTTCAGGTGGATACGATCAACCTGCCGCTAGTCGTCAACGGCGCGTGCCCGATGCCCAAAGCGGGCTGACGTCCAGCGGCGGTACGATATGTCTTCCGACCTACTCGATGACCGCGGGATGTCCGGCATCGGCGTGTTTATCGAAAGGGATACCGGCGCCTTCTGTTGCCGGCTACTCGGGGGCTGCCGTGGTTCGCTTCAGACGATGCAACCGGTCCCTGCTCGCGATGTTGATTGCTGCGATTCTGCTGATCGGCGCACACCTGAACTCGACGGGTGTGGCCGCTCTCGCCAAGTTTGGGATCGTTGACGCCGAGGGCATCAGCCTCCGCGCCTTCCAAACGGCACTGATCATGAACGGGACCTTCGAACCGGTGGTCACCACCGAGTGGATCCGCCAGGCGATGTCGGAGTTCGTCACGCCCACCCTGGGTGAGGGGTACTTCGGCACCGCGATGAATACCCCCGAGGAGTTCTGGCCGGCGACCGGATTGTTCAGTATGACCTTCGACAACTCGGTCCAAGCCGGATACGCCCTTCTCGATACCCAGGTTCACCAGAACCTTTCCGAAAGCCCCCGAGCGCCGTTGGCGGTGTTCGGATACTCGCAGAGCGCGATCATCGCCTCGTTGGAAAAGCGAACGCTCGCAACTGAATTCGCCGACCCTAAGGAAACTCCCCCAGTATCGTTCGTCATGACCGGCAACCCGTATCGGCCCAATGGAGGCTTCCTGTCACGGTTACCGCTTGTGGCGAGGCTTCTCACTGCGTCTAGCCCCATGACGGCCTCCCCGACCGATACGGTCTTCGCGACCCACGACATCGCCCGCCAGTACGACATGTGGGCGGACTTTCCCACCTATCCGTTGAATCTGCTCGCCGACATCAACGCGCTTTTCGGGCTGTTGAACCACTGGTATCTGCCGGAGTCGGTCAATCCCCTCCTCGGCAACCTCATCTCGACAGTCTCGCTGGACCCGGCGAGCCCGAACTACGACCCTGACACGGTCGTCCAGCACTACGGCGATACCACGTACTACACCATCCGGTCGCAACATCTGCCCCTGCTGTATCCGCTGCGGTGGATCGGTCTGGGACCGCTGACCGACATTGTCGAGCCGACATTGAGGGTTCTTGTGGAACTCGGCTACGACCGGAGTGCCGGGTACGGACAGGTGGTGCACGCGGGACTGTTCCCCGCGATCGATCCAGGGAAGCTCATCGACGATCTCGGGGCCGCCTTCGCTGAGGGTGGTACGGCCTTGCGCGCATTGTTCGCGCCGCCTGCCTCAGCGCCGGCAGGTAGCCGCGCGGCCGCCCCTGCCGCTGCGCAGGACCGCAGGGGTGTCTCTGCCCGGCGTGCATCCAGAACGGCCCCGCCGGTGCGCAGGGCGGCGGCGTCGGTTGAGGAGTCGCCCCAGTCACGGCCGGAGCCGAGGGTGCCCCGCGAGCCCCGGCGGACCAGCCCGCGTCACTCGCCGTCGTCGAAGATCGCCACCGCGCGGGTCCACCCCGCCGATGCGGCGTGAATCTTCACCGGGAAGCAGGAGACCTCGAAACCCGCAGCAGGCAACGACTCGAGAGTGTGCAGTTTCTCGATGTGGCAATAGCCGATCTCGCGTCCGGCGCGATGGCCCTCCCAGATGATCGACGGGTCGTGGCTTCGCGCGTAGCGCTGCGCAGTGTAGGAGAAGGGCGCGTCCCAACTCCACGCATCGGTTCCGGTTAACCGCACTCCCCGTTCCAGCAGGTACAGCGTCGCCTCACGGCCCATGCCGCAGCCTTTGCCGACGTACTCGGGCTGCCCGTAATGCGTTCCGGCGCTGGTGTTTACCAGCACGATCTCCAACGCCGACAGGGTGTGGCCGATCCGGCTCAGTTCCTGCTGGACATCGGCGGCGGTCACGATGTACCCGTCCGCGAAGTGCCGGAAGTCCAACTTCACCGCAGGCTGCAGGCACCATTCGAGAGGTACCTCGTCGATGGTGATCGCCCGCTTGCCGCCGTCCATCGTCGAGGCGTAGTGATACGGCGCGTCCAGGTGCGTGCCATTGTGGGTGGTGATCCGGACCCGTTCAATGGCCCAACCCTCGCCGTCGGGGAGATCGGCGACGGTGCTACCGGGAAAGAACGACACCACCTCCGCAGCGGTCTGCCGGTGGTCGTAGTAGTCGATCTCCGGCAGATGACCGGGTGGATCGGATGCGATCCCGGCGTGTAACGGAACAGAGATGTCGACGAACCGGCGCCTGGCCATGACGGCAAATCGTAGCGTGGTGGTTCGGCCGCGACCGCCCACCGGGCCGTGGTCTAATCGCCGCCATGGGCTCCGGTGAACAGATGGCGATTCCGGCCGGCCCGGAGCAGGTGACGGCGCCATGGCTGGCGGCTGTCTTAAGGGCAGGTGGCCACCGGACCGACATCGATAGCGTCGTCGTCAGCGCGATCGGAACCGGTCAGACAGGCGCGACGTATCGGGTCGCGGTTCGCTACGGTGCTGCCGACTCCGGGCTGCCGGACTCGTTCGTCGTCAAGCTGCCGGCCCAGGACGAGACGGTCCGCGATCGGGTCGCCCTGAGCTACCGCTCCGAACACGCCTTCTACACCGAGGTGGCTGACACGGTCGCGGTGCCACTCCCCCGCTGCTATCACTGCGCGATCGCCGACGACGGTGCGCAGTTCGTTTTGTTACTGGCCGATCTGGCGCCGGCGGTCCAAGGCGATCAGATACTCGGGTGCAGCGTGGCCGAGGCGCGACTGGGCGCCACCGCATTGGCCGGACTGCATGGGCCCCGCTGGTGTGACCCGGCCTGGTTGGACTTCACCGGCACAGTGATGCCGAAGCCGGATGAAGCCGGTGCCCGCGGACTGGGCGACATCACCAAACTCGCGGCACAGATCACCATCGACAAGCTCGGCGCCCGGATGAGTCCGGCCGACCGGGACACAGTGCTTGAATCGGCCGATCTGATCGCCGACTGGCTGCTGGGCTCCCCCGACCGGTTCAGCCTGCTGCACGGCGACTACCGGATCGACAATCTGCTCTTCGACCCCGATCGCACCCGGGTGACCGTTGTGGACTGGCAGACCCTCGCGGTCGGACTGCCCGCCCGAGACCTGGCCTATTTTGTCGCAACCAGCCTGCAGCCTGGTGATCGCGCCGATCACGAGCGAGACCTTGTCGACGCTTACCACAGTGCTTTGTCCACCCACGGTGTCACCGGCTATGGCGCCGAAACCTGTTGGCAGGATTACCGTTTCGGCATGTTGCAGGTGCCACTGATCTCGACGCTGGGCTTCGCATTCTCGGCTGAGACCGAACGCGGAGGCGAGATGATGCTGGCGATGATGAAACGCGGCAGTCAGGCGATTAGGGACCTCGGCACGTTAGATCTAGTCCGCGCGGGCGTCTGAGGACGGTCCGTCGGGGTCGGGGGACAGGTCGGGGACGAAGTCGTCGGGAGCCAGTGGCGTTTCTGGTGAGCTCGCTACAGACCGCGTAGCGACTGCCGACTGGAATCGGTCCGTGACCGTCCGCTCGCGTTCGCCGCGCCAGTCCCGCAACAACACCCCGATGCCCGCAACCGCCATGGCGATCACTCCGCCGGCGGCCCACGCGCTGTTGGTCAGCAGTGCCACGATGAGCGCGACCGAGGCCGCGACCGCCAGCACCGCGACGACCCGCATCGTCACAGTCTGCTACCCCCCGGCCGCAGCGCGTGGGTACGACCGCCCGGCGCGTCCGGCCGGGGGATCCGTTGGCGGATATCAGGCGGCGGTAGACGGCCGGACGGCAAGGGGCACGTGCACAACGCCGCCTGCGGCCGCCGCAGTCGGCAGAGCTTCGGCTCTCGACAGCAGGTCCACGCTCTCCGGCAGTTCCCGGGGATTGATGACACCGTCGGCGATCTTGCGCAGCACCTCGCGAGCATGCGCGAGTTGATTCCGTTTGCGGTACTGCCCGCCAGGCAGTTTCACCCCTGCCCATACCCCGTATTCCTCACCGGCTTCGACCGCCTGGCGGGCGCACTGACGCTGCTGAGCCAGTGGGCACCGCCGCAGACAGATCGCGCGCGCCTTGGTGGCGGACTGTTCGTACGCGCGCGCCTTGGCCGCGCCGTCGCTGGCGTCGTCATCGGCGTAGCCGAACCACAGTTCGGGCTCGGTAGAACACGGTCGGTGGTCCATCTCGGTCTCCTTTTCGAGTTTCGGAGACAGAAGCGTATACGCTAAGCTTCGAACGTGCAATCAAAACATACACATAAACGTATACGACCCATCCACTGTGTACGATTTGGATATGGCGGAAACGCACCGGTGAGCCGGGAGGCGGCGGGCGCGGCAATCCGGGCCCTGCGCGAGTCCCGGGATTGGTCGCTTGCGGAACTGGCGGCGGCCACCGGCGTCAGCACGATGGGCCTCAGCTATCTGGAGCGGGGTACCCGCAAGCCCCAGAAAAGGACCGTTCAACGGGTCGAGAACGGTCTTGGACTGCCGCCGGGCACGTACGCGCGGCTGGTCGTCGCCGACGATCCGGACATCGAATTGGCCCAGCTTCTGGAGGGTGCCGGATCGCGGATATCGGAGCTGCCGGGGTCTGCGCCGGTCACCGCCAACGCCGCCGACATGCTTGAAATGGCCTCCGCCGCGTATCTCGAAATGCTCAACTCGTTGATCGAGCATCTCCCACCTGCCACATCAAACGAATACGAGACGTATATCAGGTCGGCGATTGCGCAAAGTGCCAAGGCCGAGATGCTGGCCGCCAACTCGTGGCGCGTGACGGCCGGCGCGGGCACCGCCAACCCCGGCCTGATGGCCCACATCATCGCGGCGGAACGGATTCGATCGGACCTGATCGCCCGACTTTCGGGCAGCACGGCCGCGCGGTTCGAACGCGCCTGCGCCGGTTGCGAACTACCCGACCCGGTGGTCGCGGCGTTGATCGGGGTGACCGTCCCCGAAATGTGGGAAATCCGCACCGGCGGGCCGATCCCCCCGGCAGCTCTGCCAAGGATCAACGCCTTCCTCGAGGGGCTGTCATGACGGGCGGCGAGGTCGAGATCCTCAGTCGGGCGCACGCACTCTTCGCCGGCGCACCTGCTGCGCTTGCCCTCGAATCCGCTACTGCCACGTCGGCAGGACCGCCCCCGAGCCAGGCTGGCGTCGCCGCGGTCGCGTACCGGGGTGCAGCCGCTTTATGGCGGGCGGAACTCGCAGTTTCCCGGTCGGAGGATGCTGAACTTGCACGCATCCTCACCGCCGCCGGCCGTGACCACCGATTTGCGCACCTCGCCACCGCCGCAGTGTTGGCAGCCGCTCGCGCGGACGCGCAGTCACTACCGCCGGATCCGATCGCGGCCCGAGAACTGCTGCGCCGCAGAGCGATCCGCCTGCGCGCTCAGCAGCGCCACGTACTGGCCGCGAGAAGACGCGCGCGACGGCGCCGGGCCGCGCTGTTGGCCGTGCAATACCGCATCCGCCCCGGTCGCATTCCGCGACGCTTCCCTCGGCGTGGTGCCCCCGCCGACGTTGCGGTGCGGGCAGCATTGAGCAGGCTCGGCCGTCCCTATGTCTGGGGCGCCACTGGGCCGGACCGCTTCGACTGTTCCGGGCTGGTCAAGTGGGCTTACGCACAGGCCGGTGTTCGGTTGCACCGCACCACTTTCGAGCAGATCCATGACGGAGTGCCCGTTGCGCCCGGGGCTGTCCGTGCCGGCGATCTGGTCTTTCCACATCCGGGCCATGTCCAATTGGCGATCGGGGGCAACCTCGTCGTCGAAGCACCGTACGCGGGTGCCACCGTGCAGATCAGCCGACTGGGCGAGAACGTCGCGATCCGCCGTCCGGCCTGACGACAGCGTCGCCGCGGCGGTGAGACCCTGTCGCGATGCGGGCGTCCTCCCGATGGGGTTTCGCCGCGAGGCGGGACGCGGGGTGCCGCTCCACGGTCCGTGCCCCGAGGGGCGCCGTGCTGAGCTCTCGGGCTGGCGTCGGCGGACCGTAGGGATCAACTGCCCCGGCGTTGACTGCCGGGCCGCCTACTCCGTAGGGGCCCGCTGGTGTGGTGCCGAACGGCCGGTTCATCGGGTCGCCGGTGAGGTAGGCGATTCCGTTATCCCATCCGTTGGGTATCGCGGCAACAAAATTGACCGCGGTGGTCACAGGGTTGGGGAAGTAGAGGTATTTCGCTGGTGTCGGCGCGCCGGGGTTGATGGTCCGGTCGTACCCGGTCTCCACCAGAACCCGAAGCGGTGGGTCTAGCACTGTGGCAAGCAGTGGCCCGATCAGTGGAATTGTTTGGAGGGGTCGAAGCAGTGGCAGCGTCGCGGTCGGGAGCAGGTAATACGTCGAGTCTTGGTACTGGCCTTGCAGTTCCGGGTTACCGGTCTGGCCCTCGGGATGTTCGTAGAGGAATCCCAGCAGGGCGTTCAGGTCAGCGACCAGGTTCAGTGGATTGAGCGGAAAGTCTGCTACCGGGTCGTACTGGCGCACCATATCGACTGTCGTCAACGGGGTTGGTTGCGGTGAGTTCGTCACGGTGGCGCCGTTGAAGGTCACTCCCAAAATCGGAATGTGAATGCCGACGAACCGTTCGAGGATGCCGCCGTTGGGCCGGTTTGGGTTGGACTCGAAAACGAAACTTACAGAGCCCACGGGCGGATGTGCGATCAAGTCGCTTTTCGCCATGCTGGCGATTGCTGCGCTCTGGGAGTAGCCAAACACCGTGTATGACGAATCGTCGAGTTGTCGCGACACCGTCGAGGTGTAGGGCGGATCCGTCACCGTGCAGAGCGAACCGCGCAGACAATTGCCGAGATTGGCCAGGCCGATCGCCACCGAAGTGTCGTAGCTCATCGCGCGCAATCCGGTGACCGGCCAGAACTGTTCGGGACTGTAGACCGCTAGCGGGACGCAGCCGGGTTGGCCTCCGACGCACAGGCCGGAGGGTTCGACGTAGTCCCGGGAGGCCCACTCGATGTAGCCGGCGATGTAGTCCGGGGTGTCGCCAGGAATGGTTAGCGGGTGATCTGTCCCGCCCATGTACAGCGCCGTCGCAGTGAGAGCGAGCCTCGCGGAGATTCCGGACGGCAACGCCATGAGCAGGGCCGTGCCGATAGCGAGCAACGCCAGCAGAGAACGTCCGATGAACCGCATGACTTCCCCCGTCGCCCCTGAACTCCACCGTAACAACCGGGTGGGCCGAGGGCCGACGCGATGGCGGAGAGGGGACTTTCGGTGCGGCACTTCAGGGCCAAAGGCCCTCGGCGACACAGCCCCGCGGAGGCCGATCCCCACCGCTCAGCAGGGTGAATTGCCCACTGATGCGGCGCTGCCTAGCGTGTCGATCATGAGAGGCCACCGGTGCCGGGTCTGCAACCGCCGCCGCTGAGTCATTCCGACGGGGCTGCTGCCGAGGCGATCCGCGCGGCGGAAAGTGCACTGGCGCATCAATCCTCGTTGACGGCACAGGTCGATCTCCAGGTGGTAACCGCCGTTCTCAACGCGCACACCGATCACGCAGGTGCGGTAGCGGTGTTGGAGCGACTGCAAGACGACATCGAGGCCGCGGTCCTCATCCGAACCGACCTCGACACCCCCGCTGGTGCCCGGGAATTCCAGCGCTACCTGCTCGAGAAGTTGCGCGAGATCCGCACCGTGGTCGACACCGCCGGTTTGGACGCGACGTCTCAGGCCACACTGGCGGCGGCGCTAGCCTCGCTGTACGCATCGACCGGCTCGGACACCCCGACCGCCGGGGCGTCCGTGGAATCGGATGATCGAAGCCCGGCCGAGTTGCCACTGCACGACGCCGCCGCCGACTATCTGCCCGGCGACGCCCCGCCGGGGGAGTACCCGCCGCCAGCCACCGCACCACCGGCGGCCGCCGTGTCTCCGGCCTGGGGCGGCGGTGCCCCCGCGACGGGTTCTGCCCTGGGCGGGGGCCTGCCGACGCTGCCCACCGCCGCGTCGCCCGGATTCCCGATCGAACGGCCGCCGGTTGACTGGCCGGTTGACAGCGCTCTGTCGGATACCGAGCCTGAGTCGGAAGTCTCCGAGGCAGCGGAAGCGGACTCGGGCCCGAGCGCGCAGGCCCCACCGGAGGTTCCCACCGCCGATGGCCTCACCGTGCGACTTCCCGACGGCCAGAACGTCACCGCGCCGAACGCCCAACTCGCCGCCGTCATCACCGCCGCGGTGGCCGGCACCTCCATCCCCGATGCTTTCAGCGCTCAGGGAATCACCATCCCTGCTCCGGGTTCGGCCATCGCTCTGCCGGTGGAGCCAGGCCGACTTGTACCGGGTGATATCGGACTCTTCACCGATCGCTACGCCCTAGCTCTCGGAAGCGGACAAATACTGCTGGACAACGTGATTCAACCCCTCGGCACCATGGCAGACACGGGTTTCATCGGCTGGCTGCAGCCGCCCGTTCAGATGGCGACAGGATAGGAGAGGGCCGTGCCGGATTTCATCGAGATAGCACCCGAGGAGTTGCGACAGGCGGCGCTGAGGCATCGCGAGGCCGCCGAGCAACTCGCCGCCTTCCCGTCGAGCAATGCCGCGGTGAGGGCAACGCTGGAGTCGCTCGGGCCGGTCTTCGCCGAACTGCGTGACGCCGGATCGGAACTGCTCGAGCAACGCGCCGCGTGCTATCGCCGGCAGGCTGCCGCGCATTCCGACCTCGCGGATCAACTCTCCAAGGCCGCGGACACCTGGGCGCACCATGAGGCCACCGCTGCCGAAGATCTGCGCACGGTGGGACAGGGCGGCCGGTGAACGGTCCGGACCCGGCCTTCGACGCGGTGCATCCGAGCGGACACCTGATGTTCCGATCCTCCCGCGGGGGTTGCCTGCACAGTGTGGTGCTGTCCGAGTCGGCGCTCGAGGCTGACGCCGCGAGCTTGGCCAGCGCGGTGCTGTTGGCCGCCGAGGTCTCACACCTACAGGCCGTGATGCGGATCCGCCGGGATATCATCGCCGCGGGGTTCAGTCCGTCAGCACAGATCCCCGGCATCGGCGATCTCGAGGCGGCAGAGGGCGCGTTGCGCAGCCATCGACTGCGTCCCGGTTAGCGGGTCATGGATCGTGGCGCCAGGGGAGGGTCTTTTTGGCGCGGTCATGCTCTCCGGCGGTGCTATCGACCGGGTGCCGAACAAGTCCCGGGCCCGCACCAGCAACTGTCGAGTCTCGTCGAGTTGTTGTTGCAGCAACCCCATTCCGCTCACGCTAGCCCGGCCCGGGGGAGTGGGCAATTCACCCGCGGGGTATCAGCGCGGTGATCCGGTTCAGCAGCGCGGTGTAGCGACCCGACCCAGGATGGCGCCCCGGTTTGCCGCTGCTGACCAGACCCGCGGCCAGTCCACGTGCAGGGTCGGTCCAGATAGCGATATTCGTCAGACCCGTGTGGCCGAAGGCCGCGGCCGCGTCCCGGCCGAACGGTCCGAATCGCTGGGAGCCCAACATGTATCCGGTGCCCCAGCGCATCGGTGCCAGACCCGTAGCGACGTCCGGCCGGAGCCGACGGCACGGCTTTGTGGCCGTCCTCAGCGTCTGTGGGTGCAGCACCCGCACCCCGTCCAGTTCACCGCCGCGGCGGAGCAATTCAGCGAAGCGGGATAGTTCCGCGGCTGTCGACACGGTGCTTGAGGAGGGCACCACACTGGTCAGGAACATCCGACTGTTGGAGAACGGGATGATCTGGGTCATCGATCCGCCCAGTGCGATCTTCAAACCCGCCGCGATCGGTGCGGGAAGCGGCTTTCCGGTCACGTGGCTGGGTGCCACCAGCGCCACATCGGATTCGGCCACGCCGTAATTCGTCCATCGGAACCCCAGCGGATCGAGAATCTCGGTGGCCAGGATTTCCCGGATGTTGCGGCCGGTCGCTGCCGAGACGATTTCCCGAACTAAGGGACCCCAGGTCAGTCCGTGATAGATGTGCAGTAGACCCGGCCGGTGGATCGGTTTGAGTTCGCCCAATTTCTGGCGGGCGTAGTCGCTGTCGTTCATCCGCCGCAGATCCGGACGTGGCCCGGTTGCGAAAGGCACACCGGCACTGTGTGTCAACACGTGGCGGATGGTGGTGCGCTCCTTGCCGTATCCGGTGTAGTCGGGCAGGTAGTCGCAGACCCGGTCGTCGAGGCCGAAGGATCCTCGTTCGACGAGCATGTGAACCACCGTCGTGCTGATCGCCTTGGCCGCCGAGTACACGCAGAACGGGGTTCCGGTGGTGACCGGAACCTGCTCGGCGCCAACCGGATCGGTGGGTCCGTTGCCCCAGCCGTGCCCGATCGCGCGGTTGAGCACCACAGTCCCGTGGTAACGCAGACACAGCTGGATCGCGGGTTGCATCCCGGCCCGGTACCAGTGCCGCGCTGCGTTCCAGATCTGTTCGACCGCGATCGCGTTGAGTGCGCGGGGCTCCTCGTCGCCGATGTCGGTGATGGCCTCGAGGTCGGCCGGCACGCGGATGCTGCCTGGCTCCACAGGACTCAGAGCGGGCCGACGAGTTCCACCCAGTTGCCGTCCGGATCGGCGACGAACATCCAGCCCATACCCGGGACGGGGGCGAATTCGGCGAGCGGCTGCGCGAATGTGTACCCGGCGGCCTCGACCTGCCGTGCCACCTCGGTCGCATTCGCGACCACCAGGGTGAAGTAGCGGATGCCCGCTTGGGCCGGTCCGCCGCCGGGTGCCACCGGCGCAGCGGGCGGCTCGCTGAGCGTCACCAGCTTCAGCACGTTGTTACCGATCGCGTACCGCTTCATCGTCCCGCCCGGAAAGTCAAGGTCACCCTGATGGGGCAGACCGAGGAAATCCCCGTAGAAGCCGACCATCGCGTCGAGGTTGGTGGTCACCAGGCCGATTTCGACGCTCTGGGCAAGTAGTTCCACGGCCATCGCTGTTCCTCTCGGTGCTCAATTCGGGTCCCCGGGGAGGATATCCCGGGCTGCTAGGCCTTGACGCCCGCGGGCTTTAGGCCTTGACGCCCGTAGTGAGAAGGTCCCAGACACCCCGGGTCCACAATGGGCGGGCGATCCAGTGTTGGTCGGTGACGGTGAACTCGGCGCCGGTGAACAGCGCCCGCATCTCCGCCGGCGACGGATTGTGGGCGGGGTTGGCCGGATTCACGCTCAGCCGCCGCAGCGGGGCCGGCAGCGGCGGGCTGATGGTGGCTACGGCAGCAAGGCCGCCCGGGGCCAGCACCCGGTGGAACTCGCGCATAGCTGCCGGCTGGTTGAAAAAGTGGAACGCCGAGGTGGTGACCACGGCGTCGAGGCTTCCGGAGTCGAACGGCAATTGTTCGGCTGGGCCCTTGCGCCAACGGACCGCCGCGCAACGGGCCTTCGCCTGCTCGAGCATCCCGTCGCTCATATCCACGCCGTAGACCTCGTCGGGACACAGTTCGTCGTGAATCCTCGCGGCCAGAATCCCGGTGCCGCAGGCCACGTCGGCAACGCGGCGCGAACCGCCCGCCCGCAAAACCGCCACCACCTCGTCCTGAGCGGGCCGATAGATGAGTCGCTGCAGGGCGGGCAGATCGTAGACCGGAGCGGCCACGCTCCAGAAACGCGTGACCGCGTCGTTGAACCGCCGACCCGGTGCGGTCATGGAAGTCCTTCCCATCTGTATAGGGCCGAGGCTAACGTGAGGAGTCGGCGCACCGTCTAGGAGGCAGCATGTATGACTTGACGATCACCGGGGGCATGGTTGTGGACGGCACCGGCGGGAAACCGTTCCGGGCCGATCTGGGAATCAAGGACGGGGTAATCGTCGATGTACGTCGGCGATCCGGCGACGACTCCGGTCTCGACGGGGAGACGGCGCAGAACCTTGACGCCACCGGCCGGATCGTCACGCCGGGGTTCGTCGATATCCACACCCACTATGACGGT
>SXGQ01763669.1_pt1 | contig 12194 bp, 13 predicted proteins | sample 3178371 | NCBI WGS metagenome assembly SXGQ01 (sample SAMN11356859, study PRJNA531348) | freshwater metagenome | isolation source: freshwater sample F1-20 | place: China: Fuxian Lake, Yuxi | collected 2017-12-25 | reverse complement strand
GACCGGATTCTTGTCGCGGTCGCGGTCGAGCGTCAGGTCGGCGCCGCCCGAGATTTGGCGCGCGCGCTGCGCCGCGAACAGCACCAGATCGAAGCGATTCGGAACCTTGTCGACGCAATCCTCGACGGTGACGCGTGCCATGCCGTGTCCTTAATTCGGGTATTTCGGGAAGTGCCGCGGCGGCTAGCAGACGAATGGCCGGAAAGCAAGGTTCTCGCCGGATCGACGCGCGTCGCTCGCGCGTACTAACGGGCGCCATGCCCGATCCCGCGCCCGACGCGCCGCCGCCGCAGCCGACCTTCACCGTCGAGGGCAATCGCCTGACGCTGCTCGACACGGGGCCGCGGCGGCTCGATGCGTTGCTCGCGCTGATCGACGGCGCGACGCGGTCGCTGCGCATCCTCTACTACATCTACGCCGACGACGACGCCGGGCGACGCGTCAACGCCGCGCTGGCGGCGGCGGCGCGGCGGGGCGTCTCGGTCGCGCTGGTCGTTGACGGCTTCGGCAGCGACGACACGCCCGAGGATTTTTTCGCCGAGGTGGAGGCCGCCGGGGTCGACCTGTGCCGCTTCTCGGCTCGCTTCGGCCGCCGCTACCTGTTGCGGAACCACCAGAAACTGGCGCTCGCCGACGCGGACGAGGGCCCACGGATCATCATCGGCGGGTTCAACGTCGAGGACGATTACTTCGGCACGGTGGCCGAGAAGGCGTGGCGCGACCTGGGGCTGCTGATCGAGGGCCCGGCGGCGGCGCGGATGGCGGCCTATTTCGACGAGCTCAAGACCGCGATCGAACATCCCCGGCCGCACGTCCGCCCGCTCAACCGCGCGCTGTCGCGGTTCAGCGAGGAGAACGGCCGCCTGCGCTGGCTGATCGGCGGACCGACGCGCAAGCTGTCGCCGTGGGCGCGGGCGCTGCGCGACGACATGGAGCGCGGGCGCTGCATCGACATGATCGCCGGATACTTCACGCCGAGCCCGCTGCTGCTCCGCCGGATCGAGCGCGCCGGCAAGCACAGCCAGCGGGTGCGGATCGTCACCGCGTCCAAGTCGGACAACAACGCGACGATCGCGGCGGCACGCTTCAGCTACGCCGGCCTGCTCAAGCGCGGCGTCCGGTTGTTCGAATACGCGCCGACCAAGCTCCACACCAAGCTCTACGTGGTCGACGACGCGACCTACGTCGGCTCGGCCAACTTCGACATGCGCAGCCTGTTCATCACCCTGGAGTTGATGCTGCGGATCGACGACGCCGCCTTCGCCCGCCACGTGCGCGGCTACATCGACGGCGAGGTCGCGCGATCGGAGGAGATCACCTGGCCGCTCTACAAGGCGCGCACCGGCTGGTGGCAGCGCGTCAAGCAGTTCGCCGCCTACGTCACCATCGCCGTGGTCGATCCCAGCGTGTCGCGCGGGCTCAACTTCGGGATCGACGAGTAGCTCAGCGCTTCATCGCGTCGAGCAGCTTCTTGACCTCCTGGCTGCGGCCGCGCGGCACGATCAGGACATCGTCGCCGCTCGCCACCACGACCAGGTCGCTGACCCCGACCGCGGCGATCCGCACCCGGTCGGAGCGGATCAGGCAGTTGCGGCTGTCGAGCATCATCACCTCGCCGCGGCGCGAATTCTCGTCCTCGTCGCGCTCGGAGATCTCGTGGAGCGCGTCCCAGCTGCCGACATCGTTCCAGCCCATCGCGACCGGCACCACCGCGACGCGCTCGGCCTTCTCCATCACCGCATAGTCAATCGCGTCCGACGGCGACCGCGCGAACGCCTCGGCGTTCGGCGTGATGCGCGCGCCGTCGCGGTCGGCGCCCGCCATCGCCTGTTGCGCGGCGTGGAGGATCTCGGGCGCGTAGGAAGCGAGCGCGCCCAGGTACATGTCGGCGCGGAACAGGAAGATGCCGCCGTTCCAGGCGTGCCCGCCCGCCGCCAGCATCGCCTCGGCGCGGTCGCGCGGCGGCTTCTCGACGAAACGCGCGACGCGGTGGACGCCGCTTGCGATCGCCTCGCCGGTCTGGATCCAGCCGTAGCCGGTCTCGGGCGCGTCGGGCTCGATGCCGAAGGTGACTAGCCAGCCCTCCCCAACCAGCGGCAGCGCGGCGTCGATCGCCGCGTGGAAGGCGGGGACGTCGGCGATGACGTGGTCGGACGGCATGACGAGGAGCGCGTCCTCGGGGTGCGGCGCGGCGAGCGCGGCGAGCGCGATCGCGGGGGCGGTGTTGCGGCCGGCCGGCTCGAGGATCAGCGCGTGCGCGGCGAGGCCGACCGCGCCGAGCTGGCCCTCGACCTCCTCGGCGTGCGCGGCATTGGCGACGACGATCGGTGCTGCGAATCCGCGTCCGCGCGCGCGATTGGCGGTGAGCTGGAGCATCGTCTCGGTCGCGGTGAGACTGAGGAACTGCTTGGGAAGCTCCGGGCGCGACATCGGCCACAGCCGGGTGCCCGACCCGCCGGAGAGAATGACGGGCACGATCGGATGGGCGGACATGGAAACTCCTGAGGGATGTACCGGCCGAACGGTTCGTTTCGCTGGAGGTTCATTCGGATCAACCGGGCGACGGCGTTGATCAGAAGCGGAAGCTGATCCAGCCGGCGAGGAAGTCGGACGATCGGTAGCCCGCGCGGGTCAGCGCGGGGCCCGCGGCGAGGTGCTCGTAGCGCCCGGTGAGCGACAGCCGTGGGGTGATCGACCAGACCAGCTGGAGCCGCGCCATCTCGCCGAACTTGGCGCCGCGGACCAATTCGGTGCCCGCGAACGGTGTCGCAGTTCCTGAATAGGTGGACTGCGGCCTTGATTGCCGGTTCGCCCGGGCATTCTGCTCCCGAAACGCTGGACTCATGCCCTGAAAAGATAGACTTTGTCCGCAGTCCAAGCGGCAGGGTTGTGAACCGATGCGCGAGGCGGGAACGGACGGTGCGAGTGACGCAGCCTTTAGCGAGGCCCATCGCCGGGAACTCGTGATCCGGCCTCTTGCCGCCAAGGTCACGATCAATGCCCAGACCGCAGCGAACGCTGCAGCCACCTTGGGTCTTGGACGCTCCCGCCTGTTCGAACTAATCCGGGCGTACCGCGCTTCACCGGAGCTCGCCTCGCTTCTCCCGGGCAAGCGCGGTCGGGTACGGGGCGAGCGCCGGTTGCTGAGCGAACAGGAAGACCTGATCCGCCGAGCGCTCCGCGAGGTTTATCTCACCGCGGAGAAGCCGAGCGTAGCTAGCTTGCGACGTTGGCTGCGTCACGAGTGCCTGAAGGCCGGCGTCCCAATCCCGAGCGTAAAGGCACTGCGCGCTCGCATCGCGGCGCTTCCGCCGGAGGACATCATCGCCGCACGCGAGGGCACCAAGGCGGCGGCCGACCGGTTTCGGCCGGTGCGCGGCCGCCTTGAGGCAGGCTACGCACTCGAACTCGTGCAGTCCGACCACACGCTCGTCGACGTAATCGCAGTCGACGACGTGTACCGTCGGCCGATCGGCCGGCCGTGGATCACGCTCATGATCGACATTGCGAGCAGGACGGTGCCGGGCTTCCACCTCACGATGCTGCACCCGTCGGCGGTGTCGGTTGGGATGGCCATGCGCCACGCCGTGCTGCCGAAGGACCCCTAGCTCGCCGAACGCGGCATGTCTGCGCCATGGGGCAATCAGGGCCTGATGGACCGTCTTCACCTCGACAATGCGCGGGAGCACCATTCGAAGGCATTGAAGCGCGGCTGCCGTACCTACTCGATCGCGCTCGAGTACCGGCCTCGCAAGCGTCCCCATTATGGTGCGCACATCGAGCGGCTGATCGGGACGATGATGGGCGCCGTCCACCTGTTGCCCGGCACCACTTTTTCCAACGTCGCCGAGCGCGGCGACTACCAGGCCGAAGGTAAGGCGTGCATGACGCTGGCGGAGATCGAGGCCTGGCTCGCCGGGGAAATTATCGGGCCGTACCACGCAGATATTCACCGCGGGCTCGGCATCCCGCCTGCGACCGCTTGGGACGAAGCGGTTGAGCGACGGACGGAACTCATGCGGCTGCCCGCTGATCCGGCCGCGTTCCTGTTCGACTTTCTGCCCTGCGAGGTGCGGGCGGTCACGCGCGAAGGGATCGAGCTGTTCAATACCCACTATTGGGATGATGCGTTGTCCTGCCATTACACCCGACCCGGCGGCAAGCTGCCCGTCCGGTGGGACCCGCGCGACCTTTCACGGATCTGGCTCGAGCTGCCGGACGGTGACCATCTTGAGGTGCCGTACCGCGACCTTCGCCGGCCAGCGATCACCCGCTGGGAGCAGCTGGAGGCGCAGCGTACCCTGCGCGAGCGGGGCCGCGGGGCTGTCAACGAGCAGCTCATCTTTGACGCTGTCGAGACGCAGCGCTTCATCGTCGCCGAGGCTGCCCGCAAGACTAAGGCGGCCCGGCTCGCCATGCAGCGCACCGCGACGGCGCTCGCGGACGCTCAACGCGTCCGCGCGGCCAAGCACTCTGATCTGCCAAAGCGTGCCCAGCCGGCGCCTGTGTCTGGCCAATGCCCGCCACCCGCGCCTCCACTGGGCGACCTTCCGTTCTTGGTCGACGAGAAGAGAGGATGACCAAATTCGCGCATCTGGCGGAAGGCTACCGCGACCAGGCGCTCTGGCCGGACGATGAGCGTGTCGCATGGATACGCAAGGATCGCTGGGTCGGTTTTCCGAAGGCGGAGAAGGTCCGGTCGATGCTGGGCGAGTTGCTGGCGCACCCGCCTCGCACCCGCATGCCCTGCCTTCTCGTCTTCGGGCAAACAGGGATGGGCAAATCGCATATCGTCGAGCGGTTCGCGGACGAAAACCCGCGCACCTTCGATGACAGAACGGGGCTGGCGACCGTCCCGGTCGTCGCCGTGCAGCTGCCGCCGGAGCCGACCGAGGGCGAGTTCTACGACGAGATCCTGGCCGCGCTGGGTGCGGGCTTCGCTGGTGGGTCCGATCTCGGACGCGCCCGGCAGCTTACGCGCCGGTTGATGGGGCAGGTCGGCGCGCGCATGCTGTTACTTGACGAGATCAACCATATGCTGGCCTGCACACCGCGCCAGCAACGCATTTTCCTGAACACGATCCGCTACTTCGCCAACGACCTGCGAATGCCATTGGTCTGCACGGGCAACCACGAGGCGAGGGCGGCGCTCTTGACGGACGCAGCGCTCGCCGATCGCTTCGATGCGATCGAGCTCGTGCGCTGGCGAGATGACGAAGCCTTTCGGCTGCTCTTGGTGACGCTGGCCGCCATCCTGCCGCTCCGAAATCCGTCGCCGCTCGCCGAGGACTTGTTCAGGGCCAGGCTGCTGGAGCTGACCGACGGGAATACCGGCCGTATTTTCCGGCTTGTCGAGAACCTCGCCGTTCGGGCGATCCGGCGAGGCGCGGAGATGATCGGTCCCGAAGACTTGGACGCCGATGATCTTGTCCTTCCCAGCGTCACCATGAAGGAGATCGCGAAACGACGAGGGCGGCCAGGGTCGGGCGCGGTGGGCACTGCATGAGCGATGGTAGTCGACGCATCCCCGCTGCCGGTCGCCCCGCGTCCGCATCCGGACGAGCTGATCTCGTCCTGGCTGGGCAGAACTGCGGCGGTCTACGACATGGAAGTGGAGGGGTTGCGTGCCAGCCTGCTGCGGAACGGCGACGTCGCTCCTGGCGGCGTGGACGTCGAACTCGATTCCGGCGAGCGGGATCGTATCGCTGAGGCGTTCGCATTGGCTCCGGAATGCGTGGCCGCGCTGGAACTCCGACGGGCTTGGCCGAACCTTGCCGTGGATTGGCTGCGCTGCACCGATCGGGCCAGACATGCCCTGGACCCTCTGCACTCTTGCTGGTGTCCCACTTGCCTTGAAGAAGGTCGAAAGGCAGGCGGGGCTTACCTTGATCGCGACACAGCTCTGCCGCTGGTCCTCTGTCATCGTCATTTGCGGTGGCGGTATGAAGGCTGCCGCAGCTGCGTGCCCACTCGCGGGCCGACCTTTGTGCACATCAACGGCGCGACCGAACTGATCTGCCCCGACTGCCGCAAGCTCCTTCACACCATTGTCCATCGTGTCCCCGCCAGCGAGTGGGCCAGCGACGATCGGCGCGGCGCCCGACAGTTCGAGATGCTGCTGGCATTTGAGAAATGCTTGCGAGCCGCCTGGCTCGGCCATCCGTCGCACTGGTTCGGGGTAGGCGAGGTCCAGCCGTCCGAGTTCCTGGCTCTGCTCGACGATCTGACAAAGGCGCTGCTCGCGCGCAATCTGGACCAAACCAGCTTGATCAACCGATATCAAAGCGAGTTCATCGGCGCTGTTCCGCATCACCGGCCTCGCAATTGGGCGGACGCTTCCTTCCCCAAGCTTTCACCGAGAATGAGGGCCAAGGTACTGTGCGCGGTGATCGCAATCATCTCGCGCGAGGAGATTAGCGTGCTGTTCTCCCTTTGGTACTGGACTAGGTCGTCGGGTTCCGAAGTCAAGACCCAGAAGCTCGAGTGGTTATTCGAGAACGCCACGACACGCGTGCAGGCCATGCTGATCCGAGGCAGCGAGCGGTGGCCGGCAGCCCTGCGGGAACGCATGCGCGTCCTGCATGAAGCATCAGGGATCGACGTCGATGATGTACTTGCACGCTTTGAGGCGATCCGGGCGGAGCTCGGCTTCACCAGCCTGATCAGGCGCCCCGGAGATCCAGGTTGGCGCGGCAGTCTGGCGGACCTTCCTGCCTGAGGACTCACGGCTGAAGCGGGACGGCGATCCCGGTCGGCAACGGGCGGAGCGACGGTTTGCCGCGGGTGGCTTCGCCGCTATGACATCGGCTCGGCAAACAGGGGAAGCGGACAGCATGAACACCAAGGATCTCGCCAAGCAGGTCGCCGACCAGCTCGGCACGACGGAGAAGCAGGCGCGCGAACTGCTCGACGCGGCGCTGAACGCGATCGGCCAGGCAGCCGCGGCGGGTGACGAGATCAACCTGCCGGGTTTCGGCAAGTTCAAGGTGAAGAGCATGAGCGAGCGCAGCGGCCGCAATCCGGCCACGGGCGAGGCGATCACGATCGCGCCGTCGAAGAAGCTGACGTTTACGCCGGCCAAGGCGCTGAAGGATAGGCTCTGAGCGTTCGTGGCCGAGCGCAATCGAAGGCCTGCTTCGAAACCGGTCGATCTGAAGGAGGCGCTCGAGCGCGTGCCCTGGGCGTCGCGCGGGCGTGACACGCCAATCTCCCGCCTCGCACGATCAATCGTACCCGTCGGTAACAAGGCGGGCGTGCCTAAGGGCGACCTCGCGCTCCATATCGCGATCCAGGATCCCGTCCATGAGGACTGGGTCATGGACATTCAGGGCACCGCCTTTCAGGTCGGGCGCGGCAAGCTCTACACCTGCTGGCACGTCGTGGAAGCGCTCCGCTTAAAGGAGCATGAAGCGTACCTCTGGGCGAACAGCCGGCTGAACGGCGTAGAGGCGCAACGGCCGTACCCGTTCGCGGCCGTCATGCGCTACTATGACCAACGATTCGAGAATGGCGGACCGGGGATCGACGCCGGCATCCTGATCTGTCCTGCGACCGAGAGCGAGGAGGCCCCCTACAACGTGCCGCCGGTTACCTGGGGCGACTCGACCAAGGTCGGGGTAGGCGACCGGGTGCTGATCGGCGGTTTCCCACTCGGCAAGGCGATGTTTTTCTCGAACGCGACCAACCGCGGGCTGGTCCAACCCTCCTTTTTCGAAGGGATCGTCAGCGCAGTAATCCCGGCGATACAGCGCGGTGAGACGCGACTGTTCCAGATCAGCTCGGTGGCGCTTGGCGGCATCAGCGGTGGCGTGGTGTGTGACTCGAGGACGGGTGCGGTGCTCGGCATGGTAACGAGCGGGCTCACCGCGGGCGAGATCAGCCTGCCGATCACCTACGCGATTCCCAGCGAGGTGCTCCGGCCCTTTGCCGATGCAATCAGCTTCGATGTCGGCGATGGGGAACGATGGCGCTAGTCGGGCCGGCGCCATGGACGCCGCTTGCGCGGCGGGGAGGGGAGGCGCATATTACCGTCATGGCGACCAGGTCCGACACGATCACCACCAAGGGCAGCAAGCCGGGCGTGCTCGGGCGCAGCGCAGCGACGGGCCGTTACGTTCTGGCGCCGGTGGCGACCAAAAAGGCGACCGTCTCCGACCAGCGTATCGCCGCGGCAGTGAAGAGCGTTTTGGCCAAGAAGAAGTAGCTTGCCGGCCGTCCAGACGTCGACGGACGACGTCTTCATCAATTGTCCCTTCGACGACGCGTTCGCGCCGACGTTCCGGGCGCTGATCTTTGCCATCCTCGTCTGCGGCTTTCGCCCGCGCTCGGCGCGCGAGCTAGATGACGGTGGCCAGACCCGGATCGACAAGATTTTTGCGCTGATCGAACAGTGCCGCTACGGCATCCATGACCTGTCGCGCACCGAGCTGGACGCGGTTAACAACCTGCCGCGCTTCAACATGCCGCTCGAACTCGGGCTGTTCCTTGGCGCCAAGCGGTACGGCGGCAAACATCAGAAAGCCAAGCGTGTCCTGATCCTCGACGTCGAGCAGTTCCGCTACCAGCGTTTCATCTCCGATCTGGCCGGCATGGACATCCACGAGCATGGCGGCGACCCGGCTCGGGCGCTCCGCGAGGCGCGTGATTGGCTCGCCAACGTGTCGCGCCGCGAGTTGCCGAGCGCCGACCGCGTGCAGCGCGTCTATGAGGCGTTTCTGGCCGATTTGCCCGATTTGGCGGCCGTGCTAGAGTTCGACCCCGATCGGATTCCGTATGTCGACTTCGAGCGGATCGTCGGGCGATGGCTGATCGAAGCGCCCGCGGCGATCGGGGCCGCGTGAGACACCTAAAAAGCCGTTACGCTTCCGGTCCGATAACATAGATTATGTTAAATTCGCGTGTTGTGCGGTGTGAGAGGGAGGATCCGGCGAGGAAATCCGCTGGTCGTCGGCTGAACCTCAGCCGCGTTGACGGACGCACAGACCAGTTCCTGCACGAGATTTAAGAGACGCGACAGCGCAGCACTTATGAGCGCCTCCTCGTCGCGGCACACCCGTCGGCTGCGTAAGGCGGGAACCACGTTGAAACGGAACGGTTTCCTTTTGTTGCGCTTCTCCTCTATCCCGCAGGTGCGACAATGCGGCCTGATCAAGAGAATGTCAGAGAACATGAACCGGCACAATCCGGCACTCGCCGGGCGAGTGTTCCGGGAACTCTTCTCGAAAGCTATGGCCTCTGCTCGCGCGGAGAATGCCAGCGGGGAGCTAAGCAGGCGATTTGATTGAGACCTGATCGCGGAACGAAACTCGGGGCTACAAGCGGGGCCACAGAGCAGATCGAATGGAAGAGGATCGTCGTGGATAAAGAGGCAGCGGAGCGAACGGCGGCCGTTCTTGCTCGGAGAGCGCTGAGCTTGTTGGACGGCGTTGACGCCGGCGGCAGCCTCTTTGCTTGTTGTCTCTCCGAGGCGCTGGATGTCGCCATACCGAATGCGACTGACATGGCACCGCGGTCCTCAATGATGGAGCTGGTCGCTCCCGGCCCGCACGCGGCTGCGCCGCTCGCCACCTTTGGCCTGGCTGATGGCCAAGTCGTTGCGATCAACCCCGCTACCGTGTCGCACCTGTGCAGCGATGATTCCGCGACGACCATTCGCTTCCTTGATGGCTCGCAGGTGCAGCTCAAGGTTCCGTACGAGAAGGTCGTGATGGGGCTCGGTCTGTCTTCCGAAAGTCAGCCGCTAGCGAACGGCTTCATTCCCGTCGATGGCGCTCGCCATGTTCTTCGAAACCTGCTCACCATCGTCTCAGCGACGACCAATCAGGTGTTGGACGGCGACGAGCCTCTTGTTGAGAAGGGCCGAGAGCTGGCAGCCCGGGTGGCGATGCTCAGCAGGATCAGCGACTTGATCGTGCAACCCGAGGCCCACGTCACCGATCTTCAGACACTGGTCGAGCTGGCGCTTGCCGAAGGGGGTCGTAGTCGCGTTCGCATCGTCGGCTCACCTGTTCCGGTAGGACCGAGCACGGCGGCGGCCCTTGCGCTCGCTGTTCACGAGCTGGAGGTGCATTCGCTGCGCTACGGCGCCTTAAGTGAAAAAGACGGATACGTGTCATTACGTTGGGAGGTCAACGTCACGGACCAGCCGCACATCTGGCTTCAATGGGCAGAACGTGACGGTCCGCAAGTAAGGACGCCGCTTTGCACATGGAGTGAACGCTTGCTCGAGGTCGCCACCCCAAAGCGGCTGGGCGGTGTTGGGGGGGTCGATGACCTCCCAACCGGGCTGATCTGGTCGCTTCATGCACCCGTCGCTGCGCTTCAGGCCTGAACTGCTTTAGTGACGGTCGCCCGGTTCGCTGAGGTTCTGTTCGACAAGCGCCTCGACCGCAGCACTGCTGATCCGCTCGGCCGTACGCAACGCTGCTTTTGGCGTCATCACGACGTCGACGGCATCCGGGCCTTTAACTGCGACCAGGCCGTGGTTCGCCTCCGCTTCCGAAGGGGCGTCGTGTACCTCTTTCATAGTTCTGCTCCTCTCAAGTGGGAACGCAAGAGCTCTTGCCAAGGTTTCCACGATCACGTTGGCGACGATTGCTCAGGTGGGCGCGCGGTTCCTAACTCATTCCGACGCCGGTGCCTTCCCCAGGCGATCATCCGCGATCGACAAAGGGTATAGTCCATACTCCCGCCTCGTGTTCCGACGGAACTTCAATCGCCTTCAAGGTTAATGAACAAGCCGCTCTTCGTTCGAGCCGGCCGCAGGATGAGGATGAGGCTCCATGGAAAAAGACAATCTGCAGAAGCTCGTAGTTCAGGGACTGGCTGCGATGAAGGCCGGCAGTGATGTGGCTGCAAAGGCAACCGACGAGGTCAATAATGATGCCCGCCACCCGGCCCTGAAAGCGGCGCTCGAGGAAGGAAACCGGGCATCCCGGCAGTGGGCCGATAAGATCGAGCGTGCTGTCCAGCAGACGGGGTCGGGTGAGCAGCAGGACAACCCCGTGCTCGAAGCCCATTACGAAGTAAGTCGCAGGATCCGCCAACAGGCTGCGGACGACACCTCACGGGACCTCGGCATTATTGCAAGCGGACAGTTGGCGCTGCACTACTGGGTCGCATCCTTCGGCACGATGGCGAGCTATTGCGGACACCTTGGGATGGAGGACGTGGCGCGTGACATGAAGGCGTGCGCGGACGAGGCAAAAGAGGCGGACGCCAAGCACACCGAACTCGCCGAACAGCTGCTAAGCGGGAACTGAGCGACAAGCGTTTCGAACGGCCTCAGAACTCGTCCGGGATCGAACGGTTTCAGCAAGGCGAAGGAGCAGTGGGTGATTGTGCCCCTGCCCTTTCGCCTGGAACGCAATGATCATGGATACGGCTGGTAAGCGCCTCGAAGCCAGGACTGCGCGCTAGGTTGTACCACACGAACTGCACAGGCCGAGGGCGCGCCGCCAGTCGGCCGGCTCGTGTGGCATGTCGGTATCAGGACGGCCGAGTCCCGGTCGGAACAAGAAGTGAGCGGCGCCGCTGAGTTCGCCACAATCGCTGATTTGCACAATGGGAAGCGGGCCCAGACTTGGCACACTCGCCCGAAGACGAGAGGATCAACAATGACGGTAAAACAACGAACGCTGGGCGGTGAGTTGCGCGTGTCGGGGCTGGGACTGGGATGCATGGGTATGTCCGAGTTCTACGGACAGGCCGACGACGCCGAGGCGGTAGCAACGATTCACCGGGCAATCGAACTCGGCGTGACCTTTCTCGACACGGCCGATATGTATGGCGTCGGCCGTAACGAGGAGCTGGTCGGGCGCGCGATCCGCGATCGTCGTGACAAGGTCGTGCTTGCGACCAAGTTCGGCAATGTCCGGGACGAGGACGGGAGCTTCAGGGGCGTGTGCGGGCGACCCGATTATGTCCGAGCGGCCTGCGAAGCGAGCCTGCGCCGGCTAGGAATAGAGGTGATCGATCTCTTTTATCAGCACCGTGTGGACCCCGACACGCCGATAGAGGACACGGTGGGTGCGATGGCCGATCTGGTCCGCGAGGGCAAGGTGCGCCACCTCGGCCTTTCGGAAGCGGCGCCCGCAACAATCAGGCGCGCGCACGCCGTTCATCCGATCGCGGCGCTCCAGACCGAATATTCGCTTTGGAGCCGTGACCCGGAGGGCGAGATCCTGGAAACCATT
>SXGQ01318442.1_pt1 | contig 12196 bp, 20 predicted proteins | sample 3178371 | NCBI WGS metagenome assembly SXGQ01 (sample SAMN11356859, study PRJNA531348) | freshwater metagenome | isolation source: freshwater sample F1-20 | place: China: Fuxian Lake, Yuxi | collected 2017-12-25 | reverse complement strand
GTTCGACTCCCGCCTGGTCCACCAGAAGTATATTGCACTTCACTGATAAGGAAGACTGGTCAGCTGTATTCAACTGGCTAGTGCAGTATACTTCTGATGGGCCAGACATGGTTTCGACGGGGCAATTAGTAAGTATGTGGACAACTCGTTAGGCGAAGGACGTAATCCTAGCAATCAAATAGACGCAAACGACGACTATTTTTATCAGGACTTTAAGCTAGCCGCTTAAACCTGAAGGGGTTTTGGTAGTTCTTCCTTTTTACCCAAAGAACTACCCAATCTAATTATACAAAATAAAATATGAAACAGGCAATTGATCAAAATTTTTCAGACTATGGATTTTCTGTAATACAAAATGCAATCGCAGAAGAAACTGCGGAACTGTGCATTACACAATTTCAGATGCATGCGAATTATTTGCATAGAAAGCATAATGCTCAAGTAGATGAGTATCGTTGGGCAGATGAACAGGTAAACAATAGTTTTGCTGCTTATGGTCAAAGCTGGGCAGATAGTTTGATGCTTATTCTTTTGCCCAAGGTAAGCAGCATTACAGGCATTACTTTATTGCCCTGTTATACTTATGCCAGGATGTATTATCCTGGTGCCATAATGCACAAACATACTGATAGACCCAGTTGTGAAATAAGTCTTACGCTTACACTAGGGGTGCAGGGTGATATTTGGCCTATCTACATTGAGGGCTACGATAAACAACAAATTGAATTAATTCTGGCTCCTCGCAGTATGTTGGTTTACCGTGGAACTGAATTATCGCATTGGAGGAACGAACTTTCATCTAGAACCAAAGTACAGTATCAGTTGTTTTGTCATTATGTTGATGCCAAAGGGCCTTACAATTACCATGTTTTTGATGGAAGACCAGTTCTAGGCGTATCAAGATTTGGACCTGAACAGCATGATACTTAGCCATAAACCTCTGATACAAATAGTTCCTAATTTTTTAGATACTAGAATTTGTAACTATTTTTTAAATCATGATTGGAAGTGGCAGAAAAGTTTAGGTTTCGATCACGATTCACAAGCAGCTAGAGATACAGCGCATAGGGTCAGCTCTACAGTTTTTATATATGATCAATTCAACATAGATTTCGTAAATTATACAAAATCTAAAGTATCACATTATTTTAACATACCTTCTAGACACATAGAAGCACTCCAGATGGCCAGATATTCTGCTGGCGGATTTTACAAACATCATCATGATTATTTCTTTTCGGGCAAAGAGGCTGAAAATAATCGCGTCAAAACTGTAATAATTTACCTTAACGATAATTTTATAGGCGGTTGCACAAGGTTCACTAAACTAGATATTGACATAAAACCTGTATCTGGTTCGGCATTATTTTTTCAGTACGATTATGATTCTGATACTAATATATTGACAGAACATAGTGCTGAGCCTATAATAGAAGGAGAGAAGAATATAGTTACAGCATGGATTAGAGGTTCTGTTTGGAGATAAATAATCAACCGGCTTTAGCCGACACACAAGGAGACACAATGAAGAAGACTATCTTAGCATTAGCTTTAGCTATGGCTGCTACAGCATCTCAGGCAGCTAATTATGTAAGTTTCGATGTAGATCAGGTAAAAGACACTCGCAATGGTGCCAACAGCACGGCTCAGTATCTTAGAGCAGGCAAGGACATGGCAGGTCTTAATTTTGATCTGCAGGCTCGAACAGCAGTATTTGACAAAGGCGGAATGCTTAACAGTGTTGAAGTTACTGCAGGAAAAAATATTTCTGGTTTGAATGCCTTTGGCGGAGTAGGTTATGACAATGGATTTAATGGTAAAGTCAATGGCGATTTCACCTATGGATTGGTTGGTGTCAAGGCAGGAATGCCTGTTGGACCATTATTTGCTTTTACTGGTGTAAAAACACGAGTAAATTGGGATAATGATAACCCTAAACAAACTGTTACCTGGGCAGGTGTTAGCATGCCTCTTAACAAAGCAGTAAGCGTTAGTGCAAGCATGAGTCGATCATTGCAGGATATTCAGGAAAAAGCAGTTGGTGTTGGTTTAAGAATTTCCTACTAAGGAAATAGGTCCGGCGGTGCCTTATCCGCCATTAACACACAAACACAGGAGATAACATGTCAAACATGTCACCATTCGAAATTAGGTTAGAGCTACTTAAAATGGCTCAAACCATGCTTGAACAAGACTACTTCGGTAAGCGAGATTCTATTTCCAACGATTGGACTACTAAAGTAGAAAACGCACGCCACGCTGGTACACAACCTCCAGATCATCCTGGATTTCCCAGCTATCCCACCGAAGCTGAAATCATACACAAAGCGCAAATTCTTAACGGCTTTGTTTCTCAACTTCCGCAGACCTTAGAGAAACCTTCTAAGAAGTAATCTAAAGGGGGTTCGCCCCCTCTTGGAGCTTACATGGAACGCGCAATCAAACTAGCATTATTAGCATTCGCTGCATATTTGTCAGTAAATCTAATGCTAAAAGTAGTTGATTATAAATTTAACTATCTCAAAAATAATCCCACGGATTATTATAGCACAGTTACAGCCAAAGAAAGAGAACGCCAACTAGAATGTTTGGCGCAAAACATTTACTATGAAGCAGCCAAAGAACCCTTCGAGGGCAAGGTAGCAGTAGCACAGGTTACTTTAAATAGAGTCGAAAGTGGATTGTTTCCAGCTGACATCTGTAAGGCCATTTATCAGAAAAATGTCTTCTTTGATAAAGTAGTTTGTCAGTTTAGCTGGTACTGTGATAAAGCAGCTACTAGAAAACCTGTACATACTCCTTCATACGATGAATGCTATACAGTAGCCAAGAAAGTTCTTTTAGAAGGGTTTAGGTTAGAAGGTCTTACCGAAGCTCTATACTATCATGCAAACTATGTGAATCCTGGTTGGAAGAAGCAAAAAATCGCTACCATTGGCAACCATATCTTCTACAAATAACATGAACATACTACAACGTTTTAAAGAATCTAATTCTAAAATTCATCTTTCTGAAATCATAAACCTGCAAAAGATTTCAGAATTTTGTAGAACAAAACTTACAGCAGCTACTGCTGAAACCATTGCCTGGATTGGATTGATTCTAATACATGCTGCTACTGTACCTACGCTCTTGGCAGTCATGAGCGGCTTGACCGAAAAAATGCCGCCGGTTGATCTTGTTCTATTTGTTTGGGCAGGCCTATCGCTTTTCTTTGTGAGAGCTGCTATACTCAAGGACATGGTAATGGTTATTACCATTGGTTTTGGATTCGTAGTACATGCAGCGATGCTAGCCCTTATTACTTTTAAATAACATGGATGAAATAACAGACAGCCTGGTAATTACCAAAAAATTTAAGAACCCTACAGAGTTCAGTATTTACATAGAAAACAAGGTCATGGAAACCAAGGCAGGTTACATGGACTGTATTATATCATACTGCACCGAGGCCGACATTAACATAGAAAGTATTGCCAAACTGGTGAATAGCACTCTAAAGGAAAAAATTAGATGTGAAGCCGAAGAGCAAAATTACATGAAACCACGTACCAAGTTACCTATATAATGGATAGTTTTACAGTATACAAAACTTATTTGGCTCTTAGAGCACATTTTACAACTGATAATTATGATATATTTGAAATGCAGGGTCGAGTCAGAGCCAGCAAGAAAGCATTTTCCAATAGAAAAGATTTATTTAGTATAGAAAAGATCAGTAAGAAATATTCTGATGCCGAAGTAGTGAATCTTTTAGTTGCTAATTTTGTTTCAGGCAATCGTTGGGGCGGGGTTTTCGATGGCGACGCACATGAAGTTTATCTTAATTGGTTAGGCATTCAGGAAAGACTTCATTATCAGTTTAAACAGGATCTGGATACTTTGATTGAATACACTGATGATTGGAACGATCTTTGTGAAGGTACAGGGCATCCATATATAATAAAGGCCTACCTGGGTCAGAGAATATGTTTAGAAACACTTTGTATTCTGGATCAGTTAACTGACTCGGGCATATCTGATCTGGACATAGATGATGCTGTAATATGGCCTGATCTTAAACGGTTAATTATTAAATATAAACCTTTTTTAAAGTATGATTCCAACAGATATGGAAAAGATTTTAGATCAAGAATTAGATTTAACTCAGACCAGGTTAAGAGCCATGGAGGAGCATCTAGTTCAAATGCAGGAGCAGCAGACTGTAGTTCAAGAACAAATCGTAAACATGATGTTGAGCATCAAAGAAACACAACGATACCTAATAAAACTGGCAAAAAATCAACAAGATTTAACCAAGAGAATTTCTCAGTGGCCCTATCTAACTATTTCCAATAATGAATAATAAATAACATGAAGCACAAGGATTTTGAGGTTGATCGTGAACCAAAATTACATAAAGTCCAAAAAGGCATGGGTTCTAGGATTGACAAACACAAGAAACTTATATATAATCTGGCATCATCCTATAGAAAGGGTGGTGTCGATTTAGATGATGAGTATGATGCAAATTTATATTATGATACACATACTAAACGACGTTAATACAGCTAATACATCAAATACGGAGAAATACCATGGCATTTACAAGCCTTTCAGATCTGCGCCGCAGCCGCGGTGGTTTTGATCAACTAGTCAAAGAAGTAGAACGTATCAGCACACCAGCCGGTGAATCTAATAAAAACGATGATCGTTTTTGGACACCCGATGTCGACAAAGCTGGTAATGGTTATGCAGTAATTCGTTTCCTCCCACCATCCAAAGGCGAAGAATTTCCCTTCGTTCGTGTTTGGAAGCATGCGTTCCAGGGACCGACTGGAAAATGGTACATTGAAAATAGTTTGACTACTATTGGTCAAAATGACCCAGTTGGTGAGTTAAATCAGGAACTTTGGAATTCAGGAACCGAAGCCAACAAAGAAGTTGCTCGCAAGCAGAAACGCAAACTGGAGTATATTACTAATATTCTGGTTGTTACTGACAGCAAGCGTCCTGAAAACGAAGGCAAAGTTTTCCTGTTCAAGTTTGGTAAAAAGATCTGGGACAAGATCAAAGACGTAACCGAGCCACAGTTCGAAGATGAAAAGCCCATCAATCCCTTTGATTTCTGGGAAGGCGCTAACTTCAAACTAAAAATTCGCAATGTTGAAGGTTATCGTAACTATGATAAGTCTGAATTTGACAAACCAAGTTCAGTTAGCGAGTCTGATGCCGATATTGAGAAAATTTGGTCTCAGCAACATAGTTTGACAGACTTTCATCATGCACGCCATTTCAAGAGCTATGATGAGCTTAAGAAGAAATTAGATTCAGTTTTGAATGCATCTGGTTCAGTTCCACGCAGAGCCGAGCAGATGAATTTAGATGAGGATGAAGTCGAAGTACCTTCAACTCGTTTTGGATCAGCAGAAAAAGCTTCCGCCCCAGCTAAAGCCAAGGCTACAGCACCCAGGAAGGAAGAAGATTTTGATGATACCGAAAGTCTCTCGTACTTCGCTAAACTAGCCAACGATGACTAGAGTCAGACTGATGAGCAGCACCAAGCGCCCTCTGTGTAGCCGTGCTGTCCTAATGTAGGCCAACATCGATTTTCAAACTAAAAGGAAATAAAATGAAATTTATTATCGCATTGTTTGCTGCCTTGGGTCTGTCTGTAGCCGTCGCTGCTGACGCCAAGAAAGAAGAACCCAAGAAAGACGCTCCTAAAGCTGAAGCCAAGAAGGAAGAGGCCAAGAAGGAAGACAAACCCAAAGTCAAGCCTGTTGGTAAAGATGGCAAACCTGTCGAAGAAAAGAAAGACGACAAGAAACCAGCTGAACCTGCCAAGAAGTAAGGAATGGGGCGCGAGCCCCATTTTTATATGCACAATTTAAAATACAACGATCTAAGTGCTGCCTACATGTCCATTTGTTTGGCCAAGTCACGAAATGCCTTTACAGCTGAAGAGCTTAAAGGTGTAGATGAGGTTATAGTTAAGTTATATGAGTTTTTAGAATTAATTAAGACTGATATCGAGAACAGAACTACTTATATAACTGATTTAGATTTAGAATCTGAAGATTAATAAAAAGCAACACGATCTATGTACCTAGTCAAGGTACTGTCTTCAGGCCTAATCTGCGGTTTAAGTGGAATAAGGCTAGGCGTCTGAGGCCCTGATCCTGTAGTACTGTTATTGTTTATAATGGTAGTACCAGCATTACCTTCAGATGCCATGTCTCTATTAGCCACGCTATAAGCAGATATAACATCACCAGATCTTGATGTATATGCAGGATTTAAATTCATAGCTCCTGTATCAGATCCCATTAATTTAGCATTAGAAAGTTTTTCCTGAATTTTACCAAGCCCTAGCTGCTCTCTTACAGTCTGGTATTCTTTTTCGGTAACTTCTTTACTATTAATATAATACTTGCCGTCACGGTATTCACCTGAAGTAGTAATACCATTGTCCTGCACAGTAAAGTTACCTGAAGATTTTTTATTGGTAGCCTGTATGTTATTTACTTCTTTATTACTGTCACCGCCAAACAAATTGGCGATCCTACCACCAATATTTCCTGCGGCTTCGCCAATGCTTCCGCCGGCCATGTAGCCCAAAGCGCCACCAGCCAGTCCCCCAACTACAGTACCAGCTGGTCCAAAGAATGTACCAAAGCTAGCTCCTAGTTTAGCGCCAGCAATTGCGCCACCGAATCTACCAATACCACCACCAACACCTTCACCCAGTGTAATGGTTGATTTCTTATCAGCCTCAGCTACTTTCTGGTTAAATTCTTGCTTAGAAATTTCACCGGCCTTTAACTGATCTGTAGCTGCCATGACTTCGGCTTGCTTTTCATTGCTTGCCTGATTGTATTTTTCATAGTAATGCAGTCCACCACCCACGGCACCTGCTACACCTGCGGTAATAAGACCTCCAGCTCCACCCATGAATCTAGCAGCCCCTGCCATGAATTCGCCTGCTGCAGGGACTGGCGCAGTTGTTGGTAATTTGCTACCTGCTGATATACTGATGTCAGGCAATCCACCCATTATACCTTTTTCTTCGGCTACTGATGCTGTTATAGGCTCAGTGACAGTTGTAGTAGTTGTAGTAGTTACTGTTGGTTTACTATTAGCAGGTGTTGCTACGGTTGCACTGGGCTGCAATTTTTCTGCTGGTTTACTGGCTATGCTGGATTTGCTTGGTTTAACGTACCTACCCGTAATTAAATCACGATACTTACTGCCCTTGGCACCCTTTTCGAATTTAAGGCTACCTTCGGTTATTCTACGCAACAGGGTAATTTCTGATAAAATGCCTTCAAGTATATTCTGGCTTTTTACAGATGCCAGTAGCTGATCCTTCATGTTTTTATTTTCAGCTACTTTATTAATCTTGGCCTTTTCGGTATCGGCCTTAATTTTAGATTCTTTTTCAGGCTCTTTGGCTTCTACTTCGCCTCCGGTTTTCCACCAATTGCCCAGCTTGTCTAAAAGGTCTTTGGATGCTCCCTTGAGAGCGTCCCTGTTACTCATTTCTTTGATATCAAGGCCTTCTAGCTTCTTTAGTACTTCTCTATCATAAACAGGCAGACCACCAGGAGGCGTAAGCGGCGCCCCCTGTGTACCCAAAACATTTTTTAAAATTTCAGCAATAAAGGGTATATTGTTGGATTTAGATGTTTTGGGTTTTCTGGCCATTATACGGGTCTACGAACAGTTGGACGAGGCATACCATCTTCAGCAGTGCTTGTGGCAATTGGCTGACTTAGTGGCATGTTGGAAGTGGGATCAGCATAACTAACGGTTTGCGGAATCGGTGCTCTTGGAGCCATGTTTTGTTGAGCAGGCATAACTCCACCAGACATCATGCCAGACGGAGGAGTAGAACCTGGTGTGAACTTAGGAGGCTCTGAACTCAGGGTTGGTGTTGCTACACCACCGGCTGCGCCAGCTATCTTTTCCTGTGTACGACCAAATGCACTAACACCTAATACTGCACCCATGGCTACGTGAAACAACCCACCGCCCTGCAGTGTTATGGGTACCCATTGTCTAAAGGCATCATTAGCTGCCTGTGTTTCCCAGAACTGCACTATGGTAAACATAATGGGGAAGATGGCAAAATCTGCCAAACAGCAAATCATGTACATGATGGCCATCATGGGACGCCATTTTTTGGTCATCCAATCTTCTTTGTTAGCCTCGGCGGTTTCGTCTTTTTTAGGTTCTTCTTCCACCTTTGTTTCCTCTTTCTTTTTTGTTCCAAATTGAAATCCCATGTTAACCTCCTTGTTGTGCAGCTATACGTCTCATGTTAGCTTTTTGATTTTCTTCCTGAATATGTACTATGAGTAAATCTATGTATGCGGCCCGCTCCCAAGGTAACATGTTTTCTAGTACATCTAAATTATAACCATGAAATTGCATTAAGGCAAAATTTGTTCTAAACATGTTTTCCAGACTTTCTTGAGACAGGCCTAGACGAAAAAATGATCTAGTCCTTCTAGTTTTAAATCATGGTGTTTGTTGCAGTTTGGACAATCTTTAACTATATCCAAATAAACTCTGGGCATGGTTACAAAAAATGTCATTAATTTTTCTAGTTGTTTGGTGTTTAAATTTTCTAAAAATTCTCTGATCTCTTCGGCTGTACTTTCACGTGTATCATGAAACTCGTTGTCCTGATGTATGCCTACTATGCACTTGCCCAGAACTTCCAGTGTCTTTTCAACATCAGTAGTTGTATAAGCTTCTAGTCCTTCGTATAGATTTGGATACCTTAAATCTATGTAGATACTTTTGGTTAATTCTATGCGACTGGTATGATTCGCTGATCTATCGGTTTTAACGTTAGTCAAATTGACTTCGGTTTCTATTCTGGTACCACATTCACAGTTTATGACAAGTTCAAGGTTTTCACCTATGCTAACTTTTCTTAATTCAATGAACATATGCACCAGGTCAAAAAATGCTAATTCCTGCGCTTTAATTTTATGAAATGTGCAGTTTTCTATGACATCACAAACTACTCTGTGTATTTCTCTGTTATCTGCTTCTTTGAGCATTAACAGGACCTTGTGTTCTTTAACTAAAAACGGTCTATATCGGACTGGTTTATTGTTGCTAGGTAAAACTGTTTCATAGGTAGGCACATCAAGTACTGGTAAAGGCATTATCTACTCCTTAGGGGTAAGCCACTCCTTGGATCTAAAAGTCTAAAAGCCGTGCTGGCTGGTTGTCTAACAATACTATTTTTATCTTCGGTATTCAGACCAGTTACACCTGTTTGTTTGGTAACTGGTGCCTGAGTTTCATACCAGCGTCTGAATCTAAAATTTACAGTATGCAGATGCGTTGCATTCTGTAGACTATGATTTAAATCTAGCTGCACCTGTCCAGCCGGAAAAGCTTCTTCAAGAACAATGCTGTATGTGGCAGCATCTAAATCGTTCAGTTGCGTTATTTTAATGGCCGGGCACAGATAGTCACGCTGATAGCTAACTGTATATTGTGTACCATCTACTATGGTCTGCATCCAGGTATCGAACAATCGTTTGATCTGCATGGCCTGATCCAAATGAAACTGGATAACCATGAACCCGCCATAGTTTATGCTCTTGGGTCTGTGTATGGCCGGTCCCCAGATCTGTTGCAGCTCAGCATTTATAGATAGCTCGGGAAAAACTGCGCTTTCAGCTAATAGACTGATGTCTCGTTGATCTATTTCTATGACCTGGGCTACTAAAGGTGGTACACTAAGTTCAACTTCGAACCTATTCTTTTTAGCCAGTCCCTTGTTAAGTACAGTGGCTCTAAAATTATCTACGCTAAATGTTGCCATTAGTATTTTTTACTTGAATCTTTCCATACAGCGGTTTTAGTGGCACCAACAAATTGCTCGACTGGCAATTGGCTAGCAGTTACCCAATCTGGATATGCAATGTTAAGGAACCTGCTCTGTACATGATTGGCCAGATAATGCTTAACACAGGCCTGTAAAGGTTTAAGTGTACTTACACTGGTTAATAGCGCCCAGCTTAGCCTAACCTTGGTTGTAATATCATGGTTGTCATTGTTTGTAAATTCATCTAGTTTGGATAAAATTTTAAACCGCATCAGATAGGGTAAATAGTGTAGGTTGAGCCCATAAAAACCATCGGGTATGATTCTGTAGGGCAATACCAACGGGAACATGTCATAGTATGGCAAAGTATCTTTGTGCTTGGGATCATAGTGAAACAGATACATGCGACCCGGAACAATTTTACTGACCAGTTGCCCTGAAGCAGTCATCATGCGTTCAGTCTGTCCACGGACATTTCTTAATTTTCTAATCTCACGCTGATACCATTGGTAACTGGCCTGAGGATCGGGTGTAATGTTGTCGAATACCGAAGCCATGTATTATTTATCTTTGACTAGACCAAGGTCTTTTTCGGTTAGAATTAAAAATTTCATGTTTCTATCTTCGCAAAACTCAAAGGCTGCTTTCCATTTAGCTTCATTAACACCGTACTGGAAAACTTCATCTATGAATTTTTTGGTTATGCGTTTAGGTTTGGTAGGCGGTTTAGTAAATTTTTCGGGTTTAATTTCTACTAGGTATTTTTTAGTAACACCAGATTTATCCAATACCTTCATGTAAAAATCTACAAAATATCTGTGTACACGTTTATCAACAGGGCTTATATAGGGGATAATTACAGTCTCAGACCCCCATTCAAGCACTGAAGGATTAAAATCACACCATTTCATGAATCTTAACTCCCAGGTACTTCGATAAACTATTTGAGTAATATCGCCCTTGTACTTGGCAGCATGTTCAACTCTGTAGGTGCCCTTATATGTGTTGTTATAATTAGCCATAAATAATCAATAATTTAATACTATTTATGGCTGTCATGGATAACAACTACAAAACTACTGATTATGCCAAACGAAAAGAGCTTGATGATAAGCGTCGCTTTCTAAATCCTCAGTCAGATTCTACGTCTAATAAACGTGGAAAATATAACATATCGTCTTTTAGTTTTCCAGAAAATGTTAATAGCGATGATTACCCACATTATGTTAGTTTTTTTATTAACATACGTGGCAAAAGTCAGTTCAACCAGGACAACAGATTTAAAGATCAGGCAATTTCTAGGCCACCGGATGCTGGGCTTACACCTGATGAAATCAACCAGGGTATAAACCTAGCCGCTGCTGGTGCAGGTTCGGTTCTGGGTGTTGGGGCAGTTAAAAAATTAGCTAGTATCAAAGCAGGGCAGCAAGTCAAATCTGCTAGTGGTACGCAAAAGCAAGTAAATCTAGCCAGTCAAAATGCCAGACCCAGTGGGGCTGGACAAACACTTGGTGCTGCTGCTGGTCTGGGTGCTGGATTTGGTGTATCCTGGTTAGCCACCAAATATGGCCCAGATCTTTTAAAACCAGATCAGAGTTTTAGAATAAGCGATGTAATTACATTGGCTGCACAAGAACCGCCTAGTGTTAGCTATAATGCCAAATGGAATGAAACAAGCCTGGGCACTTTTCTAGGTGCTTTGGGTAAGACCGCTGGTATGTTTGAACAAGGTCGAGCATTATCAACCTTAGCAGAAGCTGGAGCACTGGGGTTGGGTACTTTGGCTGGCGCAGCCATAGGCGGAAAGTTACAGGGTACCGTAGGAGCTGGATTGGGTGGAGCATTAGCAGCAGGCGGTATGACTGGTTCGGCCATGCAGGCCATGACTAAAATGGTAACCAACCCATTCAGAGAAATGCTTTTTGAACATATGAATTTTAGGAGTTTTAGATTTAATTATAGATTTTTGCCTAAAAATAAAGCCGAAGTTGAAAATATTAAAAAGATAATTGATCTGTTTAAATTTCACATGCACCCAGAACTCAGTGCAGGTAATTTATTTTTTATCTATCCTGCGGAATTTCAAATTGTATATTATTTTAAAGGTGTAGAAAATACCTATTTTCAGAAAATTGCTCCCAGTGCTCTTACCAATCTAGACGTTACATATGGTGGTGCAGGTGGTATGAGCTCTTTTCATGATGGTACACCCACAGAAGTCAACCTCAAATTAGATTTCCAAGAGCTAGAAACCATAACCAAAGAAAAAGTACAATTAGGATATTAACATGTACTTTGAAAATTTTCCTACTTTATATTATACACTAGACGATAATCGTACTGGTCAGTTAGTTCAGGACATTT
>SXGQ01627668.1_pt1 | contig 12198 bp, 8 predicted proteins | sample 3178371 | NCBI WGS metagenome assembly SXGQ01 (sample SAMN11356859, study PRJNA531348) | freshwater metagenome | isolation source: freshwater sample F1-20 | place: China: Fuxian Lake, Yuxi | collected 2017-12-25 | reverse complement strand
GGGGGTCGTGGGTTCGATTCCCATCGTCTCCACCGAATCACCGCAGGTCAGCGGCGGTACCTGCGACAGCAACGGTTGCGAGCGCAACGGTCGTGCCCACCACGTGCCCAAGAGCGGCCCGTATATTGGAAACGAGGTCGCGGGCGGAGTAGGGGGGCGGCGTGAGTATCAATGCGATGACGTCGGCGGCCGTCGGGTTCCGCACGAAGTCTCAGCGCAACACCGGTCTGCTGCGTGGCGTCAGCGATGCCGAGAAGGCAGGCAGCGGAGCAACGGAGACGCCCTTAGCCGCTGCGCTCGACGCCATCGTTGCTTACATCCCGACCGAGGTCGTGACGACCTACGTTGCGATCCTGGCTGCGATCAATACCGGCGCCGAATCGCGGGCCGGACAGTGGGCGGCGTTCTGGGCTTTCGCCACGGTCACGCCGGTGTCCGTGTGGCTCATCTTCGCCACAAAACTGCGCGCCGCAGGCAAGCCCCTGCCTGTTGCTCCGAAGCAGTGGCCCCTCTGGGAAATGTTCGCCGCGTCGGTCGCGTTCGCGGCTTGGGGTTACGCCCTGCCCGACAGCCCATTTAATGACTTCGACTGGTACACACCGGCTGTTGCGACGGTCGTCATCCTTGGCTTGACGTTTCTGCTTGGCTTAGTCGCCCCGCTCTTTCAGCCCAAGACGCCTACGAGTTGAGACGCGTCCGCTCCTGAACCTCCAGCGGGACAGGCAGAGGTGAGAGGACCGAGTACTGAGCACGGACTGAGTCGTAGAGCGCCACCGTCTTCGGCCCTTGGACTGTCAGAAGCAAGGAGTACTCAAGTTCCTCGTCGCCGCGAGTCAGGTGACCACTCTCCCGACTGACGTAGGTGAGATCCAGACGCGGGTCGTGCAGTGAGCTAGCGCGGAGGCTGTCCCAGAACACGCGGACCGTGTCCCACTTTCCTGCATCACGAAGCGCCTCCTCGTCGCCGATGCTGGCGATGCCTTTGACCGAACGGCTAACGGGGTTCGCCGCTGGCGTGAACCCGGCACGAGACAGCCGCGCCACCTCGTCTGCTTGCTCGACAAGGTTGAGAACAACGCCATGTTGACCCTGCTGACTCATTCGATACCGCCTGCTGTCCGGTCGGAACGTGAGCTCTAGAGCTGCTTGCGTGTAGTCCAACGGCTGCGTCGGCTCCACTGGGCTCGTGTAGACGAGAGTTCCCCGGATGTGAAAAGTCCCTGAATCGATGTCGTCAGGCCATGGGAGCGAAATGCCCAACACCTGATCCCGACGGACGGTTCCTTCGTACAACAGATGCATCTCGTTCGGACCGCACTCGAGGACGTCATCGAAGTTCGCTCGAAAGCGCCCGTGTCCGACCTCAGTAACCGCGTGCCCGTCGGGCGGTTCCGCGAAGTGGACCGCAAACGCTCGCAGGTTGTTCAGTCTGAATCGCGACGACGGGAGCTCCGGAGCGAGCGTCGCAAGAGAGTGAGTTACGAGAGGGGCAGCGAAGCTCGTGCCGTCCCCTGTCGCGGTGCGTCCATCGGCCATGACCCCGATGAATCTGTTGCCGAGGCAACCGCCGAACTGGACGCCGGTCGGCTGTACCCGTGAGCCGGTCCGGCCGGGTCCCACGGGGCTGTAGGTGGCGCGTTGCCACGGCGCGTCGGGAGCGTGCGCCGTGCAGGCCCCGACGGACAGACCATTTGCCATGTCTGCTGGCGAGGCGATTCTGTTGTAACCCGCTGGCCGCTCGCCGTGGTTGCCCGGCGCGACAACGAACAGTACGCCGTGCTCGTAGGCGAGTTCGTCGAGCGTCAACGTCCAAGGGTGAGGCTCATCGTCATCCTCAACGGGAGCGTCCGGCCCGAGACTGAGGTTCACGATGTCGACGTCATGCCCCTCAACAAAGGTCCGGATCTGGTCCAGCGCCCAGTACGCATCGAGGTCCTCCTCGTCGTCGGGCGGTGTGACGCGAACATGTATCGCTTTGGCGGCGGGCTGCGGCAGTGATTCTCCATTGCGGAGGTTGCCGTACAAGACGGCGCCAGTAACGACCGAGCCATGCCAGACGTCGTCGAGCAGTGCTGCTTTCGCAGGGGCGTGGACGCACACGACACCGGGGAAGAAGGGTGAGGTGTCGTCCACGCCGCCGTCGAAGATGGCGATACGAGCGTCGGAGCGTGGCGTTGTATCACCAGGAGGCTGCAGTATCGGCTGAGCGCTTCGAAGGAGCGGTGCAGGCCGGGGCTGTACGACGGGGAGCGGTCGGATCGCTCGAAGGAGGTTGAAGGTCGAGACCTGCTCTTCCGCCTCTGCTGGTAGCCGGACCGGTACGAACGTGAGCCCGCCGATCTCGCGTCGGTAGGTCTCCTCGACCGATCCCCCGAGACCTTCGATGAAGTCGATCCACTTTTGCCAGTTGAGTCCGGAGACAGCATGCAGCACGACGCCGCTCCGGTCCGGGTCCGGATGTAGAACAGCCTCGAGCGCCACAACGTCGTTCGGCTCGACATCGATTGGCGGCGTCTTGACGACCTCCTCTCGAGTCGCCAAGCCGAACCGGCTGAATCGCTGCAGGTCCTCCCGCGCCTTCTGTTCGCTACGCGTCCGAACTTGCCCCGCCATGATCTCCTGTAGGGAAGTGATCGCGTCGTTGGTACCTGCGACGACGAGCGACCGCGTGTCGGTCACTCGCTCGGCTTGACGTGCTGTCCGGTGCACCTCTTGCGACCGCCTCGCTCCCAGCGTCTTGAGGTCGAGTTCCGTCAGAAGGTCGTCGGGAAACCAGCTTGCGGCGAGGTAATTGGGTAGCAACGTTGCCTGGAAGATGACTCGGTCCCCGCGAACATTCTCAGCGAGCTGCGACACGTCGGTCGCGAGCGCTTCCACTTGTGGCCGGAGTAGTTCGATCGCCTCGTCGACTGAGAATGGGTGGAACTTGTCAGGGGGTCCTCGGCGTCCTCGGTCAACTTCGCGGATAAGCCGCTCTCCGCCGGCGAGCATCGGCCGCTGTCTCTCAGGAGCCACCGTTGCCTCCTCCTCGTCGGAGTGCTGCTCCGACCGTGGGATGCGACACGCCCAAGACCTGAGCGATGTGGCGCTGCGACCAGCCAAGGTCACGAGAAGCGAGACGGCAGAGTTCGTCTCGCTGTGACCGCCGCCCGTCGGCCCGATCGCCGAGCATCGTTATCAGAGCCTCCAACACTGGGCGCTCATCCAGCACGCTTCGACGGGTCGCATTGGCGACTAGGCGGACGATGTCAGATCCGGACATCCCGTCGGTAAGCGAAGCTATGACACGGATCGCGGGCTGCGGCAGCGGTTGGTGGTGGCGAACTAGGAGTTCCGCCACGAGCTTCTGTCGGCTGTCGGGGTCAGGCAGAGGTATGTCAACCATGACGTCAAACCGTCGCGAGATGGCACGGTCCAAAAGCTCCGGATGGTTCGTAGCAGCAATCAACAAGTTGTCCGCCGGCCAGCGCTCGAGCTCGAGAAGCAGGACGTTGACGAGTCGCTTGAGTTCGCCAATGTCGGAGTCGTCATCGCGACGCTTTGCCAAGGCGTCGAACTCATCGATGAAGACGACGCACTGGTGTTCGCGCCCGTACTTCATTGCGGAACGCAGATTCTGGCCCGTGCGGCCGAGATAGCTCGACATGACTGACGCCAGGTCGATGGTGAGTAGGGGAACGCCGAGTTCCGTCGCCACGTAGCGGGCGGTGATGGTCTTACCGACGCCGGGCGGTCCGGTGAGGAGGAGTGTTTTCGTAGGCGCAAGGCCCGCCGCCGAGAGTGCATCCAACCGCGATCGCTCGGTGAGGATGTCGTTGATTGGCTGCTCAACCGCGGCTGGCAGTACGGGCCGTGGCTGATCCACCTGGTCGAGTGCGGCGAGAGAGAAGGAAGTCTCGGTGTCGATTGGTAAGTCGTCTGCGCTTGCTCGTCGCAGTAGCGAGGGACGAGCGACGGTCGCAGCGGCCAACGCTGACCCAATCGCCTCCCTGAGCGCATCCGGGTGGGAGCTACTCGATGGCGGTTTCCGAATCAGGCGACGTGCCGCGAGACGAACGCCGGCAGCGTCCCCCGTCAGGCCCATCTGGCATACGTCGATGAAGGCGGCCTCCAGATCGTCCAGCTCATCCGTCATTGGTAAGTCCTCCGTAGTGCGGCCTTCAACCGTACCGCTCCGGTGTGACACCTACCCCGACATCTTCTGCCCAATCGGAAAGACATGGGCAGCGCACCGCAACTTCTTACCACATAGTGTCCGATCAGTACACCTGTGTTGCAACCGCCGTCGCGCTGTTCGCCATCAGCGAGGGAGGCCGTGGAGGGTCCTCTATGCCGAGCGCAACGAACCTGGACTACCAGACCGGCGGCGGACGTCCGCTGACGATCGGACCTCTGGCTCTATGCGACGTTGACGAATCACGCGCTGGATCGACTCGGCGATCGCGCTGTCCTGTCCTGCCACGAGGTGCTGGTATCGCAGCGCAGCCACTGGCGTCGCATGACCCATCCTCGACATCAGCGCTCGGAGCGGTGCACCGGTCGAGGCGGCGAGGGTGGCGCCGGTGTGCCGGAGGTCGTGGAAGCGGAAGCCGGGGACGCCGACCTCCTCGGTGGCAGGCACCCAGACCCGGCGGCGGAAGTTGCTGCGTCGGAGGTATCCGCCCTCGGCGGTGGTGAAGACGAGGCTTGTGGCGAGCGGGTCGACGTGGGCGCGCAGGTGCCGCTCGAGCTCGTCGACGGCGAGCGCCGGCAGTGCAACGCTGCGCCGGCCGGCGTTGGTCTTCGGAGCATCGATCTCGAGGACGCCGTTGACCTCGCCGAGCTTCTGCTCGACCAGGACGACACCCGTGCCGAGGTCGACGTGGCGCCGCTGGAGTCCGCCGAGCTCGCCCCAGCGGAGACTGCCGTAGGCGGCGACGAAGACGAGCGCTCGGTAGTGGTCTCCCAGGCGTCGGCGAGGGCGGTGACCTGCTCGGGGGTGGCGACCTCGATCTCGGGCGGCCGCTCGGTCCCCGCCCCTCGGATCGTGCACGGGTTGCGGGCGATCATGCCGACCTCGACGGCGCCGCCGAGCATGTTCTTGAGCAGTCGGTACACCTTGGCGACGGTGTTCGGCGCGAGGCCCGAGCGGCGGTGCATCATCCCGAGCCACGCTTGGACGTCGGCCGGCGTGAACGTCCCGAGCTCTCGGTCGCCGAGGTGCGGGACGATGTGCATCCGCAGGATGTACTCGTACTGGTCCGCGGTGGCCCGGCGGACGGTGGGCAGCTTGGTGGCGAGCCAGCGGTCGGCCCACTCGGCGATGGTGGTGTGCCCGAGGGTGGGGTCGTGCCAGGTGCCTCGGGCGATGTCGGCCTCGACGGTGGCGAGCCAGCGCTGAGCGTCGCCCTTGGTCGGGAACGTGTGCGGTGCGGTGATCCGGTCGCCGGCATCGAGGGAGTAGCGGGCCTGCCAGCGGCCGGAGGGGAGCTTGCGGACGGTGCCGAAGGTGCGGCGCGCCACGGTGCCTCCTCACGGTTGTGGAAGAGGCGGGCCTTCTGTTGCGCCGGCCCACGTAGCGCGGAGCGTCAGGATACCGGGGTGGTCAGACGCCTCGGAGGGGCCGGCGGGTGGGTGCGATGCGATGGGTCGCGAGCCACTCGCGGACGTCGGTGGGGTCGAAGCGGAGATGGTGCCCCCACTTGTGGAACGGGATGCGCCGCTCGGAGACGAGGCGGCGGATGTGGCGCTCCTTCACGCCGAGCCAGCGAGCGAGCGTCGGCAGGTCGATGAGCTCTTCGAACTCGGCCTGGTCGGGGTTGACGGTGGTCATGAGGATGCTCCTTCGGTCGGTGACGGATGGTCACCCCACTAGGCCTTTTCAGACCCCGAAACCTCACGCGTGCGAGCCGGATTTCTGCTCAGCGTCCGAGGACACGTGCGGGCGCTGGCCGCTGGAGGGCGTCGAGGCGGGCTCGGAGGAGCTCGTCGCCGACCAGTCCTGGTCCGCCCCGATGCTCGCCGATCGCAACGTGTCGCCCCGGAGGTTCGAGGCCGTGGTCGCGGTAGAGACGGTCTCGGAGCGCGTGGGCGGTGGTGGCGTTGGCCGGCCGAGCGATAGCCCGTGCGAGTGCGTCGGTCGGGTCGGCGGTGCCGGCTGGATCGACGATGAGCGCGGAGTTGTGCCCGCGACCGCGAGTCATGCCGACGTAGATGCCGGCCCGGGAAGAGCCGGGCTCGATGATGCAGATGGCGTGGTCGGCGGTGATGCCTTGGTTGCCGTAGCCGGTGACGGCCCAGCCGAGCTCGACCGCCTCGGCCACGTAGTCGGCGGGGAGGGTGACTGACCCTCTGTCCGGGTCACTTACCCGAACGGATCCGTCAGGGGAGATGGCGGTGACGGTCCAGGTGTGGCGGTTGCGGACGGTCACGCCCCGGTCGGTCTCCAGCGAGACGTTGCGGCGTGTCGCCACCTGGTCCCCGACGCCGGCCTCCGTGCCATCAGCGAGCCGGACGGTAAGTGGTCGGGTATGTCGCTCGGACTTACCGGAACGGGCGAGCCACTGGATCTCTTCGTTGATGGCCCGGGCCATCGCCTGCGACGAGGTGGTGATCGCCAACGTCTCACCCCGAGCGGTCACCGCCGCATGGGTGCGAGCGACCTGCTGGGCGACCACAGCGGGGTGGACGCTCCGGATCCGCTCGTGCTCGGCGTAGGTGACGGCAGCGGCAGGGTCGCCGCGGCGCAGCGCGAGCGAGGCCTCGGCCTGCCACGGCTCGTCGAAGCGGTGGATGTGCTCGAGGCGGTGAGCCGGGAGGATGTCGGTCCAGTGGGCGAACATGCCGCCCCGGGTGACCGAGGGGAGCTGTTCGGGGTCGCCGACGGCGACGATGCGCCAATTCCGATGCTGGCAGAGGGCCACGAGGTGATCAAGGTCCTCGGTGGAGGCCATGCCGGCCTCGTCCAGGATCAACGTCGTGCCTCTGGACGGGAGCTGCCGTCCCTGGCGGTCGGCATGGAGCAGCCTGGCCAGGGTGGCGGCCGGCGCGCCGGTGGCTTCGGCGAGCACGTCGGCAGCCTTGCCCGACGGCGCCAGTCCGACGACGTTGCGCCGCTGATGCCGGAGCTGCTCGACGCCGGCTGCGACGGCTGTCGTCTTGCCTGCTCCAGCGGGGCCGATGACGAGCACCAAGCGACCGGCCCCCGCGATGGCGTCGGCAACCGCCTCCTGCCGGTCGTCGGCATCGACCTCGGGTGCCGGGTCGATCGCGGCGTCGGCCCACGCGAGCAGGCGCACCTCCTGGGCGAGCACGGCGTCGGTCGTGAGCGCGCGGCTGGTGACGTGCTCGGTGATCGGCCGACGATTGCGACGCACCGGGACGCCGGCCTCGGCCGGTGGATGCAGCTCGACGCAGCGACCAGCCGCTTCGGCGGCGAGGTCGTCGACGATGGCGAACAGCTTGCCGGCGTCCTCGACCGAACCCGGAGAGAGCTGGGCGGCGATCTCTCGCGCCAGGTCTGCCTCGATCCAGGACGAGCCCTGCTCGGTCACCCGCTCCAGCGCCGTGGTGATCACCGTGTCCCGGTCAACCGGGTCTGCAACGCGCAGACACGGCCCATCGATGGCCAGGTTGTCGACATCGAAGCCAGCGGCTTCGGCGCGCTCGAGCCAGTCGTCCCGCAGGTCGATCGGCTCGGCGGACTTGCCCGGCCGGGAGGTGACGGCGGCTCGGCGAGTCAGCTGCCAAAGGACCTCGACCGATGGCTCGACGCCGTCGTGTTCGGCCATCCACCGGCGTACGAGCTCGGCCAGCTTCGCCTCGACCTGCACCGACCGCTGCGAGAACAGGTCCCGCAGCGCCTCCGGCACCGCCGTCAGGTCCGCCTGACCCTGGCCTGGGGCGAGCGGTTCCCAGTCGAGGCCGAGTCGATGGGTCAGCTCGGCCCGGAGGGCGGCGTCGTAGAGCCACGACATCGTGTACTGCTGCTCGAGCAGGAACCGGGCGTCGAGGGCCAGCCAGGCGCCGGTCGGGTCTTGGACCTTGCTCCAGATCACCGCGTGGGTGTGCACCTGCGGGTCCAGCATCCGAGACGTGTGCTGGCGGAAGAGCGCCACGGTCAGCCCGCAGGCGTCGACCTGGTGGATGCCGTCCTTGCCTCGCCGAGTCACACCGCCGTGCTCCTCGAGCCAGCCGAGTGCCGCCTCGACTGCAGCATCATGAGCGGCGACCACCTCGGCCCGCACATTCTCGTCCGGCGACAAGGCCCACAGCAACGAGACCGACTTCGGTGCCGAGAACGTCGCGTCGTAGGCCCGGGCCGACGATTCCCCGAACCCTCGTCCGAGCCGCCGGCCGTCGAGCGGGTGTTGGGCTTGGACCATCCGCCCGAGGTGCTCCGGATCGACCTCGCCGGACAGACCGACGGCGTCGCACCCGGTTCCCCACCACCGGCCCGGCGGATCGGGCGTCTCGGTGTAGTAGCCGCCCGGGCTCGAGCGGTCCGGAGCGCCCGGGTCCAAGTAGCGGACGATCGCCGAGACGCCGCCCGCCTTCGGCGCCTTGAGCACCGTGACCCGCATCATCGGGCCGGCTCTCCCGACGCCAATGCAACCGTCTGTTGCTCTCTTCGGCGGCTGGCCCGCTCCATGCCCTACTAGGCCTTTGAGCAGGGCGGAACCTCACGACAGAGAGTTCAGGATCTTCGGTCCGGTCAATGCCGGTCAGTCAACCGCTCCCGCCGAGTTCGACGTCGGCAACCGGCTTCAAGTTGGCCTCGGCCACCTGTGCCCGATCGCACCCCGCACGACTTCACTTGGGAGGCGCTGGCCAGCCCGTTCAACCCCCTGTCGGGCGCAAAGGGACAGGTACGTGAAAGAGAACGTGAACCGCTCGCGCCGTCCTCACCACAGCGAGGGACGATGAAACATCGTTGCGTTCCATCCTACCTTTGATATATTCATATACAAGCAGTGTAGGAATCAGGGAATCGACGTCTGGACAGCACGATGATCTTCACCTCGCCGTCCGTGGGGGCCGAAGAGCAGGCGGCGCTCGACCGCATCGAGGAGATGCGAGGCGAGCTGCGCTACTACGTCGCCGAGCCCCGTCGCTGGGTCGGGCCCGTCCGACGCGTGCTCGCCGCCCGAGCCATCCAGGGCTCGAACAGCATCGAGGGGTTCAATGTCTCGGTCGAGGATGCGGTTGCCGCGCTCGAGGGCGACGAGCCGCAGGACTCGAAGAACGAGGACTTCCGAGCGGTCAGTAGCTACCGCCGAGCGCTCACGTACGTCATCCAGCTGAGCCGAGACGACCACTTCAGCTACTCGTCGAGCCTGCTCCGCAGCCTCCACTTCATGATGACCGAGTACGACCTCGACGCATCACCGGGCCTGTGGAGACCCCGAGGCATCTGGATTCGCAATGAGGCGTCCGGCGACATTGTCTACGAGGGGCCCGACCACGAGCTGGTGCCCGGCCTCGTGGAGGAACTGGTCGAGGACCTCCAGGCGGACAGCGACGCTCCCGTGATGGTCCGTGCCGCCATGTCGCACCTGAACCTCGTGATGATCCACCCGTTCCGGGATGGCAACGGCCGAATGTCGCGCTGCCTCCAGACCCTCGTGCTCGCGCGCGAGGGCATCCTCGTGCCGGAGTTCAGCAGCATCGAGGAGTACCTCGGCCGCAACACCGCCTCGTACTACGAGATCCTCCGCGACGTTGGACAGGGGCGTTGGAACCCGCAGAACGACGCTCGGCCCTGGATCCGGTACTGCCTGACGGCGCACTACATCCAGGCGGCGAGTGTGGTGCGCCGCGTCCGTGAGTCCGAGCGACTGTGGCAGGAGCTCGAGGCGCTCGTCTCCCGTCGAAGTCTTCCCGAGCGATCGATCGAGGCGCTGTTCGATGCTGCGATCGGGCTCCGCGTCCGCAACGCCTCCTATCGATCGAGCCTCAAATCGAACGGTGTCGAGATCAGCAATCAGACCGCGACGAATGACCTTCGAGCGCTGGTCGACGCTGCGGTGCTGGTGAAGAAGGGTCAGAAGCGGGGCACGTTCTACGTGGCGAGCGATGAGCTGGCGACGATCTACCAGCGAGTTCGCAGCACGCGGACGCCGATCGATGCGTCGCAGCTCTTCGATCCGCCGCAACCGCAGCTCTTCCCGTCGGACTGAAGGAGCCTGGATGTCGGCCACCACTCCAACTGTCAACCCTGCAGACCTGAGGCCGTACGCGTCTTTTGCCGTGCTCGAGTACACGGGGCCGGACCCGACGGCGGCGTTGAAGGCGATCAGCCGCCAACTCCGCAAGATGGCGGTCAAGCAAACCCAGGCGCGCACAGCCACCGTTCTGGCCGAAGGCATCCCCGACAACTGGCTCGGCTCAGCAATCCCGCCAGTCGACGGCGAGACCCTGGGTGCCTACGCGCTTGTATGCCAGGTGACTCGCACTCCGAGCTGGGCCGTGAAGGGAAGTTCGTACTCCTCGGTGGATGCCGAGCTGACGCTCGCGTTCCAGCGGAACGACCTCGTCGCCGTTCATTGCCCGAGAGGACAGGTCGACGCGCTTCAACGCTGGCTCGACGGATCCACGAAGCCAGCGTTCCGACGCGTAGACGGCGCCGTCCTGCAGGAGTTCCTCCGTGGTGAGGCTCGCGGGCTGTGGCTCCGAGGGACGCACCGCCGCCGGGCGACGAAGGCCGATACGAAGAACCTGACCGGTGTGTCGCTTGCCAACGCCCTCGACCCGTTCGACGACAGCTCCTTTGCTCTGACATCGGGTAGAGCCGCAGTCGATCCAGCCCGAGGTCTGACGGCGATCGAGGGAATCGTCGGCACGACCCCTCGCAAGTCGTGGATCTGGAACTCGCGAACCGAGTCGCTGACCGACTTCGTGTCCATTGCGCGGGAGGCGCTGCAAGTGATCGATTCCCTCCGGTCGCTGCCCGCCTCGAATCTTCCGTTCCCGGAGTTGGCAGTCGAGCTGAACTCGTTCGCGGGGGTCAGCGCCGCGTACGACGCGTACCTCTCGGAGCCGGACGAACTCGCTCAGTTCCCCGACGTGAGCCAGGACACGCTCGACCGGGCCGACGCACTCCGAGGCGTGCTCATCGACGTCGCTGGCACAGCAGCGAGCGCCGCATTCACCCTGCACGTCGGTGATGATGGAGCGGAGGTCGGGCAACTCCGAGTGGTCCCGAACTTCACCGGCAACCGGCTGAAGTTCGACTTCCGAGTATCGGGAACACCGGGCGATCCGGCGCGCACGGCCGAAATTCGGGACCTACTGGACGCCGGAGCGAACGACCTCCTGAATGTGTACTTCGAGTCTGGCCATACCTTGACGAAGGGCACGTTGGCGACGGCTCACCTCGCGCATCATTCCTTCAAGGGCTGGCAGTTCGTCGACTTCACGGGTTACGACATCGGCCGGGAGAAGCCACCGGGCGCGGCCTCACAGGACATCCACGATGGCATCGGCGTCAGCGGCGACGACTCGCTTTTCGGATGGCTCCTCGCGCGGATGCGCACTGGGCATCTCACCTGCGATGACGGAGCCAACGAGGTGGCCGACTTCGTGCACCTCGACCCCAGTGGCGTACTCACACTCGTTCACATCAAGGCGTCCTCGCGCTCGCCGGCTCGACGGATCTCTGCCGGCGTCTTCGAACAGGTAGTGAGCCAGGCGTCGAAGAACCTCAGTTTCCTTCAGCAGGCTCGTCTCATTGGGGCCCTCGGGTCGCCGGGAGTCGCCTCGCCGGCGACGTGGTTCAACGGATCACGGGTGCCGGATCGGAGTGGCCTCATCGCCGCCCTGCGCAGCAGGCCCTCATCCGCCGATTCGCGGGTCGTGATTATCCAGCCCCACCACCAAGAAGCTGTGCACTCCGTTCTCTGCGCGCTGCCTCCTGGCGCCACAAGCCGAGACCTGCTTCGCCTTCGCCTCGTCGAGACCATGCTGAACTCCACCCGCGGTTCCGCAGTGGGTTCCGGCTCCGAGCTCGAGGTGTGGGCAAGCAGGTAGGGACCTCTCGAACCGGGCACCGGTCCCGTCGGCGTCGTAACCTCTGTCCGGCTGTTGGCGGCCATGAGATCGTGCCCGGTGGCGGCCATGTAGGTGCCCGCTGGTGGCCAACGGTTCCGCCCACTGGTGGCCAGGGGATCTGCCCGCGTTGATGTCCGCTGCCCGCGCTCGGGGTCCGCCTGGGTGGGGTGC
>SXGQ01458289.1_pt1 | contig 12198 bp, 9 predicted proteins | sample 3178371 | NCBI WGS metagenome assembly SXGQ01 (sample SAMN11356859, study PRJNA531348) | freshwater metagenome | isolation source: freshwater sample F1-20 | place: China: Fuxian Lake, Yuxi | collected 2017-12-25 | reverse complement strand
GAGGATCGGATCATCGCGGCCCTGCGCCCGTGGCGCTCCGACCCGGCGAAGGTGGCCCAGCTCATCGGTTCCGGCTGGCTCCTCGATGGACTAAACAGTGGCGCGCAAATCTAAAGTCTATTAATTAAAGGTCGTTGGTATTATCCCGCTCCCGCACCTTTCACCGCTAACCGCTTGGCGTTTCCGCTCGTCCCGCCCACCTTCAACCCAATCAAATCACCAACCATGCGCCTGCCTCTCGTTCTCGCCGCCGCCCTCGCCTTGTTCCCCGCCGCCGGATTTACCGCCGTACCTGCGCCCGCGCTACCGCCCCGCATCGTCGCGCCTACCGACACCGCGCAGTTCCGCCGCTTCGTCCTCGATAACGGCCTGCGCGTCCTGCTCGTCTCCGACCAAAAGTTCAACAAATCCGGCGCCGCTCTCGTCGTGAACGTCGGCCAGATCGACGACCCCGCCGACCGCGAGGGTCTCGCCCACTTCCTCGAGCACATGCTGTTCCTCGGCACGGAGAAATATCCCAACGTCTCCGACTTTGATACCTACCTCAGCCAAAACGGCGGGATGAACAACGCCTACACCGCCAGCGACCATACGAACTACCAGTTCGACATCCGCCACGAGGCGTTCGCCGGCGCGCTCGATCGTTTCGCCCAGTTCTTCATCGCGCCGAAGTTCAGCCCCGAGTTCACCGGGCGCGAAATCAACGCCGTCCACAACGAGGCCATGCGCCACGTGCAAAACGATTTTCGGCGCGAGAGCGGCGTGGCCCGTGAAATCTACGCTCCCGGCAGCAACGAGAGTAAATTTTCCGCGGGCAACAAGGACACGCTCGCCGGCACCACGCCCGCCCACGTCCGCGCCTTCTACGAGCAACACTACACGTCCGACCGCATGGCCCTCAGCCTCGCCGGCAAGGCCTCGCTCGACGAACTCGAGAAACTCGCCCGTACGCTCTTCGGCCCGATTCTCCGCCGCGCCGCGCCCACCGTCGCCCGCTCGCCCGATTTTCTGCCACGCAAAGCCGCCCTTCGCCTCGCCCTGATCGAGCCCATCAAGGAAGTCCGCCAGCTCAAACTCGAGTTCGCCATGCCGGCCACGCGCCCCGATTTCGCGGGTAAGCCCGACGAGCTCCTCACCCAGCTCATCGGCTACGCCGGCCCCGGTGGCCTCGAGACGCTGCTCAAGACCGAGGGCCTCGCCAACAGCATCAGCGCGGGTTTCTGGGAGCGCACGAGCGCCTACGGTTCGCTCATCGTCAGCGTCTCGCTCACGCCCGCCGGTCGCGAAAACACCACCCGCGTGCTCGGCCTGATTTTCAGCTACCTCGATCACCTCCGTGCGGCTCCGTTTCCCGCCGACTACTACCGCGACCGCGCGCGCATCGCCGCCCTCAACGAGACCTACGGCGACCGCGGCGAGGGATCCGAGCTCGCGACCCAACTCGCCAACCAAGCCCTGTTCTACCCGCTCGAGGTTGCCGAGCGCGCGACCGCCGTGTGGGGCGCCCCCGACGAAGCCGCCTACCGCCGCCTGCTCGACGTCCTCACCCCCGACAACCTGCTCGTCACCCTCATGGCCAAGGGCGTCCCGACCGATAAGACCGAGCGCATCTACGGCACGGCCTACTCTTACAGCGAAGACTCCGGCGCGGCCTACGCCGCCCTCAAGCAGCCGGCCAAGGTCGCCTTCTCCTTGCCCACGGCCAACCGCTTCATGCCCACGAGCACTGCGCTCCTGCCCGAGCGCCCCTTGCCCTTGATCGCCGAGGCCGGCCTGCATCTTTTCTACGCCGGTGAAACCGAATTTCTCCGGCCGCAGACCGCGCTGATCTATCGCTTCGTCCCCGTTCGCGCGATGGCCACCGCCCAAAACGCCGCGCTCCTCTCGCTCTACGGCGCGTGCCTCAGCGATGCGCTCGCCGCCGACGCCGACGCAGCCGCCCTCGCGGGACTTACGGTCGCCACTGAGGCCACCCTCGAGGGCGTCCGGGTAAAGGTCACCGGTTTTGGCGACTCGCCCGTGCTCTACGCGACCGATCTCGCCGCGCAACTCCGCGCGTTCACGCTGACCCCGGAGCGGTTCGAGGCGGTGAAGGACTCGCTCCTCCGCGGCCTGCGCAGCTACCCCGAGACCGAAGCCTACAAACTCGCCCAAGATCGCCGCGACGCCCTCTCGCGCGAGTTCGTCTTTCCGCCCGACGAACTGCTCGCGCCGGCCACCGCCGCCACTTGGGCCGATGTGCAGGCTTTTGCCCAAACCTTCTTCACTGCCGGCAAAGTCGAAGTCCTCGTCCACGGTCACCTCACGCCCGACGCCGCCATCGCCGCCACGCGTACCATCGCGGGGAAAATCGGCGCCACCGCCGCGCCGGAATCCGCCCTGCTCCGTCGCCGCCACGTCGGGCTCGGCGCCGGAGAAGACATCGTCGATGCCGGTCTCATCGCCGGCGTGAACTCGGCCTTCGTACAAGACCGCCTCCTGCCCGACGACTCGCCCGCCACCCGCGCCGCCGCCCTCGTGCTCGGCAATTTTCTCGGCGAGCCGTTTTTCTCCGAGCTGCGCACCAAACAACAGCTTGGCTACATCGTCGGCGCCAACGCCAGCGCCTCCCTGCGCCAGCGCTACTTCACCTTTGTCATCCAGGCCAGCGGCTACGCGCCCGACGATCTGCGCAAACGCGCCGAGACGTTCATCGCGACACTCCCCGCCGCCCTCGCCGCGCTCAGCGACGAGGAGTGGAAGACGCTGCTGGCCGGCGTACGTTCGACCCTGGAAGAGAAACCCAAAAACATCGCGGAGAAAGCCGATGCGTTTTTCACCCTCGCCTACACCTTCGACGGCGAGTGGGACCGCAGCCAAGCCGCGCTCGCCGCGCTGGCGACCCTGACCCGCCAAGACGCCGCCGCGCTCCTCACGCAGACGCTCACGCCCGAGACCGCCCGCCGTCGCACGATCTTGCTCCACAGCAAAAACAATCCGCCCGCCGCGCCCATCGTGCCGACCTTCACCGATCGCAACACCTGGAAAGCCACGCGCACGTATCAGTAAAGCGCGCGCCCCGAAGCAGGGCGGGGGCTCCGACCCGCCCTCCGCGTCCACGTCCCGCATCGGGGCGGATCAAAGACGCTGTCCGTTTCAAATCGTTCGGCGCTCGGCGCAGCGCGCTCGTCTTCTTCACCCACCACCGAAAGTTGGCCGATCCCGCAGTGATCGCCGCCGCGAAGCCCTCACCACCCTGCGCCGCACGGAGCCCGGGCTGATGCAGGAAGTGCTCGAGCGGCACACGCTCACGAGCCACCTCGAGTCGCACTGAGGCGGACGCGATCTCGGGACACAGGTAGGGACGTCTCTCCGAGACGTCCGTATTCGTGAACCGGCGGGAAGCCTCAACAGACGGACGACTCGGAGAGTCGTCCCTACCTGCCCAATTACGGCACTTCGTAAACTTCGATGATCGCCTCGCCGGTGCCGTTGTTGAGGCCGGAAACTTGCACGGTGTAGCCGCCGGCGGGCAGACTGACGAGAATCGCCGCGTCCCTCGCACCGGGCACAAAGCCAAATCCTCCCAGCGTTCTGGCCAACGTATCTACAGCGCCCGAGAAGTTGTCATTTTCCGCCACCTTCACCGGCACCGTAGTCGCCGTAAAAATTTCGAGCTTGGGATCGACGAGTGTGCCGGGGACTCCGAGCGCACCGAGGCTGGGGCCGGCGGCGCGGATCAGCAGGTTCTTCGAGCCGGTGCCATCGATCGTGAAACCTGCGATCAAGATGTCGCCGCCGGTGCCCACGAAATTGCGGGCGGAAATACTGGTGAAGCGGGCGTCGTTCCCCGCGCCGGCATCATAAGCTTCCACGATCACGTTCCCGGCTGCAGGACCGGACACTTGCACGGTGCGGCCGCCCGCGATGGCCGTGACCAGCGCAGCATCCAGACTTGTCGGCGACGCCATGGGGAATGCGCCTAACCGGCCGATCGCGGCAGTGACGGCGGGGTCGCCGGCCCAGTTATTGTTTTGCGCGATCAGCACCGGCGGGGTCGCGGTCGAAAACACCGAGAGCCGCGGGTCCGCCATGGTGCCGAGCACACCCAAGGCACCGAGACTCGGGCCGGCGGCGCGCACGAGCACGTCTTTACCCGCGCCCGACATGTTGACGCCGACAATGAGAATTTGATTGGCCGTAAGCGTCGTACGGACGGAAAGGTTGCGCAGGACGGCGGTCAGCGGCGTGGCGACGACCACCGTCGCGGCATTGCTCGTGACGGTGCCGGAGGCGTTCGTGAGCACCACGTCATAGCTGGCGGTGTCAGCGGCGGTGAGGGCGGCGAAAGGGAGCGTCGCGTTAGTTGCACCGACAACGTTGACGCCGTTTTTTCGCCATTGGTAGGCGGGCGAACCACTGGCCACGACGGTCAGAGACGCCGCCGTGCCGGCCGGCTGCGCCACGCTGGCCGGTTGTGTGATCACGACCGGGGCCGTGCCGGTGACCGTGAGCGTCGCTGCATTGCTCGTCGCGGAGCCTTGTGAGTTCGTCGCGACCAACGTGTAAGTACCGGCATCGGCGAGCGCGGCGGACGCGAAGGTGAGCAGCTCGGTCGTCGCGCCGGGAACTGCGACGGAATTCTTGAACCACTGGAGCGTCGGCGTCGGAGAGCCGGTAACCACCGTGGTAAACGACGCCGGCGAACCGGCCGCCACGGTGCGCGAAATCGGCTGCGTGGTGATGGTGGGTGCGGCGTTGGTGGAACCGGAGACGGTGACCGTGTAACTCGCCCTATGCTGGTCGGAGGTGCCGTTGGCCCCGCGCCAGCCGATGATTGAAATCACGTAAGTCCCGGCCGTCGTGGGCGTGCCGCTCAGCTGAACGGTCGAGGTGTTGATGGGGCCGGAGACGGTGCCGGCGCCCGAGCTGCCGAGCGCCCGGAACGTCATCCCGGGCGGCACGCTCCCGGCGAAGGTGAACGATTGCGGCGCCGCAGGTGAGCCGGTGACCGTGAACACCAACGTGGTGGGCACCCCGGCCGTCACGCTGGCCGGGCTGGGTTGGGACGGACTGAGCGCCGTCGCCCCGGCCATACTGTGCATGGCGCCAAGCGCGCCCAAGGTTGAGACGGCCGCCTTCAACACGGAAGTCGCCGGCGATGAGAGGACCGTATCCGCAGCGGTCGCGACCACGCGCACCGCGGGCGTGCGCTGGAGCAAGGCGATGAGGAGCGTACCGGGAAGGTTCAACCAGTGCAGCCGACGGAGGGAGGTAGGGGAGAATTTCATGGGGAGGAATGAGGGTGAGAAAAGAAAGCGATGTTATCAGCCGCGCGGCCCGGAGGGAACGGGCTCAATTGCAACCGCAGCCACTGCCGCCCACGCCGCGACCGCCCGTGGCCGACTCGCGGGAGAAATAGGTGTGCTCGGCGAGGGCGACGGCGAGCGGGTCGCGGTCGGGCCGCATCGTGTAATCGGTGAGCGTAGCGCGTTCCCACGGCTGCACGCGGACGGCGGTGGAGCAGCCGGAAAACAACGCGGCGGCCGAGGCGACAAACAGGGCGAGGAGGAGACGGGAGCGCATTTTTTTGGAGTTGGGAAAGAGGAGAGCAGAGAAAGCGGATCGAGCGACTAATTCGCGGCGAGAAGCTTGTCGATTTGAGTGCAAAGGATCTTGTCCGTGGATTCGCCTTGGTAGCCCGCGTGGATAAAGCGCACTTTGCCATCGCGACCGATCAGATAGGTCGTGGGCATCGCGGGCACCGCCACGGCCCGCACCAGTGTTTGCGAGACGTCGTGCAAAGTGAGAAACGTCGGGGCCATTTTCTTCACGAAGTCGGCATAGGCGGCGGGTTTTTCATCGACGCTGATGCCGACCAGAACAACGCCGCGGGCCGCGTAGTCGGCGTTGATTTTCCCGAGCGCAGGAAACGCAGCTTTGCACGGCGCGCACCACGACGCCCAGAAATCGACGACCAAAATCTTGCCCTTGGTGTCGGGCACCTCGCCGATGAGTCCGACGGAGGCGAGCGACGGGAAAACTCCGCCGACTTTGATCTCGGCGCGGGCGCCGGCGGCAAGGGCGAGAGCGAGCGCGGCGAGGAGGGCACCACGAAAGACACGAAAGGCGGAGGAGGAAACCACAGGGCTGAAGCAGAAGGAATTCATCGGTTTAGGTCGGGGATTTTTTCGTGTTTTTCGTGTTTTCGTGGGCAACTGCGGAAGAGGTCATGAGGCGACGTAATTAAAGAAGCCGCGGGTTTGGGCGCGGGTTTTTTCGGTGAGAATCTGGCCGTGCGTCGCGGGCTGGGCTTGGATGAGTTCGAGGCCGGGCGTCACACCGAGGACGAAGGCGGCGGTCGCGAGCACGCCGGCCTGGAGACAGGTGGGCGCGATGACGGTCGCTTGCAGGCAGCCGTTGGCCACCGGACGGCCGGAGCGCGGGTCGACGATGTGGCCGTAACGCACGCCGTCGATGAGGACCCGGCGGAAATAGTCACCGGACGAGGCGACGCCCTGCCCTTGCGTGAGCGCGAGACTGCCCTTGGTCGCGCCGGGATTGGCCGGATCTTCCAGACCGATGTGCCACGCGGGGCGACCGGGCGGCACGCCGAACGCGCGGAGATCGTGGCCGAAATCGACCAACGCCGCCGGCAGCCCGTGGTCCCGCGCGATCTGGGCGACGATGTCCACGGCCCACTCTTTGCCAAAGCCGCCGAAGTCGAGCGCCATGCCCCGCTCGGGCAGGAAGACGTGGCCGGGAGTGCGTTGCACTTTTTTCCAGCCGACGAGCCGACGGGCTGCGACGAGTTCATCTTCGGTGGGCAGGCGTGGATTCACGGCCTTGTAATCCCAGAGCCGCAACAACGGCAACGCGGTGGGATCGAGCACGCCCTGCGTCATGAAATGCAGCCGGTCACAGAGCGCGAGCAGGCCTTCCATCTCGGCGTCGATGGCGACGGGCGCGAGGCCGGCGGCGGCGTTGATGCGGGAGAGCAGACTGTCGGGGCGGAACCGCGAATACTTCGCTTCAAACGCCGCGACCCAGCCGACCGCAGCGGTCTCGAACGCCTGCGCCTGAGCCGCGGAGGTGGCCGAGTATTGGACCGAGCAACGTGTGCCCAGCGCGGTCCAAGCCAACACGCGCAACGGCACATCGGTCGTCGCTTGGGCGGCGGGCGGCGGAGGGGCGCGGTGACTGGGAAGGACGAGCGGCACGGTAGAAATTCCGATTTATGAATTTCGCTTTATGATCGCCGGAAATTTACCAGGCGAAGCGGGCGCCAAGGGTAAGGACCGTGGCGCGGACATAGGCGCTGGCAGGGGTCACGCCATCGCGGCCGCGCATTTCGTAACGCTCCAGCAAGGCGTCGAATTGCAAAGCGGGAGTCGGATTCCAGATCAGCTTCAAGCCGGTGTTGTAACTACGAAACGCGGACACCCGAAAGTCGGACGAGTAATACGGACCGGCCGGCGAGGGATTGCGCACCGGGGTCACCGCGGTCCCATCGAGGCGGTAAATGTAGAAATCGGCGGCGGACTGGTCGTAGAAGCGAAAGCCCGGCCGCAGAATCACCTTTTCGCCCAAACGCTGAAACCAAGCGAGGTCGACGGTGTGGGCCTGGGTGCCGAAGGTGTCGTCGAAAAAGCGGTAGCTGCCGTCGATGGCCCCGTGGAGCGTGGGAAAGGCGCGGTTGAGCGCGGCGAGCGCGATGAATTTTTCGCGTTCGCGCGGGCGGTTCTCGCCAAACGTCTGCCGGAGAAAAATCCCGGGCAGGACCTCGATCCGCTTTTCTACGAGCTTGTAAGGGTCGCTCAGGTAACCGGAGTAGCGGCCGTAGCTGAGGTTAAACGTGACGGAGGTGCGCGGATCGAGGAGTTGGGTGACACCGACGATCACATCGTTGGTGCGCTTCTTTTCGCGGTCGGTTTGGAAGAACACTTTCACGTCGTCAGCGGTGCCGGCGACGCCGGTGAGGAGCGTGGTGTTTTTGCCGTTGAAATCAGTGAGCGCGTTGACCGACCAGCCGTTGGAAACGTAGTCGCTCTCGCGGGAGTTGCCAAAACCGAGGGCGAGGTTGACGCGGGAAAATTGGCGCGAGAGGTCGCCGGTCCAGGCCTTGCGCCGATCGCTGAGCCGGGAGAGGCGGACCTGATCGCTGCCGGCGGGCGCCGGTTCGCCGGTGGGCGTGGCGCCGGCGATCGCGTCGATCGTGCCGGTGAAGCGGGCGCGATAATCGATCCCAAACGTCTGCTCGATGAGCGCGGTCTGCGTCTCGACCACCACGCGTCCGCCGGACTCACGGTAGTCGGAGTATTTATAAGCGACGGAGCTTTCGGCCACAGCGCCTCGGGGTGCGAGCACCGCAAGGGTTGAGGCAATCAGCAGGGCGCGGGCAGAGCGGGATGAGGGCGGAGGGGTCATCGAACGATTGCTTCGGAAATGAGTTACAAAAAAGAGATCCGCAAGCCTGCGGGCGACGGCGATGAGCAGGTCGCAGGAATCTTACGGCAGTTCGTAGACTTCGACGATCGCATCACCGGTGCCATTGTTCGCACCCGAGACTTGGACGGTATAGCTGCCGGCAGGCAGGCTGAGAACCAGCGCGGCATCCTTCGCCCCGGGCACAAAGTCAAAGGCACCCAAGGTCCGGAAAAGCGGCGCGAGCGCGGCGGCGTAGGTGTCATTCTCCGCGATTTTCGCGGCCGGTGTGGACGTCGTGAACAATTCGAGCTTGGGATCAACGAGTGTGTTCGGCACGCCGAGGGCGCCCAAGCTGGGACCCGCGGCACGGAAGAGCAGATTTTTGGTGCCGGGGCCGTCGATGGTGAACCCGACAAACAGCAGATTTGCCCCGGTGCCGACGAGGTTGCGGGCAGAGAGGCTCGTGAAGCGGACGGCGTTGCCCGAGCCGTTGTCGTAGGCTTCCACGATGACGCCGCCAGCGGTCGGGCCGGAAACCTGCACGGTGCGACCACCGGCGATGGGGGTGACGAGAGCCGCGTCGAGGCTTGCGTCAGAGGGAAACGGAAAAGCCCCAAGGGCGGCGTTCGCCGCGCGGACGGCGGCGTTGCCGGACCAGTCGTTGTTCTGCGCGATCTGTACGGGAGGAGCGTCGGTCGTGAACACCGCAAGCCGGGGATCGGCCATTGTGCCGCCCACACCCAGAGCCCCGAGACCGGGCCCGGCGGCGCGGAGCAACACGTCTTTAGAGCCGCCCGCCAGGTTGAGCCCGACAAAGAGAATCTGCTCGGCGGCGAGGGTGGTGCGGACCGAGAGGTTGCGCAGGCGGGCGGTGAGCGGGGTGGTGGCAATCACCACGGCGGTGCCGCTGAACTCCGTGCCGGCGGCGTTGGTGAGCACGGCGTCGTAGCTGGCGGTGTCGGCGGCGGTGAGCGCGGAAAAGGCGAGGGTCGCGGCGGTTGCGTCGGGGAGATTCACGCCGTTCTTACGCCACTGAATCGTCGGTGCGCCGGTCGCGGCCACAGTCAGCACGGCAGGTGCGCCGAGGGCCGCCGTGATGCTGACCGGCTGCAACGTGACGACGGGGGCCGCTCCGGCCGGAGCGGAAGTGACCGTGACGTTCGCGGCGTTGCTGGTCGCGGTGCCGGCGGAATTGGTGGCAACCAACGTGTAGGCGCCGGCATCCGCGGGTTGAACATTGGTGAGGATAAGCGTGGCGGACGTCTGGCCACCGAGGTTTGAACCGTATCGCCGCCATTGATAGGTAGGCGCCGGCGAACCGGCGACCGCCGCGGTCAATGTGACCGAAGCGCCGGCCACTACGGTCACCGATGCCGGGTGGGTGGAGAACACGGGGAAAGTGGCCGGAGTGCCGGCGGCGACCACCGTGATGGTATACGGGAGCGACGGCGACGTGTAGCCGGCGTCGGAACCGGATATCCCGAGCTGAAACGTGCCGGCAGCGGCGGGGGTGCCCGTCAACACGAGCACCGGCGCGGCAAAGGTGCCGAGCGTCGCACGTCCGTTGATCGACAAACCCGGCGGGAGGGAACCGGTGACGTTCCAACTCGAAGGCTGGGTCTGCGTGCCGGAGAGGCTAAAAGCCGCGGTGGGAATGGCGATGCCGACGGTGGCGCGCAGGGGGCTCGGTTCGTTGGTCACGAGTTCGGTCGCACCCGCGCGCGAGTGGAGCGCGCCGAGACCCACGAGACCGGCGACGGCGGATTTCAGCACTGCACCCGCTGGGGCGGCGACGACCGCGGGCTCCGTCGAGACCAACAGCCGGAGAACCGGGGTGCGTTGGAGAAGCAACAGCAGCAGCGCGCCCGGCAGGTTGAGCAGCTGGAGGCGGCGGCGAAATGAGGTCGAAAAACGCATGACGAAGACTACCCGGAAAGTGACGGAAATCCAACCGAGCCGCGAGGCCGAGGAAGCGCGTGACGGTGACGATACTGTTACAGCGAACCAATCCGAGAACCGGCTCCGCCCAACCATGCCCACGCGGCGGGCGTGTTGGCGCCGGCTCTTTGGGACGGGGCCGCCCGAACGGCACAGGCGGGGCAAATTTTCTTGAGCCCCGGAAAGCGCGACGGTCGTGACGCCCCGGACGTCTGCGTGCGCCCGCTTCACTCTGGCCGATGCGCCTTCAGCCGAGCTTCGAGATCGGCGATAAAGCCCTCGCGGTCCCGCGGAGAAATCAGGCAAAAGTCGTGATCCAAAGTAATTTTGACCCGCCGCAACGACAGCGCCGGTGCAGCCCATAAGCTCCACGACGGTTTGACGGAGCGGATTTTCGCCAGTGGCACGTCTTCATCGAATATCCCGCATCTAATCCGAACGCCCACGTCCGACACGACGTAAACACACGGGAACGATAGCGCCGCGACGATCCCGCCGATCACGCCGCCGGTCAGCATCGCATGGATGCCTGCGCCCACCGAACTCGTGAGCAGAAATCCTCCGAACAGCACGACGCCCAGCGGCGCTCGATAAAGGAGCAGCATCAACCATGGATCCCGGGCCGAAGGATACTCGGTTTTCATCGTGGCCGGCGTTTGCCTCTAGGGTGATGGCGCTGCCGGGACAGGCTGGCCCTCTTGGAGGAGGCCGTTGGGGTTCACAATGATCGAGGCGTCCGCCGCGAGGCCTTCGATCACCTCGATGCGGGCGCCGGTATTGCGGCCGGTGCGCACGGGGACGAAGGCCACTTTGCCCTCGCGCACAATCGCGACGTGCTGGCGACCATCGCGCACGACGATCGCGTTCACGGGCACGCGCAGCAGGCGGGCGTTCGCGCCGGCGGGCGTGATGAGCGCGACGCCGTTGAGTCCGGCGGGAATCTGGCGCTCGGGATTGGGCAAGGTGAGTTCGACGCGCATCGTGCCGGAAGCGGCGTCGATCAGGCCGGCGGCGCGCGCGACTTTGGCGGGAAACTTTTTGCCCGGCAGTTCGGTGAATTCAACCACGGCGGCTTGGCCGGGACGCAGCGCGAGGGCGGTGGCGGGGGCGACGTCGAGCAGACCGCGGAGTTCGTTGACGCGCGCGAGGTGGAAGAGCCAACGACCGTTGGTCGTCGAATCGCCGGGGATGAAATCGCCGCGGTCGAACTGGCGGTTGACCACGAGGGCATCGAAAGGCGCGCGGATTTGCTGGAAGGCGACGAGTTCGGTGAGGCGCTTCGCTTCGGCCTGCGCGGCGAGCAAATCGGCGGCGGCGGTCTTGGCGTTGGCCTCGCCGATCTCGGCCTCAGCGTTGGAAAGGACCGCTTTTTCGCCGAGGGCGCGGGTGCGGCGGACGTTGGCCTCGGCGAGTTCCGCGCGGGCAGTGGCTTGGGCAACGGCGGCGGCGGCGCGCTCGGCCGCGCGCTGGATCTCGGGCGCGGCGATGACCGCGAGCACGTCACCGACCTGGACGATATCGCCGAGATCCACCCGGCGCTCGGCGAGCAGGCCGGTGGCGCGCGAATAAATATACGCCTGCTCGGCCGGCGCGGTGCGCACCGGCAGGCGGAGCGGTTCGGCGGGCGGAGCCACTTCGGGCTTCACAAATTGGAGGTTCCCCTGCGCCGAAGCGGCGACAGGCAGGAGCACGGCAAACAGGGCGGCGAGGCGGAGAGAATTCATGGCGCGGAAGGAGGGACAGGCGCGGGTGGGCGGCGCTTGAGGACGGAGAACATGAAAGGCACGACGAAGAGCGAGGCGAGCGTGCCGAAGAGCAGACCGCCGATCACGGCGCGGCCGAGCGGGGCGTTTT
>SXGQ01161583.1_pt1 | contig 12198 bp, 10 predicted proteins | sample 3178371 | NCBI WGS metagenome assembly SXGQ01 (sample SAMN11356859, study PRJNA531348) | freshwater metagenome | isolation source: freshwater sample F1-20 | place: China: Fuxian Lake, Yuxi | collected 2017-12-25 | reverse complement strand
GGTACCACCTTCTCCAAGAACTTGTTCCGTCGACAAACTGACTCCCAAAGCGGTGTCCGCTCCCCGATTCCTGCGGAAAGATTTAAGGCTTTTTGGGGGGCGTCAACCGTCGACTGATGCAGCGGCAAAAGCCCGGAGTGATGCACGTGGATTTTCGAGCGTGTAATGAATACACCAACGGACTTGCGGCCTGTTCCAGCATCACGTGCCCGGTTTTTCTGGTACTCGGTAAGCGTGATGTCATGACGCCGCCGCGTGCTGCCGAAGAAATCGTGAAAGCGATCACCGACAATCGCGTGGTCGAGATCGAGGGCGCCGGTCACGCGATCATGACGGAGAGACCCGATGAGCTCCTCGATGCGATTCGCAGTTTTTAATCCCGCGACGGGCGAGCGGATCGGCAGCGCGCTTGATGGTGGTGCGGATGAGGCACGTGCGGCTATCGATGCGGCTTGCGCTGCGTTCCCTGCTTGGGCTGCAAGCGGCGCTTACGAGCGCGCCGCCAAGCTCTATCGGGCCTACGAGCTCGTGCTGTCGAAGCGCGACGAGCTTGCGCGACTCATGACCGCCGAGCAGGGCAAGCCACTCAAGATGGCCCATTCCGAGGTGAAATACGCTGCCGATTTTTTGCTCTGGTTTGCGGAGGAAGCCAAACGGGTTTACGGCGAGACCATTCCCTCGGCTAGGGCTGACCAGCGATTTTTGGTTCGACGCGAGCCGGTGGGGGTGGTCGGTGCCATCACACCCTGGAACTACCCGGTGTCGATGATCACCCGCAAGGTAGCACCGGCACTCGCAGCAGGCTGCACCATCGTACTTAAGCCGGCCGAGACCACACCGCTATGCGCCCTCGCGGTCTTTGAAATTTTCGCAGAGGCCGGAGTGCCCAACGGTGTCGCCAACGTCGTGACGTCCTCGAATCCGGTACCAATCGGCGAAGTGTTTTGCACTGATCCACGGATACGAAATATCAGCTTCACCGGATCGACCGAGGTCGGACGCAAGCTGTACCAACGAGCTGCGGCGCAGTTCAAGCGCGTCTCGTTGGAACTCGGCGGACACGCACCCTTCATCGTCTTCGATGATGCAGACCCCGTGCATGCCGCCAAGGGTGCAGCGGCGGTCAAGTTTCTCAACACGGGACAGGCCTGCATCAGTCCCAATCGTATTTTCGTGCAGCGGAGCATTGCCGGACCGTTTCTCGAAACGCTGCAAAAGCGCGTGACGGCGCAGCGCGTCGGCAACGGCATGGACGAGACGAGTACGGTCGGTCCTTTGTTCAGTCAGCGAGCGCTCGACAAAGTTGATCTGCAGGTTCAGGACGCCATTGCGCGCGGTGCAAAGTTGCTCGCAGGTGGTAATCGGCTCGTGGACGGCGATCTCGCCCGCGGTTTCTTTTACGCACCCACGCTACTCAGCGAAGTCACCACGGACATGCGTATCTATCGCGAGGAAACTTTCGGACCGGTGGCGCCCGTCATCGTCTTCGATACCGAACAGGAAGTGCTCGCCATGGCGAACGACACGGGCTACGGACTTGCCTCGTACGTCTATACGCAAAATCTGAGCCGGGCGATGCGGATGTTCGAGGGTTTGCAGTTCGGCATCGTTGGCATCAACGACATCAACCCGACGAGTGCGGCGGCACCGTTCGGCGGGATCAAAGATAGCGGCCTCGGGCGCGAAGGCGCGCGGCAGGGCATCGAGGAGTATCTCGAGACCAAGCTTGGCGGCTTCAGTATTTGAGGGGTGCATGAGTACGACACTCCCACCCAAAGTCGCTGGCGGCATCCTCAACATCTCGAGCCATCGCAATTTGCGCTCGCCATTCTTCCGGTTCTACGACACGCCGACGGCGCGTTATGGGGTCTACAACCAGCGTCTTTATCCGCTCGACGTCGGCGGCAACACGCTCGATGAATACTGGCTGCTGCGTCGCAACGCATTGCTTTACGACGTACCGGAGCGTCCGCTCGAGATCAGTGGCCCCGATGCGGTGAAGCTGCTCGATCGTGTTTTGGTACGACGCACGGGCAACCTTGCCGTCAATCGCGCAGCCTACGGACTCGCCTGCGGCCCCGACGGCGGTCTTTTGACGGACGGCGTGTTGATGCATCTCGCCGAGGATCGCTATTGGTATGTCATAGCTGATGGCGAGTTTCTGCCTTGGCTCGAGGCGTTTGCAGTAGGACTCGACGTGCGCGTTGGCGACCCGGGTGTTTGGGTGCTGCAGATCCAGGGTCCGCGCTCGCTCGAGGTGCTGCAGGCCGTGGCCGACCCGGCGCCGGGTTCGGACTGGAAATACTTTGGTGTCGCGACGAGCAACATCGCGGGACAGCCGGTGGTGCTCTCGCGCACCGGCTGGACCGGAGAACTCGGCTTCGAGATCTACACGCCCATCGATGGGCGGCACAACGACGCGCTATGGCAGTGTCTGCTGGATCGAGGCGCCCGCTTCGGCATGCGGACAGCGTCGCTCGCCTCGATGACGGCGCGGCGCATCGAGGCCGGTATTCTCGACTACGGCACCGACATCGATCGCAGTCTCAACCCGTGGCAGGCGGGACTCGGTCGTTTCGTCGACATGGATCGCGACGATTTCATGGGTCGAGCGGCGCTGCTCGATTGCGATCGTGCGCTGCGTCTGAGCGGAGTGCGTTGCGATGATGGGGTGCCGCGACGCGGCTCTGCGGTTTTTGCGGCCAACGGTGCGCGCGGCTACATCACCTCGTCGGCGCGATCCCCGCAGCTCGACTGCGGCATCGGTTACGTACGCTTCGAGGGCGCCGCGCCCGCGGCCGGCACCGCGCTCGAGATCGAGACGGACCTCGGCCTGCGCCGCGCTGCGCTGACCGTGCCGCCATTCTTCGATCCCGAAAAGCGTCTTGCGCGGGGTTTGACGCTCGAGGCTACGTGAGCGCTGCGCTCGCTAGGGAGCCGACTTGGAAGATGCCGATCGGGAGATCCACTCATCGACGGCACCGTCGAGGACCTCGAGCGGCATGCCACCGTTCATGAGCAGCACTTCATGAAAGGCCTTGATGTCGAAGCGCGGCCCCAGCGCGCGTTCGGCGCGTTCACGCATGCGCAGGATGGCGAGTTGACCGACCTTGTAACTCGTGGCCTGACCCGGCCAAACGACATAGCGTTCCACTTCACGGGTCACTTCGGCCTCGGTCACGCCTGTTTTGGCCACCATGTACTCGATGGCTTGCTCGCGTGACCAGCGCTTGGCATGCAGACCCGTGTCGACGACGAGCCGTGCAGCGCGGAACATCTCGGCCTGCAAGCGTCCGAGATCGCCGAGCGGATCCGAGTCGTAGATGCCCATATCCGTTTTCGCGAGACGCTCTGCATACAGCGCCCAACCTTCGGCATAAGCGCCGAAGGGGAAAACCTTGCGCAGCAGTGGCACGCCCTCGATCAATTGCGCGGCCGACAATTGAAAGTGATGGCCGGGTGAGCCCTCGTGAACCATCAGCGTAGGCAGGGTGAACTTGGGGTTGTCGGCATTATTCTTTTGATTGATGTAGAAGCGGCCGGGCCGGGAGCCGTCGAGTGCGGGCGCGTTGTAGTAACCGCCGGGCGACGAATCCTGCGAGTAAACGGGAACGCGAACGATCTCGAGGGGCTGCGGCGGGATGGTGGCGAAAAACTTGGGGGCGACAGCCATCACGCGCGCGTCCACTGCCTTGAGATAGGCGAGCATCGCGGCACGACCGGGTTCGTCGTTCGGAAACACCTGATCTTCACGCGTATTGAGCGTCTGAATTCGTGCCGCCAGCGTCTCGCCGGTGATGCCTTGCGCATCGAGTATCGCGAGCATTTCCTTCTCGATTCGACTCACTTCGGACAGACCGAGCGCGTGGACTTGATCGGCATCGAGGTCGGTGGTCGTGCTCGACTTGAGCGCAGCGGCGTAAATTGCCTCGCCCTGCGGCAGGCGCCAGATGCCTGCATCATGGTTGGCGGTGCGCTGCATGTCCTCGAAAAGCGCGATCATCGCCTGATATCCCGGGATCACCTCGCGCTGAACAAGCTCCCTGGCCTTGGTAACGATCTCTGCACGCTCTGCCTCGTCGAGACCGTCGACCTTCGCAAGTTTCTCGGGGAGCGTCGTGACGAGAGCGTTCTTCTCGGCGCCGCCCTCGATGAACGAGCGCATGCCGAGCAGCGTCTGGGAAATCACGAAATCCGGAGGCACGACACCCTTCGCACGATCGTCCTCGACTCGGACTTTGGCTTCCCGCAGCACGCGTCCGAACTCGGTCAGTCGCGAGAGATATCTTCGGGCACTGCGCGGACTTTTGATGACGTGGCCGTCGGTCAGGAATTGCGGGGTGTCGACTGTCACGCCGGAAATCTGGTTGACGCGGTATCCCGAGTGCTCGAACTCGCCTTGTCGGATGAGATCATCGAGAAACCAGGCCGTGATCTTCCAGGTGAGCAGTTCCTGACCCTGCAGGCCCTCGGGTCCGTAATCGTCGAGGCCGGCGCGTGCATCACGCAGTCGGGCGAGCATCTTCTTCTCGTGTTCGATCGTTTGATCGTCGAGTTTGCCGCTGTGAAAGTCGAGTAACGTGTCGTCGATGATGCCGACCTGTGTCAGGGCCTGCGGCGAACCCAAAGCCAGCTGGATCGTGATTTTATTGACGTAGTTGTTGATTCCTACCGGAGTGAACCAAAACCACATCGAGGCTGCGGCAAGACCCACCACCACAAAACCGAAAAACCAGCGCAGGACTCTCCGCAATACATTCATGTCGTTCCCCGTTTCATCACCCGTTGACGTTGCGATGGATTATCCACCAGCGCGAGTCCAAAATGTTCCGACGAAGCGCTTTGGAGGATCAATGAAAATCCAGTACACGCTGATGGCGTTGCTTCTGAGTTGCGCAAGCCCGATCGCGATCGCAGCGCCCATGGTCGCTGCGCCTGCCGGCAACTTCGAGGGCAGCGAGACGACGCCGGGTGTGCTGGCGTTCAAGGGCATCCGCTATGCGTCCTCTCCCGCAGGGTTGCAGCGCTGGCAGCCACCGCGCCCTCCCAACAAAGTTGCCGGCACGCTCGCGGCCAAGAGCTACGGTCCGTCTTGTCTTCAGCCGAGGGCGCCGTCGGCGCCGCCGCTCGCCACGAGCGAAGACTGTCTTTATCTCAACGTCTGGACCCCGAGCGCGAAATCCCGCACCCCGCTGCCCGTGATGGTCTGGTTGCATGGCGGCGGGTTTCTGACGGGCGATGGCCGCATTCCCGGCGAGATTCTGGCCGCGCAGGGCGTGGTGGTCGTATCGATGAATTATCGCCTCGGTCCGCTCGGCTTCATGGCGCACGAGGCCCTGTCACGCAACGTCGCCAATTTCGGACTGCTCGACATGGTTGCCGCACTCGATTGGGTGGCCGCCAACATCCGCTCGTTCGGCGGCGATCCCGGAAACGTCACAATTTTCGGTGTGTCCGCCGGCGGACAGGCCGTCAATTTGTTGATGGTGAGTCCGCTCGCGACCGGCAAGTTTCATCGTGCGATTGCGCAGTCGGGCTATGCCACCTGGGCGCTACCGCGCTCGGCACGTGCCCCCATGCCTGCACCGCGTGCTGCAGGCATGGGGATAGCCGAAAGCGCAGAGACGTTAAGTGGCGAGGTGATTGCGCGCGTCGATCCGCGTCCGCAGTCGGCCGCCAGCCTCGTAGCGCTCGAAGGTCAGGCACTCGTCAATGCCGTTCGCGGCTTTCAGTTGCCGATCGTCGACGGCAGCAGCCTCCCCGAGGAGCCGGCAGCGCTGTTCCTTCGCGGACGACAGGCGGCGGTGCCCTTCATGACGGGTGGCAACAGTTTCGAGGGCGCGGTGATGTCGCAGGCCGCGATCAGCGCCGACGCCTTCGAGGGTATGCTCGGTGGCGACTTCGAACCGTTGCAAAAGCTTTACGCAGAGGACTTCGCGATCAGTCGCGATCGTGGTGTCATGCGCATGTTCGGCGACATGCGCTACTTGCTCTCGGCGCGCGTACTCGCCAGATCGATGGCCAAAGTAAATCAGCCCTCGTGGCTTTACTACGTCGATCTTGCGGCGGAGCAGCTTCCGCCAGGATCGCCGGGCACGCCACATGCCTACGACCAGGCGCTGCTTTTCGACACCGACCCGAAAGCGAGTGCGCTCGCGCGCCAAACCGGTGAACGCCTGCGACGCTACTGGATTGGTTTCGCGAAAGATGGCCGACCCAACGCCGAGGGGCTCGCCTCATGGGTCGAGTGCTGCAACGCGACGGATCGCTGGATGGTCTTTGCCACTCGTGATCAGGTACGCGATGGCATCATCAAAGAAAAACTCGACCTGCTGACCGCTCGTTATGAAAGGCGTTGGCCCACTAATGAGCCGAGCGTCGTCGTTGCTCCCTCGCCGGATCGACAGATACGCGAGATCGCAGAGCGTTGGGTGGGCGACTTCGACAACCACTTGCAGGTTCGCAGTAATCGCGAACGTGGCGGTGCGCGGGGACCCGAGCTGTCGCTCGAGCGTCGTGAAATGAAGGTGGTACGCCTCGATGCACCACAGCTCGGAAAGAACGTTCTTTTTTTCGAAGAGTACCGCGCAGCGAGTCCGGGCAAGGCCCATCGGCAGCGAGTGGTTTCACTCGAGTGGGATGACAAACGCGCACAGGTCCGCGCACGTCAGTTTTTCTTCAGAGGCGCGCGCTACGACCGTGATCCCCTCGACCCGGCGCGGGTTGCGAAGATGAGTCGCGACGATTTCAACCTCTCACGGCCTTTCTGCGATCTTTGGTTCACGTGGGAGGGCGAGCACGACCGGTACCGCGGCGCGATGCAGCCTCGCACCTGCGTTTCGGAACACGAGACCGACGGCATGGTCACCGCCGAGTTCGAGATGCTGCTCCATGGCTCCGAGCTTTGGTACCGCGACCGCAGCATCAAGGTGGATGGCACCATCCGTGGCGAAATCGACGGCTTCAGCTGGCTGCTGTTCACCCGCCGCGGCGCGCCGCACATCGCGAAACAAGCGGGAGTTTGGCGCGGGACGTTTCGTCGGGTCGAGTCTGACGGGCGTCTTGTCGAGGAGTTTCCGGCCGAGATCATCATGCGAGTCGTGCCCGGAGACGGCCAATTGCGATATCACCAAACCAACGTCTACAGGCCGGCCAGCAAGCCGGTCGAAACGCTCGAAAACTACGGCGAGATTCGCGACGGCAAGATCCATTTCGGCAACGCCCGACTCGATGCTTGGAAGATGGATGTCCCGGGCGATACCACCGGGCGCAGCGCGGTACTGCTGATGGAATACAAGGACGGTTCCGACATGTACATGCACCAGATCGTGTCGCTGAGTGACGATGGACGCTACCGTTCGCGCACCGCCCAATATTTGGTCAAAGGAAAGATCGTGCGACGCACGCTCATCGACGAAGAAAAAGTGACCGACGATTGGCGCGCGTACGACGCGTCGATCGGTCGCGTGGCATCGACGGGTTTGCCGCCCTCGCCCTAGCAACTCTCTGTGAAGGCTAAGTGCTCGAAAGGTGCCCGAGCACCCGACGTGCAATCAGTTCGCTGACGCGGACGTTGGATTCTTCAGTGACGCCTGCGATGTGTGGCGTCAGCAACAGGTTGGGAGTTTCGGCGAAGCGCGCGCCGCGCACGGCGTCGAGGGGTTCGGTGTAGAATACGTCGAGCGCGGCACCGCCGAGATGTCCGCTACGTAGTGAATCGATGACGGCCTCTTCATCGAGTACGCCACCGCGAGCCGCATTGATGACGACGCCGCCGCGACGCATCATCGCCAACTGCTCGCGACCAATCATGTTTTTGGTTGAGGGCAGCAGCGGCACGTGCAGACTGACGACGTCGGACGCCGATAGCAATTCTTTGAGAGAGCAGGGCTTTGCCAGCTGCCAGGCGGGATGATCCGCCGCCAGCAGCGGATCGAAAGCCGCGACCTGCATGCCAAGCGCACGGGCGCGCGTGGCGGTTTCGCGGGCAATGTTGCCGAGTCCGATCAGACCGAGTGTTTTGCCCGAGATCTCGCGACCAATCGTCGTCATGCGCGGCCACTTGCCGGCGACGACTTCGGGTGTCGCCGTCCAGGCGCGACGCAACAAGACGAGCGCCGCGGTGATGACGTATTCGGCGACCGATAAATCATTGGCGCCGGTTGCAGGGTGAACCGCAATGCCCCGCGCTTGGCAAGCCTCGACATCGATATTGTCGAGCCCGACGCCGAGTCGACCCACGACTTCGAGTTTGGATGCTGCCTCGAGCAGGGCGCCGCGCACTTGGGTACGGTTACGCACGATCAAAGCACGGGCATCGCCGATTTGTGCAAGCAGATCGTCGGGACGATCGACGAGTTGGGGATCGTAAAGCACGTCGCGACCCGCAAGTATTTCGCGGATGGCGGCTTCGTCCATGAACTCGGTGATGACGATCTCGGGCATGTTCTTGAGTTCCAGGGTTCAGTTCCGGGCGTAGTTGCAGAGCGCAGTGATTTCGGCATGCAGCGCGGCAGGGATACGAACACCCTGCTCGTGTGCGGCCGCGCGCGCGGCAAAACGCCGCACGCCGGGCAGACGAACCTCGGGCTCTGCGGCAACGGCATCGAGCAACACAGACATGCGCCCTGCGAAGCCTTGGCCCGAAACCGGACCCGGGTCGATGGCAATGAAAAGATGTCCCATGTCCGGGGCTGCGCCCTCGGCGTCAAAGAAAGACGACGCCTCCCAGCCGAATGCGCCGGCGGTGAGCGCCGCACCCAAGATTTCGACCATCAAGGCGAGCGCACCACCTTTGGGGCCGCCAATCGGCGACAAGGTGCCGGCGAGCGCTGCGCTCGGGTCCGTGGTTGGCTGGCCGGTGGCGTCGACCGCCCAGCCTTCGGGAATCGATTTGCCCGCTTTTTGTGCGGCGACGATTTTGCCGCGCGCCGCCACCGAGAGGGCGAGATCGATGACGAGCGGATCGCGTGCATCGGGCAGCGGTGCTGCGAAGGCAAGTGGATTGGTGCCGAGCATGGCGCGTCGTCCACCATGAAACGCCATCGCTTTCGGCGTGTTGCCGAAGACGAGGGCGATCAGGCCCTGCAGCGCGAGTTTCTCAGCGTGGGCGCCCACTTGACCGAAATGATGCGAGTGGTGGATCGCCGCGAGCGCGATACCTTGCGACTTGGCGAGTGGAACCAACTCCGCAAGTGCGAGATCGATCGCCGGATAGGCGAAGCCGAGTCCGGCATCGATGCAGAGGACAGCCGGTGCAGGTCGCGTCAGTTTGGGGACCGCCTCGCCGCGCACTTTGCCCGAGCGTGCCTGCAAGGCGTAGGAGGGCACGCGACTCAAGCCGTGTGCAGCCTGTCCGTCCGCTTCGGCAGCGGCGAGTGCAGTCGCCGTCGCGCGCGCCGCGTTTGTCGAGGCGCCGTTGGCGCGCAGCGCCGCACTCGCGAGAGACTCGGCTTCCGCCAGAGTCAGGCGGATCGTTCCTTCCACGAAAGTGACTCAGGCGCTGCGATAGAGCTTGGTCATCACGAACTCGACGTGACCGAGCGCCTCTGCCGCCGTGAGGCGACCGTTGGCGGTGTGCGCGATGCAGTCGATCAGTGAATCGCCGGCTTGATCGATGGTCATCTCGCGACGCACCACACCTGACACGTCGACATCGATGTGCTCCGGCATCAGGCGCACGGTACGCGGATTACCGGTGACTTTGATGACCGGCATGATCGGATTGCCGATCACGTTGCCCTGACCCGTCGGGAAGATGTGGATCACGTACCCGGCCGCTGCCTGCAGCGTGCAGCACTCGGCCGCCGCCGAAGACGTGTCCATGAAATAAAGTCCCGGTCCGCGCGCCGGTGCCTCGGCGGGCTCGAGCACGTCGATGAACTTGACCTTCTTGCCGATCTTCTCGAGGTTGCCGAGCGCTTTTTCTTCGATGGTCGTCAGACCGCCGGCGATATTGCCCTTGGTGGGTTGGCTCTCGGAGAGGTCGGATGTCTTGTGGGCCTCGATGACGTCATCTTGATAGGCCTGCCAGGTCTTCATGAACTTGTCGCGAATCTCCGGCGAGACGGCGCGTGCCGCCGCGAGATGCTCGGCGCCCGTGAGTTCGGAGGTTTCGCCGAAGCAGCCGTAGAGACCGGCGGGCACCAGTTTGTCGTACATGTTGCCGACGGTGGGGCATGAGGCAAGACCCGTCGTGGTGTCGCTCTCGCCGCATTTGGCGGCCATCCACAACTCGGCGATGTCGCACTCGACGCGCACTTGACCCGAAGTCAGGTGCACGAATTCTTTGGCCTTGCGCGATGCCGCAGCAACCGTTGCGATATCGCCATTTCCTTCGATCCAGAAGCCGGCCACGGGCTTGCCGGTCTTGGCAATGCCGTCGACGATGCGCTGCGTCCAGCCGGGCTCGATACCGATGACGATGCAGGCGGCGACATTCGGGTTCGCACCGGTACCGATCATGGTGCGGAAATGCAGGTCGAGGTCGGCACCGAACTGCAAGCGCCCGTAGGCGTGAGGCAGGGCGATGGTCCCCTTGATGTTGTTGGCAACGGCTTCGCAGGCCGCGTTCGAGATGTCGTCGACCGGCAGGATGGCGACGTAGTTGCGCACGCCGACGCGGCCGTTTTCGCGGCGATAGCCCCAGATTTTGCGATTATTTTGAGTCATCGTCGGTTCCTACCAGCGCTTGGTCTTGAGATTGTGGACATGCACGTGCTCGCCGCGCGCGACCGGCGCGACGATCTTGCCGATGTCCTGCCCGTATTTGGTGACGGTGTCGCCGACCTTGAGGTCGGCGAGGGCGACCTTGTGACCGATCGGCACGTCGTGACGCACCGTGAGTCGGAAATCGGAATTATCTTCGGTGATGACACAAAGCATGTCGGTGCCAGCCTTGAGATTCTCGACCACCACGACGCCGACGTTGTCCTTGCGATCGTGCACGAGCAATTGTGGAACGCTCACTCCTCGGACTCCTTGGGGTTCGCTTGCGGACTGCAAGTCTTATATAAGATACTAAACACATGACACCTATGGCTGCAAGCGGCGCGCTACCATCGGCTTTGGCCAGCAATTCTCCACCAAAAATGGACAGCGCCCCACAGTATCGCCCGCTCTACAGCCAAGTCTACGAGGTGCTCATCAAGCGCATCGCCAACGGTGAATGGAAAGCCGGGCAATCGCTGCCCAGCGAGCAAGCACTGGCCGCGCAACTCGGCGTCAGCCAAGGCACGGTTCGCAAAGCACTCGATGCGCTCGCGCTCGACAAGGTCATCGATCGTCGTCAGGGCAAAGGCACGTTCGTCGCGGAACTCACGCAGGAGCGTTCGCTGTTCCGTTTCTTCCGGTTGACCCGAGCCGATGAACAACGTGCCGTACCCACGAGTGGCGATGAGTCGATACGTCGCCGCAAAATCCGCTTACCCGAGGCGCGTGCGCTGGCGCTGCCGGAAACCGCCGAAGTGTTCGAGATCGTGCGCACGCGTTTCGTCGACGAGCAGCCGATTGCCGTCGAGCGCATCGTGTTGCCAGAATCCGTTTTTCCGCGACTCGACGCACACTCGCCCTTGCCGAATGCGCTTTATGCGCTCTACCAGCGCGAGTACGGCATCAACATCGTCTCGACCCACGAAAAATTGCGTGCCGACCTTGCGCGTCGTGACGATGAACGGCGGCTCGGTGTGCCGCTGGGCACGCCCTTGTTGCAAGTCGAGCGGGTGGCCTACTCCGTCGACGGCAAGCGTGTCGAGTGGCGCCTCAGCCGTTGCGACACGAGCCATCTCGTCTACGACATCACTCTGACATGAAGCGCGTTCTGTGCGTGGGTCATGCCGTGCAGGACTTCATTTTCCGCACGCCGCAGTTGCCGCATGGCGCCGAGAAGCATCGTGCCAGCGGTTACTGCGAAGCAGGCGGCGGGCCCGCAGCCACGGCGGCGGTCACCGTCGTGCGCTTGGGTGGCGCGGCACGGTTGGTATCGCGCCTGGGTGAAGATGCGGTGGCGACGACGATCCGCGCCGAGCTCGAGCGCTATGGCGTCGATTGCCATCATCTGCGTTGCTTCGCGGGGCATCAGTCTTCGGTGTCGGCGGTGTTCGTGGATGATGCCGGCGAGCGCCTGATCGTCAACCACACCGATGCTTCGTTGCCGGTCGATCCGTCGTGGCTCGACGAGGTGTCGCTCGATGATGTTGC
>SXGQ01017085.1_pt1 | contig 12198 bp, 6 predicted proteins | sample 3178371 | NCBI WGS metagenome assembly SXGQ01 (sample SAMN11356859, study PRJNA531348) | freshwater metagenome | isolation source: freshwater sample F1-20 | place: China: Fuxian Lake, Yuxi | collected 2017-12-25 | reverse complement strand
GCCTTCGTGAAGGGTGACGAGGGCTTCGGTTTCGCCGAGGGCTTTGAATTGGGCGGGGAGGAGGGGTTTGGTTTCGCTGTTGAGCATGAGTTCGCCGGAAGCGAAGAGTGCTTCCTCGTGGCCTTGGAGCGGGCGGTCGAGGGTGGCGTGATAGGTTTTGAGGCAGCCGGATTTCGGGTGGATGATGCGGTGGAGGAGTTTTCCGTCATCGGTCATGAGGAGGAGCCCGGTGGTGTCCTTGTCGAGGCGGCCGATGGGGCTGAGGACGGGATTTCTAGCAGAGAAGCGCGGGGGGAGTAGGTCGTAGATGATGGCGCCGGGGTCGTCTAGGCTGCAGGTGTGGCCATCGGGTTTGTTGAGCATGAGGGTGAGCGGGGCGGGCGGGTCGAGGGGTTCGCCGCGGAAGAGGATGTGTTCGTGCGGGGTGGGGTCGGCATCGGTTAGAGGGACGCCGAGGTGGTTGGTGACGGCGCCGGCGCGGATCCAGCGTTGGACCTCCTTGCGGGATCCGTAGCCGAGGTTGGCGAGGCGTTTGACGAGTTTCATCTGGAGGAGTGTGGGGATTGGGCGCGGAGGAGCTTGTAGGTGCCATCGTTGGCGAGGTTGCGCCATGACAATCCGGAGGTTTCGAGGACGGCTTCGTAGGGGAGTTGGCGGTTGGCGACGAGCCAGAGTTGGCCGCCGGGTTTGAGGGAGGCGGCGGCGGTTTTGAGGAAGGCGCGGCCGAGGTCGATGTCGGTGGCCTGGCCGGTGTGGAACGGGGGGTTCATGACGATGGCGTCGTAGCGGTCTGTTAGGCCGCGTGTGACGTCGTGCCAGTGGAAGCGGCAATCGGTGGAGGAGTGGGCGAGGTTGAGCTTGGCGCATTCGAGTGCGCGGGCGTCCGCCTCAAAGAGGTCGATGCGGCGGATGCCGGGGCAGCGGCGGGTGAGGGCATCGCTGAGGAATCCCCAGCCAGCGCCGAGGTCGGCGACGAGGCCGTGGAGGGATGCGGGGAGGTGATCGGCGAGGAGTTGTGAGCCGGGATCGATCCTGCCGGTGGAGAAGATTCCGGCTTCTACGATGAATGCCGTATTTGGGACGGGTTTGCGTTCGCCGCCTGATTTCCAGTCTGCGGGGAGGGATGCGGGGGCGTCGTGGTTTTTCACCGCGATGAAGGCGCGGCATTTGTGTTTCTGGATGGAGGTGACGCCGCCGACGGCTTTGGAGAGGTCTTTTTCGAAGCGTGCGGCTCCGGCGGTGTTGGACATGGAGGCGATGAGGGAGCCGCCGGGTTCGAGCATTTCCCATGCGTTGGCGAAGCCTGCGAGGACTTCATCGCGGGATTTGCCGGGGAGTTGGAGGATGGCGGGCCATGTGCCGGAGGGGGCATCGGTGCGGTGGAAGCCGGAGGTTTCCCATGCGTGGGCGAGGGGTTTGTGGGGTTGCCAGCCTAACAGGTTTGGCCAATCGCGGAGGGTGTCGTGGGGTTCGGCGCCGAGGAAGAGGGTGCGGGGAGGGGTGGGGAGGTTGAGTTCGCCGGTGAAGGCGAGCATGAGGGTTTCGAGGGCGGGGTTTGGCATTTCGGGAATGATGGTGTGTTAGATGAATGCCTTGCGGACTTCCTCGGCGATGATGCGGAGGCCATCGCGGACGACGGCTTCGTCCATGGCGTAGGAGACGCGGATGCATTCGTATTGGTGGGGCCAGTGTGGGTCATCGTGGCCGAAGAAGAAGTGGTGGCCGGGGATGACGAGTACGCCGCGGGCTTTGAGGCGTTCGTAGAGTTCCGCGGAGGTGATGGGGAGGCCGGGGAACCAGAGCCAGAGGAAGAGCGCGCCTTCGCTGCGGTGGAGGAACCATTCGAAGTCGTCGCCGAAGGCTTCGGCGGCGGCTTGGCGGGCGAGGCCGCATTTTTCCTGATAGAAGGGGCGGACGACGTCGCGGCTGAGGCTGAGGAGTTCGCCGCTCTCGATGAGTGGGAGGACGATTTGCTGGCCGATGCTTGGGTTGGAGAGTCCGGCGATGGCACTCATGGAGCCGAGGGCGCGGATGATTTCCGGAGGGCCGATGACGATGCCGGTGCGGGTGCCGGGGAGGCCGATTTTGGAGAGGCTGAGGGTGAGGACGACGTGGGGTTCCCAGAAGGGTGTGGCATCGGTGAAGAGGATGCCGGGGAAGGGGAGGCCGTAGGCGTTGTCGATGATGAGCGGGATGCCGTGTTGTTTGGCGAGATCTGATAGATGGGTGATCTCGTCGTCGGTGAGGACGTTGCCGGTGGGGTTGGTGGGGCGTGAGGCGCAGATCGCGGCGATGTCCGGGGTGACCTGGAGGGCATCGAAATCGACGCGGTATTTGAAGTCGTGCGGGCCGCCTTTTTCTATCAGAGGAGGGACGGCGCGGAAGGCATCGCCGAGGACGCCCTGGTTGGCGTAGCCGATGTATTCGGGGACGAGGGGGAGGAGGATGCGTTTGCGGGAGCCGTCCGGCATTTCACCGGCGAGGAGGTTGAAGAGGAAGAAGAAGGCGGTTTGGCCACCGCTGGTGACGGCGACGTTTTCGGGGCCGATGTTCCAGCCGAAGGTATCGCGGAAGAGGTTGGCGATGGCTTCGATGAAGCGGGGGTTGCCCTTTGGGGGATCGTAGGAGGTGAGTGCGCGATCGAGGCCGCCGGGTTCTTCCATGAGTTCTTCGAGGCGTCTGCGCCAGAGGGCGTTGACTTCGGGGATTCGCGCGGGTTGGCCGCCGCCTAACATTTTGATGTCCGGGCCGCCGCTGGCGAGGGCGTGGCCGAGGTCGTCCATCAGGGCCTCGATGCCGCTGCCTCGACCCAACTCCTGTCCAAACCGTGAAAATTCCAAACTCATGACGCCGCATCGTCACCCGCGACCCCCGCCTGCGGCAACCCCGAAGAAGGGGTGGGGAGAAGTGGCGGGTTGTTGCGGATTTTCGGCTGGCATTCGAAGGCCGCCGGGTTTCCCATCCGCGGCATGAGATTTGTTTCAGTCGTTGCCTTTTCGATCCTGACACTCGCCGCGTGCGATTCGCCGAAGGAAACTTCGAAGGAGAGTCCGAAGACGGAGGTGCCGGTGGTTGATCCGGCGGTTGAGGTAAAGGCCTGGCTGGCGAAGGCGGCTGGGGAGCGTGGGGCGGCGCCTGAGGTGGGGCTGAGCAAGGAGTTGGCCGAGACGGCGTTGAAGGCATTGGCGGATGAGGCGCTTGCGGCGCTGAAGGTTGAGCGGGCGGCGGAGATCGAGGCGAAATCGATCACGCTGGATGGGAAGACGATGCGCTGGCTGGAGAAGGCGTTCGGCGAGGCTGCAGAAGGAAAGCGGAGTTTGTGGATCTCGATGCATGGTGGTGGCGGTGCGCCGCCGCAGGTGAACGACCAGCAATTGCAGAACCAGATCCGGCTCTATCAGCCGGAGGAGGGAATTTATGTGGCACCACGCGCGCCGACGGACACGTGGAATCTTTGGCATGAGGGGCACATTGATCCGCTTTTCGTGCGATTGATCGAGGGGATGGTGGCGACGCGCGGGGTGGATCCGGATCGGGTCTATCTGATGGGTTATTCGGCGGGTGGTGATGGGGTGTGGCAGCTTGCGCCGCGGATGGCGGACCGGTTTGCGGCGGCATCGATGATGGCGGGTCACCCGAACGAGGCGAAGTTGTTAGGGGTGCGGAATCTCCCGTTCGCCATTTTCATGGGTGGGGATGATGCGGCTTATGACCGGAACAAGATCGCGGCGGCGAAGGGTGAGGAGATCAAGGCGTTGCAGGAGAAGGATCCGGGAGGGTATGAGCATTTGGTGAGAATTTATCCGGGGATGGGGCATTGGATGGAGCTGAAGGATGCCGAGTCGGTGCCATGGATGGCGAAGCACACGCGGAACGCGTGGCCGAAGAAGGTGGTGTGGTATCAGGATGACGTGACCCACGATCGTTTTTACTGGCTGGAGATTCCGGCGGGATCGGCGAAGAAGGATGCTACGATCACGGCGACGGTGGACAAGCAGACGATCACGCTGGAAGGGGATGTGCCCGCGGGGACGACGGTGCATCTAACGGACGCGTTGGTGGATCTGGATCAGCCGGTGGTGATTGTGGTGAATGGGAAGAGCGTTTTCGAGGGGAAGGTTTTGCGGACGATCGGGGCGATGGTTTCTTCGCTGAAGACGCGTTCGGATGTGCGTTTGACGCCGACGGCTTCGGTGAAATTGCCTTAAGGACGACGGCGCTGGTTGATGCGTTGGATGAGGGCTTGGTCGCGGGCTCTGGCGTGGCGGCGTGCGGTGATGGTGTGGTGGATGGAGCGGGTGATTTCGTAGAGGAGCAGGAGGGCGATCATCGGGATGGCGAGGGCCATGAGGGTGAAGGCATCGATGCGGAGGTCGCCGATTTTGAATTTGAGGGAATCGTTGAAGAGCAGTGCGACGATGATGAGGAAGATCGAACAGGCGACCACGAGCCGTTTGAGGATGCGGATGGCGAGGGGTTCGATGGGTTTCATGGGGTCAGTTGCCGGAGGATTTGCGGGCTTGATGGAGGAGGGAGAAGTAGTGGTCGGCGCGGAGGATTTTGAATTCTGGGCCGAGGGAGTTGGCGAGGGTGAGGATGTCGGTGGGGTTGAGTTGCCAGGCGAAGAGGCCGAGTGAGGCGAAGGTTGGGGATTTGCGGTCCCAGTTGCGGAGGAGGGCGGCGGCGGCGCGTTGGCCTTGCTCGATGGTGCTGATGCCGTGGACTTCGGAGACGGGGACGTTGTTGATCCAGGTGACGCCCGAGCGGTTTCCCCAGCCTAACAGGATGCCGGGCGGGTTCTGGTGTTTCTGATAGGCGGCGATGGTGCGGGGGTTGAGTGGGATGTCCGCGTGGTCGGCGCGGTTGAGGATGTAGGGGATGTTCATGGCCGAGCGGGTGACGTAGGGCGCGGTATCGGCGAGGAATTGGTCGAGGATTTCGGGTTTCCAAGCATCCGGGTAGTGGTAGCCGACGCCGGAGGGGCCCATGACCAACAGGTCGTTGGGTGTGGCGGTGGTGCGGTAGTGGGAGAGGATGGCGGGTGCGGCATCGAGGAGGAGGGGTGAGGCGCTCCAGTTGAGGGGGATTTTTCCGCGTGCGGGATCGTCCCAGAGGCGGCGCATCTTGTGTTGGCAGTATTGGAGGTTATCGCCTTCGCCGAAGGTGAGTGTTAGATAGATCTTGTTTTCGAGGGGAGGGGCGGGTGGGGCGGCGGGGGATGGCTCTAACAGGTGCTTGCTGGAGAAGACGGTGAGGTTGTTGAACCAATCGGCGGGCACGACGGGGACGCCGTGGGAGGATGTCATTTCGACGGCGCTGAACTCGCCTTCGATATCGTTGCCGAACCATCCGAGGTAGGGGGTTCCGGGTTTGACGGAGGAGAGGATTTTCTCGAAGAGGGCGCGTTCGGCCGGGGCGTTGGCATCGAGCCAGAAGACCATGGCGCGGTTGGCGACGGCGTGGTCGCGGAGGTGGCCGTAGGGGGACCATGGCATGCGTGGTTCGCGGGAGCCGACGGAGACGCGGAACTGGTTCCAGAGATCGAGGTGGGCGATGAGGGATTTGGTGCCGGGGGGGACTTTGAACTGATAGGTGAAGGTGCGGTCCTGATCGGTGAAGCGGAAGGGGGGTCGGTTGTTAGAGAGTTGGGAGCGTTGGGCGTCGTGGAGGAAGGGCTTTTCGGCATCGGTGCCGGGGGTGAATTCGGCGATGAGGGTTTGGTCTGCGGTGAGTTTGAGTTGGCCGAGAGCGCCGCCCCAGCCATCGCCGGGGAAGGCGTCCTGGAAGCGGAGGTAGAGGGTGTGTCCGTCGAGATTTTTTGTTAGATCGAGGGTGTGGGTTTTGCGGTTGTTTGCGGAGCGTTCGCGTGTGCGGTCTTCGGCGACGATGGTGAAGCCGTCCGGGAGTTCCTGGTGGCGGCGGATGCTTCTGCCGGGGGAGAGGCCGACGAGGAGGCGTTGGTTGGTGTTTTTCCAGAGGGTTTCGAATTGCCAGGTGTAGGCTTCGAGGCGGGTGGTGAAGCGGCCGCGGAGGTCTTCGATGACTTCAAGTTGATAGGGTGGCTGTTGGAGGATTTTGGCGAGGCGCGGGCTGGCGATGAGTGCGTCCTCGATGCCGGCAAGGGTGGTGGCGATGTTGACGGAGTCGGGGAAATCGGGGTCGTAGATGATGATGCCTTTGAAGAGCGCGCGATGGGCTTCTATCAGTTTGAGGGGTTGTGGTTCGCGCTGGTTGGTGGTTTTGAGTGCGGCGAGCCATGTTTCCGGGCCTTCGTCGGATGGCTCCAGGAGATAGATGCGCGGGGTAGCTCGGTTGACGATGCCTTGTGTGCCAGCCATGAGGAGGCGGAGGTCGCCTTCGGCGGAGAGGAGGTCGACGACGGTGAGGTTTTTCGGTGCGGCGAAGGTTGGAAGGATTTGATTTTCGGGCCAATGGATGCCGGTGGCATCGGCGGGAGCGCGATGGTGGAGGGCGAAGAGGATGAGGCAGGCCAGTGGGAGGAAGCGGGGCATGGGAGAGATGTTTACTGTTGGGATGGGTTTGGGGTTTCCCGGATGGAAAGTAACGTGGAATCTGCGGGTGTGGTTGGCGAGGGTGTGGAAATTGTTGGAGATTTTCCCCTTTCGCATGCGGGTGATCCGGATAAAACGCGGGCATGACTTGGAGGATCGTGCGTGGGTTTTTGCTATCGCTGGTTGCCGTGCAGGTGGTGGCGGGTGAAGTGGTGCGTGTGTCGCGCGGGGTGGAGATCCCGGAGGAGTGGAGGGCGGACCGGCCGCTTTATGTGAAGGGGGATTTGGGGATTACGATGGATCTGTTAGAGGGATTGGAGCGGTGGTTGAAGGAGAATGCGCAGAACTGGACGGTGGTCCTGATGCGCGATGCGAAGGGCGAGGAGTATCGTGATGCGGCGGGTGAGGTGTTTTATGGAATGGATGCGGTGGAGCATGCGATGGGCAAGCGGTTGCCTGCGGAGACGGCGTTTGGCGAGATGGTGCATCCGGTGACGAAGGAGAAGAATGGTGCGTATTTCATTCTCTATCTGGAAGAGCGGAAGTTGGCGTATCATGCGTCCGAGGCGTATGACCGGCGGCGGTTGGGAGAGGATCATTGGATCGGGAATCTGGATGCGGCGGCGATTGCGGCGATGCGTGGGGGCGGGCGGGTGATCGATGCGGCGAGGGATACGGTGACGAGCATTGATCGGGAATTGGAGCGGCGGGTGGGTGCGGAGATTGATGAGAGGGAGCGGGAGGCGGAGCGGGCGCGGCGTTTGAAGGAGGAGACGGCAGTGGCGATCCGTGAGATGCGGGAACGTTTGGCGGGGTTGGCGGTGCGGATGGAGGGGTTGCGGAGGGAGTTCGGGGATCCGCCGGGGGATTTGGCGAATCCGCCGATCGGTGCTTGGGGTGCGGCGTTGGATGGGGCGGAGCGGAAGTTGGTGCAGGGAGATGATGGTGCGGTTTCGGATACGCGGGAGGTGATGGGGCAGGTGGATGCGCATGTGAGGCGGTTGTTTGAGCATGAGCAGGTGCCGGTACGGATCGGGCGGTTGGAGAAGGAGATGGATGGGGTGCGGTTTCATGAGGCGAGTGAGGCGGCGCAGCGGGTGTTGGCCGGGGTTAGGGAGCGTTTGCGGGCGGCGGGTGAGGCGCATGCGCGGATGGATCATAGATGTGTTAGAGAGATTTCCGCTGCGGAGGAAGAGGTGGCGGAGGCAGTGCGATTGGATCTGGTGACGCGTGGTGAGGTGGAGCGGTTGGGCGGGCTGAAGGCGCGGATGGCGGAGCTGGGGCATCCGGTGGAGGCGAAGGGCGTGGTGGAGCGATTGGAGAAAGAGCTGGCGGGCGGTGGACCGATCGGGGCGGGGATGGATGATTTGGCGGCGCTGTTGGATCGGGTGGTGGAGGAGCGGGCCAGGGTTGAGCGGCGTGAGGCGCAGGTGAGGGTGGCGGTGAAGACGGCCGGGGTGGCGGGCGGGTTTGGGTTGTTGCTGGCGGGTTTGATCGGGAACCGGCGGCGGCGTGGGCCGAAGCGTGTGGCGTTGGAATTGTTCGCAATGTGGGAGGCGACTTTGAAGAGGCGGAGTGACGGATTGTTTGGTTTGTTAGATCGGACGGCGAAGGTGGTGGGATCGGCGGATGCGTTGGAGCGGAGCGGGTGGAAGGGTGAGACGCTGCGGTTGGCGCGGGAGACGCTGGCGGATGTGGATCATTTGTTCGTGTTGGCATCGGGGCTGGACCGGGTGTTGGAGGAGGCGCGGGAGTTGTTGTTTCCGGCGAATCCGGTGGGTGGTTCGGTCAATCTGGTTTCCGGGCGGCGGTATGAGATAGCGGTGGAGATGTTAGAAAAGCGGCCGTTGCGTTTTTCGCCGGAGGATCCGGTGCGGAGGATGTTGCAGGGTCGCAAGCTGGACGAGTGGAGTGATTTGTTAGGGAAGCATGGTGGTGAGGAGGTGTTCACGTTGACGTTTCCCGAGTTGAACGGGGTGTTTGAGGCGCGTGCGGGGCGTGCGGTGGGATCGCTGGCGGTCTTGGAGAACTGTTGGGTGGAGGTTGAGACGTTGCTGGGCGAGCTGGAGAAGAGTCTGGATGCGACGGCGGCGTTGGAGCGTGAGACGGATGCGGCGGCGATGGTGGATGGGTGGTTTGCGATGGAGCCGTTGTTTGAGAAGCTGTTGCCGGCGGCGCGTGGTGATCGTGAGAGCGGGTTGGAGTTGGCGCTGACGGATCCGGTTTCGGCGTTGCGGGGTGATCTGGCTGAGGCGGGGAGGAAGGCCGGGGATGCGGCGGGGTTGTGCGAGCGGGTGATGCGTTTTCGCGGCGGGGAGCTGCCGGGGTTGAAGGCGGCAGCGGAGGAACTAACAAAAGCTGGGCGGCGGAGCGGGTGGATTGGCGGAGCGGTGGATGGGCTTTCCGAGAAGTCTGGTGATTTGGCGCAGCAGGCGGTGGGGCGTGGGATTTCGGCTGAGCTGGAGGTGTTAGGAGGGGAGATGGATGCCTTGTGCGCGCGGGTGGAGCGGGTGGTGGCGCTGAACGGGCAGGCGCGGGATGTTTCGGAACGGGAGATGGTTGCGGCGGGTGAGAGGGTGGCGAGCGAGCGGGAGCGGCTCGGGAAGCTGTTAGGAATTTCCGGATCGAGGGTTTTGGCTGAGTCCGAGGAGGAGAATCCAGATCGTATGTTAGAAGAGGCGAAGCGGCAGCATTTGGCGGCGCTGGCCGCGTTGGATCGTGGTGATGTTGATGCGGCGGGTGCGGGGTTGGATGCGTGCGGGGGATGGTGTGCGGCAGTTGGGGAGGTGATGGATGAGACGGCGAGGGCGTATGATGAGGCGGAGGGGGAGTTTGGTGCGATTCCGCGGGAGACAGAGCGGGTGGCCGGGTTGGTGGCGGAGGCCGAGGGGGTTTTGGAGGGGATGGAGAAGCGATTCTCTCCGATGGCGTTGAGGCGGGTTTTGGTGGAGCCGGGGTATCCGGATGGGGAGGCGAGCGTGGCGGATCATGTGCGGCGGGCGCTCGGTTTGTTAGATGAGGCGCGTTCGGGTGTGGTGGAGGCATTGGCCGGGCATGGTGCCGGGGCGATTCTGAAGGCTGCGCGGTTGCGTGATGCGGCGGTGGTGGCGAATGGTGGGGCGGCGGATTTTCTAGCAGCGATTCATCGGCAGGCGGAGGCATTGGATCGGTTGGTGGCGGAGAACCGGTCGGCGGTGGAGGGACTGAGGCAGCAGGCGGAGCGGTTGGCGGTGGCGGTTTCCGAGCCGGTGACGATGGTTCCGACGGTGCGGGCGTTTGATGAGGCGCGGATTTTGTTGGATGAGGCTTTGCAGGCGGTTGCGTTGGAGGGTGCTGCGGCGAATCCGTTTGAGGATGCCGGGATGATTTCCCGAACGGAGGAGGGGCTGAAGGGCGTGGAGCGGCTGTTAGGGATGGATCGGGCGTTGCATGCGGAAGCGGCGCGGAGCATTGAGGCGGTGGAGCGGGAGATGCGGGCGGGGCAGGGGTTGGTGGCGAAGGCCAAGGGGGATGGGATTGCGGACAGTGCCGAGACGGTCCGGTGTGTGGAGCGGATTCTGGTGTTAGAGAGTGATCTGGGTGATTTGCGGCGACGTTTTTCCGAGCCGCATGGGGATTGGCATGGGTTGGATGTGGTGGCGGACGGGTTGGAGGCGGAGGCGGTGCGGGTGAACGGTGAATTGCGCGGAGAGCTGGAGCGTGCGGAGCAGTGTGTGCGGGCGTTGCATGCGGCGGCGGAGCGGGTGAGGGCGGCTGCGGGATTGTTGGGTGCCGCGGGGTCCGATTCGTTAGAGCGGGCGCGGGCGGTGCTGGCGAACGGGGAGTATGTTTTGGCGCATTCGCATGCGGAGAATGCGATGAGGGAGGCGGATCAGGCGATTCGTGAGGAGGAGGAACGCGAGCGGCGGCGTCGAAGAGAGGCGGAAGAGCGGCGTGAGGCGGAGCGGCGGCGGCAGCGGAGCAGTTTTTCCTCGTTGGGATTGGGGTCCAGCAGGTCGTCGGGTTTCGGGTCGAGCCGTTCGAGTTTCAGTTCGAGTTCGGGGAGCAGCAGGTCGAGCTTTTCATCGGGTTCGGGGACGAGGAGGTCGGGGTGGTGAGGGGTTCAGATGATGGGGGCGAGGTTTGTTAGGTGGAGGATGGGTTTGGATTCGGCGTCGGAGCGGTCGAGGTTGATTTGGAGGTCGAGGGACCAGTCGTTGAGTTCTTCGGGGTCGACCAGGACTTGTTCGTAGCGCCAGAGGCGGGGTGTGATTTCGGTGAGGCGGGTGTGTTTGGTGGCGCGTGCTTCGGGGTCGAGGCGGAGGCGGTCGTGGGAGGAGAAGTAGTCGTCCAGCAGGCTGTTGATGCGTTGGGTGGTCCAGGGGGTGCCGGAGGAGTCTGCGGGTTCGATTTGTGAGAGGAAGGAGGTGATGTTGCCGGAGGCGAGGGCTTTGACGAGGTTGAAGACGGCGTTGCGGAGGGCGCGGGTGAAGGCCGGGCGGTTGCGGGTGAAGGCGACAGCTTTTTGTTCGGTGGGGGGCTTTTCGCGGGCGGGGATGAAGTCGGGGTTGCGGAGTTTTTCCCACTCGTCGAGGAGGCTGGAGTCGACGCTGTGGACGATGTCGCGGAGGTAGTGTTCGGCCTCGAGGAGTTCCTCGGTTTTGGCGGATGGGGGTACGGTTTGGTCGAGGACCTTGTAGACTTCTGATAGATGGCGGAGGAGGACGGCTTCGCTGCGTTCGAGGCCGTAGGTTTTGATGTAGTCTTCGAAGGACTGCCAGTGCTCGAACATTTCGCGGGCGATGGATTTGGGCCGGACGTTGGTGTCCTTGAGCCATGGGCGGGTGGCGACGAAGGTGTTGTAGGTGTCGTAGATGAATTCCTTGCCGGGTTTGGGCCATTCGACCTCTTCGAGTTTGGCCATGCGGTCCTCGAATTCGACGCCTTCGTTTTTGAGTTGGGCGATGAGTTCGCCTTTCAATTGGTCGACTTGTTTGCGGAGGATGGCATCGGGGTTTTCGAGGATGGCTTCGACGAGGGAGAGGACGTTGAGAGCGTAGTCTGGGGCTTCGCGATCGAGCTGGGGGATGGTGTCCAACAGATAGATGCCGAGGGACTGGTTCATCGAGAAGTCGTCGGGCAGTTCGATGTTGAGTGCGACTTTGGCCGGGCCGGTGCGTTGGTGGCGGGGGATGATGCGGAGGATTTTTCCTTCGACGAGGCCGCGGAAGAGTTGGAAGGCGCGGCGGCGGTGGGCTTTCTTTTTGGCGGGTGGTTCGTGGCTGTCGTTGATGAGTTTGCGGAGTGCGTTGCAGCCGTCCTCGTTTGTTCGGCCGAGGACGTTGAGGAGCATGGAGTGGCTGACGTGGAAGCTGGATGCGAGTTTTTCGGGTGGGGAGTCGATGAGGCGGCGGTAGGTTTTTTCGTCCCAGTGGACGAAGCCGTTTTCGGGTGGTTTGCGTTTGACGAAGGATTTTTTGCCGGAGGTGGCGGCTTTGGTGGCGAGGCGGAGGTTTTCGATGACGTGTTCGGGGGCTTGTGCGACGACGGTGCCGAGGGTGTCGAAGCCGCGGCGTCCGGCGCGTCCGGCGATTTGTTTGAAGTCGCGGACGGTTAGGGTTTTGGTACTAGATCCGTCGTATTTGAAGAGGCGGGTGAAGAGGACGGTGCGGATGGGGACGTTGACGCCGACGCCGAGGGTATCGGT
>SXGQ01442002.1_pt1 | contig 12200 bp, 8 predicted proteins | sample 3178371 | NCBI WGS metagenome assembly SXGQ01 (sample SAMN11356859, study PRJNA531348) | freshwater metagenome | isolation source: freshwater sample F1-20 | place: China: Fuxian Lake, Yuxi | collected 2017-12-25 | reverse complement strand
GTGCCGGCGGCGCCGCCGCGGTTCTCGAGTACAAATTGCTGCCCGGTGATCGCCGCCATCTTGCTGAACACAATGCGCGCAGTCACGTCGTTGGAGCCGCCCGCCGGGAACACGATCAGCACGCGAACCGGCTTGGACGGATAGGTAACCGTCTGCGACCAGCACGGAAAGGCAAACAACACGACGAGCAACAGTCCGAATACCGTTTTCATACATCCTCCTCGTAGAATTGTGGCCGCGTTGGACGTCCTCGCGGTGCACCCGATGAAACTCGACAGGCCCGTTCCTCACGGCCGGGATGGGGCCGCGCATGCCAGGCGCAGGAGGCTAGATGACCATGGCCGCCCGTCCGGCGATCTGGTTCCGGCGCAGCAACGCGTGTGCCTCCTCGACCTGATCGAGCCGGAAAATCCGCCCCACCACGGCCTTGATCCTCTTTTGCTTCACCAGCTGCAACGTACGCAGGATTTCCTCGTTGTTGACGTACTTGGAGCCGTGGATCTCCTGCGCATGTTTCATGTATTCCTGGGCATTGACGGTGAACGTCGGTTCGACGCCGAACACCGACTTCGGACGCGATCCGATGATCACCATGCGGCCGGCCGGCGCCAGCGACTCGAAGCAGGCCTGCAACGTTTCGCTGGACGCCACGATGTCAATGGCGGCATCGACGCCGCGCCCGCCGGTCAGCGCCTTGACCTGCTTGAGGATGCCACCCTTGCGGGCATCGATGATTTCGTCGGCACCCATTTCACGGGCCAACGCGAGCTTATCGTCGCTGACTTCGGCGGCAAAGACGCGCCCGCCGCACAGCCGCGCCATCTGCACCATGTGCACGCCGAGGCCGCCACCGGCGCCCGTCACCAGCACGTCGTCGCCCGGGCTGATCTGCGCCTCTTTGTTGCAGGCGTGGTACGGAGTCGCAATGGCGTCGCTCGCCACCGCCGCATCGACATCGCTGACTCCATCCGGAATCACCACGAGATTGCGCTCCGGAAGGACAACGTACTCGGCATAACCGCCGTCGCAGGCAGCGCCGACATTGCCGCGAAAGTTCTCGCACAGCGTCTCGCGCCCGCTGCGGCAGTAGCGACAGTTGCCGCAGGTCAGGTAGAAATGGTTGGTTACGCGCTGCCCCGGCCGGATCGTTTTCACTTCGGCCCCCACCTCGACGACCGTACCGGCGATTTCATGTCCCGGTATGCGCGGAAACGAAGTAACCCGGCCCGGCGTGGCGATCATGCTCACCACCGTGAGTCCGATGCCGCAGGCACCAACCCTGATCAGCGCCTCGTTCGGTCCCGGCCTGGGAACCGGCACCTCCTTGAGTTGGAGCGGCGCACCGAATTTTTCCAGCACCATTGCTTTCATGTTTGCACCCGGTTGCATCAGATTTCCGGCGACAGCCGCGCCACCTCGCCAGGTCAACGCGGCATTGCGGCCGGCGGAACCACGGTTGTTGATATCGCAAGGTGGACAACCCGTTGCCTCTTGATTGCGCCAGCCCTGCGGCACCCATCATATCTGAACTTCGGAAAAATCAAAGGGGCGGCATCGCCACGATCATGGTCAATGGCCACATCCCGATCTCCAACTCCTGTTGGATCCTCCGGTCCCGCCACGCGCCCTCATCCACGCCGATGAATGGCCGCGCAAGCACGTCGGCCCCGCCGGCGCACTGCACCCACAACCGTGCGCTGCACCGTGAACGCCGTCTGCACGCCGTTGTGGTCTAATCATAATCATCGATCCAACCCGCATTGGACCCGGAGGCGCAGTGATGCATCGTGTGACCGATCCGCAACCAGGACGCGCGCCGGGCGGCTGGCTGGGCCTCTGCCTGCTGCTCGCGGCGACGGCCGCCTGCGGCCAGGGCGCGTGGAAACCGACGCGCCCGGTCGAACTGATACTGGTGTCGGGCCCCGGCAGCGGCCCTGACCGCAACGTGCGCATCCTGCAGAAAATCTGGCAGGATGAAAAAACGCTGGATGTGCCCATCGCCGTGGTGAACAAGCCGGGCGGCGGCGGCGCCGTGGCGTACGGCTACATCCACCAGAAACCCGGCGACGGCCACGCGCTGGTCCTGGGCGGCGCGACGCTGCTCTCGGGCGCGATACTGCGCAACGGCGTCGGCCACCGTGACACCACGCCCGTGGCCCGCCTGACCGGTGAATACATCGCGATTGCCGTGCGCAGCGATTCCCCGGTCAAGACCGGGCGCGATCTCATCGACACGCTCAAAAAATCGCCGACGGCGCTCGCCATCGGGCTTGCCACCGCATACGGCAACATCAACCATCAGGCGATCGCGCTTGCGCTCAAGGCCTCGGGTGTCGATCTGCCCAAGGTGCGCACCATCATCTTCCAGTCGGGCGGCGCTGCGCTGAACGCCCTGCTCGGCGGGCACATCGACATCGTGCCCCTGACGGTTGCCGTGCTCAAGGCGCCGGCCACCGCCGGCCAGGTCAGGCTGGTGGCGATCACGGCGCCGGCGCGCCTGAGCGGAGAGTTCGCGAATATCCCGACGTGGAAGGAACAGGGCATCAATGCAACGGCGTCCGCGTGGCGCATGATGATCGCGCCGCCGGAACTGACGCGGCCGCAGCTCGCCTTCTGGGAGGCCGCGCTCAGGCAGGCGACCAGCACCGACGAATGGAAACGCGACCTCGAAAAATACCATCTGACCGACGAATTCCTCACCGGTGCGCCGCTGCAGCGTTTTCTCGAAGAGGAAAGCGCGACCCTCAAGTCGCTGCTGGGCGACCTCGGGCTCCTGAAGTAAAGGCGCGGGCAGCGCTGTTTCGTCTGACGCATCGGCGCGCGTCGGCACAAAACCGGCCACGCTACAATCCGCTCTCACGTTCAGAATTCGAGGGAGTCATGGCCGGTTTTTCGACCGCGTTTCAGTGGGCCTTCCGTCAGGCCATCGTGCGGGAGCTCGACACGCCCTACATGGGTCTCACCGCCGCCGCAGTGCATGGCAATGACGTGCTGGCAAACGTCGCCGACGGCCACGACCGCGCGCCGTGGGAAGGCAACCTGCGCGCCAGACCGGAGAGCGCCTACCACTTCGCGAGTGTCGCCAAGCCGATTGCGTGGATGGTGACCCTGCGCACCTGCGAGCTTGCCGCGCGCATTCATGACGCGCTGCAGGCGGCGCCGGCCGGCGCTGTCGCATTTGTCAACAACACGATCGCCACGCAGATGGATGTGACGCCGCAGTTTGTCAGCCGCATCCGGCGGCTGGGTTTTGCCATTGGCCCGGATTCCGGCGTGAGCTTCATCCTGTCCTCGCTGCTGGTGCGCGCCCAGCTCTCGCCCCGGGGCAGCGTGCGTTACGTGCCGATGACCCTGGGCGAAAACACCAGTCAGGTGACGGTACGCCATCTGCTGCGGCATGAGGCCGGGCTGGATTACGGCACCAGCCTGACGGGCGACGCAACACCGGCGGAACGCTTCCGCGCCATTTTCGGGCGCAAGACACAGTGGCTGCCCGGTACGGAAGACCGCTATTCCAACGACAACTTCATCTTCCTGCGTTATCTGCTGGAATGGCTGACCGGCGAACCCTATGAAACGTTTCTGCGGCGGCACTGGCTCGACAAGGTGGACGCCGGCGCGATTGTGACCGCGCAATCCGGCGACGCCGCACCGCTCTACTACGCGATGGACGGTTATTCGGGGCAATTCGATGGTCCGTCACCGGGCATGCTCTGGAACAACTTCCGCAACATGCTGGCAGCCTCCGGCCTGTTCGGCCCGGCCTCGGCGATAGCCGCCGCGGTGAACCCGATTCGCGCCCGCACCGTGCTCAGTGAAGCGTCCGTACAATCCTTTCTCGATGAGGCCACCGGCATCGGCGGCGAAACCACGCCGCTGGGCTTGCGCCTCGCCGGGCACTCCGGACTGTGGACTCTCGCAGACGGCAACGTCACCGGCAAAGCGGTGGCGCATGTGTCGGTCGTCAAGTCGACCGGCCTCAGCGTGGCACTGGCGCTGAACGCGGGCCCCGGCGCACCGGGCGAGGTGCTCAAGCGCGTGCTCGATCGCCTGCTGCCCAAGATAGAAATCGTACCGTCCTCCGCGGCCGACGGCTGCATGGTGATCCGCGTCACCAGCCCGGTGGGGGGCGCGCATATTCGCCTGCGCACCGATGCCATGGCGCCAACGGCCGCGGATCAGAATGTGCTTGGCTATATCGGCGTCCGGCAACCCATCCGGGCCGTTGCCTCGCTCTTCAATGGCGACAAGCTGATTCTGGGACCGACGTTTATCAAACCCATCAGGCCAACGGTTGATGCGCCCTGGCATGCGGCCGCTTTGCCGACCGGATCCGGATTGCAGGCCGGGTTGCGCTGGCAACGCAAGCTGGGCACCTTTGCCAACACCACGGATGTGGACTGGAGCATGCCCGACGGCACCGGCACCATTGCCGGCATCTCGATCCCGCCCGCGCCCGCGAACGGCCCGGCCATCGACCCGGCATTCGCGCTGCGCTTCGATGGCCTGTTTTTTGCGGCCACCACCGCGGTATATGTGTTTGCCACCAATACCGATGACGGCAGCCGCCTGCTGATCGACGGCGTCACCGTCGTCGACAACGACGGCCTGCATGATGCCCGACAGGTGATCGGCGCCATTGCCCTCGATGCGGGTTACCACCGCTTTGAACTGCATTATTTTCAGGGCAGCAACGACAATAAACTGGAGTGCTGGTGGCAAGACTCCGGCAAGGCCCGGCGCAACTTCGACGGCGTGTTGTTTATGCAGCCGTAAAAACCCTGGCGCCGCGGCACACCCCATGCCAGCGCCGCTGCCGGGCGGCCCCGGGCCCCACAAGCAAGGGTGCGGGCGCTGCGTCGACGCCACCTGCGCACCGCACAACACGCGCACGCAGGACAAGGAAGCGCGGCGACGCCCGTCGCCACTCGCCGCCGTCCGTCAGGTTGATGCCTTGCGGGCGGGCGGGCGGCGTGCAGGGGCGGCCGGCATGTCAAACGCCGTCGCAAAGATTTCGACGAGCTGTTTCACCGCTTCTTCGGTGTCGGCCGGATCGCAGGCGCCGTTCGTCAGCGCCTGCACCCGGCTCGGATTGAGCAGCGAATAGTTGATCGCTGCCAGCATCAGGTGAAAACGCCAGTAGACCTGGACCTTGCCGATGTGCGGGCAGGTTTGCACCAGGGCGTTGATGAAACTGCGGTTGTGCCGGCCGAAGTACTTCGCGAAAATCCGCCTCGACTGGCGGTTCTTTTCGATCGAGAGGTGGCTGCGCACCTGCGCGAACCGGTAGGCCACCTCGCGGGACTCGCCACCGCCGAAGAATCCCGGCTCAAAAAACGCCTTGAGTATCGCGCGCAGGCGCGCCGGTGGATCGGCAACCCGGAGCGCGGCCTTGCGCTGGTCATTGCGGGCTTTGACGAGGCTCTCCGCGCGCCGCTTGATCACCTCTTCGACCAGCGCCTCCTTGGAACCGAAATGGTAGTGCGCAGCGGCGATATTCGCGCCGGCGGCCAGCAGTATCGAGCGCAGCGAGGTCGCGGCGATTCCGTTCTCGGCGAACAGGGTCTCCGCGATATCCAGAATGGCGTGCCTGGTCGCGTCCGGCGCGCGCACTTTGGCGGGCTTGCGCGCGGCGGTTTTTGGTTTTGCGGCGTGATTCATGCCGCGGCATTATCCCCCCGGCGATTTAAACGTTCAATTCAATCGTACGTTTGACAGCCTCCGGGGCCGCACCTAGAATGACGCCCGGTCAGCAGCTCTCCCGCGCAGTCGTGGCATGCGCCGGTCGCGCGCCCGCAGATCAGCCATCGAACCCCACATGGAAGCGCAACCATGAACACGAAAGACGAACGCCGCGGCAGCTACGACAACGTACTGGTCGAGGTTGCCGATCACATTGCGTGGATCACGCTCAACCGCCCGCACAAGCGCAATGCCATCAGCCCGCGGCTTTCAGCGGAAATGCTGCAGGCTCTGCGCGACGTCAACACCGACCCGGCGGTGAAGGTGCTGGTCCTGACCGGCGCCGGCAACAGCTTCTGCGCGGGCATGGACATGAAGGAGCTGTTCACGGAACTCGAGGACAAGCCGCAGGAGATGGCCGCGGCAGTGGCCGATGCGCGCGGCTGGATGTGGGAGGGCATCGTACGCTCGCCCAAGCCGGTGATCACGATGGTCAACGGGTTCTGTTTCGGCGGCGGATTCGCGCCACTGCTGGCGAGCGACATCGCCGTGGCCGGCAGCGATGCGGTCTTCGGTCTGTCGGAAATCAACTGGGGCCATTTTCTCGGCGGCCCGGTCAGCAAGCTGATCATCGAGGCAATGGGGCGGCGCAAGGCCTCGTATTACACGCTGACGGGCGAACGCTTCGACGCGCAAACCGCACTGCAACTGGGGCTGGTGACCTTTGCCGTGCCGCAGGCCGAGTTGCGGCAGAAGGTGGCCGCGATCGCGCAGGTTCTTGCCGGCAAGAGTGCGGTCGCCCTGCAGACCAACAAGGAAGTGCTGCGCACCGCCCCCGATCTGACCATAGACCAGTGTTATGAGTATGCGGCGGCCAAGCAGGATCAGCTGCGGGCACGCGACCGCGACGGCGCACGCGCAGCCGGTCGTGATGCCTTCATCAAGAACAAGACATTCCGGCCCGGCATGGAAACCGTGCCGAAATAGGCCGGCCCGGTCGACGGCCTCACCCTCGTCTCAACCATGCCTCACGCGCCCCTTCCGTTGCCGCCCTTTTGCCGACCCGCCCGATAACCGCACCCGATGAATTCCGCTGACCGTGCCGCCCGTCCGCAGCGTGCAGACCCCGCAGGTGCGGGCATCCTGTCGGCACTGCGCGTACTCGATCTGTCGGACGGCGTCGCCGGACAGTTCGCAGCGCGCATTCTGGCCGACTACGGCGCGCGCACAGACCTGATCGAACCGGCCGCGGGTTGCTCGGTGCGGCGCCTCGGCCCGTTCGACCGCCATGCGTCGCAGCCGGAGAATTCGCTCCTGTTTTTTCATCTGAACACCGGCAAGGGCTCGTTGTGCATCGACTGGAAATCCGCCGCGGGCCGCGCCGAACTCGAGCGGCTTGCGGCCGGTGCCGATGTCATTGTCACGGAACACGCCGGCCTGGCCGCGGCGCTGGCGCGCGCCAACACGCGGCTGGTGGCATGCGTGGTGACCGATTTCGCCGCAGGCGGCCCGCACGCGGACTGGAAAGGCAGCGAACTCGTCCATCAGGCGCTGAGTGGCCTCATGTTCATGACCGGGCGCGCCGGGGAGGAACCGCTCTACGGATTCGGCCATCGCGCCTACTATTCCGCGGGCGCCGCCGCAGCGGCGGGCATCCTTGCCGCCGTGTTCGAGCGCGAGACATCCGGCCGCGGTCAAGTCGTCTCGATCACGGTCAATGAAACCGCGGTCGCGATGTCGCAACATCTGGTGAGCCAGTATTCGTATAACGGCAGTTTCCCCGTGCGCGGCGTGTATCCGACCGGCGGGGTCGACACCTTCCGCTGCGCCGACGGCTGGGTGGTGATCTATTGCCGCTCTGATCGCTGGGAAACGTTCTGCTCGGCGATCGGCGCTGCCGACGCCGGGCGCGACCCCGACTTCGCGCCCGCCCTGTATGCCCGCAATTGGCTCGAGGCACGCCGGCGGATTGCCCCCTATCTCGAGGGGCTACCGGTGGCGGAAGTCGTGGCGCGGGCGCACCTCGCGCGGGTCATCGCCGCCAAGGTCATGTCGATGGTCGACGTGCTCGCATGCGAGCATTTCTCCGCACGCAAATACTGGGACACGACCCCGCGCGGCGAACGGATACTCGGTCCGCTTTTCCGCATGGATCCCGCGGACCGCCGCGCAGTGGCCCCCGCGCCGCACCTGGGCGCCGGCGCCACCGTGCCGCCGAATCCGGTCGCGGAAACGGGCCATGCCCGACCGCACGGCATGCCCGCACCGACTGCCGCGCGGCGTGCGGCGCCGCTGGCGGGCATTCGCGTGATGGAAATGACCACCGCGTGGGCGGGTCCGATGCTCGGCAGGATCCTGGCACATTTCGGCGCCGAGGTCGTGAAGGTCGAAGCGACCGCGGCACTGGACGTGTTTCGCGGCAACCCGACCGGCGGAAGCCGGACCCAGTATCCGGAAGGCAAGCCCGGGACGCACCCGTACAATCGCGCGGTTGCATTCAATACACAGAACCTCGGCAAACGATCGCTCAACCTTGACCTCAAGGCGGCGGAAGCCAGGGAAATTGCGCGACAGCTCGTCACAAACAGCGACATCGTGATCTGCAATTTCTCTCCGCGCGCGATGCGCAGCCTGAAGCTCGATTACGACAGCCTGCGCGACGCGCGCAGCGACATCATCGTCATCGAATTGCCGGCGGCGGGCAGCGGCGGCCCGCTGGCCGATATCGCCGGTGTCGGCCACACCATGGAGGCGCTCGGCGGCGTGACCGGCCTGCAAGGCTATGCCGACGGCACCCCGCAGCGCACGGGTCCGGCCTACCTCGACCCGATCGCGGCATTCAACGGGACGATTGCCGTGATGCTTGCGCTCTACGACCGTCGCCGCAACGGCCGCGGACGACGCATCGAGCTGGCGCAAATTGAAGCGTCGATGCAGTGGCTCGGCGAATGGCTGCTGCTGTGCGACCGCACAGGCGAATTCCCGGCGCCCAACGGGAACCAGCGCCCCGATGCGGCACCGCATGGCGCATTCCGCACGCGCGGCGACGACGAATGGATCGCCATCGGCGTGTTTGCGGAAGCGCAGTGGCACGCACTGTGTGCCGAACTCGACGCGGCGGCGCTCGCCGAAGACCCGCGGTTCGGCAGCCTGCCCGGGCGGGCGGCGCACGCGGCGGTCCTGCGCGACGAGATCGAACGCCGCACCCGCACGCGCGACAAGCACGCACTCGCCGCGGCGCTGCAAAAACGCGGGGTGCACGCGGCACCGGTATGCTCCGGCAAGGATGTCCACGATGATGCGCATCTTGCAAAGACAGGGTTCTTCCTGCAACTCGACCACCCGGAGGCGGGCTGCCACCGCTTTCACGGATTGCCGTTTCATTTCAGCGCCAGCGAATCGAGTGCGGCGACACACGCGCCGCTGCTGGGCGAACATACCGAGCTGGTCTTGCGCAGCCTTGGCATCGCAGACGACCGGCTCACCCGTCTGAAGCAGGAAGGGGTCGTCGTTCAGGCGGTCACTGCCCGCTGACGGCGGCCCATCCGCGTATTGCCGACAAAACCAATTAACCGGAGGAAATGATGCCACGTCCCAGTCTCCTGATCGCGCTCGCGCTGGCCCTGGGGTGCAATAGTGCCCTCGCACAAACGGCCGCCTACCCGGCAAGGTCGGTGCGTTTCATCCTGCCGTTTTCGCCGGGCGGGCAAACCGACATACTCGGGCGAATTCTTGCCCAGGAACTGACCGTCCGGCTCGGCCAGCCCGTCGTCGCGGAAAACCGCCCGGGCGCCGGCAGCAACCTCGGCATGGAACTGGCCGCCAAGGCGGCGCCCGACGGTTACACGATCGTGCTGGTTTCGCCTGCGATTTCGATCAGCCCGTCGCTGTACAAGAAACTCAATTACTCCCCCTTCACGGATCTGGCGCCGATCAGCCTCGTGGCGAATGCGCCCAATATCCTGCTGGTCCACCCGTCCGTGCCGGCGCGCACGCTGAAAGAACTGGTTGCACTTGCGCGCGCAAACCCCGGCAAGCTCAACTTCGGCTCGGGCGGCGTCGGCACTTCCATCCACCTCGCCGGCGAGATGCTGAAAAGCCTCACAGGCGTCGACATCGTGCATGTGCCGTACAAGGGCGGAAACGACGCCATGACCGCATTGCAGGGCGGGCAGATCGAGATGATGGTCAACGGCATTGCCCCGGTGATTCCGCACATCCGCAGCGGGCGCCTGCGCGGGCTCGCCATGCTGACCGCGGAGCGCGTCGCCTCGCTGCCCGAGGTACCGACGGCGAAGCAGGCCGGGGTCGCGAACTATGAGGCCAGCAACTGGTATGGCGTGCTCGCACCTGCGGGCACGCCGCGCGAAGTCATCGCGAGGCTCCATACGGAATTCCGCACCGTCCTCGGCATGGCGGAGGTCCGCGAGAAGTTCGCCGTGGCCGGCATCGAACCGCGGTCGAACACGCCGGAGGAATTCGCCGCGTTCATCAAAAGCGAAGCCGGACGGTACGGGCAGGTCATCAGGACGGCAAAAATTCAGGCAGAGTGACGCGGCACCCGGGGCGCTGCGCCATGCACGCCATGCACAACCGCATCCCATTCAGGAGGAGGCACACATGAACATCACGCGTACGATCGGAACCTTCGCAGCGGCCGCGCTGCTTGCGGGGCAGGCGATGGCGGCTCAAACCGTACTGTCCGGTCCGATCCGGCTGCTGGTACCTTACGCGCCCGGCGGCGGCACCGACACGCTGACGCGCATCATCGCGCCGTACATCAGCAGGGAATTCGGGCAACAGGTCGTCGTCGACAACCGCCCCGGCGGGGGCGGCATCATTGCCACCCAGATCCTTGCGCGCGCCACCCCGGATGGGCAAACGCTCTCGATGATCGACACGTCGTTTGCCGTAAACCCGAGTCTCTATGGCAAGCTGCCCTATGACACGCTGAAGGATTTTGTCCCGATCGTCCGGGTCGGCACGTTTCCGCTCGTCCTGTGCGTACACGCGTCGGTTCCGGCCAAAACCCTGAAGGAACTGGTTGACCTCGCCAAAGCGGGCCCGGGCAAGCTCACGTACGGCTCTGCCGGAAACGGCAGCGGCGTACATCTCGCCGGCGAACAGCTGCGCGTGGCCACGGGCACCAACATCGTCCACGTACCGTACAAGGGTGCGGCGCCGCAGGTGGCCGATTTGCTGGGCGGACAGGTGACGATGGGACTGATGGTGCAAAGTCTCGCCAAGCCGCATCTCGCGACCGGCCGCTTGCGCGCCCTGGCGATCACCGCCGAGCGACGGACCAGGGCCTTGCCCGAGGTCATGACCTTTGCCGAGTCCGGTTATCCGACCGTCGATGTGGCGGCGGTGAACGGCCTTGCCGCACCAGCGGGCACACCGTCCGATTACGTGCAGCGCCTGAACGCCACCATCATTCGTGCATTGCGCACGCAGGAGGTTCAGGACAAGCTGGTCGAACTGGGCATCGAGGCCGGCGGCGGCTCACCGGCGGATTTCGCGGCCTGGATACGCGAAGAGATCAAAAAACTGGCCAAGGTCGTGCAGGACGCCAACATCAAGGTCGAATAGGCCTTCGCGCTGAATCCCCTGCGATACACGGTGCCGGGCCGGCGATGATGTGCGCGCGGGGTCGCCCCCGTTTATACAATTTTCGCGGCTAGGCCTTCGCGGTCCAGGCCTTCACGCCGGCGTGATCGCGCACCGCGTTGTGCACGCGTATCAGCTTCGGATAGCCGTCGAAGATCGTGGCCGGGATGTGATCGACCTTGCCGCCGTTGAACCAGCGCACCGGGTGGCACGCAATGCAGAGAAAAGATTCATTTTTTGCTCGGCGACAATGGTGGAATAGGAAAACCTTCTGCGACGGCTAGGCGTACGAGTGCTTCTTCGAACATCGCGCGAGCGTAGCCGGCGGTACGCTCCAGGTCGCGGTGCAATGCGGCATCCTCGGGGCCACGGTTTGCACATTCAGCGCTGTAGCGCTCAAAGCTGCCAAGACTCAATACAAGGTCAACAAGGAACTTCGGGCACTCGCAATAAATCGCGCCGGAAGCGTTGGCGAGTTGAGCAAGTGCTTGAGGATCGAATTTTGGCGGTGATGGAGCTGATTCCGGAAGCCGCCCGGACAATACGCTCTCCCGCGGTTTCGGCATGCGCAGGAGATTCAGGCAGATTGATTCGATCTCCACCGCATCGGACGAGGTGCGTGCCACTGCGTGGCCAGCTGTCCGCAATCTGCGGATGACAGAGCTTGGAGCATAGCGGTACAGAATGATTGCTTTTGCAAAGCCGCAAGCAAGTTTTATCTCGTTTACCAGTACAATCGAATCATCGTTTAGCGCAGGGAATTCAATTACGACGACATCGGCGCACACGCCGCGCAAAACGGTGGCTGCCTCAGTGGCATCCGGACAACTTCCGACCACTTTCAGCGCAGTGCCAGGCAGCGATTCTGCGATGCGGCCAGCGATTAGTAACGGCCCAACCAATGCTGCTCG
>SXGQ01597211.1_pt1 | contig 12201 bp, 7 predicted proteins | sample 3178371 | NCBI WGS metagenome assembly SXGQ01 (sample SAMN11356859, study PRJNA531348) | freshwater metagenome | isolation source: freshwater sample F1-20 | place: China: Fuxian Lake, Yuxi | collected 2017-12-25 | reverse complement strand
GCCGCGGCGCGGCACGTGCTGGAACTACCCCCCGGTCCGACCCTCGACTACATCGCCGGCCAGTTCGTCGTCCACTTGGCGGCGCGCCCCCGGGAGGCGATCGCGTGGGCGGAGTCGCTGAGCCCGTCCGCGCGCGACGCCGCGTTTGTCACCCTCGCCTCCGCGTGGGCCCAGACGGCACCTGCCGAGGCGGTGGCGTGGGCGACGGAACTGCCCGGGGAACCCACCCGGACGAATGCCCTCGCGGCGGCCCACGCGGTCTGGCGCGCCCTGGACCCGGCGGCCGCGCGCCAGTGGCTGGAAGCCGCGCGCCTGGCGCCGGCGACGCGTTCGCGCATCCTGGCGCCGCGCTGAGCCATGGCGGAACGCATCCTTGTGGCGCTTTCGGGCGGCGTGGACAGCGCCGTCGCCGCCCTGCTGCTCCGGCGAGCAGGGTACGAGGTGGCGGGCGCGTACATGAAGAACTGGATCAACGAGGAGGGGATCATCGGCCATTGCCCGTGGGAACAGGACATCGCGGACGCGCGCGCGGTGGCCGCCCACCTCGGGATCGGCTTCGAGGTAGTGAACCTGATGCGCGAATACCGGTCGCGCGTCGTGGAGTACCTGTTGTCCGGGTACGAGCGGGGGTTCACCCCGAACCCGGACGTGATGTGCAACCGGGAGGTGAAGTTCGGCGTGTTCCGCGACTGGGCGCGCGCCCAGGGATTCTCCGCCGTGGCCACCGGGCACTACGCGCGCCGGGAGGAGCGGCCCGGCGGCCCCATGCTGCTCGAGGGCGTCGACCCGGGCAAGGACCAGACCTACTTCCTCGCCCTGCTGCAGCCGGGGCAGTTGGCGGACGCGCGGTTTCCCGTGGGCCACCTGACCAAGCCGGAGCTCCGCCGCGTCGCCCGGGACGCGGGCCTGCCGAACGCGGACAAACGGGACAGCCAAGGCATCTGTTTCATCGGGCAGGTGCGGATGGCCGATTTCCTCCGCGCCCACGTGCCCGACGCGCCGGGCCCGATCGTCCGCGCCGCGGATGGCCGCGAGGTGGGCCGGCATCGGGGACTCCATTACTACACGCTGGGCCAGCGGCGCGGCATCGGCGTGCCGTCCAACACCGACCACCGCGCCTACGTCGTGGTCGGCAAACGGGCGGCGGACCGGGCCCTGCTGGTGGCGTTTGACGAGCCCGCGGCTCCCGGGCTGTTCCACCGCACGGCCAGGATCGAGGCGCTCAGTTGGCTCGCCGAGCCGGTGCGGGTCGCCGGCCCGCTCGAGGGCCGGGTGCGGCACCGGGATCCGCGCGTGCCACTCGAATTTGATCCCCAGGGCGACGGCACCGCCGAGGTGCGCTTCGCCCAGCCGCAACGCGGGCTCGCGCCGGGCCAGGTGCTCGCCCTGTACGACGGGGAGCGGCTGCTCGGCGGCGGCATCTTCGCCTGACCTGCCGCTGGAGCGCATTCGAGATTGCCGCCGGCGGCGCGCACGGGGCACGCTCCGGGCTCGGCCATGGCCACCCCGCCCCGCATCGCCGCCGCGTTCCTCGCGGCCTCCTTGCTCAGCCTGCTTCGGGCTGCTCCCGCGGGCGCCGTCGAGTTCAACCGCGACATCCGGCCGCTGCTCGCGGAACACTGCTTCGCCTGCCACGGCCCGGACGCCGCCAACCGCAAGGGCAAGCTGCGGTTGGATGTGCGGGAGGAGGCGATCGCCCGCGGCGCCCTGAACCCGGGCCGGCCCGAGGCCAGCGAACTGCTGCTTCGCCTTGCCTCGCCCCACGCCGATGAGGTGATGCCGCCGCCGGAGACCAACAAGCCCGTCGCCCCGGCCGCGCGCGCCCTGCTCGAGCGCTGGATCCGCGAAGGCGCCCCCTACCAACGTCATTGGGCCTACGAGCGGCCCGAGCGCGCCCTGATCCCCCCGGGCGAGAACGGGATCGACCACCTGCTCAACCGGCGGCTGGCCGCGGAGGGGACGAAGCCCGCGCCGGAGGCGGACCGCCGCACCCTGATCCGGCGCCTCCACGCCGACCTCACCGGCCTGCCACCCTCCCCTGCCGAGGTCGCAGCCTTCCTAGCCGATCCCGCCCCGGACGCCTACGCCGCCCTCGTCGAGCGCCTGCTCGCCGGCCCCCACCACGGGGAACGCCTCGCCCTCGGCTGGCTCGACGCGGTGCGCTACGCCGACACGATCGGCTACCACAGCGACAACCCGCGCAATGTCTGGCCGTACCGCGACTGGGTGGTCCGCAGCTTCCACCGTAACCAGCGGTTCGATCGCTTCACGCTCGAGCAGATCGCTGGGGACCTGTTGCCGGACGCGAGCGACGAGACGCGCGTCGCCTCCGGGTTCAACCGCCTGCTGCTCTCGACCGAAGAGGGTGGCGCCCAGCCCAAGGACTACGAATCCCGGATGCTGGCGGACCGCGTGCGGGCGATCGGCACGGCCTGGCTCGGCCAGACCACCGGCTGTGCCCAGTGCCACGACCATAAATTCGACCCATGGACGATGAAGGACTTCTACGCGTTGGGCGCCTTCTTCGCGGATGTCCGGGAGCCCGCGATCGGCCGCCGTGAGGAAGGGATGCTGGTGCTCGATCCGGAGCAGCGGACCCGGCTTGCCGCGCTGCAGGCGCAGGAGGCCGCCGCGCGCGCCGCCTACGAACGGCTCCTGCCCGCCATCGACGCGGCCCAGCCCGCCTGGGAAGCCGCCGCCCGCACGGAACCAGCGCCCGCCACCGCCAACTCGGCCGTGGAGCGCACGCAACGCCAGGTCCGCGCCGCGCTGGCCAAGGCCCCCGCCCAGCGCAACGAGCGCGAGCGAACGCTCGTGCGCGACAGCCACCGGAACCTGTCCGGGCTCGGCGCCCCGGAGCGTGCCGCCCTCGCCGCCGCCACCGCCACCCGGCAGGCGTACCACGACTCGCTGCCCAAGAGCCTCGTCACGGTGTCCGAACGTCCCGCCCGCGTGGTCCGGGTGCAGCCCCGCGGCAACTGGATGGACGAGTCAGGCGAGATTGTGACCCCGGCGCTGCCGGGTTTCCTGCCCGCGCCCGACTTCGGAGGGCGTGTGCCGGACCGCCTCGACCTCGCCCGCTGGCTGGTGTCGGCCGAGAACCCGCTCACCGCGCGCGCCGTCGTCAACCGCCTGTGGGCGCAGTTCTTCGGCCTGGCACTCAGCCGCCATCCGGAGGATTTGGGCAGCCAGGGCGAGTTGCCGCCGCAGCAGGCGCTGCTCGACTGGCTCGCCGCGGAGTTCATGGCCAGCGGCTGGGACACCCGGCACGTGATCCGCACCATTACGCTGAGCCGCGCGTACCGCCGCTCCTCGGTGGCGGAACCCGCGGCCTTGGCTGCGGATCCCGAGAACCGTTCGCTGGCCCGCCAGGGGGCCTTCCGGCTCGAGGCGGAGCTGATCCGGGACCGCGCCTTGGCCGCGGGCGGGCTGCTGTCGCTCCGCGTCGGCGGACCGCCGGTCAGGCCGTACCAGCCCGCCGGCTATTGGGCCAACCTCAACTTCCCGCCCCGGGACTACACGCCCGACGCGGGCGAGGCGCAGTACCGGCGCGGGCTGTATGTCTGGTGGCAGCGCACCTTCCTGCACCCCAGCCTGCTCGCCTTCGACGCGCCCTCGCGCGAGGAATGCGTGGCCACGCGGAGCCGTTCCAACGTGCCTCAGCAGGCGCTCGTGCTCCTCAACGACCCGACCTACGTCGAGGCGGCGCGCGGCCTCGCCTTGCGCGTGCTCGACGGACCGGCGGGAACCACCGCGCGGATCGGCCACGCGTGGCAACTGGCGCTGCAGCGCGCGCCAGCCCCCGCGGAGCAGGCCGAGGCGGAACGCCTGCTGGCGCGTCACACGGAGGATTACCGCCGGGACCCCGCGGCCGCGCGGGCCCTGCTCGCGACGGGCCAGCTCCCGCCGCCAGCCGCCGCGGACCCGGCGGAACTGGCGGCGTGGACGCACCTCGCGCGCGTCCTGCTCAACCTGCACGAGTTCATCACCCGCTCCTGACCCGATGCCCTCCTTGAACCACGCCGAGCTCACCCGGCGCACCTTCCTCGGCCGATCCGCTCAGGGCGTGGGCGGCGTGGCCCTGGCCTCGCTGCTCCACGGAAACTCCCTGCGCGCCGCGCCGGCCCGCGGCGCCGCGCACCCGCTGCCCCTGCCCCAGCGCGTCCGCCGCGTCATCTGGCTCACGATGGCGGGCGGCCCCTCGCAGTTGGAGACCTTCGACCCGAAGCCGCGCCTGGCAGCGATGCACGGCGAGCCGATGCCCGAGAGCTTCACCCGGGGCCAGCAACTTGCCCAGTTGCAGGGGCAGAAGCTGTTCTGCCACGCGCCGCAGTTCCCCTTCGAGCGCTTTGGCCGCAACGGGACCGAGATCTGCTCCCTCTTCCCCCATCTTGGCTCGATCGTGGACGAGATCTGCCTCGTGCGGTCGATGACCACCGACGCGATCAATCACGACCCGGCACATATGTTCATGAACACCGGTTCCCAGATCGCCGGTCGGCCGAGCATGGGCGCGTGGGTCAACTACGGGCTCGGCAGCGAGGCGGAGGACCTGCCCGGGTTCGTGGTGATGATCTCGACCGGTCCGGGACGGTCACCGCAGCCGGTGGCCTCGCGCCAGTGGAGCAGCGGCTTCCTCCCCGGACGCTTCCAGGGCGTGCAGTTCCACGGCGGCGCGGACCCGGTGCACTACCTCGCCAACCCGCCCGGCGTGGACCGCGCGCGGCAGGCCGCGGACGTCGGCGCGATCAACGCCTTCAACCGCCTGCACGGCGCGCGAGTGCCCGATCCCGAGCTGGCGACCCGCATCGCGCAATACGAGCTGGCGTTCCGCTTGCAGGCCAGCGTGCCCGACCTGCTCGACCTGCGCGGCGAGGACGCGCGGACCCTTGACCTTTACGGCTGCACCCCGGGGGACGGGTCCTTCGCCTCCAACTGCCTGCTCGCCCGCCGGCTGGCGGAACGCGGCGTGCGCTTCATCCAGCTCTACCACCGCGACTGGGACCACCACAGCCAGCTGCGCGAGGAACTGCCGCTGCGGGCCCGGGAGACCGACCAGGCCTCCGCGGCGCTCGTGCGCGATCTCAAGCGGCGCGGAATGCTGGACGACACGCTGGTCGTCTGGACGGGCGAGTTCGGCCGCACCCCGATGGCACAGGGCAACAAGGGCACCACCGGCCGCGACCATCACAACCGGGCGATGTCGATGTGGCTCGCCGGCGGCGGGATCCGTCCCGGCCTCGTCCACGGCGCGACCGACGAGCTGGGCTACGCGGCGGTCGATAAAGTCTGCACCGTGCATGACCTGCATGCCACGATGCTACACCTGCTCGGCATCCGGCACGAGACCTTCAGCGTCCGTTTCCAGGGCCTCGACGCGCGCCTCACGGGGGTCGAGCCCGCGCGGGTCCTCCACGACCTGCTGACCTGAGCGCCACCCGCCGTCACGCCTCGGCAGCGGCCCGCATCGCCGCCCAGACCGCCCGCACGTCCTCCGGACCAGTCTCCAAGCCGCCGAGCGACACGCGCGCCATCCAGCGTCCCCCAAGCAGCGCCGGGGTGAGGAACGCGGCACCCGACGCGTTGACCCGCTCGACCCAGGCGAGGGTGTGCGCCTCCAGGGCGTCGCCGGCCAGCCCCGGCGGCTCGTGGCGGACACAGACCGTCTGCAGCGGCACCGGGGCCACCAACCGCCAGCCCGCCCCGCGGGCCGCCGCCACCTCCGCGACGAGCGACTGCGCAAGCGCAAGGTCGCGCCGGAGCCGGCGCGCGAGGCCCTCGACCCCCTGCTCGCGCAACAGGAACCAGAGCTTCAACGCCCGGAACCGGCGGCCGAGCGGGATGCCCCAGTCGCGCAGGTTCCGGACCTCGCCGTCGACCGCCGTGCGCAGGTAGCTCGGGCTCGTGCTCATCACGCGCACCAGCAGCGCGGGGTCGCGGACAAAATAAACGGAGCAGTCGAAGACGGCGCCGAGCCACTTGTGCGCGTTCACCACCACGGAGTCCGCGCCTTCCACCCCCCGCCACATCCAGCGGCATTCGGGAAGGATCATCGCCGCCCCGGCCATCGCCGCGTCGACGTGGAGCCAGGCTCCCTCCCGGGCGCAAAGGGCCGCGATTCCGGCCACCGGATCAAGGGCGGTCGTCGCGGTGGTTCCCGTGGTCGCCACGACGGCGCAGGGGATCCGGCCCGCCGCGCGATCGCGGGCGATCTCCGCCGCGAGGGCGTCGGCGCGGAGGGCGTGGTCCGCGTCAACCGCGATGGCGCGCAGGTGGTCGCGCCCGAAACCCGCGAGGAGCGCGGCCTTCACCACGGAGCTGTGCGCCTGTTCGGAGTGGTACACGACCAGCGGTGGGGCCCCGTTTTGCCACCCCGGCCCCTCGGCCGGGAAGCGCCCGGCCCGCTCCCGCGCGCAGAGCAGGGCCACGAGGGAGCAGGTCGAGGCGGTGTCCTGGAGCACGCCGCTCCAGCCCACGGGCAAGCCCAGCATCTGCCGCAACCAGTCCGTCACGACCTCCTCGAGCTCAGTAAGGGCCGGGCTCGATTGCCATGAGAGCCCGATTACCCCGAAACCGCTGCTCGCGAGGTCGCCCAGCACCGAGGAGAGCTCCGCGTTGGCGGGGAAATACCCGCAGAAGCGCGGGTGCTGCCAGTGGGTGAGTCCCGGCACGATCAGCTCGTCGAGGTCGCGCCAGAGCGCCTCAAAAGACTCGGGCGAAGCGGGTGGCGACGCGGGCAGACGGGCGCGTAGCTCACCCGGCGCCATGGCGCTGCGGACGGGCCGGGCAACCAGCGTCTCGCGGTAGGCAGCAATGCGTTCGATCAGCTCGTGCCCCCGCCGCCGAAACTCCTCGGGTGTCATCTCCCCCCGGCCCCGAGGGCGATTTCCCGGAACGCGGGCTCCTGCACCAACTGGTCCACGCCCCCGGACTCACTGAAGGCCCGGACTCGCGGGTGGGATGCGAACCGGCGCGGCAGTTCGGCGGCGAGCGAACGCGCCTCCGGGATCCGGCCCAGCAGGGCGAGCGTGCGGATCTGTTCCAAAGTCGGCCCGGGGTCGCTCTTCGCGGCGGCGGCGTCCCCCGCCTGCTCAAAGCAGCGCAGCGCCTTCAGGTAAGCCTCGCGGGCTTCCGTCTTCCGGCCCGCGCGGATCCGGGCGGAACCGAGGCTCAACCAGAGATCGGCGCGGCCGGGGTCGAGCTCCGTCGCCCGCGCGAGCGTCTGCTCCGCCCGCGCCCAGTCACGGAGGTTGATCGCGAATGCCGCCTCGGCCGCGAGCAGCTCCGCCTCCCGCGCCCGGCGCGCTTGCTCGGCCGGGTTCTGCCCGCACCCGGAGAGGCCTGCGATCCCGAGGGCAAGAAGGAGGCGCCCGCGGCGGCTCCGGGGAACAGCTGTTCGTGCCATTCAACGAGCAAAGCGGCCCGCCCGTCCTTGGCAATCCGCCCGTGCGAGCCGCACCCGAGTCGGCTGGACCCCACCCGGCCCGCACTCCAAGCTGTCGCAATGCTGCCCCCGCCCCCTCGCCCGCTGCGCGCGCTTTTCGCCGGTCTGGCCCTGCTCGTGATGCCCTGCCCCGCCGCCGTGCAGCAGGGTAACGGTATCAAGGTGGGCGAGGTCTCCGCCGATGCCGCCGTGGTGTGGACGCGGCTGACGACCACCGCGGAGGCCAATTGGGCCGGGGCCGACTGGCAGCCTCCCGTCCTCAGCGGGACGGACCCCGCCGTGCTGCACGCGGCCACCGCGGTCGCGCGCGAGTCCGGCTCCAGCGCCGCCGCGGCAAAGGCGCAGGCCGCGGCCAAGCGCAAGGGCGCGTCGGCCGACCAGGAGCAGTTGCGGCGGGCGGTGCTGCAGGCCGACCCGCTCTCGCAACTGCCGGAGGGGCGGACCTTGCCGGCGATGCGGGGCGCCCTGCCCGGAACGGCCGGCGCCACGCGCGTGATCGCCGTTCCCGCCGCCGGCGGCGCGGCCGTCAGCTCGCCCTGGGGCGACGTCGACCCGCTGCGCGACCACACTCGCCAGATCACGCTGACCGGCCTCCGGCCGGGAACCGCCTATCGCCTCCGCGTCGAATCCCGCGACCCCGCAGGCCAGCCCGGAGCGACGGTCGAGGGGGGATTCCGGACCGCGCCCGCCGCGACCTCCGCCGCGCCCGTGCGGTTCGCGGTCGTCACCTGCGGAGACTATCCCCGGCGCGACGACCCGGTGAACGGCCACCGGATCTACGCGACCCTCCATCAGCTGCGCCCGGACTTTCTCGTGCACACGGGCGACGTGGAGTACTACGACAAGCCCGACCCGTGGGCGACCTCCGCGGCACTCGCCCGCTTCAAGTGGAACCGCCTCTACGCGCTGCCGTTCCTGCGGACCTTCCACAACCACACCCCGGCGTACTTCACCAACGACGACCACGACCTCCTGCGCAACGACTGCTGGCCCGGCCAGACCTACGGGCGCCTGACTTGGGACGAGGGGCTTGCCATCTGGAATGAGCAGATGCCGGCCTCGCCCCTGCCGTACCGCACCTTCCGGCACGGCCGCGACCTCCAGGTCTGGATCATCGAGGGCCGACGCTACCGCAGCGCCAACACGGACCCCGACGGCCCCGCCAAGACGATCCTCGGGGCGGAGCAGAAGGCATGGCTGCTGCGGACGATCGCCGCCTCCGACGCGACCTTCAAGGTGCTGCTCTCGCCGACCCCGATTGTGGGCCCGGACCGCGGCTCCAAAAACGACAACCACGCCAACAGCGGCTTCCGCCACGAGGGTGACGCGCTCCGCCGGGCGCTCGCCGCGCACCGGAACCTGATCGTCGCCAACGGCGACCGCCACTGGCAGTATTTCTCAGTCGATCCTGCCACCGGCCTCCGCGAGTTCGGCTGCGGACCCTCATCGGACGTCCACGCCGGCGGCTACACGCCGCAACCCGGCGACGAGGCCGTGCAGAAGTTCTTCCGGCTGCAGGGCGGCTTCCTCACCGTCGCGACCGCCTCCGTCGCCGGCGCTTCGGCCCGCTTGGAAATCCGGCACCACGCGGTCGACGGCGCCGTGGTCCACGCCGTCGAGCTGGACCGGGCGGGTGCCCATCGCGTGGTCGCCCGGCGGTGAGGCGGACCCGCCCCGTCCCCGCTCAGCGCTGCTCCACCCGGTACAGGTGGCCGCGCGTGCGCACGTAGAGCGCCCGGCCGACGGCGGCGGGTGACGCCATCGCGCCCTCCTCCAGCTTGTTTTCGGCCAGCAGGCGGTACTCGCGCGCCGCCGCGATCACGCTCCCGTGGCCGCGCTCATTGAAGAAGTAAAGCCGCCCCGCGGCGTGCACCGGGGACGCGGAGTAGTTGCCCGTTCCGGGCAGGCGCTCACTCCACAACTCGCGCCCGGAGACCGCCTCAAGGCAGGTCACCACCCCGCTATCCTGGTGGACCATGAACAGCAGGTCGCCGACCACGACGGGCGAGGGACGGTTGGGGACGTTCTTCGCGAATTTCCAAGCGACGTGGGAATCCGTCACGACACCCTGCCCGCCGAGGCGCACCGCCCAGAGCTCGCCCTTCGGCAGCCCCGTGGCCGTGAAGACCAGGCCGTGGCCCGCGACCGGCCGGACCGTGCCCGAGTGATGCCGGCGCTCCTCCACCCGCCAGAGCTCGCGCCCGGTCGCAGGATCGTAGGCGTAGGTGGCCTTGGAGCCGGCGCTGATCAGCACCGGCCGGCCCTCGTGCCGGATCACCAGCGGGCTGGAGAAGGCCTTCCGGAAATCGCCGTCGCGGATCGGTTTCCCCTCAGGCGTCAGGTCCTGGAAGTCGATCGAGCGGTCGGTCCGCCAGACCGTGCGTCCCGTCGCCTTGTCGAGCGCCACCACGTACTGCTGGTCCGCCCCGTCAAAATGCAGCAGCAGCAGGCCCTCCCACAGCGTGGGCGAGGAACCCGCCCCGCGCCAGTGGTTGCAGGGTAGGTCGCGGCGCTCCCACAACACGGCCCCCGTCGCGGTGTCGAGGCACGCAGTCCCCGGGGACCCGAAGGTCACGTACACCCGGTCGGGCTCAATCGCCGGCGTGGGCGACGCGTAGCTGTTGAACTTGTCCGCGTACTGCGGTTCCGCGACGGAGAAGAGCTTGCGGTCGTGCACGACGCGGCCCGTCTCCTGGTCCAGCGCGAGCACCGAGAGCTCCCGGCCGTCCTCGGTCGCGGTGGTCAGCCAGACCTGGCCGCCGAGGACGACCGGCGAGGACCAGCCCTTGCCGCGCAACGGGGTTTTCCAGCGCACATTCTCCGTCTCGCTCCAGCGCTCGGGCAGTCCGTCGGCGGTCGCCAGCCCCTGCCCGGTCGGCCCACGGAACTCCGTCCAGCCGGAATCGGGGGCGGCGGCGTGGGCGGCGGACAGCAGGGTGAGGACCAAGGCGGCGAAGCGGGTAAGGTCGGGGCGCATTACGGAGGGGGTATGGCGGAAGCCTCCGGATTGCCGTGGCGCCGGCAATCAAAACCCGCCCGGCCGCAGTTGACCCGGCGCGCGCCGCCGGGCACCTTCCCAGCAACCCCGCGCCCCGCCCGATGCCATACGCCCGAACCGCTGTCACGCTCGCCGGACTTCTCGCGTTCCCCCTTGCCGCCGCGGCGGCCGACGCGCCGCTGAGCTTCAACGAGCACATCCGGCCGCTGCTGGCGCAGAACTGCTTCGCCTGCCACGGGCCGGATGCCGGGCACCGAAAGGCCGGCCTGCGGCTGGACGACCCGGCCAGCGCCCACGCGGAACGCCGCGGCGTGCGTGCGATCGTGCCCGGCGACCCGGATGCCTCGGAGCTCTGGCAGCGCATCATCAGCCCGTACGCCGACGAGGTGATGCCCCCGCCCGAGGCCCACAAGCCGCCGCTCAGCCCCGAGCACCGCGCCCTGGTGCGGCGCTGGCTCCAGGAGGGAGCGACCTACCAGGCGCACTGGGCTTTCCTGCCGGTCGCACGCGCGGCCCTCCCGCCCGCCACCGGCGGCGCCACGGAACATCCCGTCGACCGGTTCATCGGCCAGCGGCTCGCCACCCGCGGCTGGGCCCTCGCTCCCGAGGCACCCCGCGAGACCCTTATCCGCCGCCTCAGCCTCGATCTGACCGGCCTGCCGCCCACCCCGGCGGAGGTCGACGCATTCCTGAGCGACCGGGCGCCCGGCGCGTACGAGCGCGTCGTCGACCGCCTGCTCGCCTCGCCCCGGTACGGGGAGAACTTCGCCCGGCCGTGGCTCGACGCCGTGCGTTACGCCGACACCCACGGCCTGCATCTGGACAACGTCCGCACCATTTGGCCCTACCGCGATTGGGTCGTGTCCGCCTTCAACCGCAACCTGCCCTTCGACCGCTTCACGATCGAGCAGCTGGCGGGTGATCTGCTGCCGAATCCCACCCTCGACCAGCTGGTGGCCTCGGGTTACAACCGCAATCATCTCTCGACCTCCGAGGGAGGCTCGATCGAGGCGGAAGCGGAGGCGCGCAACACCGCCGACCGCGTGGACACCACGGCGGCCGTCTTCCTCGGTCTCACCGCCAGCTGCGCGTCCTGCCACGACCACAAGTTCGACCCGATGTCGCAGAAGGACTACTACGCCCTGGGCGCCTTCTTCAAGGGTCTGGCGGACCGCTGCTGGGACGGCAACGTGCGGATCGCCGCGCCCATCGTGGTGATCGCGCCGGACGAGGCCACGCAACGTCGGATCGCCGAACTCGACGCCCTCGCAGGCCCGCTGGAGGCGGCCGTGAGCGCGCGGGCCGACGCCCTCAAGGGAGACGGATCCGAGGCTGGCACGCGCGGCCGCAGCCGAGAGCGCCGGACCGCCGGTCAGGTCACCTATGACGTGGTATGGGCGGAGGACTCCGACCTCCCAACCCCGGCGACGGTGCTGGCCCCGCCGCCCCCCGGGGAATGGCGGGAAGGGGCCGGCGTGCCGCTCGTGGGCGGCCGCCGGGCCCTGCGGCTCGAAGGCGACGTGGAGCGCCCGGTGCTCTTCACTGCCGGCGAGGTGAACCTCGTGGTACGCACCGCGGCCACCGCGTACATCCACCTGCACCCCGACCCCGCGCGGCCCCCGCGCGCCGTGAGCGTGGAGTTCCTCGCCGAGGAGGGCGCCCGCCGGATGATCTGGGGCGACCTGCAGGCGTTCGGACCGGAGATCGCGCGCGACGCGCTGCACGCCGGCCCCCTGCCCCCGTCCGGCCAGTACACCCG
>SXGQ01578440.1_pt1 | contig 12201 bp, 5 predicted proteins | sample 3178371 | NCBI WGS metagenome assembly SXGQ01 (sample SAMN11356859, study PRJNA531348) | freshwater metagenome | isolation source: freshwater sample F1-20 | place: China: Fuxian Lake, Yuxi | collected 2017-12-25 | reverse complement strand
GGGTGGGATGGATTGGAGGGGGGTGGGGCGCTTTTCTCGCTGGGCGCGGAAGTGGGTGGCGACGGAGGTGGCGGCGCAGAGAGAGAGGGTGAGGCCGAGGTAGGCGAGGAGGTTTTGGATGGTGCCGGCGAGGATGAGGAGGATGGCGACGGCGGCTTGAAGGAGGACGGGTGGCCAAGTGCGGTGGGGGCGGATGATGAAGGTTTGGGGGAGGAGTTGGTCCTGGGCCATGCGGCTGTAGACGCGGGGGCCGGCCATCATCATGCTGAGGACGGAGGTGATGAGTGCGAGGGCGATGATGGTTTTGACGAGGGTGGCGAAGTTCGGGCCGGCGATCCATTGGGCGGCGAGGGTGGCGATGTCGGCGCGGCTGGAGATGAGGTGGGCGGGTGGGGCGAGGATGAAGGTGGCGTTGAGGAGGAGGTAGAGGAGGGTGACGGCGAGGGTGCCTGTGATGAGGGATTTGGCGACGGTGTTGGGGTTTTCGGCTTCGCCGGCGACGTAAACTGCGGCGTTGAATCCGGAGTAGCTGAGGGAGATCCAGACGAGGGCTTGGGCGAAGGCGAGGGTGGGGAATGGGGTGGGTGTGGGTGTGGTGGGGAGGCCTTGCCATGGGGTGGTGATGGCGCTCCAGGTGCCGATGGCGAGGAAGGCGGCGAGGAGGATGAGTTTGAGGAGGACGGCGGCGTTTTGGAATTTGGCTCCGAGGTGGCGGTGGAGGCCGTGGGCGGCGGCACCGATGAGGACGATGGTGATGGCGAGGAGGCGCGGGGGTAGTGCGGCGGGTTTGCAGTAGGATTCGAGGGCGAGGGCGGCGAAGGCGATGGCTCCGCTGAAGCCGGCGAGGAGGGAGACCCAGCCGGCGATGAAGCCGACGGCGGGGTGGATGGTGCGGGAGAGGAAGGCGTATTCGCCGCCGGACTCGGGGTGGCGGCGGGTGAGGAGCCCGTAGCTGTAGGCACCGCAGCAGGCAATGATGCCGCCAACGAGCCAGGCGAGGAGGACGAGGGTGGGGGAGTGGAGTGAGGCGAGGGTGAAGCCGGAGGTGGTGAAGACGCCGGCTCCGAGCATATTGGCAATCACCAGGAAGGTGAGTGTCCAGTAGCCGAATGGTTTGGCCGGGGGTGTGGCCATTCAGGGTTTGGTGAAGCGGAGGAAGTAGTTTTCCTTGAAGCCGTCGATTTTGACTTCCTCGACGAAGGTGAGTCCGGCGTCTTCGATTTCCTTGCGGAAGACTTCCTGGCCGGCGCGGACGTGGCCGAGGACCCAATCGCTGGAGACGCCTTCGATGCGGATGAAGTCGATGACGACGACGGTGCCGCCTTTTTTGAGGCAGCGGACGAGGGATTTGAGAGTGGTGGCGGGGTATTCGAAGTGGTGGTAGACGTCGCAGATGAAGGCGATGTCGACGGAGTCCGGCGGGAGGGAGACGGAGTTGTCGGGGCAGAGGATGGCGGAGATGTTGCGGTGGTTTTCCTGTTTGGCGCGTTCGACGATGTGTTGGAGGAGGGGGGCGGAGATGTCGACGGCGTGGACCCAGCCATCGGGTCCGGTGGCTTCGGCGAAGAGGCGGGTGTAGAGGCCGGTGCCGGCACCGATGTCGGCGATGGTCATGCCTTTGCGGATGTTGAGGGCTTTGACGACGGTTTCGCGTTCGTGGAAGACTTCGCGGCTTTCGACTTCGAAGCGTTTGAGGAAGTCGTCGACCTTGAGGTTTGGATCGAGGTAGCTTTCGTTGATGCCGGGGCGGACGCTGGTTTCCGGGGTGGCGGGAGGGTTTTCCTTGCCGACGAGGAGGGTGGCGGCGGCGGCGAGGGTGAGGGGGATGACGAGGCTCCAGGGTTTGGTTTTCATGGGTTCGGGGTGGATTTATTCTTCGATGAGTTCGGCTCCTTTGATGAGGCGGCAGAATTCTTTTTTGGAGACGTCGTGGATGGTGCCTTGGGCGGCGTCCGGGGTGTCGGTTTGTTTGTAGCGGATGGCGAGGCGTTCCCAGATGACGATGCGGAGGTAGAGGTCGCCCTGTTTCCAGAGCTGGTTTTGGGCGAGTTTGAGCATGGGGTGGGTGGGCGTGCGGAGGATCAGGCGACGGGCGGGCGATTTGGATCGAAGAGGTCGGTGTAGCGTGGGGGGGCGGGTTTGTCGAATCGGGAATCGGGAATCGGGAAGAGGAGGAATGAGGAAGGTTGGAATTTAGGAACGGGGGAAGAGAAGGACGGATGGACACGGGTGCCTCAGAGTGCCGAGTGAGAAGTGAGAAGTGGAACGGTTTGGGTGATGGGGGGTAGTGGAAGAGCGGATGGATGAGGGTGAGGGTCGCAAGGAAAGATTAGACAAAAGCCCTGGAGCTTTGTGAGAGGTGCGGGGAGGTGGGAGGTTTGGTTGCGGATGGGGCGGCACCTTGGAAACTCCGTTTGCGTGCGATGCTGGACGAGAGGTGGACGGGGGAGTGATGTGGTTGTTAGGGAGGACGAAGCTGAGGGGGCTGGATTTATGTTTCTGGGTTTGGTTGGGAGGCTACGGGCAGGATGCCCGTGCCACGGTGGGGTGCGATTTGTGGCCTGTTAGGCTTGGCCTAGGAGGTGGGTTTTCATGTGGGCGAGGATGTCGGTGCAGCGTTGTTTGTCGCCGCCGGAGACTTCGGCGGTGGCCCAGCCGGTGTATTGGATTTCTGTTAGGGCTTTGCGGACGTCTGCCCAGTCGACGTCGCCTTCACCGATGTTGACGAAGCCGCCTTGGATGGCCCAGTCCTTGACGTCGAGTTTGACGATGCGTTTGCCGAGTTGGCGGATCCAGGCGGCGGGTTTGCCGAATTTCTGGTGGTTTCCGATGTCGAAGTAGGAGCCGACCCAGGGGGAGTTGATTTCGTCGAGGTAGTCGCAGAGGAGTTTGGCGTTTTGGTTGTTGTCGCCTTTGGGGTCGTAGAGGAACTGGTTCCAGACGTTTTCGATGAGGATGTGGACGCCGAGGTCCGCGGCGAGGGGGATGGCTTTGCGGATGCCGGCGATGGAGCGTTCCCAGGCTTGGTCGTGGGTGGTTTTGTCGTCGACGACGGCTGGGACGAGGAGGACGGCGGAGCCGCCGACGGCGTGGGATTCGCGGATGGCGGTGAGGAGGCCATCGAGAGCTTTGGCGCGGGTTTCTTCGGCGGGGTCGGAGAGGCGGGTGTGCCAGTGGATGGAGTTGACGACGCCGTGGATGGGAAGGTTGGTGGATTTGGAGGCGGCGAGGGCTTCGGTTTTGTTTTGGCCGCCGGGGGAGTCGAGTTCGATGCCGTCGTAGCCGATTTCCTTGAGGGTTTTGAAGGTGGTGGCGAGGTCGGTTTTGAAGTCCGCCATGGCGCATTTGAGGGAGAGTTTGATGGGGCCGAGGGTGGGTGCGGCCGGGGTTGGGGTTTGGCCGAGGGCGGAGTGGGTGCCGAGGGCGAGGGTTGCGAGGGAGGAGGTGGTGAGGAAGTGGCGGCGGTTCATGGGATGCTGGATGTTTACAAAAAAGAACGCGCTCTTAACGGAGGTCAAGAGCGCGTCCTTTCGAGAGATGCGGGAGGATGGATCAGCGTCTGCGGCGGAGGAGGGTGATGAGGCCGAGTGCGCCGAGGAGGGTGGTGGCGGGTTCTGGGATGGCGGTCCAGGTGAGGGTGATGTTGCCGCCGGTGTTGTCGAGGTTCCATGAGCCTTGGGAGGCGAAGGATCCGGCTTGGGAGTCGTCGAGGAGGAAGTTTCCGGTGGAGGATCCGCCGCCGGAGAAGTCGATGATGTAGAAGTTGCGGTCGACGTCCCAGGCGGTGGTTGAGTAGTCGATGCCGGAGGCGAGGAGGGCGAGGGTGGCGGAGAGGTCGATGGTGAGGTTTCCGCTGGTGACGTCGACGGCGTCGTAGTCGATGCCGCGGAGGCCGATGGTGTTGGAGTCGAGTTCGATTTCGAGGATGGAGGAGGCGGAGTAGCTGAGGCCTGCGTTGAAGGTTTGGAGGCCTGGGCTATCGCCTGGGGCGTGGGTTCCGCTGAGGGTGACGGATGCGTTGAAGAGGCCGCTATTTCCGGTGAGGGTTCCGCCGTCGTTGATGTTGACGGGTGCGCTGGTGGAGCCGGAGACGCGGAGGGTGGCTTGATCGCGGACGGTGATGGCGGAGTTGGTGATGGCTCCGGTGAGGTTGACGGTGCCGCCTTCGATGATGGTGGAGCCGGTGTGGTTGTTAGAGCCGGCGAGTGTTAGGGTGGAGGTGCCGGATTTGGCGAGGTTGCCGGAGCCGGTGATCTGGCCGTTGAAGGTGGAGTCGGAGGAGCCGTTGACGGTGAGGCGGGTGAAGGTGCCGAGGTTTACCTGGGAGCCTGCGACGCCATCGAGGGAGGCGATGGTTTGGTGGGCGGATTCGAGTTGGAGGGTTGCGCCGCTGGTGGTGAGGGAGACGGGGGTCGAGGCGGCGAGGAGGTTGTTTTCGAAGTTGTTGATGGCGAGGTTGTCGACGCCGCCGATGCGGGATCCGTTTGAGCCGAAGGAGAGGTAGCTGGTGCCCATGCCGGTGTTGAGGGCGTAGGTGCCGAGCTGGGTGTTGCCTTGCATGACGACGACGTTGGTGCCGTTTCCTGCGAAGGGTGAGCCGGTGCCTGCGGAGTCCGCGAGGTAGAAGGCGAAGTTGTCTCCGGCGGAGGTGGAGTCGAAGTTTGCGATGAGGCCGCCGTTGTTGAAGATTTGGATACCGGTGTTGTTGCGGTAGAGGAAGCCGAGTTCGCCGGAGCCGGCGATGGGGAAGCCCTCGGGGGAGGCGCGGAGGGTGAAGCTGGTCCAGTCGGTATTGTTGGAGGCGGTGCCTCTGAACATGTCGAAGTTGATTCTGACGGGGCCATCGACATTGGCGGAGGAGAGTGGGAGGCCGCTGAGGCGGGCTTGGCCGCCGAAGGCGAGGAGGAGGTAGTCGCCATTGGTGCCGGAGGGGGCGTTGACGTTGGTGGGGTTTCCGACCTGGACGTTGCCGGCGCCGGTCCATGATTGGAGGGCGGCGGTGCCGGTTTGGCGGTTGGCGAGGTTGAAGTTGATGTTGGCGGTGTTGGGATTTCCGGTGGCGGAGAAGTTGTCTGTTAGAAGGGGATTTGCGCCGGATGTGAGGCGGAGGGTGCCTTCGCTGATGGCGAGGGTTCCGGTGTGGGATTGGGTTTGGTTGAGGGTGAGGGTTCCGGAGCCGGATTTGAGGAGGGTTCCGGAGCCGGTGATGTTGGTGCGGAGGGTTTGTGCGGATGTGTTGGAGATTTCGAGGGTTCCGCTGGTGATGGTGGTGGTGCCGGTGTGGTTGACGGGGCCGGAGAGGGTGAGGGTTCCGGAGCCGGATTTGGAGAGGTTGGCGGTTCCGGTGATTTCGCCGGTTAGGGATTGGGATGAGGAGTTGGAGAAGTTGAGTGTTCCGCCTGCGAGGTTGACGCGGTGGTTGTTAGAAGTGATGGTGCCGGAGAGGGTGAGGGTGCCATCGCCGCTTTTGTTGATGGCGCTGGAGAGGGTGATGGGCGTGGAGATTTGGTGATTTCCGGTGGGTGTTGAGAGGACGGCGAGGGCCCCGGCATCGGACTGGAGGGTGAGGGTGGAGGCACCGGAGAGGGTCCATGCGTTGGAGCCTTCGAAGCGGGCATTGCCGAGAGTAGTAGGGGTGTCGAGGTTGAGGGTGGTGGGCGAGCCTTGTGCGGAGAATGAGGCGTTTGAGCCTTGTCCCGAGGGGGTTCCGTTAGACCAGGTGGAGGTGCTCCAATCGGCGCCGCCGTTGTGGGTGGTGTTGAAGACTTGTTCGGTGGAGAAGCCGTAGAAGTGGAAGCTAGCGCCGGCGGTGGGGGTGAAGCTGAGGGTTTCCGAGGTGGAGCCTGCGGTGAAGGTGTAGCGGATGAGGTTGAGGTGGCCCTGAGGGTTGAAGTCCTGGTTGATGGAGAAGTTTCCGCCGCTGGAGGTGGAGATGTTGTTGGTGCGGTTGAGGGTGTCCCAGGAGCGGTTGTAGAAGGTGGTGGTGTAGGTTTCTCCGGCGGTGAGGCCGTTGAGGTTGAGGACGCCGGGGTTTCCGTTGTAGATGAAGTCGGTGACGAGGGAGCCGAGTTGGCCGGTGACGTTGTTGACGCCGCCGGAGGCGAGGGTGCTCGGGATGCCGGTGATGGAGTAGTTGGTTCCGCTGGGGTTTCCGCCGGAGCTGGCTTCGAAGGGTACGCCGTTGATGGTGATGGCTCCGCCGTGGGTGTTGACGGCGTGGATGTAGGTTTTGGAGGTGGAGAGGCCGACGTTGGCGTCGTTATCGCCTGCGCCGAGTGCTGCTGCGGAGAGTGCGCCGTCCGCGGCGTTTGCGAGGTGGCCGGGGAGGATGAAGCTGGCTGCGGTGGCGAGGAGGAAGGGATTGGAGCGGAGTTTCATGGGCGGGAGGGGACGGAATTGAGATTCGAGATTTGGAATTTGAGATGCGAGATCAATTATCGATGATTTCGAGTTCCTCGATGCGGTAGAATTCGCTGGGTTCGCTGGCTTCGGTGGATGGGACGATGGCTTGGCCGATGCCGCCGGCATTGGTGGTGGCGGTCATGGGTTCGGTTAGAGGGCCGAAGGGGGTGGAGAGGTCAGGGGATTTGGTGACGGCGTAGGTGGTGTTTGGAGCGCCGGTGAAGTCGATGGTGATGTTGCCGGAGGCATCGCGGGTGACGTTGGTGACGACGAGGGTTCCGGCGGGCTCTGGGACGACTTCGTTGGTTAGGCCGTGGAAGTGGAAGGAGCCGCTGGCGGTTGCCGCGTTGGTTGGTGTGGTGGCGAGGATGGTGAGGGCGGTGCTTTCGGCGGTGTAGGTGTAGCTGAGGTAATAGGCGGAATCGTTGTTTCCGTTGTTGAGGACGATGCCGGGGCGATCGGTGACGAGTGCGCCGAAGGGTTGTTCGGAGGTGGCACCGTTGATGAAGGTGAGGTCGATGGGGCGGTGGCTGGCGCCTGCTGTTTCCCAAGGGCGGATGAAGATCTTGAGCTGATAGGTTTCACCTGGGGTGAGGCCGCTGAGGGTGTAGCTTTGGAGGTTTCCGGGGTTTCCGTTGGAGTTGTAGAGGAATCCGGAGAGGAGGTCGATGACGCCGGTGCCGGTGACTCCGCCGTTGGCGGGGACCCATTGGTTGAAGTTGGGCGGGTTGATTTCCGAGGGGGTGGCGCTGGTGACCCAGCCGAAGTTGGAGGGGATGAGGCCAGGGTTCACTTCTTCGAGGACGACGCCATTGATGGTGGCGGCGCCGCCGCCGGAGAGGGTGTGGGTGTAGGTTTTGTCCGGGCTGATGCCGGTGCTGGCGTCGTCGGTGATTTGGACGAGTGCGAAGGCTGGAGGGAGGGGTGGGCGGGAGTCGAAGTCGTTGGGGTCGCTGGTTTTTTCGACTTCGAAGTTGTCCCGGGCTCCGTCGCCATCGGTATCGATGATGGTTGGGCTGGAGCCTGTGTCTGTGGCGGAGACGAAGATGGTGGTGTTGGTTTCCACGGCGTCTGTGAGGCCGTCGTTATCGGTATCCGCTATGATGGGGTTGGTGGGTGGGCGGGAGCCGGCACCGATGAGTTCGTCGTTGTCGTTCAGGGTGTCGCCATCGGTATCGGCTTCGGTGGGGTTGATGGACGGGTAGAGGGTGCGGAGGTTGAATTCCTGGAGGTCGGAGAGGCCGTCGTTGTCGAAGTCTCCGGTGCCTGGTCCTGGTCCTGGGCCGGCTTCGAGGCCGTTGAGGTCGGTGATGTTGCCTGCGGTGGCGATTTCCCATGAGTCGAGGATGCCATCGGCGTCGTCGTCCTTGATGAGGGTGAGGAGGAAGACCTGTTCGGTGGTTCCGCCGGTGACGGAGCCTGTGCCTTGGACTCGGATGGAGTAGGAGGTGTTTTCTGGGTCCTGGGTAAAGTCGTAGGAGCCGGCTTCGATGACGTCGCCGTTGATTTGGAATTTGGCGTTATCGGTATCGCCGACGCCGGAGACGAGGGTGTAGGTGGAGGTTTCTGGGCCTTTGGCGAAGGTTTCGGAGGAGAGTGAGCCGATGAATTCGCCGGTTTCGATGCCTGAGATGAAGGAGTTTCCGGTGAAGGCCATGGAGTAGATGGCAGGGATGGAGGAGACGGCGAGATTGTCGATGCGCATGCCGGTTTCCAGCGTTTCGAGTTCCATGTAGAGTGCGCCGCTGTTGTTGGACCAGGTGAAGGTGTCATTGGCGATGCGGACGCCATCGGAGTGGACACGGACGCGGACGGTGGTGTTGTCGGCAAAGGAGTCGAAGGCGTAGTCGAAGACGATGTGGCGAGGTCCTGGGGTGGCGGCGACGGAGACGCCGTTTCCGAGGAAGGTTCCGTTGTCGAAGCGCTGGCTGCCGCCGTTTCCACGGAAGAGGACGGCGTAGTCGGTTTCGCCGTGGTTGACGCGGAAGGCAGGTTCGCCGCCGGCGGGGCCGAGGAGGCCGACGGCGAAGGAGATCCAGTTATCGGTGGTGGTGTTGGTGGGGGTGAAGTCGAATTCGACGCGCATGCCACCATCGGTGAGCATGGTGGTGCCGCCGGTTCCGGAGGCCCAGTCGTACCAGGTTCCGGAGGGTGAGGTTTGGAAGCGGATGCGGCCGGTTCCGGCGTTGATCATGAAGAGTTCGTTGCCCTGGATTTGCTGTTGGGTGCGAGAGGCGCGGGCGACGACATCGGGGATGGAGCTGAGAGACCCGGAGAGGCGGCCGGCTGCGATGGGGTCCGCGCCGTCGAAGTTGGTGGTGTCCGGGGTGTTGAAGTTGTCCATCCAGAGGAGGGTGTTGGCGGACGCGGGGATGGAGAGGATGCCTGAGACGAGGAGGCAGAGGTGGCGGGCTTTCATGGGCTGGTTTTTTGGGTTTTCCTGACGGTGCCTTGGGAGGGCGCGTGAGGGTGGGGTTGGTTTTTACGGTGACGATTCAGACACGCCAGTTGGATTTGGCGATGAAAAGAAGTTCCCGGATTCTGCCAAAAAAAATGCCGGGCCGCGGGGTGCGGTCCGGCATTTCGGATGGGTTGAGGGCTCAGGACGGTGGTGTTTCGGGAACGACAACGCGGTAGAAGGCGCGGCCGCCCGGGGGTGGGTTGGTGTCTTCAAACTCGATGAGTCCGCCTGCGGGGGCGATTTGGGTATCGAGGTCGATCCAGTCGTTGTTGAGGGTTGTGGAGCGTTGGAAGGTGTAGGTGAAGCCTTCGGTTCCGGTGAAACTGGCGTTCACGGTTCCCCCGTTGAGGGTGAGGGTGACGGGGCCGAGTTGTTCCGGGACGGGAGGTGGTAGGACGGTGATCTGGACGGTTCCGATGCCGGTGCCGCCCCAGAGGCCATCGTTGATGGTGTAGGTGAAGCTATCGGTTCCGAAGAAGTTGGGTGGCGGGGTGTAGGTGATGGTGCCGAGGGATTCGCTGACGGTTCCGCCTTCTGCGCTGGTTGAAGAGACGCTTTGGAAGTCGAAGAGATCGCCGTCCGGATCGCTGTCGTTGAGGATGAGGTCGAGGACATCGAGTTCGAGGTCTTCGTTGAAGTTGGTCTCGAAGTTATCGGTGATGGCGACGGGGTTGGTGTTGGGGATGGAGACGGTGGCGACGTTGCTTTCGACGGAGTCGACGGCGTTGGTGACGACGACCTTGTAGTTGCCGGCCTGGCTGTAGTCGAAGGAGGAGACAGCGAGTGTGGGGCCGTCTTCGCCGATGAGTTCCTCGTTGTTGAAGAACCACTGATAGGTGAAAGGCCATGAGCCGCTGACGTCGACGCCGAGGAGGGCGGTTTGGTTGTGCCTCATGACGGTGTTGGCGGGTTGGATGGCGATGTGTGGGGCGATGTCCGGCGGGAGGACGCCGGTGGCGCTGAGGTTGTGCACGCGGAGGCCGGTGTAGCCGACTGCGGCGTTCTGGACGACGAAGTCGAGGGTGTTGACGCCTTGGACGAGGTTGGTCGCCGTCACTTGGTTGATGGTGAAGGGGACGAGGTTCGAGAAGGTGAGTCCGACGTCGTTGGGGAATCCGATGGAGACGCCATTGACGCGGATTTGTGTTCCGGCGTTGTCGCTGGACCAGAGGCCGGTGATTTGGACGGTGGACAGGTCGAAGTTGGTGAGGTCGAACTGGGTGCGGTAGACGTAGGTGCCTTCGCCTTCGCCGGCGTTTACGGGGACTCCGGTGGCGGCGAAGGTGTTTGCGCGGGGTCCGATCCATGAGGAGGATGCGTTGTTCGCGACCCACGGTCCGGGGATTCCGGTGATCTGGGCGATGGCGGCGGTGGACTCGGTGTTGTCCGGGTTGACGATGAGGGTGTAGTGGGGATCGACCGCGCCGTGAGGGAGGGGGAGTCCGTTGTGGCCGAGGCCGGTGTTGAAGAGGCCGGGGATGCGGTCGCGGACGCTCAGGGTGGCGGCGGCAGTGGTGATTTCATCGACGGAGTTGGTGATGGTGCAGGTGTAATCGCCAGTTTGGTCGTAGCCGACTTCGGTGAGGTTGAGGATGGGGTTGGTGGCGCCGGGGATGATGTTGCCATCGAGTTTCCATTGGTAGTTGAGGGTTCCGCTGCCGGATGCGCCGGCGCGGAAGGTGTGGGAGCCGCCGACGTTGATGGTGGCGGAGACGGGGTCGAGGGTGACGGAGGGTGCGACATCGACGAGTGGGTCCGCTTCGCGGTTGGCGAGGGCGTATGGGTGGAAGGATCTTGCGCCGTCGAAGGAGGAGGCGTGGACGGTCAGGTTGCCGCTGGCGGGGGCGGTGTAGGTGTATTCGATACGGATTCCGTTGTCGTTGCCGAAGAGGTTCTGGTTGAACATTTCGCTGGCGTCGCCGGGGAGGCCGAAGAATTTGATGTTTCGGGCATCGGGGTCCCAGCCGACGGAGAATAGGGTGAGGACGTATTCTTTGCCGGGGGTGAGGCCGGTGAGGTTGAATGCACCGGGGAAGCCGTTGTAGACGAAATTGGTGCCCAGTGCGGAGGAGTAGCCGGAGATGTTGTTGGTATCGGCGGGTCCTACGGTGGGGAGGGTGGTGGTGAGATTTCCTGCGGCTGGGTTGATGCCTCCGATGCCAGTGAAGTTGACGCCGTTGACGTGGACGTTGGTGGCGGTGCCGAGGTTGTAGGCGTGGGTGTAGAGGTAGGTGCTATCGATGCCGGATGAGGCGTCGTCGGACCAAGCGATGGCGGACCAAGGGGATGGAGTCACATTTGGGTTGGCCTCGCGGTTGCTGAAGGCGCTGGAGTGGAAGGTTCCGGAGCCGGTGGCGGGGTAGCTGATGGTGACGGGTGTGCCGAGGGCATCGGTGGTGTAAGTGTAGATGACGCGCATGCCGTTGCCCCAGCCGAACTGGTTGAGGTTGGCGGTGAAGCGTTGGCTGCCGGGAACACTGCTGCTGAAGGTTGAGCTGCGGTGGGGGTATCCGGTTTGGACGAATTCATCGAAGCCGATTCCGTAGAGGGTGAAGACGTATTCGGTGTTCGGTTTGAGGTTTTGCAGAGTGATGGAGGGGGTTCCGCCGTAGCGGAAGTCTTTGGCGAGGAAGTTGCTGTTTCCGGTGACGTTGTTCGGGGTGCGGTTGCCGAATCCTGACTCGAGGCCGGCGTAGGTGGTGCGGCCGGGGAGGTTGAATTCGCGGCCGATGAAGTGGACACCGTTGATGGTGACGCCGGAGTTGTTGGCGAAGTTTACGGCGTGGGTGTAGGTGTATTGGGAGTCGATGCCGGAGTCTTCGTCGCCGGTCCATGGAGCGGTGGACCAGGCGTTGTCGGAGGGGGTGATTTGGAAGTCATCGACGACGACGGTGTGGTCGCCGGTGGTTTTGGTGTTGGTGAGGGTGAGGATCTGAGTTTCGGCGGTGGCGGTGAATTCGCAGGCGGCGAAGCGATAGGGGTTGGTTCCGCCGACTTGCGTGACTTCCATGGAGACAGGGGCCCCTGTGCCGTCAGTGGAGAACTCGAGGTGAGGGGTATTACCTCCACGTGCGTTGATGCGGAAGGTGACTTTGTATTTGGTGTCGACAGTGAGGCCGGTGATGGTGGTGGACAAGGTGGCACCGCCTCCGACTCCGTTCTGGATGAACGCGACTTTTGTTCCATTAGGAATGGTGCCATTGTCGGCAAAGGGAGAGCCATTTGAAGGATTGAGTCCCACGCGGCTTGTGGGGGTGCCGGTCCAGCCGGTGATGGGTCCGTTGGTTCCGCTGCTGATGTAGCCGGGGAAGGTGTTGAAGGTGGTATCGGTTTCGAAG
>SXGQ01889611.1_pt1 | contig 12202 bp, 9 predicted proteins | sample 3178371 | NCBI WGS metagenome assembly SXGQ01 (sample SAMN11356859, study PRJNA531348) | freshwater metagenome | isolation source: freshwater sample F1-20 | place: China: Fuxian Lake, Yuxi | collected 2017-12-25 | reverse complement strand
GGAAGGATATAGCCACCTTATATCTTCATCACTTACCTTTACCGCTGATGAGATTGCTACCCACCTCTCCACCTGGTCCACATATTGCTTACGATCACTTATTACCGCTGGCCTAATATTTGGATCAAAAACTATCGGTGCTACCTTTGCTACAGATTGTGCCCATTCAAATAAGACAGAGGCACCTGGTTCAATTACTGTCGCAAGGGTTCCGATATGAAGAAGTGATGGTCTCTCAGTTTGCGGATTTGGTAACCACCCTGAATTGAAATCAAAGGTGGCAGTATTTTCAATTACAAACTCGTAAGTGGCTGATCCTGAATCGCTAAGTGAAACTATTGCTAAACAGGTTTGCTTATCTGAATACTTTACGTAATCTAGTTTTACACCTAGGCTCACTAATTTTTTCTTTGCCATCTGTCCATACTCATCATTTGAAATAGCATCGATAAACTGAGTCTCAAATCCAAGCTTTGCGAGTGCCATAGATGTATTAGCTGGCCCGCCGCCCACAATTGGCTTTCTCGCTACTCCTTCTGAGATTAGATCTATCAAAACCTCTCCCGTTACCCATACCTGGGCCACTAAAACTCCTTAACCTTTTCTGAAAAAAAATCTGTTAACACTTGAAAAGCAAATAAACAATTCTCAGCCTGAGTTAAACTGCTAATTATCAAAACTCCTTTCAAGCGCTTGTTTATCACTAAAGGTATTGCTCCACCATGAATAGCTTGAGTTCCTTCTGACAAATCATTTTCATTCTGCCAATCTACTTCACGCTCCTCGGCATATACTCCTTCATACCAAGTTGAATGGTGCTTTAATAAAATAACAGCCGCCTCACGATTCATCCAACCATCATTTTCTAGGGTTGATCCTTCAAGAGATGCTTGAAAAACTATCCAACTTCCCACTCTAATTTGTATCTCAATTGACAGCATTTTCTGTTTTCTAAGTTTGGTTGCTATCACGCCAATCTCTACTGCATCATCATTAGTCAGTGGAGGTAACCTTAAGAGGGTCTCTTTCTCCAAAGCCAATCTCGAGTTAAACCCTTCTCTGGTCATGTACTTGTAATCAACGTAGTAATTTAACCAGATTGAAAGGTAACAACATCTTCAATAATCTGATCTAAATCTATTTGTGGTACCCAACCAAGTACTCTCTTAATCTTTGAAATATCAGGTACGCGTCTTTGTATGTCCTCAAATCCCTTAGGGTAAGCTTGCCAATAAGGTATCTTCAAGACCTCTGATTTTGAATTAGTAAATTTAATGATTTTATGCGCTAACTCTTCAATAGATACTTGTTGATTATTTCCAACATTGAAAACCTGGCCAATTGCTTGCTCCGACGACATGACTATTTGAAGAGCAGTCACAGCATCAACAACATGACAAAAACATCTAATCTGTTGGCCCGTGCCGTAAACAGTAATTGGATCATTTTTCAATGCCGCAGATACAAAACGAGGCACGACCATACCGTATTGACCAACCTGTCGTGGTCCTACTGTATTAAAAAATCTAATAATTCGAACTGGTAATTCTCGTTCTCTGAAATAAAAATATCCCAAACTTTCATCTACGGCCTTGGCTTCACTATAAGACCAACGAGATATAAGTGGATGACCAATGATGCGGTCATCTTCTTCATTTAAAGGGACTTTGTCATTTTTGCCATAAACTTCGCTAGTTGAAGCAATCAAAACTGGTTTATTGAATTTCAAGCTTGCCTCCAAAATCACTTCAGTTCCTTGAATATTTGTTTTTAAGCTTTCTAAAGGTTTACTAACAATATTAAGTACGCCTAAGGCTGCAGCTAAGTGAACGACATAATCACTCTTCGCAACCAGTTTTTCTATCAGTTTTCGATCCAAAATTTGCCCCTGAATAAATTCAATTTTTTTTCTAACCTGAAACAAATTTTCAACTTTTCCAGTGGACAAATTATCGATGACTGTAACAGAATGTCCCTCATTTAATAGCTTCTCGGTAAGATGGGATCCTATAAATCCCGCTCCTCCTGTTATAAAATATCGCATTAAACAGAATCTCTGGTATTGATTATTGGTACATTTCCTAACCCATCTAGATTCATATTATCGTGTAAGGTAGCAATAATTGCTAGGTCATACTCAGTGCTTATTTGGACCGAATGACTATTATTCCAAACTTTTACTATCTCGTCATGCCAATCTACAATTGCACCTTTAGCCACCAAGCCTTCAATAAGTTTGTGCGAAGGTGTTTCACGTGTGTCTGCCAGATTGGGTTTATATGAAACACCTAAGATTAAAATTCTCTTGCCGCTTAAATTTCCAATCATGTTCTCGGCCCTTGAAACAAAACTATCTGCCATTTGATTGTTAACTTTGGCCGCGATTTCTATGAGATCAAGATGGGCACCAACCTCTTTCGCCTTATGTAAAAGGTAAATAGGATCGATAGGAATACAGTGCCCGCCTACTCCTAAGCCAGGATAAAAAGGCATAAAGCCATAAGGTTTAGTTGCGGCAGCTTCAATAACATGATCTATACTTATTCCTAGCTTATAGCAGAAAAGTGAAAGTTCATTTACAAAAGATATATTTATCAATCTGAATGAATTTTCAAGTAATTTAGATGTTTCAGCAATTTCTAAAGACTCTACTGTTATGACGTTGTCAATGAATTTAGAGTAAAATTTAACAGTTTTCTCCAGTGCTTCTTTGGTTAAACCAGAAACAATTTTTGGTGTGTTGGTTATTGTCCATACTTTATTTAAAGGGTCGATTCTTTCAGGAGAGAAAGCCACATACAGATCATCACGGTGTATTCCTGACTCATTTTCAACTTTAGGCACCAAATAATTTCTAGTGGTGCCGGGTTGGACAGTTGATTCAAGAATTACTAAGCTACCTTTTTTCAGGAATTGAGATATACTTGCGATCGCTAAATCTATTGCTGACATATCTGGTTTATTATCGTAATCAAGTGGTGTGGGAACACAAATCACAATTACTTCACATGTCGAAACAGCTTTAAATTCATTGGTTGCTAGGTAAGATCCTAATTCAACAAGTTTTGAGAGATTGAAATCATCTATACCCTCGATTCCACTTATGCCTAGATTTAAATTTCTAACTTTTTCAACATTTATATCTATTCCAACTACTTTAAAACCGGAATTGCACGCTGCAAGAGCAAGAGGCAATCCTACATACCCTTGGCCGACTATGGCTACTTTACCTAACATAAAGTTAATTTGGCTTAGTTAGTTCAAACAAAGCAGTCGCTGCGATTGGATCATTACTTGCAAACGATAGTATTTTATCCAGCGTAATACTCATATTTGTATAGTCTCCTAGATACTTATAAACTACGCCTAATGCAAGTAAATTTTGAGCATTCCAAGGATCTAGCTTAGTTATCTTTGTGCGATATTTAATTGAAGATTCATATTTACCAGTTTGTTCATAGCTCATTGCTAGCAAATGTAAATTGTCTAAGTTTCTGGGATCTGATTTGTGGATTTGTTCAAGCCCCTTCAAGCTCTCATCTTGATACCCCATGTCCCAAAGACCCAAAAGCACAGCATTTTTATAATCGGTATCTATAAACCTTGAACTCAAGGCTTTACCGGAGTAGGTTCTAAATAAACTTTGCAGTGTTTGATCAGTTGTGTTGGGAATTGCATACATTTTAGTGAGGAGTGTGTAGCGTTCTCCTGCATATAAATCCCTAACCAGGAATATCGCTGACAAAAACAGTATTGACGAAAGCGTTAATGTCTTCCACTTAAGTTCTAAACTTTTAGTTGATCGGCTCTCAACTACAACACTTCCTGAGACACTATTTAAAGATAGACCAATTATTGCTCCCCCAATTATCCACCCCCAATTAGATAATCCCAGATTATCAATTGAAATCAATGATTGAGCTTGGAACGCAACCCAACTGGCAACTAATATGATTGCTTTGTCTCTAGAATCTCCATTACTATTTTTCAAAAGAACCCAAGCTCTATTTGCAATTAAAAGTTGCAACAATAGGTATGAAATTCCAACAAACAATCCACCAGTCGCAAAATATTGTAGATAAACATTGTGGGCATTGGTGCTACTTATTCCAAATCCATAATTTAGAGAATACTGAGTCTCTCTATATTGTTTGAAAAAACTTCCATAATTATCAATCCCCACCCCTAAGCTAGGATGATTCTTAAACATTTCAATTGCAGCCCGCCAATAAAAGCCACGAATTGATATCGAACTTTTGTAGATGGCTTCTTGAAGTGGGCCAATTTGCAACATCCCCAACAATACAATCAAGCTAAAAGTAGAGAAAACAGTTAAAAGCATCAATGCTAATTTTTTAGAACACTTTAGTACTTGATAGATTAAAATTATAAATGATCCAATAACAAAGACAAAGATAGCTTGTCGAGCATTTGTATACCCAATTGCAAATAGGAGCAATGCCAGTATAAATAGGTTGGATGCTCGATTAAGCCTAGAGTTAAATTTTGCAAATAATTGACCTAAACAAATCACTGCAACAACTGACATTGCAGATCCAGCAAAATTTGAATTCCCAAGTGTAGAAATCACTGCGCTCTGGTCTGACCAATTTACAAAATCATTATTTGTGATTTGTAGAAATGAATAGAAACCAATGATTAAGCCTACAAATGTGATTCTTGAAAATAACTTATCAGCATTTTTGAAACTTATAAGTTTTATCACACCGAGAAAAATAACTACGTAACAGATTATCGTTAAAATCCCATTCCTACGAAAATTTTCCCCAAGAAATGCAATTTGCTTGTTGTAAGCAAAAAGACCTGAAAGTATCGCAGATACTAAGAAGGCTATCAACAGACTTTTAGTAATAAAATAAATTCTCTTTTCAGTTGGACTGAAAGGATTTTTTGCCCCAAGAATTGGTCCAAGAATGATCGATGAACTAACTAGAAGTACCCAAAACTTGGGCGAATTAAATGGATCTGCAATAGTAGAAACAAATGTAGCTGTAACTATAATTGCAGAGTTCAGAATCCAGATTAGTTTCCAGTCTGTCTTAGAATATTTTTTGCTTATGGCATTCACTTGTCAACTATATCGTGTAGATGAAAGTAGCCTGGTCTTTTTTACAAGACCAGGCTACTTTTTTATTCAGATTATTACGCCTTAACCTTCTTTTGAATCTTTAGAACCAAGTTTGTAAGAGTTGTAATCAAGGTTCTTAAAGAAGCAAGTTGTGTTGCAAGCGCACTAACAGCAGCTAGGGCAGCAGCACCTGAATCGGTAACTGTTGCTGTCGCGGTTACTTTCACTTGAGCAGCTGCAGGAAGTAAGGTTCCTCCTGTTGCAGAGGCTGTGAAGGTTCCACCAGCTGCCGGCATATAAATGGTGTACGACTTAGCGGGAATCGTAGAAGTTCCTACGTAATCCTGGGCTGCAGTTGATGTAGTTACAGTTACTCCGGTTGTTGTATCTGAACCATTACCTGATGCAGTGCTTAGTGAGATTCCACCTGTTGCAAACAAGTTTGCATACTCTTTGGCCGGTACAGCAGTTCCTGCTGAGTTAAGAACTTCGATTCTCAAAGTTGCTTTCTCACCTGGAGCATATGTTGCCTTATCCCAAGACAGTTTAACCGATGCAGGTGATGCTGATGCAGCAGCAACTACAGTTAAGGATACCTCATTGGAGGTCACGGTTTGTCCTGAAGCGTATGCTTTAACCTTTGCAGTTCCAGCGTTGACTCCTGTTACTGGGCAGAGGAATGCGCCTACAGTTGTATTCGCATTAGTACATGCTGTTCCAGTATCTGAGATATTTGCTAACGTGTCTGAATAGATAGCTAAAGAGCCACCCCAGAGATTACCATTAGCATCTTTCGCAACAACCTCAACAGCATTGGAGTTTGTGCCTACTCCTGGGACTGTGTTAAGTGCTTTAGCAACCAAAGTTGTTGGGTTGGCTGCATAGAAGGTCAATGACTTGTTGGCGAATGTAACAGATGCAGATTTTACGGTAATTACCGCTGTTCCTGCAGTTCCATCAGCAAATAGTGGAAAGTACTTGGCTCCTCCGGCTCCGTACTCAACTGTAAGAGACTTACCAGTTGATGTTCCACCAGATGGGCCAAAGTTACCAACGGTCGTGGTGATAGTTACAGACTCAGAAGCTTGTCCTCCACCAGTATTGACCAGATTTACATACAACCATGCTCGTGCAGTCGTTGATGCTGTTGCAAGAACTGTTGTGGACATATCAGCAGTTGGCACAGTAGAACTTGAGCTATGCATGAATGCAGATGATGCACCAGGAGATGCAACTGTCGACTCTGAGTCAAGAGCAGCTACTGTGATAGTAAGAGTTGCACTCACTGGAGTGGTCGTTTGCTTTACTCCATTCGTGTAAGTAGTTGCAGCAATTAACCATGTGTAAGTTCCCGCTGCACGTGTAGTTGCAACTGAATCAATTTGTGCAAGCAGTTTGTACTGAATTCTGCCAGCAGCTGGAGCATTTACGTTAACAGCATTTGCAGCTGTAATTGTTACAGTTTCAGCACCAGGAGTTGTTGCACCGACAGGAACGTAAGAACCTGTTGAGAGGTGGGTTGTGGTTGTAGATGCAGTTGATGTCACTGTGGTTCCTAATGGTCTTTGAACATTTACGGTAGAACCCGTGGTGTCTCCACCTCCAATTATCACCAAGCTTGGAACGGTAGTTCCAGGATAGCTCTGAGCTGTTGCAGTCAAAGAGATAGAGTCAGTGGCAGCATCTGTATTGAAATTTACAGTAATTGATGCTGCAGTGGTTGAGTCCGACTTTGCTTTTGTAGCAGTACCAACAGTGGTTGTCACTGTAGGCACCGTTGTAAATGTTGCTTGCGAAGGAACTGAGCTAAGAACACCCATCCCCACTGCGGCAACAGCAACAAGCGCTATGCGCTTGAAGTTTGTCTTTGTAGACATTTGTTTCCTTTCGTTAGTCGTTACTAGGAATTTCCTAGTAGCGGCTTCGAGATGAGTCGCACGTGCTGACGCATCTCTTTTCTCCTGTGATATCCGGATCACAGGAGAAACCTGTTTGTTAGGAGTCATTTATTTGACCCCCTTGGCGGAAATATTTATCGCCTGCGCAAGGATTGAACCCTTGACAGAGTCCAAAATTATACGGGTAGTTATCTCACCTGGAATCGCATCGACATCTAACCCACCGGTAGCAGTCACAAATAGGGGTGAGTCTATGGTTGAGTCCACGTATAGGGTGGCAATTAAGAGGTAATTTCCATTTGAAAGCCGAGAAATCGTAGAGGCAGAGCCAGCCTGAGTAAGGGGGAACCAAGAGCCAGCAACCGTGATTGAGGGGGTTGCATAGTAAGCTACACCTGATCCATCTACTGTGATTGATTGTGACATTAGAAGATTGATTAAATTCTCCCCATTAGACTGCAAGTATGAAACTAAAACATATCCATCTGGATTTGTGATTGTAGATTGACCAGAAACTCCTACTGTTCCAACATTGCCAGAATTGTCAGAAACTGTAAATCCTATTGGAAGGCCCTCTTGTGTTAAGCCAGCGAATAGTGATTTGGATGCTCGAAAATTAACAGCTGAGTACTCTTCAATTAGTTTTTGACCGAACAGTTTTTGCTCATCTATTTCGGAATTGTCAGTAACTAAGTTTTCAGAATTATTTGGGGCTGGCACTTTTTGTGTCAGGGTCGCGAACACATTTGATGAGTTGAACTCACTTCCAGTCACAGAGTTAAAGCCAAGGAAGGCAGCCATAACTATTAGTAAGGAAAGTGCAACCCTGGAGGACTTTTTTGCACTCTCTGCTGCCTTTTTATAGGCACCAGAAAGTGCGTCAAGTGCAGTAGAACCGGTTTTCTCATCAACCACCCATTCTGCCAACACGCGTAAAAATGAAGCTCGAGCACGTTGCACAACATGTCGAACATTTTTTTCACTAGTTCCTATTGTCTTCGCAATCTCCTTGGTAGAACGGCCCTCCAACTCCCACATCACAAGGGCTGTGCGTTGAATTTCTGATAAACGAGATAAAGCCTCACGAATAATTGATGCATCCTCCGCTGCTACGAGTGTTGAATCCATTGGAATATAGCTTTGAGCAGCAAGTTCAGCCAGACGCTCCTGTGTCGCATCTGAATCAATTGCAACCAAATTGGGACGTGATCCTCTTGCGCGGATTAAATTCAGACATAGGTTATTTACTGTGGTGCGAAGATATGCCAAAGCGCGGTCTGCCGTGTCTAGTTCAGGTGCTGCCAGAATGAATTTTAGGATAGCGTCCTGGACAACCTCTGCTGCATCAGCATCACTTCGAAGAATTCGGCGGGCTTGGGCGATAAGTGATGAGCGGTTTTCAATGTAAAGCGCGGATAGATCAGAAACAGACCACGCAGCAACAGTTGCTGGGGCCTGAGCCTTCTTGCGAAGTGACACTTTGATTTCCCGTCTTCAGATGAGCCAACGTCTTGACCCGTCTACTAAGTAAGACACATAAACAACCAAAATGTTGTCTTATGGCCATAGATTCCGGATGAAGACGGGTTTTGTCCGTTTTGTCCTATTAGTCTACCCCTGATTCATGCAGTGTGCGCGTTAAATACCCTTCGCATTAGTTACTAAATCTACCTATCGAAGTTCCTTTGTTATTCGAGTATGTAACGCTCTCATGATTTCGCTATCGATTCTTGGGGTCGATTGACTCTTGCACCGAAAGTGAAATTCTGTTTCTAATTCCTTTAAGGTTAACTTAGTTACGGACTCTACACTCGGTAGGTTAATTGTGTTCATGTTAATAGGCAAGACTCCTAAATCTCGAAGAAATGTTCCAATACATACGTCTTCTATATTGTCGTGCGTATATTTATGCCAATTTTCCCTAATAAGCTCGACACAATCTCGAGATAAAAGTCGCCCGGCGCCACTAACAAACTGCTTGGAGTGATTTTCTGGCATTAGGTAGCCAGCGTAAACAAATCTATTTGAATCAAAACTTTCAAGTAACTTTAATAGGTTTAATTGGTTTATATAACTTGATGTATTAGTTGTATATAAAAAATCAAATTCTGTGAATTTCAAAAACCAATCATATAAAGCAATTAGTCTCTGACCTAACAAAATCCAAGTGGACCAAGAATCAACAAATAAAATAGATTGTTGTTCATTAAAAACATATTTAGGTACTTTTCGAGAAATAAATTTTGTAGCGAAGTAATCAAATCTTCCTTGCCAAAGTCCTACATGTCTTTTTGATCGATTTCTATAGTGAAAATCATCAAGTTTTGTTACAGGAAGAGGCGCGCGCTTAGAAACAAAATTTATCACATTCACAGTAGCGATTTTTTGATTTGCCCAAGTTACAGCTTGCCCGTTCCTCCATATAGAATTCCAAGGCTCAACATTAGCTTGTGACACAGCAATTAAAAGCGTTCCTCTCATTATTTTTGACACAATACTTCTTGGATCAATTTTATTACTGGATCTAAGCTAGGCTTTTTAATAAGTAATGGTTGTTCATAAATTTTTTTATACAAATTTTCATTATTTTCTACTTTGTCGACGTAATTAGCCCACTTCACTATGCTTTTAAAATCCAAAAGATTTATTATTGCTCTTGGATTAAGATAGTTCATTACATCGTGGCCATAATACAAGGGAATAGTACCTGACAGATAAGCTTCGAATGGTTTTTCAGTCACATATCCAGGATAAATATCATTTTCAAAGCACATTACAAATCTGTATTTTTGGGCTACCAATGTGGGTATATGAATTTTATTTCGTACAGATTCACCGAACACATCTACTCTACCAATTTTTGACAATATCTCGATTGCATGCAATCTCATAGAATAATTCTTCCCTAGAAAAGCAGACGTGAATCTTTTTTTTGATTTTTTATAGTTACGCCCATCCAATAACTGATTAATCGAAGGCACTTTGTTTCCCCAATATGTCTGTTTAGTTGACTTGAAAAGATCTGTTGAGGTTATAAACCATAGAGGTAAATAGGCACTACGATCGATGGGCAAATTTGTGTCAAATGCGAGGTAACCATCCCATATCCCCTGTGGTGGTCTTTCATTTTCTCCTGAGTACCAAATATTTTTCTTTGCTGTTTTTAATGGCTGAATGCCAGTTGACAAATCACGTCTTGAAAGATGTGCGCCATGTGTAAACAAAATGTAGCAACCTCTTTTTAATCTTTTCATTAATGGAGTTGAATACTTATCTGGTTCATTACAGTAAGGTCCTGTTATTTCTAAGTCCACGACTGCCTTTTTATCCTCAATAACTATCACCTCATCATTGGTTGAAATCTCCACCAACTCAACAAATTGTAGGTAGGCTCCATCGCTTGGAAAATTTCTAAATCTAATTTTAATCATTTATATTTCCAATTGAACTCAGATACATTTTTTCTTTTACCCTTTCATTCCTAGAAAAACATTCTAGTGCAAAAGAAGATAATAGTCTGATGTCAATTATTGAACACTCGCTATAAGTTTACCTTGACTACATCGAGTAATTAACAATTTAAAGACGCTCTAAAAGTATTTTTAACTATAGATTAGATTAAGCTTTACCAGGTGATTCATTAATAATTCTTCGATATGTATTGGGTAAGTTTTCAAATTTGATGACGCAAATACTTGCTCATAGTCAAGTTCCAAAATTTCCTGGATTTTTTCACTACTTATCAATTCCAAATTTGTTATATTCTCATCTAAATGAAGCAACAACTGAGGATTATCTGGATACAGAATTAAAAATGAAGCGATGTTAGGAAATACCTGTAAAACTAAATTTAGCAATTTGTAGCAATTGCCATGCCATGGATACCCTTCTTGGTGATTGACTCCTCGGACTTCATATGATTCATTTATACTTGAAAGAGCTGAGATGGAATCACAAGGAACTATATCATCAATCAAAATCCATCCTCCAATCGTTAGGTGCCTCAATGAATTAAAAAAGTCCCGTGTTAACTGATTAATTTCGTGTAATCCATCTATAAATATGAAATCAAATTTGCAAGATTTGTCTAGTGTAGAAAAAAATTCATCTGAAGTTAACTTGCTAAAAGTTATTGTGAAGGGTAATTTCTCAGTATTAAATAACGGATTTGGGTCTACGCCATGTTTATTGCTTGATGCAATTGATTGGATAGTGGTGCCATCTGCAACTCCTATCTCAAGATAGGTAAATTCTTTTCCTTTCATAATTCTGTTAATTCTTCGAGATGTATGGTTAAAATATTTTGGATTTTTTCTTTCAAGTAAAAGTCTTAGATTTTTTTTGCGAAAAAGTCTTCTCATTACTTCATATCTGAGCGAACCGGATTCAGATACATACAATTCAATTTTCTTGGTAAGTTTAATAAAATCTCCAAACTTATGTTTAAACTTTATTGTGTATTTTAACACAGCTTTTAGTTTAATATCAATCATTTATTCGATTATTAGTTGATTTATATCTAGCATATTTGTTTCAATAGTAGAAACTTTTGAATACAAATTTGTTAAGTGTTCCAATAAAGCACCAGGCTCGATAGTGTAGATTGAGCCGTTTTTATAAACCGGTACAACGCTTCTAGCACTAAAATTTTGAGGGATCGCAACAAAGGTTAACCCCATGGCAGACCTTGCTCCGATATCCCATGAACAAATAGATCTGCTAGTAACTTCAGAAAAAGCTTGTGACTTTGAATATTCATTTACCATTTCTAAATCCATTAGATAGCATGCGCAGTAAGGATTGTTCAAATTAACGTAATCGACAAAATCTATTTTTGTAGATTTTAGATCATCGAATTTTAATGGCGAGTTCCGGAATTCGCTAACTGACACCCATTTAGATCTTGTTGCTGAGTACTCCATAAGAGTGAAGGATGGAATCAATCCTAATTTTGATAATCTATCTTTATGTCTTAACCAATAATCTAAATTACTTTGGGTGAATTTTATGTCATTTTCTAAATATAGAAACAAAGAGTCTTGATTTGAGTTAATCAAATCTTCCAAAATTAGTTTTTTATGCTCCCAAGTTAAAAGCCAAGGAGAATTTTTTGAGGTTGTTACCCAAGGTGAATTATGAATCCAGTTATATTTTTTATATTTTTTGTAGATATGAAATTTAATATTTTTTCCAAATAATTCCGATTTGAATGGTT
>SXGQ01314848.1_pt1 | contig 12202 bp, 10 predicted proteins | sample 3178371 | NCBI WGS metagenome assembly SXGQ01 (sample SAMN11356859, study PRJNA531348) | freshwater metagenome | isolation source: freshwater sample F1-20 | place: China: Fuxian Lake, Yuxi | collected 2017-12-25 | reverse complement strand
GCACCACATGTTCGTCGGCCAGACCGGGGTCGGGCGTGTCATCGAACGCACCTGCCAGGTCATGAAGGAGCATCCGGGCGAGGATGTCCGCAAGTTCGGCGCCATCCCGCTGGACATCATCCAGAAGTACATCAACTTCTGGTCGAGCTCCTCGACCGACTTGTTCGGCGCCGAGGTCTCGTCCAACTCCGCCAACTTCTTCGCGGCCGGGCTCAAGGGCCGCGCCTACGAAGAGCGCCAGGCCGAGCACAAGGCGTTGGACCAGACCTACGCGATGGAGCGCTTCATCGACGGCAAGCTTGTCCACGAGGACGTGGCGCTGCGCAACGCGATGAACGAGGTCCTGCGCGACGAATACGTCAAGGACAACTTGAAGGGCATCCAGTACTGGAACCGCATCTGCGAGAAGTACGAGAACCCCTATCGCTTCTCGCTGCCGCATCGCCGCTTCAACCGCAAGATCGGCGAGTACTCGGCCGGCCGCTTCGACCTGCTCGGCGACCAGATCTCGGAGCAGACCTGGAACCAGAAGTGCGCCGACTGGTTGCCGACCGCGCAGGACAAGGCCTACGTCAAGTCGCTCATGCGACCGGTGCTCGAGAAGGGCAAGATCGCCTCGTGGGTCGCTCCGCCGCCCAAGGGCGTCAACGACCAGGCGGTCGACTACGAGTACGTGAAGCTCTGAGGGTGCCCATCCGGGGATGGCGGCCTCGTCGCCGCCCCCGACCCTCCGCCGGCCCCGACGCGGTCCCATCCCGCGCCGGGGCCGGTCCCTGCCGCGGCGCGCCGAATCGGGATCGCGCGCGGACCGGAGCCGCGAGGCGCTACACTAGGGGCGAGAATCAACGGCGCCCACTCCGGACCGGCATTGGCCGAGGCGGCGCAGCGACCACGATGAACGATCCCAACGACGCGCTCTCGCGCGAGATCTCCGCCGCCCTCGAAGGCGTCAACCTCCAGGCAGTCGACTCGGGCTCCAAGCCCAAGGGGCGCGGCACGATGCGCGGCGTCATCGCCGGCATCAGCGGCGACGATGTGTTCGTCGACCTCGGACCGCGCATGCAAGGCGTCATTTCGCTGCGCGAGTTCGAGTCGCCGCCCAAGGAAGGCGCGACGCTCGATTTCGAGCTCGCGGGACGCGAGGACGAGCTGTGGAAGCTGACGCGGGTGCGCGAGCGCGCGCCGGTGGCCTCGGTGTGGGAGGAGTTGCAGCCCGGCTCGCTGGTCAAGGTCAAGATCACTGGACAGAACACCGGCGGCCTCGAGGCGCGCGTGGGCAACGCCTCCGCGTTCATTCCCGCCTCGCAGGTGTCGCTGGGCCGCGAGGACAACCTCGCGCAATTCATCGGCCAGAACATGGAGGCGCTGGTCGTCGAGGTGAACCCCGAGCGCCGGCGGGTCGTCTTGTCGCGCCGCGCGCTGCTCGAGAAGGAGCGCGACGTGCTGCGCCAGGAGGCCGTCGGCAAGTACCACGTCGGCATGGTCGTCAAGGGCCGCGTCGCGCGCGTGGAGTCCTTCGGCGCGTTCGTCGATCTAGGCGGCGGCCTCGAAGGCCTGCTGCACGTCTCGAACCTCGCGCACCGGCGCGTGGAGAAGGCCTCGGAGCTCGTCAACGTCGGCGACACCGTCGAGGTGCAGATCCTTTCCATCGACGAGGGCGGCAAGCGCATCGGCCTCGGCAGGAAGCAGCTCGAACCCGATCCGCTGGACGAGCACGCCGCGCGTCTGGTGCCCGACAGCGTTGCGACCGGCAAGGTCGTGCGCGTGATGGACTTCGGCGCCTTCATCGAGATCGCTCCGGGCGTCGAGGGCCTCTTGCACGTGTCGCAGCTCGGCAAGGACCGCGTGCGCCGCGCCAGCGACGTCGTCAAGGCCGGCGACGAGCTGCAGGTGCGCATCCTCTCCGTCGATCGCGCGCAAAAGCGCATCGCCTTGACCCGCCTCGATCCGCGCGGAGCGCTGATCGGCTCGGAGGATTCCGTCGACGCCTCGGTGATCGACGCCGCGTTGAAGGCCGCGGCGCCGCGCCCCTCGGGCACGAACCTCGGCAATCTCTTCAAGGCCGCCCTCGACAAGAAGGGCAAGAGCTGAGTGTCGGGCTGGTCGCCGGCGCTCAGGCGACCGGCGGCAGCATCAGCAAAGCCTCGAAGGGCGGCCAGTTGTGGATGCGCCACTGGGCGCGCGCCACGACCAAGGGTTCGCCCTCCTCGTGGCGGAAGGCGGGCCGGGTGTTGGCGCGCACGCCTTGGCAACCTTCGCTGCGCACCTTGACCTGCCCCACGCCGAGGTCGCGCACTGCCGCGTCGAAGGCGCCGCCGATGAAGTTGCCGACCTCCATCATGGCGTCCTTGGTCGGGCCGTCGAGCGTGGTCGCTCCGCGCCGCGCCTTGACGCCCTCGTCGGGGGTCATCATCAAGTACCCCGCGATGCTGATGGCCTCGGGCAGCGGCACGACCAGCGCGCCGTGCACGATGCGCTCGCCGACCTGCAGTCCGAGCTTGAAGGAGATGTGCACCTTGCCCCGGCCCTCCACGCGCTTGTCGGCGCGCTCGACCGAGGTGGTCGTGATCTCGATCTCGCGGTCGGTGATCATCGACAAGTCCTGGGCCACGCGCGCCAAGGCACCTTCGACCAGGCGCTTGTCGAGATCCTGGTGAGTCGTGGTCGCGGCGGTCATGAGTCCCTCCTGAGGGCCACGGCCATGGTCCCGCCGCGCACTCGCCACAAGAACGCGCCCGCGGGAGCAGGCGCCGACTGCAGGCGCGGGACGGAGAGTCGCGCGTCGCCGTCGGAGCCGAAGGCGCGCGTCTTGAGCACGCCCGCCACCATGTTGGCGCATTCCTTCAAGGCGTCGGCGACCTCTTCGGGCCCCAACGGATCGTCGGGCCCGAGCATCAGGAGTCCGCGAGCCAGGTCCTCGGCGCCGGACTCGTCGCAGACGACGCTCAAGACGCCGCGATGGGCGCCTTGGAATTCGACCTGCGCGTGCAGGCGGGCCTCGGGCGCCGCCGCGTCCGCGCCCAGGCAATCGCAGCCGCCCTCGACCATGGTCGCGAGCACCTGCTGCACCGAGGCGCGCAAGTCATCCGCCAGCGCGCCGGCGGCCCGTGCTTGGTGGTCGTCCACGGCGGTTCAACCCACGAAGGGTTCCAGGGCCGACCGGATGGTCTCGGGCGTGAACGGCTTGCAGACGAAGCCGTTGGCGCCTTCCTCGAGGGCGTTTGTCAAAAGTCCTTGACCGCTCTCGGTCGTGACCATGATGATCGGCAGCTTGTCCTTGGCGTGCGACTTGCGGATAGCCTTGACGAACTCGAGGCCGTTCATCTCCGGCATGTTCACGTCCGACAGGACGAGGCCGACATCGGGATGCGAGGCAAGCTGCTGCATGCCCTCGACGCCGTTGCCTGCCTCGAGGATGTTGTCGACGGAGATCTCCGCCTGGCGCAGCACGCGCATGATGATCTTGCGCATGGTCGAACTGTCGTCGACGATCAGGAGCTTGTTCATGGGCTTGGTCGTGGTGGTGGTGGTTGAGGCGAAGCCGGAAGCGTCCGGCCCCACGACCCTTGTTTCGTCGCCGCGGGCCGCGACGCTGCAGCGAAAGAAGGCGCAAATGCGCAAGCGGCCCCGGGCGGAAGGAAGTTCCCACCCGCGCGAGCGGGGCTGGCAGCGCGCGACGCGAGCGGGGAACGGCGCAGCCGAAGGTCGGCGGCGCCACTGGCAGGCTCGCTCAGTAGCTCTCGGCGGCCGAGGGGAAGCGGCGCCCCTTGACGTCGGCTACGTAGTGCCGGAAGGCGCCGACCATCTCCTCGCCGATCTGCGCGTAGCGCCGCACGAAGCGCGGACGGAAACGCGTGTAGAGGCCGAGCATGTCGTGCGTCACGAGGATCTGCCCGTCGCAGGAAGAGCCCGCGCCGATGCCGATGACCGGGATCGACAGGCTGGCGGCCACCTCGGCGGCGAGGCTGGCTGGGATCTTCTCGAGCACCAGCGCGAACACGCCGGCATCCTGCAGCGCGCGCGCGTCGCGCCGCACTTGCTCGGCCTCCTGCGGCTCGGTGGCGCGCACCTGGTAGGTTCCGAATTTGTGGATCGACTGCGGCGTCAGGCCGAGGTGCCCCATCACGGGGATGCCCACGTCGACGATGCGCTTCACCGTGGCGCACACGTGCTCGCCACCTTCGACCTTGACGGCCTCGACCCCGGCCTCCTTGACCATGCGTCCCGCGTTCTTCAACGCCTCGTCGGCGTTGACCTGGTAGCTCATGAAGGGCAAGTCCCCCACGACCAGCGCGCGCTCGGCGCCGGCGGCGACCAGTCCGGCGTGGTAGAGCATCTGCTCCATGGTCACGGAGACCGTCGTCTGGCGCCCTTGCACGACCATCGCCACCGAGTCGCCGACGAGCAGCACATCCAAGCCGGCCTCGTCGAGCAGCACCGCCATCGTGTGGTCGTAGGCGGTCAAGGCCGCGATGGGCTCGCCGCGCTCCTTCATGCGCCGCAAGCCGGCGGTCGTGACCTTGCGCGTGTCGGCGGGCTGGCCCGTCCCCTTGCGGTCGTTCATCGTCGAAACACGATACCAAGAGCCGCGCGGCACGGCGCCAAGGACGGGGCTCAGTCCTCCGATTCCAGCCAAGCGACCGCCGCGCGAGCGCCATCGAGGGCCGCGCTCATGATGCCCCCGGCCCAACCCGCGCCTTCGCCCACGGGCAGCAGGTTCGCGCAGCCGCGCGCCCGGAAGCTGGCGCGGTCGCGCGGAATGCGCACTGGACAGGCGCTGCGCGTCTCGACGCCGACCAGCAGCCCTTCGAGGCCGGCGAAGCCCGGCACCACGCGGTCCCAAAACGGCAGGGCGCGCGACAACGCGTCGACCACGCGCGACGGCAGCAGCTCGTCGAGGCGACCCGGCGTCGCGCCAAAGCGATAGCTGCACTCGAGCGATCCCACGCTCGGCCGCCGGGCGAGGAAGTCGGCTGCGCGCTGCGCGGGCGCCGCGTAGGTCGAGCCGCCCGCCTCGAAGAAGCGTCGCTCGATGGCGCGCTGGAAGGCGATGCCCGCCAGCGGCTCGTGGCCGAAGTCCTCGGGCCCGAAGGTCGCCACGAGCGCGGCGTTGGCCCAGCGCGAGCTGTGCGTCGAGTTGCTCATGCCGTTGGTGCACAGGTGGCCGGCCTCGTTGACCGAGGCCACGATGCGCCCACCCGGGCACATGCAGAAGCTGTGCGCCGAGGCGACCGCGCCATCGGCGCTCGATACGAGTCCGTAGCTCGCCGCGCCCAAGGCTTCGGCCTCCGGACCGATCCCGTGGCGCGCGCGGTCGACGAGCTGCTGCGGATGCTCGATGCGCACGCCGAGTTGGAAGGGCTTGGGTTCCACCACCACGCCGCGCGCCATCAGCATCTCGAACGTGTCGCGCGCCGAATGCCCGGGGGCCACGACCACGAGATCGCAGGCGTGCTCGCCCTCCGCCGTGCGCACGGCGCGGACGCGCGCGTCGGCGACGACGAGATCGACGATGCGCGCGCGAAAGTGGAAGGTCACCCCCAGCGCCTGCATGCGCCCGCGCAGGGCCGGCAGCACGCGGTGCAACTTGTCCGTGCCGATGTGGGCGCGCGCGTCGTGCACGATCTCGGGCGGAGCGCCGCAGGCCACCAACTCCTCGAGGATCGGGACCTCCAGCGGATCGTCGACGCGGGTGTAGATCTTGCCGTCGGAGTAGGTGCCCGCCCCACCTTCGCCGTAGAGCAGGTTCGACTCGGGATCGAGCGCGCCCGTGCGCTGGAAGCGCACCAAGGGCTGCGAGCGGCGCTCGACCGGATCGCCGCGTTCGAAGAGGTCGACCTTCGCTCCGTTCCTCGCCAGGACGAGCGCCGCGAACAGGCCGGCGGGCCCGGAGCCCAGCACCGCCACGCGTGCGCCCTTGCGCGTCGAGTGCACGCGCCCGCGCTCCAGCGAGTCGCGTGGCGGCGCCTCGAGCACCCGCCCGGACTTGACCGCGCGCGACAAGGCGGCGGAGCGATAGGTCGCGTCGACCACGAGGTCGGCCTGCAGCACGAAGCGCAGGCGACGAACGCCGTCGCGCACGCGCGCGTCCAGCGACTGCTTGACCATGCGCAGGCCGCGCAGGGCGCCCGGCTCGATGCCGGCGGCCACGCACAGGAGTTCACGCCGCTGGTGCTCGGCGACGAGCACGCCCGTCTCGACTCCCGCGACTCGCCAAGTCCGTGTGGCACCCTGCTGCACGCCGGGCATTCTTCCGACTCCGAGCCGCGCCTGCTACCGTGCGTCCCTCGAAGGCATGACGAAGCCGCGCAAGCAGGGTTCGAAGGAGCGCTCGAAGCCGCGCACGGAGGAAGGCGCGCGCCTGCAGGGACGCCCGCGCGCCTCCGGCGCCAAGGCGGCGCTCCTCCAGCGAGTGCTGCACCCCGAACGCGCACGCGCGCCGGCTGCGCGACCGATCGTGCCGCTCGTGCCGGAAGATCCCGCACGCGCGTCCGTGCCGCAGGAGTGCCTGCGCGCGACGGCGCTGCTCGAGCGGCGCGGCGCATGGCACGGCGAATGGGCCGAATTGGATCCGTCCACCCTGGGCGCGCGCTGGGCGAAGGGCGAACCACGCGACCTGCAGGCCTTCATCGAAGCGTGCACGGCGCGTTGGCAGCGCTGCGAACCAGTGGTGCTGCCAGGGCTGTGGAGCGAAGTCGTCGAGGAGGCGCAGGACGAGCTGGCCGAGCGCGAAGGACTGCGCCAGCGCCTGGCGGCCTCGGGTGGATTGCGCGAGTGGCTGGAGGAGCGCCTGGCGGAGGACGAGTCCGGCTTCGAGGTGCTCGGGCGCTCGCGCGAGAAGGCCGATCCGGAGCGGGACATCGAGAAGGTGCGCGTGGCGTCGCGCGACCCTTCCGGGCGGCCACCCGTCGGCGAACTGTGGCTCAAGAGCGGCTGGCTCTCGACGCACGAAGCGGACGCCTCGCTGCGCCTGCGCGCATCCTTCGGCGTCGAAGGCCAAGATGACGCCTCGCGCGACATCGTTCGGCATCGCCTCGTCGCGCGCCTGTGCGAGCAACTGCTGCCCGAAGCGGCCATGGTCGTCGACGAGCCGTTCCTGCGCGAGTTCCTGCGGCGGGCGACCGGCGTCGAGGTGCTCGCGACGCAGCACATCGCCTACTGGAACGCGCCCCAAGGCGGGGCGTTGTTCCACCACGACGCCTTCGCCGAGGACGAACTCGACGATGGAGCCCATCGGCAACTGGGGGTCTGCTACGTGCAACTCTCCGGTCGCACGGCTTGGCTCGCCTTGTCGACCGCCGAGTTGGCCGCGCGCGTGCGCGAGTTCGACGCCGAGCTGCGTCGTGGAGCGCTGCCATGGGTGGCGCGCAGCCTGCACGGACGAGGCGCCGACAAGAAGCTCGCCGCGCTCGTCGCGGACCAGGCGCGACTGGTCGAGGAACTCGCGCTGCCCGGCTGCGGCGCGCTGCACGACCTCGTCGAGCGAGCGCCCGAATTCACGAACCTGCTGGCGGAACGCGGACACGCCTTCCTGTTGGAGCCCGGCGATGGCATTCTGCTGCCCAACCGCGGCTTGCATTCGACCTGCATGCACTCGGTCTGGTGCGCCGGCGACGAGATCGCGTACTCGTTGTCGTTGGCGCTCCGGCCCGACCGCGCCGCTCCGACGGGCGACGCCAAGGCCGAGCGCAGGGAACGACGCGAGACGCGCCTCGCCAAGGCGCGCGCGCGCCGCGCCGCCAGGATCGCACGCCGATGAAGCTAGCCACTCCGCCCCTCGCCGCGCTCGATGCCGCGCTCGTCGACCTGCAGCTGAAGCCGGCCCAGCTGCGCACACCCGATGGAGGCTCGGGAACCACAGCGGCCTGCGAGGTCGAAGCGCGCGCGCTCGTGGAGTCGGCTCCACGGCTGCTCGAACTCGCTGGCGAGGACGCGTTGCTGGTCCTCGTGCGCGGTGCGTTGGCGCGCGTCGACGCGGCGCGGCTGCGCGAGGCACTCTGGCCGCGGCTGCATGTCTCCGCGCACTACCGGCTGTCGCAGCAAGGCGTCGCGCGGCAGGAACTGGGCGGCTCGCGCGACCTGCGCAAGGCCTGCGGCCTCGACGGCACGCTCATCGTGTGCGGCCAACGCTCCAAGGTGCTGTCGCCCGAGACGACGATCGCCAAGTTCGACGCCAACGCCAAGGGCTGGGACGGGGACCCTTCGCAACCCGGTTGGGCGCACCACCGCTGGATGCGCAGGTTCGTGGGCGTGTACGCCGACGCCTCGCGCGCGCGGCGCGTGCTCGACTTCGGCAGCGGCGCGGGCTGGTGCGGCATCGAGGCCGCGCTCGCCGCGCGGCGCGCGGGTGGGCGGCCGCACCTGGCGCTCTTCGACCCCTCGCCCGAGATGGTGCGCCGCGCGCTGGAGAACGCACGCGCGGCCGGCATCGACGATGTGGAGGGCCGCGTCGGCTTCGGAGCCGAGCCGCCCTTTCCCGCCGCGGGGGAGGCGCCCTACGACCATGTGGTCTCCTCCGGCGTCGTCAGCTTCGCGCCCGACGCCGAACGCTTCGCCGACGGCTTGGCCCGCGTGGTCGCTCCGGGCGGGACGCTGGTCTTCGGCGACGTCAGCTCGGCCTCGCGCGGCGTCAAGAAGCGCCGAATGGGCGAACCCCTCGTCGCCGTGCGCGAGATGAACGCGCTCGACCTCGCAGGCGCGCGACGCTTGATGGAGGCGCGCGGCTTCCAATGCGTGCGCGGCTCGCACTACCAGTTGAGCGACCCGTGGCCGCAACTAGCCCACCACGGCGAGCGGCGACTCGGCGCGTGGTTCGGACGGGCGATCCTGGCGCGCAACCGCTCGGCGGCCGAAGCCGACAAGCGCGCGCCCGGCGATCCCGCGCGCTTCGATTCCTGGGTCGCGCACTTCGTCAAGCAAACCTGACAGAGGCGCGGCGAGCGGCGCCGCCCCCTCCTCGCTCAGCGCCCTTCGAGCGGCACGAGCAGGCCTTGAGCCGTCTCGCGGTCCTCGGGCGCGTGCTCGAGGATCCACGCCGCGGCGACGCGCCACAGCTCCGTCTCGTCGAGCACTGCGATCGCCTCGCCGCCGCGCGCGCGCGGCCGACCATTCCGCCTCGCCGACGGCGTGGATCGCTCCGGGCGGCAGCGCGGAGCGCGCGGCTTCCAGAGCGGCCTCGTCCAACTGCTCCGGCAAGGCTGGCGCGCTCCACCACCACGAGCGCGCCAGCTCGGCGCACGGGGCGCCGGCGAGCCGCTCGTCGCAGGGCAGGACGGCGACCACGCGTCCCAGCACGCCGTGGTTCACGCGCGCCGCCGTCTGCAGGCCGGCGACCAACACGGGCTCGGCCGTCTGGCGCGGCGCGCACAAGGCGGGATCCGCCTCGAGGGCCACCAACCAACCACTCCAGACCTGCGGGGTCTCGAGGCGCCAAACATGGTCGTAGGGCTTTTGCAGCGTGAAGGGCGCCGCCGCGACCAGCCGCAGCACGCCGGGAGCGGCCTCGAGCGCACTTCCGCCATCGGCGATCTTGCGAGCGTCGCCATCCTGCGCAGCATCAGGCGCGGGCTGGCGCTCCGGCAGGCGCACGGGAGCGGGTTCGCGCACCGCCCAGGTGGCGGCGGCGACAAGCAAGCAGGCGGCGGGCACGTGGAACAGGGCCTTCTTCATGGATCCACCTCCAGCGCGACTTCGTCCAGGCCGATGCGGCCGTTGGACACGAACTCCAACTCGATGCTGCGTGCGTCGGTCGCGTCGAAGGCGGGTTCGCTGCGCAGCAGTGCCTCCAAGTCGACGCGAATCGTCTCGAACTCGTTGGCCCAGCCGGTGCCCGTGCCGCAGGCGGTGCGCTGGTAAGGCTCGGAGATCCCCATCGACAGCGCCGAGGCGCGCACCACGGCTCGGCGTCCGGCTCCGTCGAGCAAGGCCACTTCCATGTCGTGCTCGCCTAGCACCGCCGTGGTCAGGGGATCGCGCGTGGCCTGCGCCGCGCGCAACGACACGTGCGTGTAACGCCGCAGGTCGCGGCCGGCGGCCGGCAGCTCGAAGCTCAGGCGCTGCCCAGGCGCCGAGTCGAAGACGATGCCGGCGCTGACATCGCCCGGTCCCGCCAGCGTCATGCCGTTCATCGGGTCCCCGGCCAAGTCGGTGAACACCGTGTCGTTGTCGTTGAAGACGCCCTCGACGAGTCCGGTGACCGTGGCCACGAGGCTCGTGCCGGAGCTGGTCAAGTTCGTGGCGGGGTTGGTCTGGAAGTCGTCGACGACCAGCCGCCGCGACGCTGGCGGACGGAACATCAAGTCCACCACCAGGCAGGGCGTGCTCGGCAGCGAGAAGCCGCGGAAGCCGTTCCAGTGGCGCCACAAGCACTCCTCCACGATCGGCTCGCCGAAGAGGTGGTGCTTCACCATCGGCAGGAAGTAGGCCTTCATGACGAGGTGCGTGTCGGTGCGCGACAACTGGCACGGACCGGTGGCCACCGTGCTGGCGGAGCCGTTGTGGAACGCGCCGTGGCCCGCGCCGTGCAGCGAGATCGAGTAGCGTTCGAAGTTGGCGCGCTCGTGCAGTTGGAAGGTCTGGCACAAGTCGCAGTCCGCGCAGCCGTTGACATCGGCGTCCGCGCCGCCGGTCCACAAGGAGTACGCCACGCCCAAGGCCAGCGAGCTCGTGGGACCGAGGAAGTCGGTGGGCGCGATGGACGAGACGAGCTTGATGTCGGAGAGCTGGAAGTTGACCGGCGCGTAGGCGCCCGTGCGGATGCGGTTGTGCGCGTGCGCGACCCCTTCGCCGCCGCGGCTGTGGCCGATCCAGGCGATGCGCGTGCGGTCGATCTTGCCGGCGAGCACGCCGCCGAGCACGGTCGCCTGGTTGGCGAGCAGGTACTCGGTGTTCGACAAGGTCGTGGTGCTCGCCGACACGATGCCCGGCACGGTGTTGTTCGTGTGCGACATCACGATGCAGCCCCACGAGGCGAGGTGGAAGCCGATGTGGTCGTACCACTGGTAGTTGTGCCCGTTGCCGTGGCTGACGACGACCAGCGGACGCGGCCCGAGCTGCGCGATGTTGGCCGGGTAGTACACATCCTGACCGAGCCAGGTGCCGGCGCTGTAGATCTGCTCGACGACCTGGTAGGGACCGTTCAAAGGCGCCGTCTTCAAGAGTCCCGCACCCGGAGCGCGTCCCGCGCCATCGATGCAATCCCCGCTCGACAGGGTGCCGTCGCGGTCGACGTCGACGACGATGTCGAGCCCGCGCGACAGGCGCTCGCCATCCCCGCCGAAGATGTTGCCGGGGTCGAGTTCGACGACATTCGCGGCGAAGCCGGCTTGCACGAGGTGCGTGCTGGGCCCGCCGCGCAGGTCGACCAGCGCGCGATTGGCGAGCCACTGCGCGTCATCTTTGTGGTCGACCACGTAGAAGTCGACCTGCAAGCCCGCCAGCCGCGCGATCTGCGCTTCGTCAAGCGCCAAGGACAACGAATATCCTTCCCAGAAGGCGTCGACGCGCTCGGCCCATGGAGCCGTGGGCAAGGCGCGCGCAGCCAGTTCCACGTAGTGCACGCCGGCGATCTGGCGCGCACCGGGAGGCAGAGCTTGCGCGCTGGCCGGCAGGGCTTGCTGGGAGGTCGCCGCTGGACACACGAGGGCCAACGCGGCGCAAGCCAGCCAGCCGAGGGAAGGTTGCTTGTGGATCATGAGCTGCGGATGGGGCTGCGGAGCCCCTTCAAGGAAGGTTAGATGCAAAGGACGAATCAAGCAGCATGAAAGTGCCCGCGCCCGGGCACGAAAGAGGAAAAAAGAAGCCCGAAGCGAGCACCAGATGGCCAGTTGGACCTCTGGACGCGACCACATCTTGGACCAAGCGCGCCTCCGCGCGAGGCGTCTCAGCCGCGCGCGAAGGCGCCGGCTCCGAAGTCGATGAGGCGCGCAAGCACCGAACGCATCTCGCTGCGCCTCACGATGTGGTCGACTTGGCCCTTGTCGAGGAGGAACTCGGCCCGTTGGAAGCCGGGCGGAAGCTCCTGCTTGATCGTGCTGGCGATGACGCGCGGACCCGCGAAGCCGATCAGGGCGCCGGGCTCGGCCAGCGTGATGTCGCACACCGAGGCGAAGCTCGCCGTGACGCCGCCCGTCGTCGGGTTCGTCAGGACGCAGATCGAGTAGCCGCCTGCCTCGTTGAGGCTCGCCAGCGCGGCCGAGGTCTT
>SXGQ01760297.1_pt1 | contig 12203 bp, 11 predicted proteins | sample 3178371 | NCBI WGS metagenome assembly SXGQ01 (sample SAMN11356859, study PRJNA531348) | freshwater metagenome | isolation source: freshwater sample F1-20 | place: China: Fuxian Lake, Yuxi | collected 2017-12-25 | reverse complement strand
CCGCGAGAGATGATTTGGGGTGTCCAGTTTGCCCCGGAATCGCTGTCCAGTTTGGGTCGGAATCGCTGTCCAGTTTCAGGCGGAATCAGTGTCCAGTTTCACTGGAATACGCAGAAGATGAGCATTATGGTCAATATGCATCCGAGAAGCGACCCAAGACGGTGACCATCACGGGTGGTTTTTCAGAGGCTCAATTCCGCGAGGCGTGGTTGGCCCGCAGGACTTACGCACTGACGCCAGGACAGCATTTGCGCATCGAACAACTGGCGGATGAATCGCATCCGATGGGAAGTCGCATGAAGTGTGACAGTGCCGCCAAGACGGTACCGATGCGTATTCAAGTCAAAGACCGTGACGGCAAAGAAGGCGATTACACTTACAAGCTTTTTACCAATAGCGGTAATCAGATCGGGTTGGTCAAAGGAAAGTCGGCCAGCTTTGCACTGCCGATTGTTAAAGGTCAGGAGCGTTGGTACTACGTGGCTGTTTTCAATGCGGAGAACAAGAGCAGTGTTGCGTATGCTGCGCCGGTGTGGGTGACAGGGAAGTGAGAATGGCACAGTAACGAGTGGCGAGTGGCGAGTGAGTTGTCACTGCTTCAGATGCGCGCAATCAAATCATGGTCCCGTCAACATAAAACCAGCGATTGTTCTCTCTCACAAATTGGCTGACTTCATGCAGACGCTCAGCCCGCCCGCTGCCGGCGGGCTTGTAGCGGGCCACAAATTCCACGATGGCGTGTGTGTCGTCTTGCAGTTCATGGCGTTTTACGGTGAGGCCAAGCCAGCGGGCCTGGTCGGCATCATTCAAAAAATCTGAACGATCGGGGCGGGTGCTTGCATGCCAAGTTTGCAGCAGGTAATCCGCAAGATTCAGCACGTAGGCGCTGTAGCGGGATTGCATCAATTCTTTGGCCGTTGCTGCACTGTTGCCTGCTTTGTGAAAGCGGCCACAGCACATCTGGTAATTTCCACCGCCGCAGGGGCAGGGTGCTTTTGGGTTGATAACAGTCATTGTGTATTACGCGCCGGATCAGTGAATTGATGCTCTGGATAAGCAGCCTTATTTTTGCATGACGTGGCGCGCTGCCTCTACCAAAAAACCGCTTCGGCTCAGCCCATGGGCTTTTGCATAGTCGTCAATTCTGGCCAGTAGCAGGCGCGGTACGGTGATATTGATTTTCTCGGCAGGCCCGAAGTATTTCTCGACTGGCACATCGACAACAGCCCAGACCCAGCCTTTGTAGTCCGGATTTTTCTGGTGGACGGATAATGGATTGGGCAAGGGTGGGGGGCAGCCGTCCTCCAGCATGATTTCTACGTGCTGTTCGATTGCGTCCCGAATATTGTCGAGTGCTTCGTCGATCGTCTCGCCCGCAGAAAAACATCCCGGCAAATCAGGCACGGCTGCGCCCCACACGCTGCGCTTCGTAGCGGGTTCAATCGCAACAATGAATTTCATGCAGTGCCTCCTTTGTCTGCGATGCCTGCGTGTTTGAGCAACTTGTGCACAAGGCCAGTCCCAAGATCTTTTTTCGGGTGTGGAACACTGATGTGTCCTTTTTTGACCGGGTGAATAAAAATGTGGTGACTGCCTTTTGCCGCACGTAAAGTCCATCCATCACTGGTGAGCAGGCGGATCAGTGTTTTGCTATCAACGGTGGTTATTATACCTACTATATATTGAGTGTGCCAAGAGAAAGGCCATGCAGGGCTGGCAGCCTGTTTCGTTGATGTGTTCGCAAGTGTGGGGCGACTCGAAAGATTCTGAAAATGGTGATGACCATCGGGTGATGCTGCCCGGGTCATCCGATCGATGGGAAATGCAAAAACAGGGTCGTGATTTTTGCAGTGCGGTCAGGATTCTTTTTTAAATAGGCGTCTGTCCCAGATGACAGGCGCAGGCTCCGACAGGAACAACCGTTTGGCATCTGGATGAGCCGGATTCACCAAGGCATTCCATTCAAGCCGGGCCACAACCGAGGGCACCAATAAAATTGCGCTGCGGGCTTCGGCAAGCCAACAGTCGCCATACTCACGTGCAGAGGCGCTATCGTCTGAGTCCCAATCGGCTGGCAGGCAGTCCTCGCTTACCTGTTCCCACGAGACCCGGTCAGGAATCGTTGCGACCACATAGCGGTGGGTGGCGGGAATGCGACCTGTATTGGCATGCGCCAGAATTTCCAGCATGCAGCATGCATAACTGAGTGAACCGTAAATGAGCGCGCGGCCTGGGCTGTTCCAGCGCCCGCCTAACAGCGCTGCTCCCATGCCATCCCACACGGGGTGACGTCCGTCGGCAATCCTGTAGATGCGCATCAGGTGGATATGCCGTAAAACAGGCGCCACAGAATGTCTTCAACTTGACGCGCACCCAGTTCGGTGAGCGAGACTTCCAGCGGGGTGCGGTCGCGCAAAAGAGCGTGCGGTGTGATCAAAAACTGCCGGGCGTCGTCGGCCGAATCAAATACGAAATCGGCGCTGGCAAAGATACGCGCCAACCGTTCAACCCTTTCCGATTCCTCTACCGTGAGCAATTCTCGGCGGCGCTTGTAGGTGGCCTCGGGGATGATGCGGTAGATCAGGCGGTTACGGTCTTCTGCGTTGAGGTAGATGTGCGCTGCGCTGGCTTTTAGCGTGTCTTTGGGCAAGCCTTGGGCCACGCGCTGAGCAAGGTCAGCCAGTTTTTTAGGCCGTGGGCTAAGCGCCATGACGTCCGCAATTTTTTCCGGGCTTACCAGCAACATGGCGGTTGGATTCTTAAATCTTGGTATCAATTGATACTTACTTTACTTTCAAGTGGTGGTGTTGTCAAGTTTGCTGCGGACCATGACACTTCCATGACGTGTCATCCTGACATCAGATTCGAATCCGAGTCATCGCACTGGGAGTACCAAGGGTATCGATGTACTTTCTGGAGCAGTCCACCATGTCAGCCCCTCTGCGCAAACGTACTCGCCTGGCCAAGCGCGCCGGCGTTTCCCGTCGTCTTTTCCTTAAAGGCCTTGGTATCGGTGGCGGCGGTGCCGTCATGCTGGCTGGCTGCGGCAGCGAGAATGGTCCGCTGCAGCCCACAGGCAATAACATCAACCCCAGTGAGGCTGTTGGTTCTTGCGCGGCGTCGGCGGGACCTACCTCGCTGGATGCGGCAACATTTGCCCACGGGGTTGCCACGGGTGACCCCACCCCCAGCGGCATGATTTTCTGGACGCGCGTCAGCGGAGTTTCTGCGCCCACACCTGTGACGCTTGAAATATATCGCGACGAGGCGCTCAAGCAGTTGGACAGTACGCGTTGTGCTACCGCCAGCGAGAATCGGGACTACACCGTCAAAATCGATGTGGAGGGTCTGCAGCCAGCCACCACCTACTGGTACGTTTTCAAGACAGGCGCTGCTCAGTCACGCACCGGGCGCACCCGCACGGCACCGGCCGGGGATGCACAGGCCATCCGCTTTGGTGTGGTGAGCTGTTCCAGCATGGCCCATGGTTTTTTCAACGCATATGCCCAACTGGCCAAGCGCAAGGACATCGACGCCATTCTGCATCTGGGCGATTACATCTACGAATATGGCAATGGCCAGTATGGCGATGTGCGCACCTATGAGCCTGCAACCGAGATTGTGACACTCAAGGACTATCGCACCCGTCACGGTCATTACAAGAAGACCGATGCAGACCTTCAGAATCTGCATGCATTGTTCCCGTTCGTCACCATTTGGGACGATCATGAATCCACCAATAACAGCTATCGCGACGGTGCAGAGAACCATACCGAGGGCGAAGAGGGCTCGTGGCCGCAGCGCAAATCATGGGCGCAACAGGCCTATGATGAGTGGATGCCCATCCGCTTGCCCGAAGCGGGTAATCCGTCGAAGATCTGGCGCCGTCTTCGCTACGGCAACATGCTGGACATTTTCATGCTCGATACCCGCCTGTTTGATCGCGACCTTGAGTCGTCAACGCCGGTCAATCCGGTTGAAGGCACGGCACGCGCAGAAGATCGCAAGCTGATCGGCAAACAGCAGATGGATTGGCTGACAGACGGACTTAAAACATCTACATCGACATGGAAGGTAATCGGTAACCAAGTGGTGTTCCATCAGTGGAGCGTGAAGCCTGGTCCGGACGGAAAGGTGCCAGCTCCCTTGCAATCACTGGTGGGCCCCTCTGGTTTGAACGGAGATGCGTGGGACGGTTATGTCGCCGAGCGCAAGCGCATCACAGCGGTTCTGCGTGGCGACAATGGCGGCAAGAAAGTGAACAATACCGTTATTTTGACAGGTGATGTCCATAGCAGTTGGGTGGCCGATATTACCGACGATCCCAACGATCCGTCCGTCTATAATCCGCTGACTGGCGATGGTTCGCTTGCTGTTGAGTTTGTAGGACCGTCTGTTACGTCGCCCGGTTTGCCCATTCCGCAGCAGGCAGTTGATGCATTCCGGGTTCCCAATCCGCACATCAAGTTCATTAACCTGCAGGAGCACGGCTATATGTTGGTGACATTCACGGCCCAGCAAGCGTCTTGCGAGTACTGGTATGTCAGCACGATTGCAGAGAAGGGTGGTACGGAGCGCTTGGCAAAAACCTTCTTGGTTGCGGTCAATACCAACCGGGTTGCAGGAGCGCCGGGGCTGTCTTCCTGATACCTTGCAAGCGCAGCTATCAAGTCGCTTCGGTGATCACTGAAGTAGAAAGGTGAGGGGCAGATTTTGCCTCTCACCGTTAACGCTTTTGCCACAGGGAGCGTTTGCATCCACTCCGCTTCGTCTACCGTGCTTCATCGCTCGGCGCAGACCGGCAGCGCATTTCCTTTTCCGAACCAGATGGGGGCAGAGACTGCCGCAAGTCGGTTGCCTTTGCTCTTGTCCCGCACTCTTACAAACACCCAGTCGCGCGTTGTTCGAACGGGCAGTCGGAAGTGGAATTGGCCGTTGCCCAAACTGACGAGGCTGGCCCTTGCGTTAACGCTCGAGTAGCTCGTTGAGTTGTCTGCCTGTTTGCTCAGGATCTCGATATCAGCATTTTCTGGCAGAAGGGTTGCAGCAGTGCCAGGTCGGGTACCGACATTCACCACAAATTCAATTTCATTTTCATTGGTTTGTATGCGAGACCCCATGGGCTGGTTCACGCCGTCTTTCACAGCGTCAAAAGACAGTCGTACGGTGTTGTAAGTTTGCGCAACAGCATACATGCGCCGTGCCAACATGGCCTGCTTCAGATCAAAGCGCGAATTGGATCTTGCGATGATGACAGTTTTGGGCAGATCGGCGTCGCCCCAGCGCATTTCATGATGATCCTCAGATCCGGTCGGCGCCAGATACCAACCTTTGTCCAATGCGTAGGCTAACCAACTGCGCTTCTTGCCGTCGGTGTCGTACTCATCACCCTTTCCAAATACTTCCACACCCACTACGCGGTAGTCAGCGGCCGCCCGGTACTGGAAATCATTGAAGGTGTAGGCCGGATCATTACCACCTGTTGCGCTGTGCAATGCGTCTTCACGCCCTGGGTGATTGAATACCATCAAACCGTCATTACCGCCGCCAACGGAGGCGGGGAGGGTGAACCACTGCCAAAAAGTATCCATGCTGACTGCGTATCCGGGCCCGGTTTTGGCGTTGATGTAGTGCGTGGAAAACAGAATATTGGCATGTCCGAAACGGTCGGATGTCCATTCAAATCCGCGGATGGCCGTAAACTGCGGTGTGCCTTCCGCGTTTGCCATGGATTGCGTGACATTCCACTTATCGATGTTGTTAAGCGGGTTCGCCGGGTCAGACAGCACGCAGGCCAGTGGGTCGCGCTGGCAGATATCGGGGTCTGGTATCGGAACCGGCAGTCCCATGTTGTCCGAATGGTCAGTGGTAAAAACAAAGCTGAATCCCTTGGACTTTACCCTTTGCATCACCGAGGCTGGGGTGGTGAGCAGCGCACCATCAGAGAACGCTGTGTGCTCGTGCAAGGCACCGTAGTAGTGGGTCATTCCGGTTGCGGAGGGCGGGTTGCAGACGCCTGCAGAATCGCTGGGGGGAGAGACGCCAAGCTCTGCAGCGATGATATTGTCGCTGGCAATATTGCGTACGCCTGTGAAGCAGCCTGCCAGCATCGGGTTCATGATGCACTGGGAAAGTGAGGGCTGATTGGACGCTGCCGTGTTGCTGATTGCAACCGCAATGTTTTCTCGAACAGCCGATGTTTGAGCGTCCTTCACGGTCACGCTGAACGTTAACTGCGCTGGCTGATCTGGCGCCAGAAAGCGGGTATTGGCTGCCTCTGGATCAAAGATGATCACGGCCGGGCCGGATGTCTGGCGCCACTGGTAGGTTAAGCCGTCGTTGTCTGCATCTGTTGCAACAACGGACAGCGTGATTTCTTCACCGGTTTTTCCCGGGGACGGGTTGGCTTGTGCCGACTGGATTGCGGGTGCGGTATTGCCGCTGCGTTGGCCTTGACGCACGGTCACTGTATCGGTGTCGGTGGCGCCCTGGTTGTCTGTCACCTGCAGTATGTAGCGATAGGTGGCACCGGTGCCTGCCGGTCTGTCCAGCGTGACATCGATGGCACACGCCTGCGGTGACAGCGGTTTTTGTGTGCCGTCTACGTCTTCAAACCAGCGGAACCTGACGATATTTCCATCAGGGTCTGTTGAGGCGCAGCCGTCCAGACGCGTCTGTGTGGCGGAGGCAGCAACATCTGTTTGACCCGATGCGATTTTAGCGATGGGCAGGCGGTTGGCAAGGCGGTTGCGAACCTGTACGAAAGTCTTGTCGCTTGCAATCTGTCCGGCGCTGTCCTCGACAGAAAACACAAAGGTCAGTGTTGTGTCCTGTTCGACCTGAGGCAAGGTGAACCGTATGGTGCTCTGCGCGGGGTCTGCGGGCAATTCGGCGCGTATGGCATCTTCGGCGACCTGACTCCATTGCACGCGCCTGACTGAACGACTTGAATCTGCGGATGCGCTGCCGCTGAGTTCTATTTCAGTGGCTTCAAAGGCGGATTGTCCCTGTCCTGCCATTGCAATCGGTGCTGCGACAGTCTGGCTAGGCGCAGTGTTGGTACCATTGCCTGTGTTGCCGGATGACCCCGTCGGTGAGTCTGCGCCACTGCCAGAAATGCAAGCCGAAAGCGAAAGCAGGACAAGGAGTGCGTGTGCTGAGTGTGAAATCAACTGCATGGGGGAGTATGACATCGCGACGCTTTTAAAGAATGATCCATGACGAGATTACGTGACTCTCTTCTTGAATATTATGTCCGATTGGTTACTGGAATGTGGCGCTTTGTTTCGGCCCCAGTTCAACATTTGCTTGTAGGCATCCGATGTTCGCCATGGAGTTTGAACTTCAAAGGAAACGGTCTGGTGTGAATCGAAGTCCGAAAGACAGCCAGCGCGCTTTGCGTCCCTCGCTGGTCTGCCCCCCTAGGGTAGTATCGATTTGAAACCGATCCTGAATGATGTGGTAGCGGGCGCCAACCTGATAGTAGGGCTTGTTGGCATCGTCGCCATACACCTCCGTGATACCCAGCAGGCGAGGGTTTAAACGAAACTCGCCGCCAACACCCAGCGTTGTACGCTTGTCTCTTGTCAACCTGTCCTTGAGCATGCCCACATTCACATGCATGACAATGTTATCGTCCCGAAATGAAAATGATGCCGGCAGGTAGACATATGTGTTGCCAAACAGGTTGGGGCCGGCGACGCTGCCCGGGTGGTTGACCCGGCCGATTCCCACACCCCAACCCCAGTCGTTTGGACGCAGTTCGCGCACCAGTGTTTTGAGTTGAAACAGGAAGTCGGAGGTCTGTGCTTGCCCGTCGTTACCAGCGCGAGCGCCTCCCGCCGTGAACTCCAGATTACCCCAGGGATTGCAGGCGGGCAGAACCCAGTATTCGTGGCTGTTTTGATATTGGCGCGTCCATGATTCGACCTGACAACCACCCGCGGTGGTCAGACGTGCATCGTCAGTGACAAAAGGGCGTGCGGCCAAGGCCACTTGAGCAATCGAAGTGCAGGCGATAAACAGGAGAGCGTTCGTCTTCATGCGTGCCAGCATATCGATCAAGCGTGACAAGCTTGTTAACAAGCGGCTGTTTTGAATCCATGTGAACGTAAACGGGAGCCACCCATCAGAAAAATACCTATTTTTTGAAACCGGACGGGCGCTTGGACGGTATCAACGATATCTGAACCACACAGTCCCCGAATATGAAAACCCTTCCATTGTTGCGGTGCACACTGAGTCTGATTTGCGTCAGCGCGCTGGCAGCATGCGGGTCTGATCGGGCTGGTGGCGCCTCTTCAAGCGTGGCTGGCAGCGGCAACCCTACCGCGCCGTCCGGGCAAGACGTGCTGTCCTTGGACTTTGCGGCAAACAGAAACGCCGCAACCGCCGGAGACTCGGTGGTACTTGAGTGGCGCACGCAGGCCGGTAGCGCCTGTGAAGCCTCCGGTGACTGGAAAGGAAGTAAAGCAGCAACCGCCATGGAAATGCTTGCACTGCAGGAAGCACGCAATTATGTGTTTACCTTGACCTGCAAGAACGGAAACGCCAGTGCGGCACGTAGCGTCATGGTTGATGTTCAGGCAGCTCAAATCAAACCCGTGACCCAGAGCGCCGAAGACAAAGAGATCCAGCAGGTCTTCAAACAGATTCAAGAATTTGACAAGGTGTAAGCGCAGATTTTTGACTGCCTGAAACACGCTTTCGTTAAACTGTAAGCCCGATCTAAACACGGCAGGGCTACAGCGTGATAAACCAGACGTCCCATCCCATTGGTCGCAGCGGCCGCACTGTCGCGGCTATCGTGCCCGCAATCGCATTCGCACTCGCAGGAGCTTGCCTGCATTCTCCCCCAAGCCACGCTGCCGGCATGTCCACACACGCTTTCATGGCCGATTATGGTCGCAAGGCGCTGCCTGAAGGGCCATTGAAGGCACTGCTGACTGTGCATCGGCCCACCCTCATCGCCGGTGCGCTGAACCCTGACGGGGGTTATGGAAGTGGAGCGGCCTTTCCCAGCGACCGTGAAATGGCGGAGCGCTCGCACTGGGGCGACTTCACCGACAGTTTCATCAAATATCTGCGCACCAAAACAACCTGCCCGGCAGAGGCGCGCGCGTATGTTTCCAACTACGTGGTGACCAACACGACAGGCGTTTTCAATCCCGTTGGTTTGTCGGAAAAATGTGGTCGTCTGATTGCCTACCTGTTTGGCAATGCTGCCCATGGCTTGACCGATGAAAGCTGGGATGTGCTGTTCGAACCGAATGTGCGTGAACGCAATGAAGACCCCAATCCCTTTGCCTTCATCAACAATCAGAAAGTCTTTGGTCCCTTCACACCCGGGCCGCAACTGAAAACAGCCATAGGCGAGGAAGGCTATGGTCAACTCTCCAACCTGTTTGGTGCAACGCCATTGAATGCACTTGAATATGCAGGCGATATCATCGGTATTACGGATCATTTCATCTGGGCCGACACACCGATCATCGAGACACCGCCAACGGCCGATCTGGTGGAAGTGCACAAGATCAATCGTCCCAAGCAGGGTGTGACCGCTGAAGCCATTGAACGGGCGCATCTGGTTGCGCGCTCTGCCGTGTTGGCCGAGCGCAGCGGTGCGGCCGTTGAGGCAGTCCGCATCAAGAATCAATTGCCGTGGCTGGCCAACAATTATTTCACCGGTCCAGGTGGCGTTGTCGACTCTGGCACCATGGTGTCGGCCATGTACCAGCAGTGGTGGGAGGAACTGATTGAAGATGCCAACAATCCGGTGACAACGCCCTTTATTGCGGGAGTACATCCGCGTAACGGCGCCAGAAATGTTTCGAGGCTCAAGACCTCAGCAGGTCTGAACATCGCGGCCTTCACGGGCCGTAATGTGAAGCCGTCTTCGGTCAGTCCGCAGACATTTGTTTTGCTGGATGAGGACGGTAACCGGGTGCCGGGCGAGACCAAAGTGGGTATCTACAACCCTGACTTTACCCACCTGATGCGATTTTTTCCGAAAGACGATCTCAAGCCCAATCACACCTACACGGTCATCGTTTCAGCTGCCGTTCAGGACACCCGCGACCGCAAACTGGGTAAAGCCCACACATGGCGGTTCATGACAGGAAAGTAAGCGCGTTGCCCTGCAAAAAGCCCTGATGGTGAATCAGTGCTGAGTGCTCATCAGATCGCTCAACAGATTTATCTAGCGATCCGATCTTGAGCACACGAATATTTACTTCGGTGTTGGCCCCACCATCAGATACATCTGCCCACCTTCAACCAGTTCCTCGTCATTGGATTTGAAGTGCGCCTGATTGACGGCGAGGTAATACCGCCGTCCGGCTTCATACCGCTTGCTGCCTTTGAGCAGTTCGGTGATCTCGATGACACCTGAGTTTTCCTCATCACGGCTGAAGTTCACACCCTCAGTGTTGGCCGGTTTGATGCGATCATCACCGGGTGTCACAACGCTGTCAGCGCCAACGTCGCCAAAGCGTTGTGGGTCCGACATGGCAATCTGCGTCAGCTTGCGGGCATCTGCGTCATAGAGCCACGTCTTGGCGTTGTAGAACTGGTTGCCCGGGTCTTCCTGAATCAGAATGTGCCCCTCACCGTTGACTGTGATGTTGTCAAACATCTGGATGCGCGGATCACTGCCATCAATCAGTGTGTAGATCAAACCACCTTCTTGCGGTTTGCGCACATCGAAAAACTCCAGCTTGTACAGGCGGGTTCTAGCCTTGTCTGAACCAGCAGAAATCTTGCTGCTGTCGAATCGGTCTGTGGTCACAAAGTAGAGCACATTCGGGTTTCGCGTGTCCCAAGCGGCGTCCTCGGGGCGCAGAAACTCGGTCACCCCGGCGTCAATGCTGGCGCGTTGCAATTGGGCACCAGTCAAATTGCTCACATCGCCCAGATCGGCCAACGCGAATGCAGTGCGGTCCTGTATTTCCTCATCCCGAGATGTACGCGCAATACCGGAGACCTTGATTCCAAATAGCCTGCCATTGGTCAGGCCCGCACGTTCAATCTCATTGCCCTTTTTCTGTTTTTCTCCGACATACAGATACACCTGTCCCGGCGTTGCATCGTCGGTTCCAAATACCAGCGTCAAGTCGCCGCTGGCCGGATGTGCCACAGCATTCTCCCAAGAAAACTTTCCAAGCCGCGGCAGCTGCCATGAAACACCGGTGTTCGGGCCGGACGCGATGTGCGCAAATGCGCGGCCCTCAGGTCCTTTTTCTTCACCGTTCATGAAGATCAGGCCATTGAAGCCCTTGCCACTGGCCTTGTTGAAAAACGCGCTTCTCGGTGAGAGGTCGGCAGAGCAGAAGCGGCTGAGCGTCACGGCACCGCCCGTCTTTGGTTTGAGGGGATTGAGGTACTGACCGTCTTGCCAGATATTCACTTCGCGAATCAGATCTGATCCACCTGTGACACTCAGATCGTTTTTGCGGATGACCCACCGCGATACAAAAGCGCCCTTGGCACCATGCGCGCGCACGACCCCTTTGTGTTCCGCAATTTCATGATTCATCAAAACCGTGAATGTGCCATCGCCATTGTCAAAAGCGCCAAGGCCGTCGGGAGTGCCGACCATGCGGTAGGTCTCACCAGCTTTTCCGCCTTGACGCGGAACGCGGTCCCCAACCGTCAAAAGCGAGATCACATCCCAGCCCGGTTCCGTCATGACCACGTAAGGGGTATCGGAGCTGCTCGGTCCTTTTTCCGATGCAGCCACGCAAACATTCGCAGCGACGCCAAGCACGGTTGCCAGCGTCAAGCTCAGGCAGTTTTTAACGAACATTCAAGCGCTCCAGGCATTGAAAAAATATTGAGAAGTTAATCTGACGACAAACTGGACGCCCGGAACACTTCATTGCAAGCGCAATGTTGCCCCCAGCGCTGGGCGACAATCAATACACTTCAGGAATGAACATCTCTTTAGGTATCGGCTTGCGATAGTAGTCCGGGTTGCGCACGCGCGCAGGCAATTCTACGGTTTCGTGCGGCACGTCCTTGTAAGGCACTTGCGTCAGCAGGTGAGAGATTACATTCAATCGTGCCCGCTTTTTGTCGTTGGCCTGTACCACCCACCTTGGGTTCTCCGGGGTGTGCGTGCGTTCCAGCATGTCTTCCTTGGCTTTGGTGTACTGTTCCCAGCGAACCCGTGACTGCAGGTCCATGGGGCTGAGCTTCCATTGCTT
>SXGQ01276074.1_pt1 | contig 12203 bp, 7 predicted proteins | sample 3178371 | NCBI WGS metagenome assembly SXGQ01 (sample SAMN11356859, study PRJNA531348) | freshwater metagenome | isolation source: freshwater sample F1-20 | place: China: Fuxian Lake, Yuxi | collected 2017-12-25 | reverse complement strand
GTTTCAGCCTATCGGGTGAGGGTATGCGAAACCTGTTGATCCGCGCCGTTGGGCCAACCTTGGGCGTCTTTGGCGTGCCGGGTGTATTGGCGGATCCGAAACTCGAAATTTACCAAGGCTCGACCAAAATCGGCGAAAACGATAATTGGGCTTCGACGCTCTCGACCGCGTTCTCCTCGGTCGGAGCGTTCCAGCTCACCCCAGGCAGCAAGGACGCCGCCATCACGATTTCTTTGCCGGCCAATGGTTACACAGTCCAAGTCTCCGGCGCTGACGGCGGCGTGGGTGAAGCGCTGGTTGAAATTTACGAGCTGCCGTAGGTGGTGCGGGCAACCGGAATTCTTTGCCCGCGAAACCCACGAAAGACACAAAAGTGCCGGGGGCTCATTGGACAAAGGGAAAAACCGAGGAAAGCGGACCCGATTCTTTATTCGGAATCGGTGCTCATCCGGGGCTCGATGAATGCTGGCTGAAAGCAACGTCCCTTAGTTTCTAGACGTGCGTCATGGCGAGGTGCGCGAAGCGCGCCGTAGGTAGGAGCCCGCTTACGGGCGATTTGAGGCTGCGCGTACGCGTGATTTGAGGCTGCGACGTTTATTCCCGTCCTATCGCCCGCGAGCGGGCTCCTACCCCGGAGGCCGTTTCGTCGGTGGAGCCCGACCCACGGAACGGCTCGACCCGAGGTCGGGCCCTACACACGGACCAGCCCTACACCCGGAATGGCTCGATACAGAGGCGAAAGGATCGGGCGATTGGGGTGAGACCAATAGCGGTTGAGTTTTATCTTCAAACCCACGGGCAAGATGCCGGCAAGATGCCCGTGCCACTTCGAAACCCGCAGGCGGTTGATCAACCGCCGTTGGTCTGAGGCGGAGCGGCGGTCATTTGTTTTTGAGCCAAGTGATTTCGATCTCTTTTTCCACCGCCTTAAAATCATAGTCGGCGGTCACGAGTTCGGCTTTCCGCAATTTGGCCAAGGCGGCGGCAAAACCGTCGGCCAAGGCGAGTAAACCGGCCGCTTTGTAGCCGGCCGCCAGCTCGGCCAAATCCTTATCGGCCGGCACAACGGACAATGGCCCGCTCGCCGCCAGCCGGCGCGCCGCGCTCAAACCGGCGGTCCCTTGGCGTCTCTCGATGCGATAGAGGATCTCCGCCCAATTCACGGCCGTCATAAGCAACGGTTGATCGGCCGTAGTGGCGCGGTGGAAAAGCGCACGCATCTCATCGACGCCGGGCTCACCGTAAAACATCGCGAGCAGGGCAGAAGCATCGAGCACGACGGGCTTCATGATTTGCGCCGGTCACCGGCGATCTTGCGGTCCTCCTGCGCCCGCTCCTTGGCCCGGTCGTCGAGGAGTTCCTGCACGGCGGACTTATCGCCGGGTTTCGTCTTAAATAGGCCGCAGAACGAATCGATGAATTCACGGGTGACCGGCTGGATCACGATGTTTCCGTTGGCCTCGGTGAAGTTCAGGCGGGTGCCGGCCTTAATCCCAAACTTGCGCCGGAGACGGGCAGGCACGACCACTTGGCCTTTGGAGGTAACGTAAGCTGATTCCACTACAGTAGACATTTCACAAAAATCTTAATTTTTTAAAAAGTAAGACAATAAAAAAGCGTAAGACAGAAATTAACACCCATAGCGGTTGAGTTCCGGGGACCCATCTTTTTGACCCTATCTTTCTGACTTTCCCGGGCCTTTTCCGACCAAGCGTAGGTCAGAAAAATGGGGTCAGGAAAATGCCGAACCTTCGATCCGCCCACCGGCAACAGCGAGGAACCCCAACGTCCCTTAGTTTCTAGACGTGCGTCATGGCGAGGTACGCGAAACGCGCCGTGGCAATCCAGCGGGATTGCTTCGTCGCTGCGCTTCTCGCCATGACAGGCGGTTGATCAACCGCCGTTGGTCTGAGGTCTAAAATGACCAGGGCTTTCGTGGGCACCCAAATTTAGAACTGCCCAGACACGCCTAAGTTGAGGCTGAGCGAGCCGATCGTTAATGTGGTCGGCCGCGTCGAGACGAAACGATAGCGCTCTGGTCCTTCCTCAAAAATGTTGCTGGCATCCAGGTAGAGCGTCGTGTTCGGCCTTAATTTGTAAGTGGCACCCGCATTCACGGTCCGCAAATCCCGGCGATAGACATCGGCCGCGCGCGTCACCGTGGAGAAGGTGAGGATGTGCTCGCCGGTGAAGTTGACCGATGCGGAGGCTCCCCACTTTTTGTAGTTCCAGAGCAGGCGGAGATTGGCGGCGCGTGGAATGAAGTTCGGGACTTGTTTGGTGCTGCGCTCTTGGGTGCCCGCGAATTTCCCTTCGGTTTCAAGGTGCGTGTAGTTAGCTGCGATCGTTAGGCCTTTGAGCAAGCCGGGTAGAAAGGACAGCCGTTGCCGGTAGTCCGCTTCGAAGCCGTCGACTTGAGCGCTGCCCGCGTTGGCGCGCGTGGTGAGCGTGTACCCAGCGAAGTTACCCTCAAAGCCGTTATCGGGTCCGCTCGCTACGATTTCACCACCACGGGTGACGATGTAATCGGTAATCTTCTTTCGGAAATAGCCCACCGTGAAAATACCGGTCTCTTTGAAGTAGTACTCGAGCTTCAGGTCGATGTTCTTGGCAAATTGGGGTTTTAGCGCAGGATTGCCGGCAGAAACCGTCATTGTTTGATCGTTAAACGAGATCGCTGGTACGAGGTCGGCGAGTCCGGCGCGGCCGTAGCTGGTGGACCAGCTGCCGCGAGCTTTCAGATTGGCTGAAAGATCGTAGGCGAGGTGGACGCTCGGAAAGGCTTTGGTGTAGCTGCCTGCAGTCGTTTGGGACCCGAAATCCCGCGCGGCCCGTTTGAACGGATCCGGCTCCGCGGTGACTGCGGTCGTGCTGTAACGGACATAAGTAAAGGTATCGACGTCGACTTTTTCAACGCGCACGCCGCCGAGGACCGTGAAGCGCTTAAAAGGTTGGGCGGAAGCCTGCAAGTACCCGGCGTCGACCGCTTCTTCCATGATCCGGCGGCTGGTGTATGGCGAGTTGGCGGCAAAGGCGAAGTCTTCGGTCCAGAGCGCGGGGTTATTTAGGTCGCGGGAAACGGAGTCGGGCTTGAAGATGGGCAAGCGGGTGCCGCCGTGTTGTTCTTCAAATCGAGTGAGCGGCATCAGGTCGAAACCTTGGAGCGGCTGGAGGACGGTGACCGGACCGCCAGCGAGGGCGTTGCGATTCCAGCGGCGGGGCGCGACTTGGCGGTTGTTCACGCGGCGATTCACCGTGTCGACGCCCGTCTTGAGCGTGATCGGTAGCTGGGTCGGCAGGAGATACTGCACGTTGTAGGTGCCACTTACCTCGTTCGTGTCGGTCACGGTATCGCGTTTGGTGTAGACTAAATTGGCGGTGTAACTGGCGGGGTCGTAGATGCTGCCACCGCCGGTCTGGGTGAAGATGCGGCCGCCAAGGTCCGACTTGTCCAACACCATCGAGAGATTGGGCGCGCGCATCGTGAGCTGACCGCCGGATCGGTCGGGTCGGGCCCCAGAGTTCCAGTGGGTGTTACTCCAGCGAGCGGCGTAGTCGAGCTTGAGTCGGCCGAAATTATGCTCGGCGGAAAGCGTGCCGGTGGGATTCTTACTCACAAAAGAAAATTGCCACATCTCCAGATCGGCCACGGTCGCGGGCAGCTGTCTGATTTCCGTGCGATTAATGGTAAATCCTGGCACGATGGCGTTGGTGATGGCGGCGGCACTCGTCGTGCTGGTCCAGGTATTGACTCGAGTACGGTCGTAAAAAGGTTCGGAACCGGCGTTAAAGAGGAAACTGAGGCCGAATTTTGTTTGCGGCGAGTAGCGAAAGTCAGCCCGCAGGCTCATGCCGCGGATAAATCGGTGGTTCATTCCTGTGACGCTTTGATAATCCGTGAAAGGCGCGGGTGCGGAGGGGTCGGTTGGATTGGGGAAAATGTTGGCGACGGCGGTGGTGGGGTAGAGGAGCGTGTCGCTGGCGATCACGTTAACGCCCTCGGTGTAAGATGTGTTGAGCGCGATCCCGAGGTTACGGGAACCGCCGAAGAGGCTGAAAACTTCTTGGTAATTTAAACTGAAGACGGGGTGAATGGGGTGATCCTTGCGCTGTTGCGTCCGCGTGGCGAAGGGCGGAGCCCAGCGGGCGCTGACGTTATAATTAAAGCGGCGGTTCTCGGCCATACTGAGCGGTGAGCGGGTTTTGAGGTTGAGCTGACCGCCGAGGCCATCGGCCCGACGCTCGGGGGTCTGGCCGGCGATGATTTCGATCTGTTCGTACATCGCGCCTGAGAAAGAGTGGAGCGTGGCCGAGCGACCGTCGCCACCGACGCCGGTTGAGGACATCCCATCAACGTTGAGGCGGGTGAAATTAGACCCCATGCCGCGGATGCTGATGTTATTAACCACGTTGTCTTCATCGGTGGTGAAGCTGATGCCGGGCAGGCGCAGCGCGAGTTCGGCGATACTGAGAGTGGGTAGATTGCCCCACTCATCGAGCGCGGTCACGTTTTTAATGTTAGGCGCGTTGCGTTGTTCGGTGATGGAAAGCGCGGCGCCTTCGCGCTCGGTGGCCACGGTGAAGGCCTGCATCAGGACCGCGCCGCGCGAAGGTTTCAGATCGGTCTCGAGCCGTAAAAGCGCACCAGCGGTGGCGATCACGGTGCGACGTTGTTCCTCGAAACCACTGTACCCGATGACAATTTCAATGGGACCGGTCGGCAGATTTTGAAGCAGGAACCGGCCCGTCGTGTCGGTAAATTCATTACGATTCAGACTCGGAATTGAGACCAGCGCACCCTGTAAAGCATTGCGGGTTTCGGCGCTCACGACTGTGCCGACGACACTGCCGGTGCCGGTCGTCTGGGCCCGGGCTGATTCGAGGAAGAGTGCAAGACCGGGAAAAAAAACGATGGCGAGCAACAGCCGGAGGCTCAGGCAGCGCGGACGAGCAAAAGATGGGTTCATGGTTAGGTTGGGTTGGCGATCGGGTGATTTAGATTTTCAGCACCACGTGATAAAAGGATCGGGTCGTTGTTTGTTCGTTTCCTTCACTTTTAAAGGGGTGAAGATTGTCGCTCACTTTAGCCGAAATCTCGATCTACCACGGTTCGGCCAGCGATCAAGGCAAAGGTGCGGTTTGATCTTAAAAACGGTCGTTGAACCACGGATGGACCCGGATGGACGCAGGTGGACCCGGATTCGAAACCGATGGGAGCAGCGAGCGAGGCATACCAACGTCCCTTGAGCAACCGCCTGTCATTGCGAGAGCAAGACCAACGTCGGGCCGTTGGGTGAAGGAGCCGATGAACGCGGTTTGTCATGGCGAGGAGCGCAGCGACGTGGCCATCCATCCGGAGTTTTAGCTGGATTGCCGCGCCCGCCAAGCCGGGCTCGCAATGACAAACCTGATGAGTTCATTAGCAGCTCACCCTAGGCAGCAAGGACGCCGCCATCACGATTTCTTTGCCGGCCAATGGCTACACAGTCCAAGTCTCCGGCGCAGATGGCGGCGTGGGTGAAGCGCTGGTTGAAATTTACGAGCTGCCGTGATCGGCGATTCCCCTTCAGCTATTCCCGGATCCGATCCCCCTGGAAATCCAGTTTCCTGTCAGCAACACAGATAAAGGTGGTGAGTCGGGGATTGATTCGTGCTATCGGGCTGACCCGTGGTTCAAAGGTCTGAAACTTGCCTCGCGCGAAAGAAACGAGTGTCCCCGGCTTTTCGTGGTATCCGCGGGAGGCACGTTCTGAAACGATGCTCGAGCCTAGTCGAATTTCGCACCCGCTCACATCACCCCATGTCGCGCCTCTATTCGTTTTTACGTGGTAGCTTTTATCTTGGTCTCGTCTTCGTGACAGCGGCATCGGCCGCAGAGTCCAAACGGCCCAACGTGCTCTTAATCGCGGCGGACGATCTCGGCTACGGCGAGCTCGGCAGTTATGGAGGCAAAGAGATTCCCACGCCGAACATCGATGCGCTCGCGGCCGGCGGCGTGCGTTTCACGCAAGGGTATGTGACCGCACCGTACTGCGCCCCTTCCCGCGCCGCGCTACTCACGGGGCGGTACCAAACGCGGTTCGGACACGAGGGCAACCCGACGGGCGCCCTCAATGCTGACCCGCGTATTGGCTTACCGGTGACCGAGCGCACGCTCGCCGACCGGCTGCGGGGCGTGGGCTATGCCACTGGCCTGGTTGGCAAGTGGCATCTTGGCGGCACTGCCCACTTCCATCCTCAACGGCGTGGCTTTGATGAGTTCTTCGGCTTTTTGCATGAAGGACATTATTTCGTACCGCCGCCTTGGCAGGGCGTGACGACTTGGCTGCGAAAAGTCGCGCTGCCCGACGGCGGGAAGGGCCGATGGGTTTCGCCGGATGGTCGCGTGATTTGGACCACTCACATGGGCAACAAGGAGCCGGACTACAATGCCGACAACCCGATCGTCCGCGACAGTCAGCCGGTGCAGGAAACTGCGAACCTCACCGATGCGTTTACGCGCGAAGCCTGTGACTTTATCCGCCGCCATCAAACCCAGCCTTTCTTTCTCTATTTGGCCTATAATGCGGTCCACAGTCCGCTCCAGGGCGCGGACGCCTATATGGAAAAATTCCGGCACATCCCGGATATCCACCGCCGGATCTTTGCCGCGATGCTGGCGAATCTCGACGCTGGCATTGGCACGGTGCTCACGACCTTGCGCGACACGGGAATCGAGCGCGATACGTTGGTCGTTTTCCTTTCGGACAATGGCGGAGCCACCCGCGAATTGACCTCGAGTAACGCGCCGCTGCGGGGCGAAAAGGGACAGGTTTACGAAGGCGGAATCCGGGTGCCGTTTATCCTCCGGTGGCCGGCTCAGTTGCCTGCGGGCCGAGTGGTCGATACTCCGGTAATTTCAATGGATGTGACGGCGACGGCTTTGGCGGCCGCAGGAGCGACGGTCGAGGGCGCGGGACAGGATGGGATCAATTTGATGCCACTTCTGACAAACGACAAAGCTCCCGACAGGCCGCGCACCTTTTATTGGCGAGCCGGGACGCGGGCGGCGATGCGGCAGGGTGATTGGAAGATCGTCCGCGACGGTGCGCGCGGCCGATTGGGACCATGGCAGCTGTTCAATCTGGCCGCGGACATCGCCGAAGTCACCGATCTCGCGGCCCAAGAACCCGAGCGCCTCAAGACTCTCGTCGCGCGATGGGAAAAATGGAGCGCAACGCAGGTCGAGCCGGCGTGGTAGTCGGTTCTTGCGACCGGTCGGAGTCTGCTCAGGCGGCGGCTGGGGAGACACGGAACCCAGTTCATTGGGAAATGCGTTAAGCGTCACCCTTAACTTAGTCGCCGCCGCCAAATCTGCTAGCAGACTCAGAATAATGCCGGTTTCCAAAACCTTGTTATTCGTCGCATGGCTCAATTATCTGTTTCGCGAATAATATCCGCTTGACGGATAAACTTGGATAGCCAATTTTATCCCGTGCTTAAAAGCTTCGGCGCCCGCGACACCGAAAAATTGTGGCTCACAGGGCGCTCTCGCCGCCTGCCAGGTGACATCTGGCAGCGAGCGCTCATCAAGTTGCAGTTGATCGATGCCGCAGTTGAATTGGCTTTCCTCAAGTTGCCGCCAGGTAATCGCCTCGAGGCACTCAAGGGAGATCGGCGCGGACAACACTCGATTAGAATCAACGACCAATGGCGCATCTGCTTCCTTTGGTCCGGCACCGACGCCGAACAAGTCGAGATTATAGATTACCATTAAGAACCAAGAGGCCATCCCCATGAATCAGTCCGCTTCACGCATCCATCCCGGCATCATCCTTCGCACCGAGTTCTTTGAAGCGATGAGCATTACCCAGCTCGCAGCTTCCAAGGCCACGGGTATTCCCCAGAGTCGTTTGAGCGAAATTTTGGCGGGACGGCGGGCGATCAGCCCAGATACCGCTGCTCGTCTCGGTCGGTATTTTCGAGTTGATCCACGCAACTGGCTGAACCTCCAAGTAGCCTTTGATTTATGGAAGCTTGAGCAGGAGTCAGGTCGTCAGCTCAACCATGATGTAAAACCGCTCGTTGCCGCCTGACGAGGTGGAGGGTTTCACATCTCATACGTTATTGGCACACACTTCCGTGAGAGGCACGATCAACGAGTTGAGAGTTCGGTCGACTTGCGGAAGTCGTTGAATTCGGAATCTCACCAAAATAGGTGCCATTTGGGACGCACCACTTCATCGCGCTCATCCATCGTGGAGATCGTCGCCGTCGAAGAAGATGGCGGTGCCGGAGTTCCGGATTGTTCCGGAAATCGTGCAGCAACTCGACGCCGGCGCACGACTGTTCAAGGCGCTTCGACGGCGCCGTCGCGTCGGTGCAAACCGCAAAACGTGCGTGAGCGTTTACCGAGCCCCAGGAAATTGACGGAGCGGCGAGCGGCGGCGGTCAACCGCCGGATGCGATGGCTGCCGGGCAAGCGCCCCTGCGCTGGGGCGCAGCCGAGCGCATTAGTTTTGCCGCGGAGGGGACATCGTTTTTGCGTAACGGCGTGAAATCCCCCTTTGCTCGCTCCCTCGCATGCTTGGCCCTAGTCGCTTTTCAGACGCGGTTATCGGCTGTGGATACGCCCCGGCCCGATGCCGATGGCTTTGTACCAATGTTCAACGGTCGTGATCTGACCGGTTGGACGAACATCAACTGCGCGCCTGAGACGTGGAGCGTGCGCGAGGGGAAAATCTACTGCACCGGCAAGCCAGTGGGCGGTCTGCGCACGGAGCGGCAGTACGAAAACTTCATCGTCGAACTGGAGTGGCGCCATCTCCAGCGCAGTGGCAACTCCGGTTTTTTCGCGTGGGGTTCACCGATCAATGCGCCGGGCGTGCCTTTTTTACGCGGGATCGAGGTACAGATCCTCGATCAGGGTTACGCGGAGGATTTTGAGCAGAAGAACGGCAAGAAATCCGATTGGTTCACGGCGCACGGCGATGTGTTCGCGATCCATGGGGCGACGATGGCCTACGTGGGGAAGACGAACGGGAAACGAAGTTTTCCAACAGAAGATCGCAGCAAGCCCTCGCCCGAGTGGAACCATTACCGCATCGTCGCGAACAACGGTTCGCTCCGCCTGCACGTGAACGGGAAAGAAATCAGCGGCGGCGACAACGCCAACTACCGGAAGGGCTACCTCGCGCTCGAATCGGAGGGTGCGCCGGTGGAGTTTCGCAATTTGCGGATCAAAGAACTTCCGTCCACGGGGGCGGATGCCAGCAACACGGCGCCGCTCGATCCGGGCTGGCGTGCGATATTTAATTCGGTCGATCTCCGCGGGTGGCGCACGAGCGCAGCGACGGCCGCACGCTGGTCGGTCGTGGGTGAAAAGCTCGTATTGAAAGCGGAGCAAGCTGATCAGGGGGGACGTGGGACCGCGCTTGCCACCGAGGCCGAGTTCGGTGACGCGGAATTTCTCGTTGATTTTCAGCCCCCGAAAGCCGCGGGCGGAGCGAAGGTGGCAGAAGCGGCGCTCACGTTTCGCGGCGCGACGATCGATCTCGCTGGAGCCGAGGGCGGACGATTCAGCCGCTTTACGATCACGGTGCACGCTGGAAAAATCCGCGTGCAGCGCGATGCGCACCCCGCAACGGAGCGTGCGCTCGCTGCCGATGCGCCGGCGCGTGGTTCCCTCGGCCTCATTGCCACGAGTGCCGGTGGAACATTTATGAATCTGCACGCACGTGGGTTGTAATCTCGGCTGGCCTCGGCGCCCCCTCCCGGATCCGGTCCCCCTGAAAACCCAGTTTTCGATCAGCCCCGCCTCAGACTAGGATTCTGGCCGTGACATTAAGAAACAGCGTGCATGTCGCTCCGGAGCTTTTTACTTACCCTGTTTTTTAGGAGCCACCATGAAACTTCCCCGCCGCCCCATCCTCGCTGTCTTCGCCTTCCTTGTATCCGTGGCCGGCGCCGCGGAGAAACGCCTGATCACCCCACACGACCTGTGGGCGGTGAAGCGCGTCGGCAACCCCGCCCTATCATCCAACGGCCGACACGTGGTCTTCACGGTGCAGGAGTGGTCGGTCGAGAAGAACAAGGCCACGGCGAACCTGTGGCTGGCCGACGTGGCGACGGCGGAGGTGCGGCGGCTAACGACGTCCGCAGTGAGCGACGGTGCGCCCGCGTGGAGCCCCGACGGCACGCGGATCGCGTTCACCTCCAAGCGCGGGGATGATGAGAACGCAGCGCTGTACGTGCTGCGACTCGACGGCGGTGAACCGGAGCGGATGGTCGAACTGCCCTTCGCGGTCTCGGCGCCCAAGTGGATGCCGGACGGGCAAGGAATCGTCTTCGCCACGCGCGTCATCCCTGAGCTCGCTGGCAAGCTGGCGGCGACGGACCTCGCCGCGATTCGGAAGGAGCTTAAACGCCGCAAGGAATCGAAAGTGAGCGCCAAGGTGAGCGAGTCGCGGGCGTTCCGCTATTGGGACGCATGGCTGACCGACGGACTCGCGAACCGGCTAGTGCACCTCGACCTCGCGACCCGCGCCCTCCGCGATCTCACGCCGGGCTTCTCGTACCCGTTCACCGTGAGCGGCGAGTTCACGTTCGACCTCTCGCCCGACGGCCGTCTCGCCGCGATCACCATCAACTCCACGCCCCCACCCTACGCCGGCTACCTGAACAACGACATCTATCTCGTGCCCACCGACGGCTCCGGCTCGCCGCGCAACCTCACGCTGGAGAACAAGGGTGACGACAGCGACGCGCGCTTCGCGCCCGACGGACGCTCGCTCGTCTTCAAGCGGCTCGACACACCTTACTACAGCGGGGAGTTCCAAATACTCTGGCGGCATGACCTCACGTCCGGCCGCAACACTCCGATTTCGGAAGCGCACGACTTTTCGATCGCTGACACGGCCTTTGCCGCCGACGGAGCCTCCTTCTGGGTGACGGCAGAGGACAAGGGTTCGGTGCCCGTGTTTAAACTCGGGGCCGACGGCGCCGCGCTCACCGCGGTGCACCGCGGCGGAACCGCCTCCGCTCTGGACGCGCGCGGAGGGGCGGTGGTGTTCCTGCACAGCACAGCAGCACGGCCGGACGAGCTCTTCGCGCTGGATCCCAAGACGGGGCAGGCGCGCCGGCTGACGCGCTTCAACGACGACCTGATGGCGCCACTCGAGCTCGGCCGCTCGGAGGAGTATTGGTTCGAAGGCGCGGGCGGGGCACGCGTGCACGGCTGGCTTTACTACCCGCCCGGGTACGACGCCTCGCGGAAGTATCCCCTTCTCCAGCTCATGCACGGCGGGCCGCATACGATGAATCGCGACGCGTGGAGCTCTCGTTGGAACGCTCAGGTGATGGCGGCGCCCGGCTACGTCGTGACCTGGGTCAACCGCCACGGCTCGACCGGCTTCGGCGAGAAGTTCTCCCAGAGCATCCTCGGGCAATGGGGCGACAAGCCGCTCGAGGACATCCTGAAGTCGACCGACTTCCTGTTGGCGAAACTGCCCAACCTCGACCCGAAGCGCATGGCCGCGGCAGGCGGGAGCTACGGCGGCTACATGGCGGCCTGGGTCGCCGGACACACCGACCGTTTCGCGGCCCTGATCAACCACGCCGGCGTGAACGACTTTATCACGCAGTTCGGCGCCGACATCACGAGCTTCGGCTTCAGCAACGTCCTCGGCGGTCGTCCATGGGAAAACCCCGAGGGTATGCAGCGCAACAACCCCACGACGTACGCGCGCAACTTTCGCACACCGATGCTAATCATCCACGGCGAGAAGGACTATCGCGTGCCCTACGTTAATGGCACCGCGCTGTACGGCATCTACCAGGCGATGGGGCTGCCCTCGCGCCTCGTGATCTTCCCCGACGAGAACCACTGGATCCTCACGCCGCAGAACGCGATCTACTGGAACTGGGAATTCCAAGCGTGGCTCGCGCGCTGGATCGGCGGGCAGCCGACGCTGGAGAAGCCCGATTTCGGAGCCGCGGACGCGAAGTGACCCGCAGAAGTACGCGCAGGCCAAAGCCCCTGGGCTCTCCTCCGGATTTCAGGCGAATCACCCGAATCTTGGCGCGCAACTAGTGCTTAGTTGCGTAAATTAACGATAGTATTTTTCAGTTGAGCCCCTTTGACCTCGCGCTTGCGCCATTTAAAGGGCTTGGCGGTGGGATTGTAGGCAGCGATGAAAGCATCGATGGCTTGGCTCAGTTCCGCG
>SXGQ01318027.1_pt1 | contig 12204 bp, 13 predicted proteins | sample 3178371 | NCBI WGS metagenome assembly SXGQ01 (sample SAMN11356859, study PRJNA531348) | freshwater metagenome | isolation source: freshwater sample F1-20 | place: China: Fuxian Lake, Yuxi | collected 2017-12-25 | reverse complement strand
GTTGCATAACCTCGTTGGTTGTTGGTAATCGCCGTGGATATGAAGGGCGCCACCAAGCGGGACACATCTTGTGTCGTCGTAGGCAGAATTATTACCAACCCGCGTCAAACCCACAACCCGACCTTGGCTATCCAGATATCTCAATGTCGGTGTCGTCTGGAGTCTGCCGTCATCGGCAGGACTCTTTGATCGTGTCGGGAACTCCAGTATCGTGATGGCATGCGTGCGTGGCACTCAATCGTTGTCATCGGCTTGACTGGCCTGCTCATCAGCTGCGGCGGCGGTGGCGGTCCGCCGCCCGCGCCGATTGTCACCTTCTCGGCAGCCACAGCAGACGCCCGCATTGGTGCAACCGTCGCGCTGACGTGGTCGTCGACCAATGCCGACGGCTGCACGGCCGGAGGGGACTGGGCGGGATCTCTCGCGAGCTCCGGAAGCCAATCCGTCAATATCACCAAAGAATTATCGAGCTTTACCCTCTCGTGCAGCGGTCGCGGTGGCAGCGCCAACGGCAGTGCTGCGGTCACCGGCTGGAATGCGCCCACGTTGTCGCTGACGGCGTCCGACTCCGATCTGCTCGCCGGCAACGCTGCCAAGCTTGAGTGGTCGGCAACCCATATCAAAAGCTGTCGCGGCACAGCCGGCTTCGCCGAGGCGATCGCGACCTCTGGCAGCTTGACCACGCCTGCGTTGACGCAAACGGTGACTTACGCGCTCGAGTGCTCTAACCCAGCATATCCGGCCGTCAACTCCAGCGTCACGATTACGGTTGCCGATACGTTCGAACTTCTGGTCACGGCGAAGTATGAGCGTCCCGGACCGAGCAAGATCAACTCGTCGGGTCGACTCGAAGCGGACATGGATAACCCGGTGACGAGCGGTATCCGCAACGTCTACATCGAGCTGCAAGACGGTGCTGGTAACAAGATCGCTGGAACGCATGCATCGGATGCCGGGAGCGTGCGCTTCACCGGTCTCGATCCCAAGAAAAAATATACCCCGGTCATCAAATCAGTTGGCAAGAACAGTAGCGGCTTTGAGATCCATGTGCTCGATAACATGCGCCTGGTATCAACGGCAGCAAGTACGCTTCGCACTCGCTATGAGCCCTATCTCAACCGCGCCACCGAATACACGCCTGACCCCAAGCGACTCAAGCAGGCGACAGAACTAACAGCGAGACTCGGGTGGGACGCCACTCTTAAGATCCTCCGGGATGATCAGCGCATCTCGGCACCTTATATCGTCCTCGCCGATGCCATGGAGCAACAAGCGTACGTAGCGCAGAACGGCGCAGTGAATTCGGTCGATAGCGTCTCGATACTCTGGAGCGCACAAAACAAAGGTGGCGCCACCGATAACAACAACTACGATCGTGGCCTGGTGCGCAGCTCAGGTGCTTTTTATTCTCGTAGCGCCGTCACGATCGCGGTAGATGGCCGTGTGAGCACCGGCGGTAGCGAAAATATTCCGCATATTTTTCTCTCAGGCGCACCCGCATTCGAATTGCAGGAACTCTCGACCGCGATCACCGCGCACGAGATGACGCACTTCACGCAGGACAAGTCGCAGCGCAACTATTCACCGGGTGGCCCACACTCCGAGCGTGGTGAGCACCAAGATATTGCGCTGGTCCAGCACGAGGGACTCGCCACGGGAACGGCCTTGATGATCGCCAAGGCGCCGACGCTCGATCGATTCATCTTTCGTGATGGCTCAGTGCGCGCCGTACGCAGTGACTATCGTAGTAACGATACACCGCTCGGCTGGTTTCAGGAGCGAACGGTGATCCAGTTCATCTGGCGCCTGTTTGATCCAGCCGGTTCGATCAAACTCTCGGGTCCGCAAATTTTGGCGCCGTTTTATTCGTCGGATTGGCGCAGCGGCACCTTCGGACCCAATATTTGGGCATATGCCGGCATCTTGAAGAAGCAGCACCCGACGCTGGCGGGAAACATCGATGCGGTCGGCTCGTCACTCAACATCACCTTCGCCGGTAACGACGAGTGGGGATCGACGGAATCGATTCTAGGAAATCGATCGTCGACGCAAACGTTTCCGGTATTCACGCGTGTGCCACTGAGCGGCTCGGTCACAGTCTGCGCCGCTGGCAGCGCCAACGAATACAACAAACTGTCGAACCGTCGTTACCTGCGCTTCGATGGTGATGGTACAGCCCGGCGATACACCGTCAGCGCGGCCAACAACAACATTCCGGTGTTTGTCATCGCGCGAACCAACGGCTCGCTCGCCGGCGGCTACGCCAAAGGCGCACGCAGTATTTTTGTCGATCAGACGATTCCGTCGGAGGGCAGCTGGGGCTGGGTCGGCGAGTGCAGCGTCGTTTTGAGTTCCATCGCCGAGACGACTCGCAACGAATGCTCGGCGACGACCTACACGGCACCCGCGGAACAGTGCTTCACCATCACGGCCGCACCCGCGCCGGCGCCCACGCCCTAACCCGAGGCTCACCCTGATGCCGTACTTTTTGATGCTGCGTTTTTTCTTGAGTCTTTACACGTTGATGGTGTTAGGTATCGGTCAACAGCTCGCACACGCGCACGAGATCGACGAAGGCTTGGAACTCGGCGCCACTATCTCCGTCGTCAGTGTCGATCCGGTGCGGGCCACGATCAACTTGCAACCACGCATCACCTTCAAAGACGTGACGGTCGAATTGCCGAATGCACTTGGCGGCGCCGTCCGGGCTTGCGATTTCGGTAGCCTCATTGCAGGGCAAACGTACCGATGCTCCGTCTCGGGCAGTGTGGCCGACGATGACACCGGCCTTGTCATTGCGATCAGCGGTACACGCGCGATTCCGGTAGCCGGACACGACGACTTGTCGTACAAGGCCTTCACGGTTCCAAACCCACGATACAACGCGCTAGTGCAAACGCAGCGTAAGACCGAACAACTGCGAAAACGCGCGCCCACCCTCGATTCGAAGCCAGCGAGCGTACGCCAGTAGACATTAGGTGACGTGCATCACGGAACTCGTGATCACCCCAAGCGCGGGTCGGCCGTTACCTTTCTCGGGGAAGGTGCGTCCATGCTCGACTACTCACAATTTGCCATCAGCGACACGCATGCTCGCGGGCTGCGTCGCGAATCCGATCGACGCGTGGCGAGCCGCCTCGCGACCTACCGCCTATCCCGTAAACCTGATCGCTTCGGGCCGCGAGTCCGATCGACTCACGAGGCCTTGTTTTCTACGCTCGGGCCGGAGCGCGTCGTCCTGATCGAACGAACCAAGAAGCTCGCCATGTGGGCCTACAGCGAGCTCAACGCCACCGGCTTTTATCAATTGCGCGGTGAGTCGGTGCAGCGATGTGACGGGCGTCTCGCGACGGACGTACAGATCTATCCGCTGTTGGCGACGCCGCACTTCTACGAACGCGTCATCCAAGGCTTCAAGTTCGAGGGCCACACGCTGATCACGACCCTGATCGACGTCGTACGCCTGCTGATCGCTCAAGTGGGGTGGGCAGACAGCGCCCCGCCCGAACAGTGGCCAACCTGGGATCGGCGTGGCAACGCTTGGTTTGCGCTCGAGTACGGTCTCGCCGCCGGCGATATCCCCGCCTACGGGGAAGTGGTGCTTCGAACCATCATGCCGACCGCGAGCCTGCACAGTGCCCGGCGGGCTGACTGGGAGAGCATGCGCGAGAGCGGCCATCTGGTGTCAGTGTTGGAGCCGCTGCCGACCAACGGCTATAATCCGGGGGTTTTCAACACCCGCCGGACACCCACGTGAGCAAGCAGGACTCCCAGTTTTTCAACATCTTCAGTCTCGTACTCGGCATCCTGATCGTGATTGCGATCCTGCTATTTGCCTTGGCTCGCGGCGTCGGCAAAAACACTCAGCAAGCACACCTGCTGACCGAGCCCAAATACGTGGCGGACGTCGAACGCAACCTGACTTCGGTTCGTGTGGCCGTCGCCGGCGTCGACAACGCCGCTCTTGCAATCGCGCCGGGCGCAGGCGCCATGACGACAGCGATGGCGGTGCTTACCGACGGGCCGAGTGTCTACGAGCAAGTCTGCGGCGCGTGCCACACGGGCGGCATCGCCGGCGCGCCAAAGACGGGTGACGCAGCCGTTTGGGCGCCGCGCATCGCGCAAGGCAAGGCGACACTCTACAAACACGCGATCGAAGGCTACACGGGTAAAGCCGGTGTGATGCCTGCAAAGGGTGGCCGAGCGGATCTGTCAGACGAGCTGATTCAAGCGGCCGTCGATCACATGCTCGCGCAGTAGCCGCCTCAAGCTCCCAAAGATCGTCGTAACTGAAATGCCTCGGCAAGGTGCTCCTCGCCGAGGCATTTTTTTTGGTCGAGATCAGCCAAAGTTCGTGCAACGCGCAAGGTCCGATCGTAACCGCGCATGCTGAGTCCGAGTTTGCTGCGCATTGCGGCGAGCAAGCGACGACCGGCCGCGTCAGGCTCGGCAAAGGCAGCCAGTTGCGCGCCTTCGAGGCGGGCGTTCGAGCAAGCCTGTCGCTCTCGCTGCTGCCTGCGCGCCTCGCAGATTCGGGAGCGAATCGCCGTCTCGTCGACTTCGCGTAGCGCGAGGCTGTCATCACGAAGTTCGGCATCACTGACCGCCTCGAGTGCGATACGCAGGTCGATCCGATCGAGAAGCGGCCCCGATAGTCGCGCGGTATAGCGCTCGATCTGCGAATCGGAACAGCGGCAAAGACCCAAACGAGACCCGCGTTGCCCGCAAGGGCACGGGTTCATTGCGGCAACCAACTGGAACCTCGCGGGATAGTCAGCCGCAGCCTCGGCCCGAACAATGGATACCACGCCGGTCTCGAGTGGCTCGCGCAGGGCCTCGAGGACCCGCCGATCGAACTCCGGCAACTCATCAAGGAAAAGCACGCCACGATGCGCGAGGGTGATTTCACCGGCGCGGGCAGAAGCACCCCCACCGATGATCGCACTGGCCGATGCGCCATGATGCGGCGAGCGAAACGGACGGGATATCCGACCCTGCGAACTTGCGGGCGTGCGCCCGCCGGTGATCGAGGCGATCATCGCGACCTCGAGCTCTTCTTCAGGTGACAGTGGCGGCAGCAAACCCGCCAGCCGCGCAGCGAGCATGCTCTTGCCGCAGCCCGGTGGGCCGATCAGCAGTAAACTATGCTCTCCCGCTGCGGCCACTTCGAGGGCTCGCTTACCCGATGCTTGTCCTCGAACATCCGCCAATGCCGCCGTCGGTGGTCTGACGGCTGACTCGTCGCGGGATCGAACGCGGCCTCGCACCGGGGTCAGTTCGCGACGGCCTTCGAGGTAGTCGCACACTTCCTGCAGGGTATCGGCGATGACGACCTGCGCACCCACCACGTGACGTAACTCGGGTGCGTTATCGCGCGCGACGATCACGTCGTGACCGGCCGCTTGCGCCGCCGCGGCGGCGGGCAGCGCGCCTCGAACGGCGCGCAACTCTCCAGAGAGACCGAGCTCGGCGAAACATTCGATGCGCTCGAGACTGGACCTCGGCCGCAACTGGCCAGAAGCGGACAGGATGCCAAGTGCGATCGCCAGATCGAACCGCCCGCCATCTTTGGGTAAGTCAGCCGGTGCGAGATTGACGGTGATACGACCCGCGGGTAATTCGAAGCCCGTCGTACTGATCGCTGCCCTGACTCGCTCCCGACTCTCTTTGACCTCGGTCGAAAGCAGACCCACGATGTGAAAACAGGGCAGCCCGTTACCGAGGTAGACCTCAATCTGCACCGGCGGGGACTGCAATCCCACCTGCCCTCGGCAAGCCACCCGGGCGACACTCACAGCGCTTACTCCCGCGGCGCGTCGACCGACTTGGCCTCCAAGGCCGAGAGACGTCGCTCGAGTTCGGTGACCTGCGCTCGAGTTCGCTCGAGCACCTTCGCTTGAGCGAGAAATTCGTCGCGCGAGAGCAAGTCGAGCTTGGTCAGATTGGCCTGCAGCACGGCGCGGAAATTAGCTTCGATGTCCCGACGAAGACCTTGGGCAGAGTCTTGAAGGGACGTCGGCAGCGAACCGAGCAGGCGTCTGACGAGATCGTCGATTTTCTGGTCCATAGCATGACACTCCGGGCCTTACTGCCCTTTTATGACGCAGCACCGAACGAGCCGGTGCCAAAACGGTGCGGAGCAACGGCTCAATTTGCACCAAGAGGCCACAAAACAACGGCTTAAGCGGCGATCCGGTGTGGCACGGATTCTGCACTTTCGAAATTATCGAGCCGTCGCTGCGAAGGATACCGCGCCGACGGTCGGGACGCCGAGTCGCATTCCTGATGTGACGAAGCGGTTAATCGTTCGATTCCAAAGGGATGGCCCGTGCGATGAAGATGATCACCGCCATCATCCGTCCCTTCAAGTTGGACGATCTCGAGTTGGCTGTCGCGCAACTGGGTGTGCAAGGCATGACGATTCTCGAGGTACGCGGATATGGCGCCGAACTCGGACATCTCGAGATCTATCGCGCCGCCGAATACCAAGTGGATTTCGTCGCGCGCATACAAGTGCTGATCGCGGTCGACGAAAGCATCGTCGAACCGGTGGTCGAAGCGATCGCGAACGTGACGCGAACCGGCAAGGTCGGTGACGGCCGTATTTTCGTATCCGGGATCGAGCAGGCGATTCGCATACGCACGGGCGAAACCGGCGTGGCGGCCACCTGAAGTCAATGGCGAGCAGGGAGTATCGACAATGCTGAATAGACAACGGCTGATTGGGAAAGGATGGCTCGGCGGATTGTTAGCCATAACCGCTGCAGCGACGCCGCTGTTGGCGCTGGCACAGGATGGGCCGGTGCCCGACAAGGGCGATGTGTCCTGGATGATGGTATCGACATTGCTCGTCATCCTGATGGTTCTGCCCGGTCTTGCGCTTTTCTATGGCGGTCTCGTCCGTTCAAAGAATATTTTATCCGTGTTGATGCAGGTGATGGTCGGGTTTTCTTTGATCATTGTCCTCTGGGCAGTCTACGGGTACTCGTTTGCCTTCACCGAAGGTAATGAATTCATTGGCGGAACGGCTCGTCTGTTTTTGAACGACGTATGGGATCCGGCAGCGGGAACCTTCGCGTACGCCGCTACCTTCAGCAAAGGCGTCGTGATTCCAGAAATCAGTTTCGTCGCCTTCCAAGCCACCTTCGCCGGTATCACCTGCGCGCTCATCGTCGGTGCTTTTGCCGAAAGAATGAAGTTCTCTGCGGTGCTGATATTCATGGTGATCTGGTTCACGATTTGCTACGTCCCGATCGCCCACATGGTTTGGTTCTGGATGGGCCCGGATGCGTATACGGATCCGAGCGTCGTAGATGCCATGAACGCAAAAGCCGGTTTGTTGTGGCAATGGGGTGCGCTCGACTTCGCCGGCGGTACGGTCGTCCATATCAACGCCGGGGTCGCCGGCCTCGTGGGCGCCTACATGGTTGGCCGTCGCGTCGGTTACGGACGCGAGCCGATGCCGCCTCACAACCTCGTGCTCACGATGGTCGGTGCCTCGTTACTGTGGGTCGGCTGGTTTGGCTTCAACGCGGGCTCAGCGCTAGAGGCCGGTAACTTCGCGGCACTCGCCTTCATCAACACCTTGCTCGCCACGGCAGCCGCCGTGATCGCTTGGTCCGCGGCGGAGTGGATCTTGAAAGGCCACGCCTCCATGCTCGGCGCCGCTTCGGGCCCGGTCGCCGGTCTCGTCGCCATCACGCCTGCCGCTGGCAACGTTGGCTTGATGGGCGCGATCGCCATTGGCCTGATCGCAGGTGTGGTCTGTCTGTGGGGCGTGACAGGCCTAAAGCGCCTGCTGAAAGCAGACGACTCCCTCGATGTTTTTGGCGTACACGGTCTCGGCGGAATTCTGGGCGCCCTGCTCACCGGCGTGTTCAACACACAGGCACTCGGCGGTCCAGGTCTCGTCACCGATTGGGTCACGGCTTCCGTTGGTTCGAATCCGATCGCCACGCAAGTGTTGACGCAGGCGAAAGCGGTGGGCGTCACGGTTGTCTGGTCGGCCGTAGCCGCCTTCATCGCCTTTAAGGTGGCTGATTGGCTCGTCGGTCTGCGCGTCGCCGAGGAGGCTGAACGCGAAGGCCTCGACACCAACGAGCACAACGAACGCGCCTATACGAACTGAGTTCTCGATTTACAGTTGTCCCCTGTAAAGCCTGGGGGCGGTGGTCGCAAGATCACCGCCCCGTTTTTTTTCGCGTGGCTGATAAGATCACTTCTTATGAAAACCGGTTTTCTCGGCCTGGGTGCCATGGGTGCGCCGATGGCGCGTAATCTAGCCAAGGCGGGTCTGCTGCAAGGAATCTGGAATCGAAGCCACGAGAAGGCAAGAGTATTGGCAGCAGAGTTGGGCTGCTCCGCCGCAACCACTGCCGCTGCGCTCGCCGCGGATTGCGACGCGCTGATACTGTGTGTGTCGGCCGATCGTGATGTGCTTGATGTGCTGGCAGCCCTCGAATCAGGGCTCAAACCCGGAACACTCGTCATCGACTGTTCGACGGTGAGCGCCGCCACGGCGCGATCAGCGGCTGAGCAGCTCGCGCGACACGGTACCCGCTTTCTCGACTGTCCCGTCAGTGGCGGCGTGGAAGGGGCTAAAAACGGTACGCTCGCCATCATGTGCGGCGGCGATGCGACCGACTTCGAAAATGCTCGTCCTTTACTCGAGACAATGGGTCGGACAGTTCGTCACTTCGGACCGCACGGTGCTGGCCAGGCAACGAAAGCCACGAACCAGATCATGTGCGCGGGCATTATTCGTGCTGTCGGCGAAGCGATGGCCTTCGCCCGACAACAAGCTTTGCCGCTCGAGCAAGTGGTCGAAACACTCGGGCAAGGAGCCGGGTCCTCTTGGTATTTCGTGAACCGTGCGCCCAACATGATCCGCGGCGAATATCCGGCTGGATTTCGCATCAAGCTGCATGAAAAAGATTTGCGTATCTGTCGGGACATGGCCGCTGCGAGCGGCGTCGTTCTACCGGTTGTAGAGGATGTTTTGCGTGAGTACGCCGAGCTGATCGCTCGCGGATACGGCGATGAAGACATATCGGCGATATATCGTTTGAAGGCCGAACTCTTCGCCAGATGATCCGCTTCACCAAAATGCACGGTCTCGGCAACGACTTCGTCGTATTCGAGACCGCCGCCAACGCCAAGCTGCCTTCCGCCGAGCGCTGGCGCGCTTGGTCTAATCGCAAGACCGGTATCGGTTTCGATCAAGCACTCGTGATCCAACCCGCTCGCAATGCCGAAACGCTCGCCTACTACCGCATCTTCAATGCGGATGGCGGCGAGGTCGAACAATGCGGCAACGGGGTACGCTGCGTCGCCGAGTGGTTACGCCGACAGCGCAAGCTCCGCGGGCCGATCCGTCTCGAAAGCTGCGGTGGCGTCATCGAAGCGCGCTTCGAAAATGAGGGGCTCATATCGGTCGATATGGGTGAACCGCAATTTTTGGATGCAGAGGAAATCGAACTCTCCATTGGCGTTGCAACCGTGCGTTTCACGCGGGTCTCGATGGGAAACCCCCATATCGTCCTCTGGGTTCCTGATATCAACGCAGCGCCCGTCGCCGAGATTGGTCCGGTACTCGAGTCGCATCGGATGTTCCCGCAAAGAACCAATGTGGGATTCTTACAGTTCATCGATTCTGCCCATGCACGATTACGCGTTTTCGAGCGCGGTGTGGGTGAGACCCTCGCCTGTGGTACGGGTGCCTGCGCTGCGATGGCCGTTGGCAGACGCAGTGGGCGCTTCGAATCCAGTGTCGCGATCGATCTTCCGGGCGGTCGCTTGTCACTGCGTTGGGAGGGTGCTGGCTCACATTTATGGATGACGGGACCTGCCTTGGTCTCGTTCGAAGGTTCAATCGAGGATTGATCGATGCGGGATGAGCAAGTTGTCGAATTTCTGAAACAACATCCGGACTTTCTACAAAAGCATCCGGAAGTACTCGATCAGCTCGCCCTCCATCACGACACCGGTGACGGTGCAGTATCCTTGATGGAGCGCCAAATCAAAGTTTTGCGTGAGCGGCAGTCGGCTAACCGTGAGAAGCTCGCTGAATGGGTGCGCGTCGGTCGTGACAACGATGCGATTGCAGAGCGTATGCACCGCTTCACGCTAGCTTTGATACCCGCCCACAACGAAGCCGATCTAGTCACGCGCGTGCATGCTTCGTTACGAACCGATTTTGATATCGTCTCGGCACGGCTGTTGCTGGGTCCCACAGTGCGTTCTGACATCGAGGCACTGTTGCCGGCTGCGCGCACACGCTGTGGTCACTTTGCACTCGAGCAAAGACGCGTCGTCTTCGGCGACGAAGCCGACTCTATCTCTTCGATGGCACTGGTTCCGATCGGACCTGAAGCTAGTCTTGGCGCCATGGCGCTCGGCAGTATCGATGCCGAACGTTTTACACCGGCGATGAGCACCGATTTCCTCGCTCGGATGGGCGAGCTACTCGGGGCGGTGCTCTTGCGCTGTCGCATGCAGGCAGCGTGAACCCAACGGCACGGGAGTGGATCGAAAAATTCGTCACGCATCTGTCGCGTGAGCGGCGAATGTCGCCGCACACCAACCTGAATTATCGGCGAGAGATCGAAGCTTTCGCGCAGTGGTGTACTTCGCAAAAAATCGACGACTGGGTATCCGTCGATGAGGACCATGTTCGCTCGTTCGCCGCTCGTTCCCACGCCGCCGGCCTTGCACCTCGCAGCGTGCAACGCCGTCTCTCGGCTATACGAAGCTTTCTTCGCTATCTACAGCGCGAACGCGTGATCGCACACAATCCGGCGAGCGACGTCCGCGCACCCAAAGCACGCCGACCACTGCCGCGGACCGTGGATGCCGATCAGATGAGTCGCCTGCTGGAGATCAGCGGCGATGATGCACTCGCCAAGCGCGATCGCGCGGTCATGGAGCTTTTTTACTCGTCGGGTCTGCGTCTGGCGGAATTATTGAGTCTCGATCTGAACGATCTCGACCTGACCGACCGTACCGTCCGAGTCACAGGCAAAGGTAACAAGATGCGGATCTTGCCGGTCGGCCGAAAAGCCTGTGAAGCCCTGCGAGCCTGGCTCGCGGAACGCGCCTCAATGACGCCGATAGACGAGAGAGCCGTCTTCGTCAGCCGCAACGGACGTCGTCTCGGCGCCAGAACCGTCCAGAAACGTGTCGCCGCTTGGGCTAGACGGCAAGGATTGCCCGTCCACGTTCATCCGCACCTCTTCCGACATTCCTTCGCCTCACACTTGCTCGAATCCAGCCAAGATTTGCGAGGCGTTCAGGAGTTGCTCGGCCACGCCGATATCGCCACGACCCAGGTCTACACCCACCTTGATTTCCAACACCTCGCCCGCATTTATGACCAATCGCATCCGCGGGCACGGAAGAAGTGATCGTCATGGCTGAAGGCTTCAATCCACACGGCACCACTATTCTCGGCGTACGCCGAAACGGCATCGTCGCTATCGGCGGCGACGGCCAGGTTACGCTGGGCAACATCGTCATGAAGGGTAACGCCCGCAAGGTCAGGCTGCTGGGCAACGGCAAAGTCATCGGCGGATTCGCCGGTGGCACAGCCGATGCCTTTACCTTGTTCGAACGCTTCGAGGGCAAACTCGATAAATTCGGTAATCTGACTCGAGCGGCAATCGAACTTGCCAAAGATTGGCGCTCGGATCGCGCGCTACGTCGTCTCGAAGCTTTGCTGCTCGTCGGTGATCCGCAAAAGTTACTGGTGATTTCGGGCAACGGCGATGTCATCGAGCCTGAGCACGATCTCGTCGCCATCGGCTCAGGCGGCGCCTTCGCCCAAGCGGCTGCACAAGCGCTGCTCGCTGATACCGATCTCAGTGCTCGCGACATCGTCGCGCGCTCGCTCAATATTGCAGCCGACATCTGTATCTACACGAACCGCAATCTCGTCATCGAGGAGCTCGGCTCATGAGTGTGCTGCCCGCTGCACTGACACCGAAGGCGATCGTCGCCGAGCTCGATCAGCACATCGTCGGCCAAGACGCGGCGAAAAAGTCGGTGGCCATCGCACTGCGAAACCGTTGGCGACGTATGCAGGTTCGTGAAGACCTGCGCTCGGAGATCACCCCCAAAAATATCCTGATGATCGGCCCAACAGGCTGCGGCAAAACCGAGATCGCGCGTCGTCTGGCCCGCTTAGCCAAGGCGCCGTTTGTGAAGGTC
>SXGQ01027203.1_pt1 | contig 12205 bp, 9 predicted proteins | sample 3178371 | NCBI WGS metagenome assembly SXGQ01 (sample SAMN11356859, study PRJNA531348) | freshwater metagenome | isolation source: freshwater sample F1-20 | place: China: Fuxian Lake, Yuxi | collected 2017-12-25 | reverse complement strand
TGAAAACATTGCCTTGGTAACCGCAGAGACTCCGGGAATGCCATTCCTTGCTAACTTGGCTCAAGCGAAAACTCCGGAGGAGGTAGATGAGCTAACCGTGCGACTGGCGCCCGGCATTAGCGATGGCGATTTTCGTTATACTACCTCGATCTGGCCACGGGTTGGGAAGGTTTATGGCCTAAGGCTCGTCGCATATGGTTACCGAAGGGGAAGCGCATTCACTCCGGGGGAGAAGGACCTTTTGCTTGCATTCAAGATCGCGGCCCGCGATGAGGACGGAAGCATTACCATCGTTTGGAAAGAACTGCACCGAAAGAAAGGGCCGGTATTCAAAATCAAAGACTAAATATGATGATCGAGAATAAGGTCTGCTTGGTGACTGGCGGGACGAAGGGGATTGGCTTTGCGGTCGCCGAGCGGTTTGCTGAATCGGGCGGCCGTGTCTTTATCTGCGGCCGCGACAAAGGCGACCTAAAGCAAGCGCTTGAACGGCTTTCGCAAAAGGGCGAAGCGGCCGGCGAGGTGTGCGATGTTCGGAGCGAGGAACAGGTGCGGATGATGCTCGCCGAGTGTGAACGTGTTTTTGGCGGGCTCGATGTTCTGGTAAATAACGCCGGCATCGGCTATTTCGGGAAGACGGTCGAGGAGCTTTCGGGCGAGGAGTTTCGGCAGACGATCGAAACGAATCTTTACGGCGTCTTCTATGCTTGTCATTACGCGATACCGATGCTTAAGGCTCGCGGCGGCGGATATATTTTTAACATCTCATCGCTTGCGGGGCAAAATGCTCATCCGCGAATGGCGGCCTATAACGCTTCGAAATTTGGCCTCAATGGCTTTAGCGAAGCGATGATGCAGGAGGTTCGCCACGACAAGATCAAGGTCAGCTATATCTGCCCCGGCAGTGTGAATACGGCATTCGGTGGCGATATGCCGAGCGAAGAAAAGATGTGGCAGCTCCAGCCTGCCGATATCGCACAGGTCGTGATCGATCTGCTCGCGATGCCGGAGCGAGCTCTGCCAAGCAAGGTCGAACTCCGGCCGAGCCGGCCGCCGCAGAAGTAGGGCCTTCCTACGAAATTCGGTCAACTTCCGCCGCCGAGGCTGCATCAAAGAGCTTCGGGGCAAAACATATGAAAATGAACAAGTCTCAGTTTTCGGCTGTTTTTCTACGGTCGCTGGTGTTTACCATCGCGGTTGCGGTTCTTGCCGCAGTCACGCCGTCCCAAATTTCGCAGTCGAAGATCGTTAAGGCCGATATGCCTCAGGCTGAGATCGACCGCATCATCAAGAAATTCACCGACAATGAGTTCATGTTCCGCCAGGCGTTGATGGACTATGTTTTCAACCGTTCGGCTGAGATACAGACGATCGGCATGGGCGGGCAGGTGACGGGTGTATATCGCCGCGATTCGTTCATGACATTCACCGGCGACGGCCGCCGATTTGAGCGAATCACGTTCTTCCCCATTTCGACGCTTACGGAAATAAGAGTGACGCCCGAGGACATTGAAGACCTCGGCGGTGTCAACCCATTCGCCCTCGAGCCATCGGCCGTTGCAGAATACAACTTCACATATCTCGGCAAGGAAAAGATCGACGAGTTGAGCCTTTATGTTTTCGACGTAGCTCCGAAGGTCATTCCGAACCCCAAGCGGACCAAACAGCGGCTTTTTTCGGGCCGCATCTGGGTAGATGACCGCGACCTGATGATCGTAAAATCAAAAGGCAAGGGGCTCCCTGAAACAAAGCAGAACAAGTTTCCTGTGGTCGAGACATGGCGGGAAAACGTTGACGGCAAGTACTGGTTCCCGTCGTATTCATACGCCGATGACGAGCTTGTCTTCGACAATGGTGTATCGGTTCGGATGCGGATGAAGGTCAAATATACGGACTACAAACTCGGCCGTACCGATGTTCGAATTCTGGAAGACGACGACACGCAATAGTTGAGAACCATTTCTTAACTTCAAGAATAAATTCAGGAGAGGATGTCTGAAAAGTAAAATGGCCTTCGTTGCGGTCTCTGCGTAACACTCAGCGACCTCTGCGTTGTGATCTTCTAAACGCAGAGTACACAGAGATTTACGCAGAGACCGTTGAGTTTGGATCGCTAGTTATTATCGAACACTCTTGCCGACTTACTGCTTTTCAGACATCTTCTTCTTTTTTTGTGCATTCTTGTGCAATTGACTGAACGTCAAGAAAAACGACCACAGAGAGCACAGAACAAAGACACAGAAACTCTAACGCCATAAACGCCGGCTAGGGCTTTGCGAGTTCCTCGGCGACGGCTCGCCGGGTTTCGTTGAGGATGTCCATTAATTCTCTGCCTTTTGTCTCGACCGGCGGAAGCAGTACCATCTCGATCGTGCCTGCGTAAGCGACGCCGGTCCGCTTTCCCATCATTACATCCGTATGCTTTATCGCGACCGGGACGATGCGTGAATAGGTTTGCAGGGCAAGGTGGAAAGCACCTTTCTTGAACGGCAAAAGCTCGCCGGGCATCGCCCGTGTTCCCTCGACGAAAACGCCGAACGAGAAGCCTTTTTCCATCGTCTTCCGGGCTTTTTCCATCGAGCGGCGAGCCTTTTCGGGGTTAGAGCGGTCGATGGCAAAGATGTTGACGTAGTGCATGCCCTGGCCGAGTATCGGCACAGCGAGCAGCTCTTTCTTTGCAACGAGCCCGAGCTTTTTGCCTGTGTAGAAAAATAGCGTCGCGGTGTCCAGATACGAGCGATGGTTCGATGCAAAAACGAACGATTCGCCCTCGGGCAGATGCTCGCCGCCACGGACGACGATCCTTGCCCCGCAGGCACGAAGCCATTGGGCCGCACCCCAGCGGGCGATCGGGTAGAGCCACATTTTCTTGTTGATGATGCCTAGTACGATCAGCGACGGCGGCCCGATGACAAGAAGCAGCGACCCGGCAACGAACCATGACCACCAATAGCGAAGTTTTCCCGAAAGACGCGATTTGTTAGACTCTTGCAAAGGAAACGTGATCTTTTTGTTCTCGCGGATCGCCTCGTCAAAGGCGAGTTCGGCAGTTTCGCGTCGGGCAGGTTGGGCTTTAACTTCCGGCATTCTTTTCTTTTACTTTACAAAAACGATGACCAAGCCATCACTTTTTCGCGGTAGTGCCATGCTAAGGCTCTGCGGTCTGATTCTACTTCTTTCTCTGGCGATTGTCGCACAAGTACCGACGCCAAAGTCGGTTCTCGGCTTTCACCCGACCGACGACCGGACGATAGCCGATTGGACACAGATCCGCGATTACTTTACAAAGCTTGACGCCGCGAGCCCGCGCGTCCGTGTGCAGGAGTTTGGAAAGACGACGCTCGGCCGCCCGATGATCGTCGCGTTCATTTCATCAGAGGATAATATCCGCGAACTTGATCGCTACCGCGACATCAACCGCAAGTTCGCGGACCCGCGGACCATCGTCCCGAACGGCATCATCGATGAAGAATCGCTTTACCTTCGCGAGGGCAAAACAATCGTTTCCATCTCGTGCTCGATCCACTCGAACGAGATCGTCGCCTCGCAGATGTCGATGAACCTCGCCTTTGAAATGGCGACCAAGACGGATGCGGAGACGGCAGAGATCCTCAAGAACACTATCCTGCTTCTCATTCCTTCGTCGAATCCGGACGGCATTGATATCGTCGCAAATTGGTATCGCAAAACGCTCGGGACAAAGAGCGAGGGCACCGTTCCGCCCGAGCTTTATCACCACTACGCCGGGCATGATAACAACCGCGATTGGTTCATGCTCAACCTGAAAGAGACGCAGGCCATCACCAAGCTTTATTGGCAGGAATGGTTCCCGCAGTTCGTCTTTGACGTTCACCAGATGGGGCAGTTCGGGCCGAGGTTCGTGATCCCGCCCTTTCACGATCCGCCGAACCCGCGCATTCCGCCCTCGATCGTCCGCGAGGTCGGACTCGTCGGATACAAGATGGCGGCCGATCTTGAGGCGGCCGGCATTAGCGGCGTTGCAACCAACACGACGTTCGATATGTGGTGGCACGGCGGGTTCCGCACCGCGCCGTATTATCACAACTCGATCGGCATCTTGTCCGAAGCCGCAAGTGCCGACCTGATGACGCCCGTAACGATCACGAAGGAACGGCTCAAGGAAACGCGGCCGGTCCGCGGGCTTCGATCGCCGCTTGAGCCGGCAATTAATCACCCGAACCCTTGGGAAGGCGGGCTCTGGCGGCCGCGTGACATTGCCGAGATCGAAATGATCGCCAGCCGCTCGTTGCTAAAGCTCGCCGCAAAGCACCGCGAACATTACCTGAAGAACTTTCTTGAGCTGAACCGAGCGACGCTCAAGCCCCTGCCGGATGAACCGCAGGCTTACGTGATGACCGCCGGGCAGCCGAACACGGAGACCATTTCCCGATTTCTCCAGATCCTGATGTGGCAGGGCATCGAGGTCCACCAGATGACCCGAGAGCTCTGGTTCAAGCACGACAAGGCCGTTGACGAGTATCACGAAATGCCGCTCGGGAGCTTTATTGTTTTTGTGAACCAGCCGAAGAAACAGAACGTCCTTAGCCTTTTCGAGCGGCAGACCTATCCGGACCGGATCGGAGCTGATGGGACACCCGACACGCCATACGACGTTGCCGGATGGACGCTGCCGTTGCAGATGGGCATCGAGTCGGATGTCGTTTGGGACACACAGGACCTTGAGAAGTTTCGCAACACGCTGAGGCCCGTGACCAGCATCGATCAGGCTCGGGCGGTGATGAACCTCGGGCCGGCGAAGGAGCCCTTTGCCAAGGTGCCCAATCCGCTAAAGAACCCGGCCCGTATCGGGCTCTACAAAGGCTGGGCCGGCTCGATGGACGAGGGCTGGACGCGGCTCGTGCTCGACACACACCAGATAAAGTACGATTCGGTCGGCGACCCGGCAATGCGCTCGGGCGACCTCGGCAAATACGACGTTATCCTGTTGCCCTCGATCAACGAGAATGGCCTTCTCAGCGGGCTTTCGGCCGACCGCTATCCGCAGGAATTTACCGGAGGAATGGGAGCGGAGGGCATCGCGAATCTGAAGCGTTGGGTCGAGAATGGCGGCCGGCTCGTTTGTTTTGACGCCTCGTGCGGCACGGTTATAAAGGAATTTGGGTTGCCGATCAAGAACATTCTATCCGGCGTAAACCGCCGCGAATTTTACAACCCGGGCTCGATCGTCAAGCTCGAGGTCGATCTTCGGCATCCGCTTGCAAAAAATACGCTTGAGGAAACGCCGGCCTATTTTACGAACAGCTCCGCGTTTGAAGTGACGGGCGAGCCCGTTGCTCCGGTTGGACGTATTCGGGCGGTCGCTTACTATGCGAACCGCAACGCACTGATGTCCGGCTGGATGCTCGGCGAGAAGATGATCAACGCAAAGCCGGCTTTGCTCGAGGCGGCATACGGCAAGGGCAGCATCGTTCTTTTCGCCTTCCGCCCGCAGCACCGCGGCCAGACCTGGGCAACGTTTCCGTTCATCTTCAATACGCTTGAGCGGTGACAGTTGTCGGTGGTCAGAGGTCAGAGGTCGGTGGTCAGTGGTCAGTGGTCGGTGGTCAGTGGTCAGTGGTCGGTGGTCAGTGGTCAGTGGTCAGATTCCGAGGCTTGGTACTTCTGAAACTCTGAAACTCTGAAACTCTGCAACTCTGTAACTCTGGAACTCGGGCGTTGGCCGGCTAAAGTCGGGACTCAAAACTTCGGTCCAGGGTTTCGATCGCAATAATGGTTTGCTCAAACCATTGGGTCTTTACTGGCGGAACGGTATCGAGCTGTGCTGTTGCTGGTTTGATCTTCAGTAAGCAGAGTGTGAAACCAGTCGCAGAGCCGGGCCGAACCGCACGGCCGCTTCTCACCTCAAAGCCGGCGTTGCATGGTGCTGCGGCAAAGGCTTCATCGACCGCATCGGCGATCGGGCTTGGCTCGGTGTTCCAGAGCCCGCGGACGTTCTCGGCGTGGACATCTTTGACGCGGAGATTGATGTGAGGCGTGCGGCGGTGCTCGAAGACCGGCTCGTCCGGATGGCCTTCGCAGATACTGATCAGGTCGAAAACGGCGAGGGCGTTGAGGCGTTCGAGCCAGGCATCGTCGAGCCCCGCATCGACGCATTTGTCGCGCCAGCGGCGTTCGTAAGGGCGGCAGCCCGGATCGATCTTTTGAATGATGGGCATCTTAGCCGAGATCGAGCGAGCGATAGCCGCCGAGGAAATAGAGCAGCGGGTCGTCGCCATCGCCGCGGGCGAACATTACTTCGCCGATAAAAACTGAATGGTCGCCGGCATCAACCGCCTGCCTAAGCTCGCACTCAAGCGAGGCAAGGCAGCCCTCGATCAGAGGGAGCCCGTAGAGGCCCGTTGCCGTCGGGACGTCGCGAAACTTGTCGGATTCGAGCGAAGCGAAACGCTCGGAGATCCATTGTTGGCCGCTGGCGAGAAGATTGACCGAGAAACGGCCGGACTCACTCAGCGAAGCGTGGCTGCCCGCAAGTTTCTCGATACAGACGAGCACGAGCGGCGGATCGAGCGAGACGGAGCAGAACGCCGAGACCGTTATGCCGTGTGGCCGGCCTTCGCTGTCGGCGGAGGTAACAACGGTAACGCCGCTCGCAAAGCGGGAAAGGGCGGCACGAAACTCTTCGCTTGAAACTGCCATTGAGAAAAATCTAGCGTATCCAAAAGCGTAGAGCAATGGCGGAAGACCTTTGAATTTGCCGTTCGGTTAGCCGATAATCGGCTTTCGGATGAGCGATATCAATCAGTTTCTTGAAGAGGCCGCAGGGCTCGTCAATGCCGAGCTTGACCGGCTGATACCGGCCGAGGGGCGGCCGCCGCAGCAGCTTCGCGATGCGATCCGCTGGAGCCTTTTCGCGGGCGGCAAGCGATTTCGGCCTGCGCTGATGATCGCGGCGGGCCGAGCGTTTGGAGCACCGGACGTGAAAGTGATGAGGACAGCGGCGGCGGTCGAGATGATCCACACCTATTCGCTGATCCACGACGACCTGCCCTCGATGGACGACGATGACCTTCGCCGCGGCCGCGAGACCTGCCACAAGAAATACGGAGAGGCGACGGCGATACTTGCTGGAGATGCTCTTCAAGCACTTGCATTTCAGACCATCGCCGAAGATAAGCATAACTCGCCGGAGACGAAGATCCGACTCATTTCGGGGCTCGGCCGGGCAGCGGCGCGTATGGTCGTCGGGCAGCAGCTCGATCTCGAGGGCGAGGGCCGTGAGTTGACGATCGGGGAGATCGAGAACATTCACATAAACAAAACCGGATCGCTGATAGCTTTTTCGACCGAGGCCGGAGCGATCATCGCGGGGGCAGATGCCGCCGAGTTCGAATCGCTTTCGACGTTCGGCGAAAAGATCGGGTTGCTTTTTCAAGTTACGGACGACCTGCTCGACGTTACGCAGACGACCGCCGACCTTGGCAAGACGGCTGGCAAAGATGCGGTTGCCGAAAAAGCGACCTATCCGAGCAGTTTAGGCGTAGAGGGCACGAGAAATTTTGCAAGGAAGGTTTATGAAGAAGCCGTAGCGAGTCTTTCCCAAGCAAAGGCAGATACTTCAACGCTTATAGAGATAGCAAAGTTTTTACTTGAGCGAAAAGCGTGAATCATTTCAAGCTTACCTTGAAGTCACACGGGCAAGAGATCGCTCAAGCTCGCCCGGCTTGTGGGCGTAGTAACCCGCGAGCATGTTCCTGTCCTTCAGGCGTTTCCAGATGTCGTAGCTAAGCTGATACCACTTCGGGGCGTCGGCCGCTGCGGCCTTTTCAGCAGCATTTCCCATCGAAGCGTAAGTTTCCGCGAGACTGCCAAGGTTGTAGAGGTCGTTCGGATTGTTCTTCAGCAGACGCTCCTGAATGTCGAGGGCTTTCCGAAAACTGACGAGCGATCTTTCCGGTTCGTTACGGATGAGAAAGATCTTTCCTGCATTCCAGTTGGCCATCGCTAGCTCGCTCGCGGCAAGGTAATTCTTTTCGTCCGCGGCGAGCACTTTTTCACAGATCGCGATCGCACGATCGGCCTTTTCCATTCCTCCCGCAGGATCGCCCGCGATCGCTTCCAGACGGCCGAGATTGCCAAGCGATATCGCGAGAACAATCTCCGCCGATGGCTTTCTTGGGCTTCCTGCCGCGAGGAGTTTTTCGCTTTCTTCGAGGGCTCGGCGATACGCGCTCAATGCTTCGTCGTTTTGCTGCCGAAGTTCAAAACGCTGGCCGAGGCGACGATATGCCATTTGTGTTACGCTCAGCATCTTCTCCCGCAGGCTGAGGCCATCGGCACCGGCCTCATCGAGGGCCGGGGACGTTGGGATCGACTCGCTCAGCGAAATACTTTTGCGATAATTTTCCATCGCCTGTTCAACGTCGCCGTCGGTTTTTGTAACGAGGACGTCGCCGAGTTCCTGATAAAAGCGAGCTGCGGTGATGCGGTAGAGAGCTGCGGTTGCATCATCGGCAGAGAGTTTCTCGAGGATGTTCGCGGCCTCGCGGCAATGCAATTCGGCGTCATCCATCCGTCCGCGCACCTGCATTATGCGGAACAGCTTGCTGTGCAGCATCGCGGTCGCGTATCTATCTTCGGGTGTGCCTTTTTCGAAAAGCGTCTCCCGGATGCTCAAAGCTTTTGTGTAGCTCTCGATCGCTCCGTCGATCTCGCCGAGGTTCGGCCCGAGCGGGTTGCCCTGAACGTCCGCGATCTTTTCGTAGCCCGCAGCGAGTTCCATTTGCAGCGACATATCGTTTGCCCCCTCTTTGGCGAGCTTGTCCAGATACTCGAGAGCCCTCGCCACCAGAAGTTTTCTCGCCGGGGTTGAGCCCGGCAGGTCCATTATCGAATCGTGAAGATCGAAAATGAGCGAATTGGCGAGAGATCGGACATCGTTGAATCTTTCCTCGGCGGCGGCCCGCTGTTCGTTGGCCCGAATGGCCTGCCAGATCGCGACCGAGGTCGAGGCGACGAGCAAAACCGTGACCAAAACCGCGGTGGAGAAAGCCGTGCGATGCCTCGAAATGAACTTCCCGGTACGATAAGAAAATGTGTCCGCCGTTGCGGTCACCGGCAGCCCGTCGAGGTGACGCTGAATGTCGTCGGCGATTTCCTGAACCGACCCATACCGTCGCTCCGGCTCGCGGCGGATCGCTTTGAGGACGATGTTATCAAGGTCGCCTTTTAGAGATCGCGAATCGGCGGTCACGGAATCCATTGCGAAATCGCCGACGCCGTTTGCGGGCTCTGAAGAATTAGGGACGGTCGATGCCCGAAACGGGTTCAACGCGGCAGTCGATGGTTTGACCGGTTCCTGCGACAGCAACACCTCGGCGATCTCGGATGAACTCATCCCGGTAAATTGAAATGGGCGTCGGCCGGTCAGTATCTCGTACAGAACGATGCCGAGGCTGTAAACATCCGTTCCGGTAGTAGTCATCTCGCCGCGGAATTGCTCGGGCGAGGCGTATTCGGGCGTGAGGACGCGGAACTGAGTGGCCGTAGCCGCCTCGTTCGCGTTCCAATTTGGGCTGAGGAGTTTGGAGATGCCAAAATCGAGCAGCTTTGGTTCGCCGTCTTTGTTTATGAGGATATTTGAAGGTTTAAGATCGCGATGGACAACGAGGTTTTGGTGAGCGTATGAGACGGCTGAGCAGACTTTTATAAAAAGCTCAAGACGCTCTCTGGTGTTCAGACGATTCGATTCACAAAAGGCCTTTATTGAGACACCGTTGACATATTCCATAACGAAATACGGCAACCCTTCCGCTGTCGAGCCTCCGTCAAGCAAGGCGGCGATGTTCGGGTGGTCGAGCTGCCCGAGTATCTGCCGCTCCATCAGGAACCGCTTCATAACGAGGTCGGTGTCCATTCCGCGTTTTATCAGCTTTAGCGCGACCCTTTTGGTGAAACCCTCGCCGGAATACTCGGCCAGATAGACACTGCCCATACCGCCGGAACCGATCTTTTCGATGATCTTGTATTCATCGATCGTTAAGCCAATACGGACATCGTCCACGCCGGCTTCGGGGCCGGGTTCGACAAAGCCGTGTTCGATGACGGCAGGCCTCTCGATGAAATCAGGCGAGCGGAAGTGAGCGTCGAGCATTCGCTTGAGTTCGTCGCGAACGTCAGTATCAGAAATGTTCGCGAGATACTTCTCGCGTTCGCTGTCTGGGAGTTCGATCGCTTCCGAAAAGAGTTCTTTTATTCTATCCCAGGTCTTGACGTCCATATGCTCTGTAAGACAACGCGGGGAAATAGTGCGGGAGTGGTCATTTTGAGTTTAGCCGGCTGTAGAGCCATGCTTTCGCGATGGTCCAGTCGCGTCTCACGGTAGCTGTTGATACCTCAAGAACCGCAGCTATCTCCTCGATCGAAAGCCCGCCGAAATAGCGCAGCTCGACGATCTTTGCCTGCCGCGGGTCGAACTCGGCAAGCCGTTCGAGTGCGTCGTTAAGTTCAAGCAGGCTGGCTTCATTTTCGTAAGAAATAGTTGGCGCGTCTTCGAGCGAAAGGCGGATGCCGTCGCGCCGTTTTGCCTTCCGGCTACGTGCCGCATCGATAAGGATCCGGCGCATCGCCTGGGCAGCGATCGCGAAGAACTGTCCTTTGTTATTCCAGTCCACCGAACGCTGATTGGTCAGCTTGAAATACGCTTCGTGGACGAGCTCTGTGGTCTGAATAGAGACGGCGTGTTCCCGACGCAAAAAGCTGGCAGCAAGCCTTCGCAGTTCGCCGTAAACAAGCGGCATCAATTGATCGAGCGTTTCGCGATCGCCCTGTTTTTGATTCAGCTCATCGAGCAGCAACGTGACCTCTGTCGGCATATCAACAAATTAGCATATAAGCGTTGTGAGCACTCAAGAGAAATCGGCTCGCTGCGAGATGTTTTCGCATAAATTAGCGGTTTCGTTTTTGTTTTCCGCGTAGTGTTCCGAGGACAACCCGAGCTAGCTCGCCGAGATAGCGGGTGACGACGCCGTTCGCGTCTGCGGGCTCGGGTGGATTTTTGTTGATTTTAATGCGGAAAGGGATTAGTATCTTGAGGCAGTTAGTACCAAAAAATCAGATCTTATTGCGTTTCCGGATCCGGCCGGCAACCGAAGGAGGAAAATCATGATGAGGCGAAATGTACCCTCAATTCTTTCTATCGTTGTCATTGTCCTGGCCGCCGGAGCCAATGTCACGGCCCAATCGGGCGGAAATTTCACGATAACCAAATCTGTGATCGCGGGCGGCGGAGGCAGTTCCTCGGGCGGTTCGTTCTCCCTTAACGGAACGACCGGACAATCGGTTGCCGGCGGTCCGGCGACCGGCGGCTCGTTTTCCCTTTATAGCGGTTTCTGGGGCGGCGGTGGAAGTGCCGCACCTACAACGAATGCACCGTTTGATTTTGATGGGGACGGGAAGACGGATGTTTCGGTGTTTCGGGCGGGGCTGGGGCAGTGGTGGTACTTGAGGTCGTCGGATGGTGGGAACCGGGCGTTTACGTTTGGTTCGGAGACGGACACGATAGTTCCGGCGGATTTTACGGGCGACGGGAAGACCGATGTTGCGTTCTGGCGGCCTTCGACGGGCGAGTGGTTCGTGCTCAGAAGCGAGGATTCGACGTTCTTTGCGTTCCCGTTCGGGGCGGCGGGCGACATTCCCTCGCCTGCAGATTTCGATGGCGACGGTCGGGCGGACGCGACGGTTTACAGGCCTTCGATGAGCACGTGGTTCACGCTGCGTTCTTCGGACGGGCAGTTTGTGGCGACTCAATTTGGTGTTTCGAGCGATAAGCCTGTGCCGGCGGATTACGACGGCGACGGCAAGGCTGACGTCGCGATCTTTCGGCCGACCGGCGGCACGGGCGGCGGCGAGTGGTGGTACCTGAGAAGCTCGGACGGAACGTATCGTGCGTTCGCGTTCGGCAGCTCGACCGACCTGACCGTGCCGGGCGATTACACCGGCGACGGGAAGGCCGACATCGCGTTCTTCAGGCCCTCGACGGGCGAGTGGTTCGTGCTTCGCAGTGAGGACTCGAGCTTCTTCGCGTTCCCGTGGGGAACAAGCGGCGACATCCCGGCACCGGGCGATTACGACGGCGACGGACGGACAGACGCCGCCGTCTTCCGCCCCTCGAACGCGAACTGGTTCGCCCTGCGTTCGACCGCCGGCCCGCTCTTTGTGCAATTTG
>SXGQ01158561.1_pt1 | contig 12206 bp, 12 predicted proteins | sample 3178371 | NCBI WGS metagenome assembly SXGQ01 (sample SAMN11356859, study PRJNA531348) | freshwater metagenome | isolation source: freshwater sample F1-20 | place: China: Fuxian Lake, Yuxi | collected 2017-12-25 | reverse complement strand
TTGTCCTCAAATACTTCAGAGAATCCAGTTCTTTCTAGAATTTTGTTTTTAATTTCTAATTGTTTCTTCTCTTTACCAATTCTACGAATAAAAGCATAATGAATGATTTGAGTAAAATATGCAAAGGGATTTTGTGATTTCTCTGGATTAAAATTATGAATGTACTGAACACAGTTTTCAATACCATCACAAATCATGTCATCCTTGAACATGTAATTAACAAAATTTGGTTTAAAGGAAAGATGATTTGCAATTTTTAGAAAACATTCTCCGATGTATCGAGGAATGGGAGGTTTTGTATCCCAAGATTGAGCACGATCATCCTTAGTGGGAATCCTTCCATACTTTTGAATGAAAGTAATTTCCACATCCTCACGGTACTTAATTAAAGCAGAAAGAAACTCTTTATTGTTGACATAATGCTCTGACCTTTTTCTTTTGGTCATAATTGCTGTGGTTATCATAACTTTTTATCATTATTATGTAGAGATTATAACACTTTCACAAATGCTTGACAAGGTATTGAAAAGTGTGTACAATAACCTTTGTGAGGGTTGAAATGATTAGTCTTAGTTAAGTTTAAAAAGTTTTTCTAAAATCTCTTTAGCATCATTGACTGTTGAGATATATCCCATCTTCCGATCTATCTTGGTTTGTTTATTATAATTTGTATTTTTTATAGTTTGCCTTACAAAAGATTGATGCATTGCGATCATTTCAACATCATAAGATTCGCTCATAGTAAGAATATCATCAATATTTAAAATAAATAAATCTTCCGTTGTTGTTTTTAACCAAGGTTCTATTTTATATCCAACTACTCCAGATCTTTTTAAAACTTCACATATGATAACTGGATTTGATACTAAAAGAAAAGTTTTTTCGTCTTCTTCCATAACCGCAACTTTAGCAAATATTTCTTCACCACTTTTAAATTTTATTGTGCAGTAAAAATCTTCTTCTATCATTTTTTTAACTGTACTGTAATTATTTCGTAATTGAAATTTTCTTCATTATAAATTTTAATTCTTTCTATAAAATGATTTAAAGTATAATTTTTTCTTGATTTATTTGTACAATCATCAGCAATATCATATAAAGTTGCTTTTACTTTGTCTTTTCCTTTTCTAAGAACTCGTCCAATACTTTGAAGATTGCGGATTCTGGATTTACTTGGTGAGGCGAAGATAACATTATGGAGATTTTTAATATTGATACCAGTAGAAAAAGTTCCATATGAAGCAACAATAATTGCGTTATTCTCTTTTTCTGTAATTTCTCTCACCAATTCTCTTTCGTCAGCATCCACTCCACCATGAACAAAAAATACTTTACGATCATCTTCTTTATCTTTATTTATCTTTTCATAGAGTATGGCTCCGTGTGCTTCCACTCTCGAAAAAAGAACAAGAGTGTTTCCTTTTAAATCTAAAGCAAGATTTTGAATAAACTTATTTCTTTGTTCGTGAGAGATTAAATATTGAATTTCATCTTCATAAGTTTCAAATTTTTGTGGTGGATGTTTAAGAACAAGACACTGAATATCAAGTTGGGACAAATGACCTTGTTTCATCAACTCATCAGTTTTAGTCACTTTATAAGATGGACCAAATAGTCCCTCAAGTACCCATTTATGAGTTTGTGTTCCATCTAAAGTTCCAGTAAATCCAAAACGATATTTTGCGTGATGAAGTTTAGTCATAATTTGTATTAATGACTTGCTCTTGAATAAATGCGCTTCATCACCTATAATGACACCATACTCTTCAAAAAATGAACGTTCTAATTTATATACAGATTGCCAAGTAGTGATGGTGACTGGATATTCGTTTGTTTTTTCTCTCCCAGAATATATCTTGTGACAATATGAATCTACATCTAAACCATAATCACGAAAGTCGCCGTGCATCTGACTTACTAAACTTGTCGTTGGAACAACTACAAGAATTTTTTGTCCTTTATCCATATAGTATCGCACGAGGGCGTAAATCATCAGAGATTTACCTGACGCAGTGGGACTTATCAATAACTTTCGATTATATCGTAGGGCATCGTATACTCCCTCAATTTGGTATTGACGTGGTTGATGCGAACATATGGAGTGCATAAAATCTTTGACTCCTTCATATGAAATTTCTTCGTTAATTTCAAATGGGAGCCCATAAAATTTATTGCTTTCAAATTTATATGTGTAATTATATTGATTGCAAAAATTAATAATTTTATCTAAAAGTCCGACATAAATTTGTTTTGATCTAATGTCAAATAGGTGTATTTCTCCATTCCAATTTCTGCCCCGATATTGTGGCATAAACTTTGCATTCGGAACATCAAATTTAAAGTGATCTCTTAACTCATATTCGATATGAGGTTCTGTATCAATTTTAAGAAATACTTCGTTTGATTTTGATATTATAAGATTTGCTTCTCTTTCACTCACACATCTTCATTCATCTACAAGTATTTATTTACCCCAATCCAGCATTGAATTTCATAAATTCAATTGCATTTTTAATTTGATATGTTCGATTTTGTATTACTTTTAAAATACTTTCAATATAAACTAACATAGTATCATAATAGTCTATCTTCAAACAAACTGATGAAAGTTTTTCGTCCGCATCAAGATACTTTTGCATTGTATCTTTATCACGAATCTTTTTTGGAAATGGGTTATCAACATAAACTTCTGGATCAGATTTTCCAGAATAATATTCATAACGTTCGTGACGAATGTTTCTTTTTTGTTGTTCCGCTTTTTTTCTTAATAAAAAAATTGTATTATACAGTTCAAAATATTTTGCGTGAAGAATTGGAATACTTAATGATTCAGTGTGTAAATTATCCGCATCTATTTTTGAATCTTCTTCCCACATTTTTTGGATAGTATCCAAATCTATGCTCATAATGCATTTCCACTTAAATCGGTTATATTGTAAATAGTATACTTGAAAGATACCTCCGCAGTCAAATATTGAATATCGGTATCGGTTGCGTCAAATTGTAAGTCTGACAAATTGACTGGAAAAAGATCTATAAATTTTATCTTAAAATTTGGAGTTTGAGCACTAGTAAGAATGTTCAAAGTTCCATCAGAATATAAATTTAGTTGCGAATTATATGGTTGATCTAAGTTATCATTATTATTTTGCCAGTTATAAATTTCTTGCAAACTTTCAGGGTAACCAATTCCACGAATCCAATTTTGTATTTGCATATAATTTTCAAGATTTTCATCAACTAAAAATCTTAAATTAAAATCATTAAATGTTACTTTATCGCCAGGAATATCAATATCTTTTAAATATGTTGATTGAATTGCAGTTCCTATTGTTAAACCTGGAATATTGCACTGGTTTGAAAAAAATGTAACTTTAGGGCATCTATTCAAAATAAATTTAAATCCAACGGGACTTAAAAAATTTCTATTTTGAATTTGATTTTTAAATGCGTTTGAAACTGCCATTTTTTGAACTATTTAGAATAAAAAAGGGGTCCTTTCGGACCCCTGAAAACTCAGTGAATTTAAATCACATAAGGTTCTTAATAGCAACTCTTCTGTAGTAACGGTTGCTGTTAACGCGAAGACGACCCAGACCTTGCTCGGTACCTTCTGCAAATGGGTTTGCAACAATACCGTAACGGGTCTTAAAGCCAATCTTAGGCTGGAAGGTGTCCTCACCAACGGCACGAACCATTTGGAGGGGAACATATGGGCAGTAGAAGAGACCAGCGTCATATGGGCTGGAACCCTTATAACCAACAACATAGTACTGGTTTGTACCCTGTGCCAGACCACCATTATCAGCAGCAAGGTTTGCCGAATATGGATCGATGTATACTCTGTACTTACCGTTGATGGTTCCAGCAAAAGTATTGCCAGTGTCATCAACATTCAGGTTCGCATTCAGAGCAGGGGTGTAGTCAAGAACACCAGCCATGGTCAGTGCTGAAGCAACGTCAGCAGAGCACATGATGATGTTACCCTTTCCACGACGAGTTCTCTGAGCAATTCTGTTAGCATCTCTTTCGATTTGGAACAGAAGACCCTTGAACTTCTCAACTGACCAACGACCGTTTGAATCAACGTCAAGGTCAAAAACACCTGCAGTTGCAACGTTCTCAACAGCACCTTGCTCAGCAATCTTGTAGATTGTGCGGATGACTTCACGATTGATTTCAGCAAGAATCTCAGTTGACAGAATGTTTGCCAACTCAGCTTCTGCATTCAGACCGTGAATTGCCTTAAGGTCCTGAGCAAGCTCAAGTGAGTACTCGGCCTTTAGTGCTCTTGACTTTGCAGTAACAGTGACTTTCTCGATTGAGAATGCCATCTGGTTGAACTGGTCACCAGCAGCATTTCCAAGATTCTCGGAGTCACCAGTTACCATTCCTTGACCAACATCATATGCGGTCGAAGAAGCAGTTCCAACTGGGTTCAGGATTGCTGGGTTTGTACCTGATTGTGAGGTGGTACCAAGACCAGCAACAACATCAGTGAAACCTGCAGTCAGATTATTACCGTCATCTTGACCAGAGAATGCAGTATCAACTTCATTGAAGAAGGATTCCGTACCACTCTGATTGTTGTAACGTGAACGCATTGCGAAGATGAGTCCAGTAGGACCACTCATTGGTTGAACACCAGCCAGGTCATAAGCAACCAGGTTTGGCATTGAACGTCTGATTAGTGAAATCAGAACTGGATCGAAACCAGCTGTAGGTCCGCCTGCAGCAGCACTACCACCAAAACCACCAGAAGCACCAGCAGCATTAGCACTGTTGGTTGGTGATTCCATCAGGTTCATACCTGTGGAGAATGCAGATTCCTCACGGAGGAATTTTTCTTGGTTTTCTAGCAGGACAGCGGTTACTGCTCTACGATGCGAATCTTTGATTGGATCAAGACCCTCATAGTTGAGGAGTGGTGCCCACTTTGCCTGCAATTGTTCGGAATGGAACATTTGCGTTTACCTCTTGTTTGTTGTTTTGTTTGATTTAATATTGAATTCAATTTTTTGCAACTGCTTGAAGAGTTTTCAGATAAGCAGCCATCGTACCAGAAATTTCTTCTGACGAAGAATCAACTTGCTCTGAAAGACTTTCAGTGTTTGCTTTTAGAGATTTGTTTGTTGGGAAATAAGATTCCTTCAGCATCTCCAATTTTTCACGATATTCTTCCTCACTTTCAAACTCAACACTTTCGGCAAGTGAAGCGAGCTTTTCTTTCTGAGTTGCCGCAAGGCCCTCAGAAACTTGATCTAAGATTCCGTCAGCAACCGACTCTGCGAGACGCTTGTTAAGGAAAATATTTTTCTCAATCTGCTCGTTGAGTTTTGTCTCCATTTCGTCAAGTTTTTCTACCATGCTCTCTAAAACATTATACTTATCTTCAGGGATTGATACATAATGTGCTTCAAAAAGTTCCCTCATTCCTGAGAGGAAACTCTCAGTCATTTCGGTTTTTAGTCCTTGTTCAATTACAAGGGCATTTTCTGCAAACCATTCGTCTGCAACATACTCAAGATAAGAATCAACTCTTTCTTGGAATTGTTCTTTAATTTCTTCTACTTCTTCTAAAAGAGCAGCAGCATACTGCTCCTCTAATGATTCTCTAACTTCATTAACTTTTGATTTTAAAGCAGCTTCAAAAATTGTTTTTGCCTTTTCTTTAAAATCTTCAGAAAGTTCTTCTCCGATAAGAAGAGCATTTACATCATCTTCAATATCAAAAGACTCTTCCATTTCTTCTTCATCATCTTCCTCTTCTTCTTCCTCTTCCTTATGTTTTGCTTCTAAGAGTTCTTCGTCTTCTTCATCAAACTCAGACTCCTCTTTCATTCCCTTCATAGGATCTGCAGATTTAGCACCTTTATTTACAATATCTCTAACCTGCTTTAAGGTTGCTCCAGGTGTTTTCAATTTTGCACTATCGTCATCGGAACGATAATTTTCTGGGGTTGGACCACCCAGATCTTCTACAGCACCAAGTTGAGTACCTGGATCTGCCATTCTTGGCATCGAATCTCCTGCCTTTGCATTAGAATTGACGGCAGTTTTGGATTGCTTAGTGCCTACTTCCATTTCTTGTAAATCTCCACGAGACATTTGAACTCTCCGATTAACCTTTGTTAATAACTATATTTATTTATAAATTAAGAAATTACAAGTTATTCAGAAAATCATTAAAAAGATTGAGTTTTTCTTCATCTAATTTTTTCTGATCAACTAAAGTATTGATTCTCTTATAAGTTTTTGTAGCATATTTTTCACGAAGAATGCCACCATCCCATACCCATTCTTTACCTTCCATAATTCCCGAAACAAATGCATCAGGAGCAGAAGGATCGGCAACGATATCAGCTGCCGTTGCAAGCATAAAATCCTCTCCAACGACATTAATTCCTTCACGAGTTAAACTTAATGATCCAACTCCACGAGAAGAAACACCCAATTTAACACCTTCGGAAATTAGCGACTCTGCAATTTTTCCCATTGGAGTGTTAAGAATTTTAGCTTTTCCAATAAAATTCGAACCACTTTCACGAAGGGAAGTAATTTTATGAGAGACTCGATCAAGATTTACTGTAGGACCATCTGGATGCCCAAGTTCTCCAAGCGCTCTACCTGCTTGAATATGATTTTCATTATAACGGGCAACTTCACGACGAAGAGTTTCCATTGGATACATTCTTCCATTTCGATTTTTAATATTGCCTTGAAGAAAAACTCCTTCAATATAGAGTGATTTTTTACCGTTGCGTTCTTCAACGATAAATTCTACTGATTCGATTTCTTCTCTGATAAGTTTCATTTTAAGCTTGACCGGTAATTTGTACTTGTTGAGAATAAATAATTCCAGAACCACTATCAGTAATTGCAGCAACTTTGAAGGAATTTCTCAAAGTTGCATCTGGATCCGAAAAAGCAGTTGCAATTCCAGTTGTATTTGTTCCTACTCCGATTCTTGTTGAGAAATAACCATCATAACTTGAAGTGTTAAATACCTCAGTTACTGGAATATGAGTAAAATTATAATAATTTTGAGTGGATGATGTTAATGTAACATAATCACCTACACCAAAAGGAGACATTTGACCTTCTGGAAAAGTAATATAAGTTGTCGATCCAGTTGTTATTCCAATAACTCTTACTGATCCATTATCAATTGCAAGAGTTGCCGAAGTTCCTGATGGAATACAATAATCACTAAGAGTCGCAGTTGGTTCTGTTCCAATTGCAACAAATGCATTAGCACCGGTGGCAACTACTCTAAGAACATTTGTTCTTCCAGAAATTGCTGTTGATTTTGCTGAAGTAGTAGATGTGGCAAAAGAAACGCCAGATCCAACTGGTCTATGAGTCATTATTCTTATAATACACTTATTAGTTATTTATTCCTCATTCATCTTCGAGATCATATTCACCAACTTCTTCTTGTTCTTCACCATCACCAAAAAGACCATTGGAGACATATGTTCTAAAATCATCCACTCTTTCTGCTGATTTTGCAAAAAGAAGTTCTTTAATTTTATCACTGATCTGGGAAGGACTTTCATCAGTAACAATCATATCCATTAATTCATCCATAATTCTTAAAATAAGTATCGTTGTTATTTATTAAATTTCTCCACCCGTTGGCATTTCGACCTGTTTGCCACTGGCTATGGTGGCAGACCCTTGAGATTCTAAATCTGGTTCCATTACAGGTTTTCCCAAATCCATAGGTGTTGTACTATCAATTGGTTGTCCAGTCATTGGATCTACGGGCACATTTGGATCTGGAATTACTCCATTTTTAATTTCTTTTGAAATTAATTGATCTTGTTCTATAATTTCAATATCAGTCTGTCTTAAAATTTTTCTTCTTACATAATCTTGAGAGAAATATCTTCCTACATATGGTTCAGCAACTTGAACCATATTTAACCTTTCATTTAGCAATTCACTTTCTTTAAGTTCTGCAAAATGGTTATCATACAGAAAATTGTATTGAATATGTTCACTCATTATTTCCCAATCTTCTGGAGTAATAATATTTTTGAGAAGTAATTGTGTTTTCAACATATCATTGAAAAGATTGGAAAATCTTTTTCTTAATCTTCCTACAAACTTACTAAATTTAACTTCATCCCTAAGAATTTCTGAAGATCTTCCTAAGTTGAACCCACCGTCACCACCAATTCTTGATGATGGAACATTTAATGAACGATACAGTTTTTCCTGAAAATATTTAATATCTGTAATTTCTCCTAAATTTTGACCACCAGGCAACGTAGTAATTTCTGTGCCTCTACCACCTTCACGACGAGGTAACCAAAAATCCTCAAGCATACTCATATATTTTTTATCATCACGAATTTCACCAGTATTAGCATCATATACTAATTTGTTACGATAACGCATCATAACATCACGCAGATATTGTTCTGCTTTTACTTTAGGAAGATTGCCAACATCAATATAAAAAATTCTTCTTTCTGGAGCACGAGACAATCTATAAATGACAAGACTATCCTCAATCATACGAAGTTGATTGAGTGCTTTAATTGCCTTATGCAAATATGAAAGGGTTGATCCTTTATTTCTATCTACAAGACCAGAAGTGCAATATGAAATTGAATCTCTAGTCATTTTGATTCCCTTATTATCACCCATCGTGGATGGGTTCATTGAAGGAAAAGTTGCTTGAGGTGTGTATATAAAATACTCTTCAATTTCTGGAAATTCATATTCCATTGGATTGTCAGTATTAATATTGGAAAGTCTTATATCTTTTTTTTGCTTCTTTGCTTGTCTAACGTATCTAATTTTCATAGAGTCGATATATCTTAACTCTTGAATTCCTTCCTCAGGTTTTTTAAAATCAATTACTTTGTGGTAATGAATTCTTCCATCAATGTACCAATTTCGATAAATTTCGTGACATTTTTTGTCAAAATCTAAAAGATCTAAAACCGTTTTAAATTCATTTCTGATTTTTTTCTTTATCCCATCACTTGCATTTAGATTTGATAATTCAATTTCTACTGGTGTGTCATTTGTATCCGAAACAATAGCTTCATTTACAATATCTTCAATAGCACTATCACATTCTGGATGAAGTGCCATCTCTCGATATCTTTTAATTAAATCAAATTCGGTTCTGTAAATTCCCTCAAGATCTACATAAGATCCAAAAAAACCACTGGTTAAATAATGGTCAACCCCGTCCTCATTATTAGGAGGAACGGGGGAAACCATACTTGGAGACAGTGGTTCAGTATCTTCAATTGAAAAACCAAATAATTTTGCCATTATTAAATTTTAACTTCTTTGTATACTATTTATCAGGCTCCGGAACCTGCTGCTTCTGGATAGTAGTACTGAACTTGGAAGTCAACTGTAAATTCTTCAATTGTATCAGTTGAATCGTATGAAAGATCAATGGCAGAAACGGTGGTTGGAAAGATATCTACGAATTTATATTGTGCCAAAATTCTGGAGTTATCACTTGTAGTATTTGTTGCTTGCTGATTTGAAGCAGATCTTCCCAGTTGATAAACAGTTGCCTGGCCCATATAATCGTTTGGATTGGTCAGACCTGAGTGGTCTCCGTATTGAGCAACGTTCTGTGCCCATGCTTCAAATGCTCTTCTGTGACTGAAGTTTTCATCATTAATGACGGATACAGTCCAAACATCAAAAGTTCTATCACCAGCTACTTTCAGAATTCTACCTCTAAATGGAACATCAATCGATGATACATTAGAAGCTGGAAGAGCTGCAGACTTGCATAAAAATCTAAAATTATCACTGTCAAATGTTCCAGTTCCATCTCCCTGAATTGCAAGATTTACTGCTGCTGGGAATGTTACATTGACCTCAAACAGGTTGGCACGAGCACCACCACCAATAAGTTTCGATTTAAATTGTGAAATGTTTCTTGTTGGAATTTGAGCCATTTTAAGTTCCTCCTTTTATGGTTAATTAAAAAATTAAACTCTACCAGCAACTTCTTCAAACGAGACACCAGTTCTCGTTGCAACAAATGTTAGAGTTACATAGTTGATAGATTTAGCTGGTTTCAGGAAGATATCAGCTCTGAACTCATTATTATCAATTACGTCAGGAGTGTTATTTGTTTCATCGCAAATAACAAGGAATCCATAAAGACCTCGTTTTGCTTGAACATCTCTTAGATATGGTTCAACAATATTGATAAAGTTTGCTCTGGTAATTTGATCATTTAATTCAAACAGTTGTGCTTGAGCAGCTTTTTCAAGTGCTTGCTCTACTGTCAAGAACAATCTGCGAACATTAATTCGATCAAATGCGGATGCATATCCAAGAGCAGTTTTGTCTCCAAATAATAAGATTCCAATTCCTGGTTGATTGACAATTGAATTAACTCTTAATGGATAAAGTTGATCTCTCTGAGCTTTTGATGGATTGTATGCAAGTTTAATTGCATTATTTAAAATGCCTCTTTGTTGCCCAGCAGGAGAGAACCAAGGGAAAGCAAAGATGCTTGTTCTTACCATCAACCCTGCAACATCAGCATTGCAAGGAATATATCTAAATTGGTTATTGAATCTATCATAAGTGTACTTATATCCACTATCAAAAACTGCATAAGATGAGGATGATAATGGAGAAAAGAATTGAATTATATTATTAGTTTGAGTATCTGTATTTGTAATATCAACCACATCTGCTCTGTGTGGAGAAATAACCGCAACGCAATCTTTTCTGTTTGATGCAATTGAAATTAATTGATTTGCTTTAGCTTGAGAGTCTGATTTATTAATTCCTCCAGGACCCATAATTAAGTAGTCAACTTGAATTTCATCTTTATTTGAGAATAGATTGTAAGATGTAATTAAATTTCCAAGTGTTGCTACCATTCCACCAGAAGCAGAATAATTGACTCCACCAGTTAAAGTATAAGTTGTATTTCCAATTACATTAAATGTAACCCCCTGAGCAGGTTTGTTCCACAGTCCAGCAGAAGTGGTTACGCCAGTGTAACCCGAACTAAATCCAGAAGCAGCTACGAAACCATCTGATCCATCTGAAGGATTATCTCCAGCATAAACATAACTTGAAAAGAGTGAAAGATAATCTTTCCAGAAATTTTTCTGAGGAGAATTTTCTGCGGAAATCGAATCCGATGCTTTTGAGAGGAAAAGATGTTTTTCTAAAAGATTTCCTTGAATTCCAGTAACAGTTCCTAAATCATCGACAATTGCAACGTGTAGTGCATCATTTTTTCCTTGTCTATCTGTGGCATAGACGTTTGAAGTTGGTTTTGGTGCAATCGAACTCCAGAAAATTGTTGAGTTAGTAAGACCTAAAGTTTGTTGATCGTACCAATCAAGAACGTTGGAAGCAGATGATCCTAATGTGGTAGTAGCAATTCCAACGGAAGATGAATTTATGACGTTAACAGTGTTTCCTGGTCTGAATGATTCTGCTTGACTATTTTGTGAGTATGATACTGAGGTTTCGATACCAGCAGTTGTTACACGAGAAACAATTTTTACATCAAGTGTACTAACACCAATTCCAGTGATAATTGCTTTGAGATATCCAGTAAAAAGACTTGTTGAACCAGCTCCAGGAATTACTTGATTGGTTAGAGAAGTTGTTACTCCCATACCAACAGTAATACCACTTGTAGATCCAATTGTTAAAGTTTGATCTGCTTGATCGTCAATGACACAAACTTTAAGATTATTTGCCCAAGAACCTGGATTTTTTGCTGCGAATCCCCAAGTTACAGTGTCATCTGAATAATTTGAATTGTAATCATCATAGTTCTTAATTTTTAATACAGAACTACTTACTCCAGATCTTCTTGAATTTGCATTATTTAGTGTAGAACCATCAGTTCTTACAACTTTAAGAATTCCACCATATGAAAGAAATGATGATGCACTCATCCAATACTCATATTGAGCATCAGTTGAAAGTGGTTTGCCAAAGGTGTTGATTAAATCTTGTTCGGTCGTAATATCAATTGCTTCATCGACTGGACCAATTGCAAAAGGACCCGCAATAGCTCCAATATTATCTAATACATTCTCAGCTCTTCCTACCGTTAAATCAACTTCTCTGACGAGTACGCCTGGAGATAATTGAGGAGTCGCCATTTTTTTCTCCGTTAAATCTCAGTTTATCTAAAAAATATTTATTAAAATTTCATTTTACATATATTCCCACAT
>SXGQ01473680.1_pt1 | contig 12208 bp, 10 predicted proteins | sample 3178371 | NCBI WGS metagenome assembly SXGQ01 (sample SAMN11356859, study PRJNA531348) | freshwater metagenome | isolation source: freshwater sample F1-20 | place: China: Fuxian Lake, Yuxi | collected 2017-12-25 | reverse complement strand
CGTCGGCTCAATCATCGCCCTCTGTGGCGTCGCCGCCGCCACCTTCGTCAGCAAAGGCTACCCGCCCTTCGCCGTCTTCACCCTCACCCTCGGCTGCGGCGCACTCTGCGGCTTGCTCAACGGCGGACTCACCGTAAGCCTCAAACTCCTTCCCTTCATCGTCACCCTCGGCACCATGCAAATCTTCCGCGGAGCCGGAAAAGTCATCACCGAAGGAACCCCCATCAATCTCCCCTTCGATGTCACTTCCTACAAAACTTGGATGGGCGGAACCGGCATCCCCAACGGTGTCTGGCTCATGATCGCCCTCTGCATCCTCTTCACCCTCATCCTCCGCTACACCCGCTTCGGCCGACACATCTTCGCCATTGGCTCCAACGAACACACCGCCATCCTTTGCGGCGTCAACGTCCCACAAGTCAAAACCCTCGTCTACGTCATCGGCGGAGCCCTCACCGCCCTCGCTGCCGTCATGAACATGGCCAAAACCAACCAAGGCGACCCCACCACCGCCATGGGCCTCGAACTCGACATCATTGCCGCCGTCGTCATCGGCGGAGCCAGCCTCTCGGGCGGCGTTGGAACCGTCCTCGGCTCCGTCATCGGCGCCCTCCTCATCATCACCATCCGCAACGGCTGCGTCCTCAACGCCATCCCCACCCCCTGGACCGAAGTCATCACCGGCATCATCATCGTCGTCGCCGTCATCATCGACCGCCTCCGCCAACACAGCAACCGCCCAACCGCCTAGCCCCCCCCAAGCACCAATCCCTTTACCTCCGCGCCCATGGCCCAAAATAGGGTCGGCCCAAAATAGGGTCAGACCCATTTTAGCTTGTCACCTCCCAAAGCCCCACCCACCATCACCCCATGCGCCCACTCCGCTGGATCATCCCTCACCATCCCGAAGGCAAAAAACCAGCCATCTACCACTGCATCTCCCGCGTCGTCGACCGGCGTCTGGTCTTCGGCCCAGATGAGAAAGAAAAACTCCGCACCTTTATGCGAATGCAGGAAAACTTCAGTGGCAACCGGATCCTCGCCTATTGCTTCATGAGCAATCATCTTCACCTCCTCCTAGAAGTCACTCCTCCACCACCATCCGGCCTATCAGACAGCGAACTCCTCAATCGACTCCGCGCCCTTTACACCGAACCCCAAGTCAACACGATCGCAAAAGAACTCGCTGAAGCCCGAAAAAGCATCTCAAACGGCAACGCCACCCAAGAACTCGCCGAGAGAATCCACGAGCGCTTCACCTACCGCATGCACAATCTGTCCGAGTTCATGAAAGGCTTTCTCCAACGCTACACCCAGTGGCACAACGCGAAATTCGAACGCTCAGGACACCTGTGGGAAGACCGCTTCAAAAGCATCATCGTCGAAGACGGCATAGCCACAAAAGCCATCGCAGCCTACATTGATCTCAATCCCGTCCGGGCGGGTCTGGTCAATAACCCCGCGGAATACCGTTGGAGCAGCTACGGCGAAGCGATCGGCGGCGGTTCAAAAGGAAACGGCAAAACCGCTCGCGCAGGTCTGGTCCGCGCCCTCCGCGCCCACAAAGGCACTGCCGCAGATCCATCCCTCTGGCTCCATGATGTCGCAAGGGAGTATCGCAAGCTCTTGCGGTTAGACACCGGCGAAATCTCTCATTCCCCTCAAAATCCATCGATAACCATCACCAAACAAAACCCTGTGGATCAGCCCTCTTCCACCTCAAGCAAAACATCCCAGCTAAATCACAAAGATCAACCAGCGGAAGAAATCCCATTCGCAAAACTGCTACGACACCGCGTGAAATTCTTCACCTCAGCCGCATTGATCGGCTCCAAAGACTTCATCAACCTGAGATTCCGACCTAACAGCTATAATCCATCAGAAAATCCCGCATCCCCCACCCCAAATCCGCCCGCTTCCGAAGCTTCCGTCAGTGAAATGATCTGGACCAATCGCCCACCTCGACTCACCCCCTGAATCAGAACCCAACACCAATCTCGTTTTTCTCACACCAACTCCGAATCATCTCGGACTCAATGCCACAAGGAAGCCGATCGAAAGCCGCACGCGCTTGAACAACAAGCATCCCCCCGACAACAAACCTCAATCGTCACTCTGCTTTCTTCAAAAAAGCTCATCCGCGCTCGATCAACGAGAGAATCAACCGTCTTCCACACCCGGGAACATTGGGATATCCGAGTGCGACAACACAACCGGCAACAACCTCAAACAAGTATCACGCAATCGTTCGCAAAATCTTGATTTCGAACGAAACGTCCTACCCAACGATCGACAATGCTTTCGTGAACCGAGGTTGCGGACCTTGAATGCCTTCCACGAGCGAACCTCACTGTCAAACCTCGATCATCCACCCGAAATCCATTCACCCGAGCCACCCTTCAACCCCGCCACACCCTTGCCATCCCTGCATCAGCATGACTAGCGTCGCCCATGCCCGAGGCGACGCAGACCCACTTCTTTGAAACCGGCAGCGCGGAATCCCCATTCCGCCTGCGCGATGGCGCGACCCTCAATCACCTCCGCATCGCATACGAAACCTGGGGAAACCTCAACGCGGATGGCAGCAACGCCATCCTTCTCTTCCACGCGCTCTCCGGATCACACCACGCCGCCGGACACACCCCATCCATCCTAGGCACAGGCGACCTGTGGCAACCCGAACTCCACGACGGTTGGTGGGAACAAATCATCGGCCCGGGCCTTGCAATCGATACCAACCGCCACTTTGTCATTTGCCCGAACTACCTCGGTGGATGTTACGGCAGTACCGGCCCGGCCTCCATCAATCCGGAAACTGGAAAACCCTGGGGCTCCTCATTCCCATCCGTCACCGCCGCCGATCAGGTCGAAATGGCCGCATCTTTGTTAGATCATCTCGGCATTGGAAAACTCCACGCCGTCGTTGGTCCATCCGTCGGTGGCTTGCTGGCGCTCACCTTCGCCACTCGCTTCGCCACACGCGTCAAACATGTCATCTCCATCGCATCCGGATACAAAACCACCGTCCTCAACCGCCTCATCCTCTTCGAACAGATCCTCGCCATCGAAAACGACCCCCACTTCAACGGTGGAGACTACTACGACGGCCCCGCCCCTCTCTATGGCCTCGCCCTCGCCCGGATGATTTCCCACAAAACCTTCGTCCACCTCGACGCCATCGAGCGCAGGGCACGCCAGGACGTCATCCAACCGGACGATGTCCTCGCATGGTATCGCGTCCGCGACCAGTTCCAAAGCTACATGCTCCACCAAGGCAAGAAATTCGTGAAACGCTTCGATGCCAATACTTACCTACGCATCATCGACCTCTGGTCCCGCTTCGACGGGGCACACGAAGGAGACGCGGAGTCAGCCGAAGACCTCTTCTCCCGCTGCCGAGACGCCGGACAAAACTGGCTCGTCTTCTCCATCGACTCCGACTTCTGCTTCTATCCGGAAGAACAATCCGAACTCGTGAAACACCTCGAAAATGCCAAGGTCGATGTCATGCACATCACCGTCCATTCGGACAAAGGTCACGACTCTTTCCTGTTAGAGCCAAACTTCTACACCCCGCACATCAGTTGGGTCCTCGGACACTGAAACACCTCTCTCACCCACCCCGGCGGTTTTCCACTTCCCGACAATCAGCATTTCGATTATCCGGATGGCATGTGGATCTATCCCCGCCGAACTCCATGGATTTCGATTCTCATCGCAACCGCTTCCTACGCCTGCGCCCAATCTGAGATCAAACCCGCACCACAAATCGGTCCCTCTTGCGCCTTCTTCGGAAACATCCCTGCACTCACCCTCGAAACCGGCGTGGATATCTCAAGCGCCACCGAATTCATCCGCCCCATTTACGGCCTTCACCGCGGAGACTTCCACTTCCGATCCTCGTTCGACAAACACAAATTCTTCGAACTCTTCAGCATCCCCTATGTTCGCACCGAATTGAAACATCCCGCTCTAACACGGGATGAACTCTCACTCCGGATGCAGGAAATCATCTCCACACGGATCGATCCCGCTCTCGATGCCGGACGCATTTTCTCGCTTCGCAGCGTCGGAGCATTCGGTGGTCCACACAACACCCTTCTGCTGGACCGCAACGACGGCAAATACCGGATTCACGACCCATACCCCGGCACCATCCGATTCCTAGACCGCTCCGCACTCGCCGAAATCATGCTCGTGCGATCCACCGCTTCAAAAAACCAAGCCCAAGCAAGATATGTCACTCATTTCCTCGAACTGCGCCGCTCAGACAAACAATGGACCGAAGCCCTGACTCCCGCCAAACTCCCCGCCACCCTCGATGTAACCATCAGCGAAACGGAGCGGAAACACATCGCTCGTGCATTTCGGCTGAATGATCCTCCTCTGGCCGACCCAAGTCTCGCGAGCCGCATCGCCCATTTTAAGGAACTCGACTTCGCCGCGCTCCCCCCTCGAAAAGGAGAAAAGAAGCCGGTCAATGTCACGAGCGAAAATCTGGATCCAAAGGAACTGCTGGGACTCATCCGCGTCGCCCAATTCACCCTTTGCGTCTGGGATCTCCGCCACCGCGACCTGCTGCCCGTCCTCTTCATCGATGGCCGACCGCAGATCCTGTCTCTCTATCAGAAGGACCCGAATGAAGGTATCTTCCTCCGCTTCGATGATGGCAAAAACACCGTGACCTACCCTCTTCTCAACGCCTTGGAGCGCATCAAGATCGACGGCTCGATGTATGCGACCTTCAGCATTCCCCGCCTTGCCATCGAACACTAACCCCGAATTGCACTTTCGCTCCCACCGGGAAAACCCCAACCTCCGGCATGTATCACATCGTCCTCGTCGCCCCGGAAATCCCACACAACGCAGGTGCCGCCGGCCGCTTGGCACTCGCCACCGGCTCCACACTCCACCTGATCAAACCCCTCGGCTTCTCGCTCGAAGACAAATACGTCCGCCGAACCGGCCTCGACTACTGGCAGGACGTCGATCTTCGGGTCTGGGAAAACTTCGATGACTTTCTAGCAGAGTCAGACCCGGCCGCACGACTTTGGTTCATGAGCACCAAAGCAACTGCAACACCTTGGTCCACCTCATTCCAGCCCGGCGACTACCTCATCTTCGGCCGGGAAACCAAAGGCCTATCAGATGAACTCTTGGAGTTCGCAGGAAATCGTGCCCTTCGGATCCCCATGAAACCCGGTGGCACCCGTAGCCTCAACCTCGCCACCTCCATTGCCATCGTTCTCTACGAAGCCGTCCGCCAACAAGAGCCCGGTTGGTAATACCATCCTCTTGACAGCAAATCTTATGGCTTGGGAAAAACAATCTCCTCGGGTTCCGTCGGACCGAAGAAATCTCCAACATCCTTGGTAGCAACATAGATCATTAGCGAAATCAACATAATGGCAAAACCGGATTGAATCACTTCCAAAATCCTCGCTTTCACCGGGCGACCGGAGATCGCTTCGAGTGTCGCAAGGGTGATATGCCCACCGTCGAGAACCGGCAGCGGCAGCATGTTCAGAATCGCAAGATTCACATTGAAAAGCACCATAAACGCAAGAATCCGATGCCATGGATGATCCATTTGCAACATTTGGTACTTCGTCTTCGCGATCCCCACCGGACCGCTGAGATGACTCAAGTTAATGCTGGAATCCGGCGCTACAACACGATTGATCGTCACCCACATCATGCGAAGACTGTCTTTCACCTGCCGGATCGGATCCGGATGGATGATGGTCAGGTCCTGATAGGGAACATCTGAAAATGACAACCCAACCATCGGATCCTTCCCCTTCGGCGAAACCGGCGTGAGCGCACTCAACGTTACTTTCGCCCTCTTGCCAGCCCGCTCATACTCCAACTCGAACGGCCGTGTTCCCGCAGCCTTGATGATGTCGATCGGTTCGGAGTCATTCACCGGGATCTTCCCATCAATACTGATCAGTTTGTCTTCCACCTTGAGGCCCGCGCGCTCGGCAGGCCCACCTTTCAGGACATTGCTGATGATGATATGGTCCACTTCAGGACCAATCCCCACTCTCCGCAAGGCACCACGCTGATACCATGCCGTCTCGCCCGTCTTGAACTCGGAAACAAGTTTGACCGGCTTCTCCTCACCCGGACGCTCCACCGTAAAGGCAATCTGATCTCCTTTGCTGAGAATGATGCTTTCAAAAATACTATCTAACGAACCCGCAAACCCATTCACCGGCTCGCCATTGATCTGGATCACCTTGTCACCCACCCGCAGTCCCGCAATCTCTCCGGGACTCCCCTTCTCAACACTCCCGATAATCTGCGAAGGAATGAAATCCTTGGGCTTCCCGATCCCCCAGACGATCACCCCGGCCAAAAGCGCCAGCAGCATCGAAAATAACGGACCTGCAATAGCCACAATGATCTTGTCGATCGGCTTGATCGGCGGCAACGGATCATCCACATCCTCACGCTTCCCCTCGATCGACTCCATCGGAGCCATCTGCGGCAGAGAAACAAACCCACCCGCCGGAATCCAGCCGAGCCCATACTGTACACCACCGATTTCCTTCTTCCAAATCGGCTTCCCGAACCAAATCTGGAATCGGTCGATCTTCAATCCACGCCACTTGCCCGCAAGGAAATGTCCAAGCTCATGGACAAAAATGATGACATTGAAAATCGCCAGAACGACGAAGATCAGCAAAATGACTTTAAGGATGGTGATGAGAATCGTCATGGAGGGGGTGAACTCCGTGAAACTAGCGTTTCCTGACTATCAGGCAAGGGGTTTCACAAATGCGGACGAACCGTCTCCTACAGGCAACGAAACCCACTCAACCAATCAGCGCCGAGCAACCGGCCCGCTTACGATCAGAAGGACTCATACGCTTGAAAACACGGATTCAGCAACCAAGGCTACCAACCTCCCTCAATCCTCCTCATCTTTGGCCCCTTTGACGCGGACCTTGCCGCGCAGCTTCGCCTCGATGAAAGCATCGATGTCCCCATCCATCACATCCTGAATGCTGCCGCTTTCCTCACCCGTCCGAAGATCAAGAACCTTCTGGTAAGGCTGGAAAACATACGAGCGAATCTGATTCCCCCACGAAACATCACCTTTCTCACCATAAGCGCGATCCGCCTCGGCCTTTTGCTTGTCTTCCTCAATCGTGTAGAGCTTCGCCTTGAGAATCTCATAGGCCAGTTCGCGGTTCTGCCCTTGCGTCCGTGCCGCAGTCGACCGGATCAGGATCCCCGAAGGAATGTGCCGCAAAATCACCGCGGTTTCCACCTTGTTGACGTTCTGTCCACCCTTGCCGCCCGAGCGGGTCGTCGTGATCTCGACATCCTTGTCGTTGATCTCGATGTTGATCTCCTTCGAAATCTCGGGCGTCGCATCCAATGATGCGAACGACGTATGACGCTTCGCATTCGAATCAAACGGCGAAATCCGCACCAACCGATGCACTCCCCGCTCGTTCTTCAAAAACCCATACGCATAATCCCCGGTGATCTTCAGCGTCGCCGTGCGCAGCCCCGCCTCGTCACCGTCCTGCCAATCGAGCGTCTCAACCGTATAACCTTTGCGCTCCGCCCAACGCGTATACATTCGGAAAAGCATCTGCGCCCAGTCACACGCCTCGGTCCCGCCAGCTCCTGCGGAAATCACCAGGAAACAAGGCGAATTGTCACTCGGCTGATCGAGAAGGGTAAGGAGTTCATAGCTCCGGATGTCCGATTCCAAACTGCCCGCATTCTGCAACGCCTCACGCGCCAGATCCACATCATCGAACTCTTTGGCAAGGGAAACCCCTTCAACCACATCCGAGACCCGCGCTTCAAGCTTCAGAAACGACTCAAGTTTCTTCTTCAATCCAGCCGCTTTCGATGTGATCGAGCGCGCCTTGTCCGAATCATTCCAAAACTCCGGAGCACCCATGGCCTCCTCGAGCGTTTGGATCTCGTTTTCAAGGGTGGGGACGTCAAAGATACCTCCTGAGCTTCGAAAGGCGGCTCTTCAGGCCGTCCAAATCGAGCGCCAGGAGGTCGGCGGTTGGAAGTGAGGACATGGGGCGCGCAGGAAACGCCATCCGCCCGCCCTACGCAAGACGGAACACACCCCCATACTCAACCTTGTCGCCATCCCCTCCACGGCCAACCTTCCCATCGCACATGGAGAAACTCTTTGAAGAACTCGATTCCCGCCAAACTCCCTTCGGAGATCTGATTCTTCAACGCCGAAAATACCTCCAACTCGACGGCCTTGACGTCTTCGAAGTCAAACTCGGCGACGCCTACCCATGTCCAGCCTCTTCCACGTGGTCGAAGTCGCCCTCGCGAACCTCGGACTCGACGCCCTCGGAAAAGCCACCGGCGCGGACGTCGTCTGCGGCGGCCTTGGCCTTGGATACACTGCCGCTGCTGCCCTCGAACACCCATCGCCAAAATCCCTCATCGTGGTCGATGCGCTGGACGCCGTGATCAATTGACACCTCCGCAGTCTGGTCCCCCTCGGCCATACCCTCACCGCCGACCCTCGCTGCCGCTTCGTCCACACCGACTTCTTGAACCTCGCCTCAAATCCCCAACACGGCTTCGACCTCACATCCAAAGACCGCAAATTCCACGCCATACTGTTAGACATCAACCACTCCCCACGCAACCTCCTCGCCGAACAGAACGCCCCGTTTTATCAACCCCAAGGACTTGCAAAACCTCGCCGCCCATCTCCATCCCGGCGGCTTCTTCGCCCTCTGGTCGGTCAACCCTCCCCACGAAGCATTCCTCGAAAACCTCCGCTCCGTCTTCTCCCACCCGAAAGCCCACATCGCGCCCTTCTCCAATCCACTCCTCGGCAAACCATCCGCCAGCACCGTCTACGTCTCCGTTAGAGATTGAAATCCATCACAGCAAATCCGGCGCGCCCGCCCCCCATTCTTCACACTCACGCACCGCGCACCGGAATGACCTTCCCGGAAAGCCACTGACGCACCACACCGGCATCGGCGGTTAGATTCCCCAACATCCGCCATTTCGATTTCCTCAGCACCTCCGCATTCTCCCTCGATTCATCCACCACACACCACGGCTTCGATCCCGAAGAATGGATGAAACGGAACGCCCCTCCCTCCGGCACCACCAGAAACGCAACATGCGTATCAAGACCCACCACATACACCCCTGGTGAAAGCCGCGCCGCTTCATCGGCAAACTCCTCGTAAGGCAGCCCCACGGTCAACTCACAGTCCTCACGCGAAAGAAAGGTCCGCAGAATGTTCTCCGAAGGCTGCTTCGCAAGCCGATAGCGATCCACCTTGAATCCCGCATCCATCAACACCGTCGACACAAAATACCCGCAGGCAATCTTCCCACCACCCGGCACCGCCGCCGTCCCGTGGAAATCCCACGGCGTTCCCAGCCAGCAGCGCATCATCTCAGGCAACGCCAACTCTAACAAAACCCGAGCATCCCTCTCGATCTCCGCCCGCTTCTCTGGGTCCCTCGTCGCCGCATAACTCGCCGCCAACTCCCCACGCCACCGCTTCAAATCTCCCACCAGCACCGCATAACTCTCCGGATCCGGCACCGCCGTCACCTCCGCCGGAACCATCGCCGGCGGCCCCGCCCGCCACAACCCCGCCAACCGATCACGAAAACACCACGCCCCCCCGCCAGCCACCGCTAGCAAGACGATCAGAAAAATCCCGAATCGGCACATGCCCCGGATTGTAAACCCACCCCACACCACCGCAAGCACCCGCTGCACCACTCTTGCATCCCAAACCAACCTCGCCGAAAATCCTCCCGTGACGAAAACCGAACGCGCAAGGCACCTCCTCACCCGCCTCAACCAACTCTATCCGGAAACCCCCGTACCCCTCGATCACACCGACGCCTTCACCCTCCTCATCGCCGTGCTCCTCTCCGCACAATGCACCGATGTCCGCGTCAACCAGGTCACTCCAGCGCTTTTCTCCAAAGCCAGAACCCCACACGCCATGGCCAAACTACCGGTCGCGGAAATCCAACAAATCATCCGCCCCTGCGGCCTATCACCCGCCAAATCCGCCGCCATCTCAAAACTCTCGCAAATCCTCATCGACCAACACAATGGCCAGGTCCCCGCCGACTTCGACGCCCTCGAAGCACTCCCCGGCGTCGGCCACAAAACCGCCTCCGTCGTCATGGCCCAAGCCTTCGGCATCCCCGCCTTTCCCGTCGATACCCACATCCACCGCCTCGCCACACGCTGGAAACTCACCTCCGGAAAAAACGTCGTCCAAACCGAACGCGACCTCAAAAAACTCTTCCCCCGCGACTCCTGGAACAAACTCCACCTCCAAATCATCTTCTACGGCCGCGAACATTGCTCCGCCAGAGGCTGCGACGGAAAAAAATGCTTCCTCTGCCGCGAACTGTTCCCACCCAAAACCCCACACCCCTAAGCCCCCTTTCCTCAAAAAACCGCGTTCTCCAGCCGCATGTTGTGCTCCCTGCGCTGGAAAGCCGTCGGCGAAACCCCGTAAAAAGCCAAAAACTCCCGACTGAAAACCCGGTGATTCGTAAACCCCAAATCCGCCGCCGCACCCTTCACCGGTGCACCTGCCCGAAGAAATGCCCTCGCCGCCACCATCCGCTCATTCCGCAACCACTCCTTCGGACTGATCCCTAACCCCTCCTCAAACACCCGCCGCAAATGCCGCTCGGAAACCCCGAGACGCTTGCACAACCCATCCACACGATAGGCCGTATCCCGCGCCGCCTGCGTCAGCGAAAACGGCAATGCCTCGCTCGCACTCAGCACCAAAAAACGGCCGTTGCGGTGGATAATTTCAAGCTCTCTGCGTTTCACGAAGGGGGTGGGACACCCAAGGGCCTATTTTTTTATCAATCTATGTCAATATTTTAAATAAATTTAACGCCGGGCAATCAAATCAACCCCAAAGCCGCTGAAATCAGCATGTCATCATCAATCAGCCACTTCGCCGTCTCCATTCCGGGATTTGATGTCGCCAAGGCCGCTGATTCAACCACATCCAACGTCAAACCCGCCCCACGAACTCGCCGGATTTGCCCCCCAGCCGCATAAACCGCCATAAAAGCAGCCAACACCTTCACCGCAACCTCCGCCGGCGCCTCCTCCTTCGCACGCCCAAGCAAAACATCGACCAACCCCGGTGTCGGATCAGTCGCAGCACTCAATCGCACCGCCGAACCTTCACTGCTGGTCTGCAAACCGATCGCGCCAGCCCCCACAAGCGCCGTCCCCAGCGCCTCGCTCGCCTTCTCAAGACTCATGTGCTCCAACGCCCCAGGCAAAGCCACCTCCAACGCCGTCGCCAACAACAACTGCCGATGATGCAACTGCCCCCAATCCGGAGAACGGATCGCCGAATCCCCATCCGATCCCGTCCGCCGCCCGGCCACACCCGTCTTGATGAACGACGCCACCGCCTCCGCCGATCCCCTGCACCCAAACCTCGCACACACCGGCACCAACGCGAACGCCGCAAGCCGGCTCGAAAGTAACACGTTCCCCATCGCCTGCATCTTCGCCCCGAGCAACGCATCCCGCTCGCGCTTCACCGTGAAAAACTCCATCGCCCGCCGCAACGTCACCTCCAGTTGCGGAATATCCCACGGCTTCGTCATGTAACGGAAAATCCCTCCCTCGTTCACCGATCCAATCGCCGCATCAATGTCAGAATACGCCGTCGACAAAATCTTGATCACATCCGGATAATCACCCGCAATCTTCGACAAAAATCCCACACCCGTCTCATTCGGCATCCGCTGGTCCGTCACAATAATCCCGATCTCATCCGCATGCTTGCGGAAAATCGTCAACGCCTCAACCCCATCCCCAGCCTCCAGAATCCGGAACTTCTCGCTGAACAACCGGACAAAATACTTTCGCGTGTTCGCCTCGTCATCAACGAACAGGATGGCGTAGCGCTTGTAATCGTAGGAGTCGATCTGTTGGGTCATGATGTTGATTGGTTGGAGAGTGAGTGCCTCATTCGAAATGGTCGAGAACGGATTCCATCTCGCGCGCCTGATTTGCGCCCGGGAACGTCAGATACTAATGAGTCCAAAATAGTAAGGACAATGGCATCATGAGTGCTTTGTCATGCCGCATGCGCAAGGTTAGAGATACAGACGGCAGGAAGTTGACACATATGCAGCTCACCGAACTGAGAACACGTGGAGTTACCGCCGT